>Ga0315902_10003753_pt1 | contig 22458 bp, 29 predicted proteins | sample LakEriMetagenome_9_FD_203523 | JGI IMG/M metagenome (GOLD analysis project Ga0315902, IMG submission 203523) | Freshwater fungal communities from buoy surface, Lake Erie, Ohio, United States - Buoy 12 MA117 | ecosystem: Environmental > Aquatic > Freshwater > Lake > Lake biofilm | place: USA... | reverse complement strand
TTAAAGGAACAAAACAAGGAACTTTATACAGTAATAAAAGATCAAGGCGAAAGGCTACTGAGCATAACAAACACAATCGTTTCTCTAGACTCGAAGGTAACTGAAGGCTTCGGTAGCATAGATGACGTCGATACTAATAAGATAAATGTCGCCCTAAGATATCCTTCTAAAGAGGATCCCTTTGTATTCTGGGACGGCTGGCTCAACCGTAACACCGCACAATATAACGGAGAGTTTACTTTTGGAAAACTTCCAATTCAGATAGTGGTTACTGAAGACTCTAGAGGTCTTTGGAAGCACAGAATAGTTGGACCAGAATGGTTGAAAGTAGATTCATTGACCGTTAATAGCTTACCTCCTGCTGAGTATAATCCTTTGACTCCTAGAAAGCTACAGTGGATGGTAGGTGGAATGTACAATCACTCGATAATCAATCCATCTTTTAGTTCGATAGGCATAGGTGTAGGCGTAAATTTATTCGATTCTCACAACATAATCTTTAGTGCCAATTCCCAGTCTCAAGTGGGTGTGGGTTACTACTACAAAATAAAATCTTTAAAGAAGAAATAAGATGGCACAAAGCAGATTCGTAAACCTTACTGCATACTGCATGGCGGAATACATGGCTGAGCCCTTGGGTTCTACAAACTACTATACTGACGACTTCATACTAGTAGAAAACGCTAAGACTGACTCGCGTCAGATATTTAACGACGACTCGTCGTATCATACGACAAAAAACATAAAGGATCTGACCGTTGCGCCAATAGGAAACAATAACTATGCTTACTTAGACAGTGAAAAGATTCCTGACTACCTAACATACGACCCTGACTTGACTGAGACTACCGTAAACGGGTTCAATGTGGTCATGGACAAAGTTAGATTCCATTTTGTGACGGGTTTTGACTTCGATCAGTTTGTTGCCTTAATCCTAAGTGTTTCTCACACCGAAAATAATGGAAAGAAGCATCAGTTTGCGAACATACTGCTTGCACCCGAAACGATAGCAGAACTCATAATCTTTAACGCAAAACCTTTGTTTATTGCGAATGCTCTATACGATCGATACATCGATATCATGGTGCCTTCTATAAAGAACATAAACGAAGATTACAAGACAGCAGCTGTTCCTGCAAATACATTTGTTGCAGCGATCACACCAACAGCTACTGCATCTACCGGATTCATCTATAACAACCCAATAGAAGTAGGACTCGCTGAATGCGCTAAAAAGAAGACAGTATTTACTGGGACAACTACAAATTATGATTCCTATGAGGTTTCTGAGTTTTACACGGCAACCGTTTCTCAGAGCAACGAGTTTGATACTGTCGGCGCATACGTGAATGAATCTGCAGTTGGCGACTACATAGAGTTCTATTTGACCTTTAATTCAGGTTTTCCTGAAGAACTTATCTCGATTCTAAACAGAAGAAACCCAGCAGACGATTGGATCATAATTCATCAGCTGAGCGTGTTTGAACAGATAGGAAGTTCTTTTGTGAACACTGCTCGACAGATATTTTTCCAAGAGGACAGTTTCGATGAACCTAACATCTTTAGACCCGTCTTGAAGAACGCAAGCCAGGCAGTAAGCATGTCGATAGACTTAATAAGTCGACTTACTAATCGTAGGGATGGTGAACAGATAATAAGAGAGGCATCGTTTAACCTAGTTTCTCCAAAGAAATATGGTAAGAAACTAAACGTTTTACCGATACTAGATAAGCCTGGATCCCAAACCGTTTACAATAAGATATTAAAGGCTAACTTTGAGGCGACTTCGTTATTCATCGAGCCTAGTCCAATATCTGGTTCTAATCAGATAACCCCACAAGGCACGGTAACCGAGGTAGTAAGAACAGAATACATCCCGATCTTCTTCAATAACAATAACATATCTGTTTCTCAAACAAACAGCTTAGTGAATGCTACTGACAAAGTAGAAGAGGTGATATTTGGTCCAGGAAAACTTAGGTTCGTTCTTTCACCGTTTGATAACCTATTAAAATTCAAGGTGTATACCAAAAACTCGGCAGGTTCTACAGGTACTCTAATACCTCTCGACCTTAACGTAAATGCATCTAGATATAAGATAGTTTTTGAGACGAATAGCGGTAAGGTTTCTGTAGAGAACACCAGAGACGCTCAGTTAGAGAATCTATCGACTGGCGTTCTTGCTTTCAATGTCTCAAAGAAAGAGAGTGAATCTATCATAGGTTCGAAAAACAGAACGATATATTTGACATCAGTCGGTCAAGATGGAAGGGAGACCTTTATGTATTCTGGAGAATGGAGAAGACCTAACGAGCAGTCGGACGTAGATGCTGCGATAAACGCAATAATTGCAGAGTCTACTAGGGAACAGAACCTACAGAGCATACTAGATAAGATAAATGCCGAAAAAGCCAGTCTTACCTCGCAATCAGAAAAAGACGCAGCTAACTTAGTTTCTCCGATAAGAGACAAGGGACTTGCGCCTACTGTCAATCGATTTGGAATAAAGGGCGGCAAGTCCATCCAGGCGACAGGTAAGAACATGGTTTCTGGAAACACGACAGCTAATTCAAACGCTACTAAGAAACAAACTACACACACCGTTGCTAAGGATGAGACCATAAAAACCATCTCAATCAAGTATGGAGTCTCAATAGATTCAATCAAAAACGCAAATAGCTTGACGACAAATAGCGTGACTGTGGGTCAAAAGCTAATCATTGTATTCTAAAATGAATTTGCATGGCCTAAAGAAGATAAATAATAAAAATAATAGTAAGAAATGAAAGGTTTCGTAAACCAACTACTTAACTCATTAAGATCTGATCAAAAACTTGGTAAAGATCCTCTAGTAAAAATGTTGATCGAGTCTACTGACAAGTCTATTGCTTTAGGCGAACACCCAGTTGCAATCTATGATAAATTAAAAGAGGGAGTTACCGCCCTAGCCAATACTACTAAAAGTTCTGGTCTAGTTGCGATAGTCGAGCAGTTTTCTAAATTCGAGTCTACTCCAGAAACAAAAATCGCAAGCATTGCAAAAAAGATAGATCTTTCTTCAAGAATCTCTGATTTGAAGTCTTCAGGATTAGGTAAAAATCCAGTAGTCGCTTCTCAATTAGACTTGTTTGAAAACTACTTGGTTCAAGGAACCCCAGACTTTCTTTTGTGCGAGTCTTTCGTGAACCTACTTTCTTCTCATCAGTATGATAATGCTGCTAAGAATCACATGAGAGTAGTTTCAAAATACTTAAAGGAAAATCAAAGTCAACACTTGATCTTAAACGCGATCTATAACATGGACGCTATGCCTAATGGTCAATACACGAACGTTAGCAGCGAGTTAAAGAACATGCTTATCAAGGAGTCTTACACTTCAGACATCCTTAAGATCAAATATGGGACTACTATTCCTATCATAAACCAGTTGGTAAATGATCTAAGATTAGTAGAATCAAAAAAAGAAGGGTACTTTACATTAGGAGAAGGTGATTCAGTTACTTCAATCAATAACATGATTGCACCGGCTACTCAAGCGAAAGACGGGTTTATTGTTTACACAAACGACCGATTCGTTTCTGTTCGTGAGTCAAAGTCACTAACGGGTAAGGAAGCTAAGATCTATGTAAACGAAAACATTAAGATTGCTGAAGTAGATCCTAATTACGTTAAAGAGAAGTTTCCTAGATTCTATAAGGTTGCTGAAGCTTTTGCTACCTTAGGTTTTAAGAAAAACATCGATGGAACTGGTGTAGAGTCTAATTCAATTAGAAACTTTAACCTAAGACTTTCGGTAAACGAGCAAAATGCAATCGATCTTTACCTAAACGGTAACCTAATCGATGAGGCTAGTGAAATTAGCCTTAACGAAGCAATCTCCTTAGAGACTGCTGATACCAAACAAAGACTGAAAAACCTACTAGAGAATACTGAAAACATCTTTAACTTTGATTTTATCAAAGAGGTGACGAACGATAGAACTCTAGCCGAAGCTCAAGTGTTCAAGATCAATAACGAATACTTCATCTGCGAAAAGTTGAACGCTGCAGAATACGATTGGAAGAAGATGGACGAATATCAAATGTACGAGTTTTTTGCTCACAAGTTCAACTACGACATCAGCCCTATATTCAAGACAAAAATCGATGAGAAGGTTGAAAAATACAAACACATCGAGAACAAGAAAAAAGAGATCTTAGGTGACGTTAGTAAACTAGAAGTTACATTAGACAAGTTACAATCTGCAATACACAATCCAGACCTAGACTCTGACGCAGTTAAAAAGTTGGAGAAAATCAAAGAGTCTGTTGAAACAACTATGAATGCGCTTAAGCAAGATTACGTAGGACTTGATCTGATAAAGAAAAACGTATAACTGTAAGTATACCAGTATTAGAAAATGGGTGTTATTTTTTAGCACCCATTTATTTTTTTATCAGTTTTATTTTTATTATTTCATTTATTTAGTATTATAGTTCCAAACTTAAAATTATTTCAAATGAAAAGTAAAATCCTAGTCGGCCCGATCCAAAAAGGACAGCCAATGGTTAGCAACTCAGTAGCTAGCAAAATCCAAGAAAACCTTAAGAAAATGAAGAGCGGTAACTTCTTCGAAGTCACTGGAGTAGAGTCAAGACGCGAGGTCTGCAACCTACGAGCAAGCATCTCATATTTCACACGCCGAAACGGCATGAAGGTAGCAACTTCACACAAAGGAAACAAGCTAGTTGTCACAAAACTAAAAACAAAGAGCGAAACTCCAAAGACTGAAACAGTATAAGAGTTAAAATAAATATCTTGATGGATACTAGAATAGACTTTAATACTGCAAAAAAATTCAATCAGCTTGAACTCATCGACTGGAAGACTCGTTACGGAGACTTCCAGTTCTGGGTTCGAAGAGGGCTGAACGAAGTAACTTACAATGTTGGCACAAACGTTTCACGTGGACCCAACAGTGGAGAGTACATCAAGCCCTTTGTTGCCAAGAGCATGGGAGAACCGCTTGACGTAAACTTTATGCTAAACCGCGAAGACACTTGGTTAGACATAGGCGGACACATGGGATTCTTTGCTATTCGAATGGCAAAGCAGTTTCCAAGAATAGAAAAGGTGATCTCTTACGAGGCGCTTCCTCATAACGTTTCCTTTGCGCTAGAGAACATAAAGCTTAATGGAGTCGAGAGTCGTTGTGAAGTCGTACAGAAAGCAATCAGTCCAACCGATGAAGAAAAAATAGACTTCTTCATATCTACTGATTCTGGCAAGCACTCGATCTTGAAGATTAGAGGTCGTGAAAACATCAGCGTTCCTGCGATCAATATAAACGATGCAATCAGAGAAAGCGGAGCAACTGCTATCAAGATGGACGTTGAGGGAGCAGAATACGAATTGATCAAGGCTGTGACTGATTGGTCTCAGATCAGGGTGATAGTTGTTGAGTGGCACTTCAATGCACTGCGTGCCTTAAGAAAAGGTAAGGATCACAGAACTCAACTGTTCGGCGAGATCATGCAGATCCTAGGAGAAAACTTCGATGAGATTCGCAAGCTGCCAAACGTAGCAGAAGGTAAGAACTACATAACTCACTTTGTTGCGTACAAGAATGATACTGAAGAGTCCGTTTAATCTTCTACAAGAAATATACAATGAGCATCCATGGCGGGTGCTCATTTGTTGTATTATGCTGAATTGTACTTCTAGAAAACAGGTAGATAGGGTAAGGGATCGATTCTTTGAACTCTATCCGGATCCTGAAAGCGCAATATGTGCAGACCCAGAAGAAATGGCGGAGGTGATAGCTCATTTGGGTTTCAAGAACAAAAGAACTAGGACAATACAGAGGTTCTCAAAGGACTGGGTTGAACTCGATTGGATTGAACCTAAAGAACTATATGGAATCGGCAAGTATGCTCAGGATTCATGGGAGATCTTTAGAAAAGGAAATCTTAATGTCGACCCTACCGATGGGGTCTTAAACAAATATCTAGCTTGGGCTAAAACCCAAGATAAAAATCCAATAAAATAAAATATGAAAAGTTTATACGCATACTTCGGTCTACTTGACCTACATGACATTGATTCTCCAGGCCATTCTCTCTATCAGTTGGGACTCATTGATTCAATCGCTTGTCATTTTAATCAAGAAAAATTTGATTTTTTAACCTACTATCCTGACGAACTGTTAAGCCAAACAGTATCCAATAAGGAGCTCTTCGGTTTCCCAGAAGACTCGCATCATTCTAAGATATTCAAAGAGTATTTTGAAATGAGAATAGACGAGTATTTGATAAGCTCCCACAGAGTATTTTCCAATATTTCAAACCGTACATACGATAAGCTTTTCCTAAAAGCTAGGTTTAGAAACCTTTCTACTTTAGGTAAGAAATGGCGAGACGCTAGGCTTTTTGAGAGCCTGATCCAACATGCAATAGAGTATGGCTATGAAAAAGAGGACATAATCATACTTGACACCGACCTTTCTCTTTCTGAAAAATTCGTTGAAAAATACAAAAGCGTCGTCACCATCGTGATTCCATCGATAGACTTTCCTGCAATTTCAGGTTCTTTTCTAAAAGACTGTTACGACGCTAATATCGAAAACTGGTCAAAAAAGTGTGAGGGTCTAAACACAGTGTATTATGGAAACGTTGATACTTCAAAATACAAGGAAGGGAATCAAAAAAATGCGATCTTGGGTCAAGCCATTCATAGAATAGAAGAAATGAAGGATCATGAAGACAGTTTGACTTTGATCTGTAAAAGAGAGGACTATCCAACAGCAGTGACTAAGCCTGAACGTAACATACATATCGATAGGAACGATCGAATAGGGATCTTTAACTCGCTAGCGATGTCCAACATAATGTTAAATGTCACTAAAGACAAATATAACGATTTGGAATTCATACCTGCTAGAATCTATGAAGCCATAATTTTTGGAATGATTCCGGTCTCGTACAAGTTTGAGTTCATGCATAACGCCTTTTCATTCAACGACCTTGACGATTTGGAGGAAATCTATCTCTATTTTAAGGACTGTTCACACCAAGACATGTTGACCAACTACACCTCGTTTGTCAATAGCTTCATAAACGCAAAACCGTTTAGCTCGTATAACTAAAAATCTACATTCGGTCGGATAAATAATTAAAACTGATCGATATGACTGCTGAGCAGATACTTGCTTGTGAGTTTCTAAATGCTGAGTTTCCAAAATACGAAAAGCAGCTATTTAGTACCGTTACTCTCGAAAACCTAGTTAGCGAGGCGCATTCCTTAAATTCTATAGAATCTGCCATCCCTGAAGAAACCTTCATGGAAATACACCTAGAAAACATACTAAATCCAAACGGAAGTAGGGTAAAGGATTATTACCTAGGTTTATCTAGCGGAAGAAACCAGATACTTGAGGAAGCTCGTGCAATGGGACTTAACACCCAACAAATAAACGAAGCAATCGAAGACTTTAGAAACTTCATAAAGCACAAGCTTTTTGAGGAGTCTATGGCCTTAGGTGCACCTGTGCTTGCAGCGGACGGTTTCGATACTGCCTTGGCTGGAGGAGAAAAGGCCGCGCCTGCAGGCGGTTCAAAATGGACTATCTTAGGTACTCTAAAGAAACTATGGAATGGACTTACTGAAGGAGGTTCCGTGATAGGGATAATTCACCTTATCATAGACATTGTCGGTCTGGTTGGAGATTTCATATTTCCAGGAGTAGGAGTCGTTGCCGACATCATAAACGGAATAATCTATGCGATTAGAGGAAAATGGTTGCTTGCAATCATCTCAATAATCGCAGCAGTCATCATAGGCGCAGGAGACGGTCTTAAGCTGTTTAAGCCTTTAGCCAAACCTTCAGAGAAGATATTCGTTACTCTTACGAAAGAAGGAGGAAGCGAGGCTGCCGAAAAGCTCTTAGCTAAGAGTGCAGAAGCCGGACCGATAAAAAGGTTCTTGGGTCTTCTTGCATCGATGATAGGAACGGCAATCGGTAAAGCCTCTACTCTCTTAGGTAAATTCGTTCAAGGTGTAGGAAGGGTGTTTAGCTGGATTCCAGGACTAAACAAATTGACTAATCCTTTATTTGAAGGATTGGGTAAGTTACTAACTTCATTTGGTGAAAAGATGTCGCTGTTTGCATCAAACTTTAAGCTGCTAGAAAAAGGAGCGGTCAAGGAGCTAGACGATCTGGTTACTGCTAAAACATTTAGTCAAATAACGCCAGACGGAAAGTTCGTAGAGTTTGTAAAGGTCACAGGAGCAGAGTCAAAAGTGATTAGGTTTCCAGCAGACGATGTCGCCAAAGCATATAGAATGACTAATCCAAAAAACGGAAAGCTGTTTACGACTGGTGCAGAATGGGTAAAATATCATAAAGCAGTCGCAAAGCCGGCAGTAAAGGCTGCGTTTAAGGATAGATTTCTAGCTTTCCTTATGACTCGCTTTAACAAAGAAGCTGCTGAGAACCTTAACAAAAGAATGATTCCGTTCATAGGAAAGCAGATCTATAAACTCATATTTGGAACTGACTGGGTCGACGGCAAGTCTAAGTGGACGAGAGACGAAGTAGAGGGTCATGGAAACGGAGCGTTCAATGACTTCTTAAGAAGAAGGATAGAAGAAGAGAAGGCAAAGAGGGGCGCAGACTTCATACCTTCTGTAAACTTGGATGCCAGCGACAAGGAGGCTTTTGACAAGATAACTGATTATCAAAACCATTATGCTCAGATAAGCGGTCAGCCTTCTATCATGCACGTAGTATACGATAAGGCAGACAATAGTCCAGACGCAAAGGCTTTCAAGACATTCTTCGATAAGGTCGCAGCAGGCGAGATCAAGAGAGGCGGTGCAGGAGATATAGTTAGGACTCAGACATCGACCGATGTAAGAAACGTAGAGAAAAACAAGAACGAGAGTCGCACTGTCCTTTCTTTCAAAGACTTTAAAAACATTTAATAGATGAAGCTTAAGAACTTTGAAAACTATTCTAAGTTTTATTCTAAGGATCCGAGTAGATTCGAAAAGAGAGTGGCGATAGCTTCTAATTTTGATCCTCATCCATTATTTGAAAGGGTTTCAGACATAGATCAACTTTCGTCGTTAGACAGGGAAGTTCCTCTGATCATGTGGGACAATGTTAACTTCGGCCAGACCAACGAAAGTTCCGGTCAATATCTCTATAACAGAAGCTTTTTACAGGACCCAACTTCCATAATCTCGATGATGAAGGGGGAAGACTTCATACCAAAATCGGTGGAATCTAGACAGCTCGTAAAGAGTCTAAAGTTTCCAATCATAGGTTTAGGTAAGGAAGATTCTCAAGAATACAAGACCTATCACAAGTTTAAACAGTCTGAGAAAACATTTCCAATCTATCAGGAAAAGATAATACCTAGAGGCAAGTATGAGGTCTTGACAATGGATGGAAAGCCCGTACACATAATAAAGAGGGTGAACGGAGTGGACTTCGATGCAGACATGTCTCGTTTCAAATGGCAGGATCAGCTATCAAACGTTTTGAATAAGATCCAAAACATGACCGAGAGCAACATATTCGTCGTTCATCTAATGGAAAAAGGAGACTCTCTCTTTTTAGATAAGGTGGTCCAAGAAGGAGAGCTGACCGTTCCTCAGTCGGTAAGACTATACGAAAGGCTTTACGAGTCTCATCATTCTACAAAACTGCCTACGTGGTTCAAGAAACACGTCGGAGAAAAATACCTAAAGCCTCACTATCGAAAGATGCAATACAATAAGCTCTTGATAAAACCTACTGGGGTGATAAATTACGAAAATCTAATCTGATGCTGTTAATAAAAGGAGAAGGCAAAAAGATCGAATGGATCTTAAAAGAATATCGAAAAAAGGTGGACAAAAGCCAACAGCTCAAAAGGCTTAGAGACCTACAAGAGTTCGTTAAGCCAAGCATAAAGAGAAGAATGGAAAAACAGCGAGCAAAATATAACTCTAAGTACAATGATAGCAAGCTTTGATCAGTTTTTGAACGAATCAAAAAAGGATGACAAAAAGATGGCGGCAGGTGTCGCTCTTCTCTTCGATAATAAGATACTACTAGTCCATCCGACCAATTCTGGTTGGCAAAGGGCAACTTGTGGAATACCCAAGGGTGGAATAGAAGAAGGCGAAGATCCTTTTGAGGCTGCCTTACGTGAGCTTAGTGAAGAGACAGGAATCTCTATCGAACCGTCTCTAGTTGACCCTACACCACACACAGTCGATTTTTACAGAGGCACAAAGCCCAGTGGCAAGATGATTTATTTCGTCTGTGAAATATCTGACTTAGCCGATATCGGACTTTCTGACACACGGCTTCCTAAATCTATGCTACAGCTACACGAAGTAGATTGGGCAAAGTTCGTAGGTCGTGATGAAGCGTATGGCATAACTTCAAGATCCCAACTTATAATATTGGATCGTCACCTGATAAATAAATAAAAGAAAAGACTTCTGTGAAATTTATTAGCTTTGATAAGTGGCGTGAGATCAACGAGTCAGCTGCATTTAAGTTCGATTCATTGGCAAGGTATGCCGATCCTACGTTTGGTCTTAGTCAAGGCAAGATCGATAGTGCAAGCATAGCACCAGGCGGACTTGATGGAAACTGGGGAGGAGCGATGCCTAGGGCATTGGCTTTCGCAAAGATAGCAAACGATTTTATGGGCAAGAACGTAGTTGTCTCGCAAAAGAGATCTAGGGAAATGACTGCTTCTGGTAACATGTCCGACCACTTCAAAGGAAATGAAGCAGCTTATGCAATAGACCTTGCAGTCACAGGCGAAGAAGGAGACAAGCTATTAGCTCACCTAATGGAATGGTTCGGTCATCCTGAATACAAGGGAGAATCTTGGTTCAATGTTGTCAAGGATGGATATAGATACCAAGTCGGTTGGAAAGTAAAAGATCATTTCGATCACATTCACATAGGGGTCAAAAAAGTAAACAGAGCAGGCACAGAGTCTTCGACAGTTGGTGGTTCAACAGTAACCAAGGTTACTGGAAACACTTTTGCCGAAAAACTAATAAACAATCAAGACTTTTTGACTTGGTACAAGGGATATGCTCCAGCAGGTTCAGAAGGTCCTACTGCTCAATTCATAGAAGGCTATTTGACGGCAAACCCAGACAAGAAAAACTGGTTTATGAATCGCTTTAACCTTAATTCGGATGGAGACAAGCTAGAAAAGGTTGAGGCCCAAGCGGAAACAAAAGCTGATTCTGCTGAGCTTAGGGGACTAACTACCCAAAAGGTGACTAGTAAATATACTGGTGAAAAGGCTAGAAACATAGACTTGCTTGTTAGCGAGATGCAGAGTCAGGGAGTCACAAACAAAAATGCTATCCTGGGAATGCTAGCAACGATAGGTAAAGAGAGCGGATTCATACCCAAGAACGAAATACCATACAATAACACAGACAACTCTAGGATAAGAAAGATATTTGGTTCTAGAATGAAGGATCTAACTGATGAACAGCTTGACGCATTAAAGAAGGACACCGTAAAGTTTTGGGACAGAGTATACGGAGCGGACGATCCGACTGGACGTTCTCAACAATATGGAAACTCTGAGCCAGGAGACGGCGCAAAGTACTTAGGAAGAGGATTCAATGGAATCACCTTTAAAGGTAACTATAAAAAATATGGTGACATGATAGGAATGGACTTGGTTTCCAATCCAGAAGTTTTAAACGATACTAAGGTTGCTGCTAAAGCGGCTGTCAAGTTTCTCTTAACTGTCCTAAAGAAGATGGGGGTCGATCCCAATTCCTTTACTAACACCAACGATGCAGTCAAGGCATTTGTGCAAGCAAATCATGGCGGACAGTCGGCTCCTCAAGAAGGACTCGTAAAGGCGAACGAAGTTCTTAAAAACCTAGACATTGCCTAAAACCTTACCTTTCTTCTTAGTTTAATACCATAAACAATAAATTATGTCAGAAGAAACATTAAACACCGAAGCTCTAGTCGAAGAACCGCAAGTTGAGAATCTAGTAGAAGAACCGATTGCTGAACCGCTGAGCGAATTAGATCAATTGATCGCTAAAAGAATGGGTAACTTTACGGTAAACCTTGCATTAAACGATCTTAAATACTTAAGAAACAAGCTTAACGATGTCACATGGAACGGTCCAAACGAGGCATACCTTCAAATAATGGCAGTTGTTGCAATCAGTAACGAAATCAGGTCTTTTGAAAAAGGCACCGATGCTAACACCAGAAGACAGATTTCTCTACCTGCAACGACAGTCGAGTCTATCAATTTCTTTTTAAGTAGAGTTTCAGGAAAAGGCGAAGAGGCTGCACATCGTCTTTTTGCGGTTTCTATGTTGCTTAGACCTACTATGGAAGAGATAAAAAACCTAGACTCTCAGATAAGCATTATGCAAAACTCTGAAAAAATTCAGCAAGAGTCGGATAAATAATAAAAAATTCGAAAAGAAATGACAAGAGTAAAAAATTTCCAAGGTTTCATGCGTAGTCGCCTTAATGAGTCTGACGAGATGGAAAAAGATCCAACTTACATGGAAGGCAATGAGTATGGAATGAATCCAGCTGAGTATGGATATTATGGTGCTAACCCAGAAGACGAAGATGCTCCAGACGATGCTGATGAAAATGCAGAAGACGGTGCTGAAGGAGACGAAGAGGAAGTTACCTTAGAAAGTCTTAAGGCAATGATCGACGACCTTACTGAAAGAATTGAAAAGCTTGAAGGTGGAGGTGAAGGCGACGAAGAAGGTGCTGAAGGCGACGAAGAAGGTGCTGAAGGTGCTGAAGAAGGCGCTGAGAAATAAGAAATACTCTTACGTTTAATATCATATATCAAAAGCGGATCGAATGATCCGCTTTTTTGGTTTAGATAAATAAACTAAATGACGTCTAGAGCATTCGCATACAACCCATCGGAAGTGCCAGTGACTGGTACTATCTTACATGGTAACCTGTTGATTGAGGACCTACCTAACGACTATTCATCAAAGCCTGGTGGATATACTTGGTGGCAAGGACCTGATGAAGACTTGGGTTATGTGATAGCTACAACCTTTCCTGCAGGAACTAGGTCTACTCCCGTTGGAAACGTCGGGACAGTTCGTTTTTGGAGAACCCAAGCCTTTGACGACACGCAATTCATCAATCTAGCAAACATCGTGACTGGGCAAAGCTTTGTGGATACTGCCTCAGCCGTTACTTGGCTCCATGCAAACTCTTACTGGACGTCATACACAAATACATATACGCTAGTTTCCTTGTATGAAGCTAGAAACTCATCCTCATATCCTTCGCCTTATGATGGAAGCACATGGTTCGATCTTTCTAGCCAAAACAACGACGCTTCCTTAACGAATACTTCATTTGACATCGAGCTGTTTAGCATGTACTTCAACTCTGCTTACGCTTCTATTGGACAGCCTATTTCAGGAAATGCATATTCGATAGCTGCGTGGATAGCTCCTTTCTCAACGGTAGGAGCAAGAAACATAGTTTCTTCTCAAAATAACGTCTTTTGGATAAATTCAGGTACTTTATATGGTGGAGTAGGCGGAAGCTATACTCTAGTTAGTGGATCGATGACTGAATCCCAAAGGTATTTTGTTGCCTTGACTTTCAATGGTGATTCAAACACCATGACTCTGTATATCGATGGAGTTCAAGTAGATCAAAACACAAGCGTTAGTCAAAATTACACAGCAGAAAATACTTTCATCGGTTCTCACTATGTTGGGACAAACGTCTCTTTCTTTGAGGGTCTAATCGACTATGTCGCTATATACGAGGGAGAGCTTTCGGCTGGAACAATCTCCTCGATCTATACAAATACTTATTCTGTTTATGCCAACTAGAGGATTTGCATATAACCCTACGCAATCTAGTGTTTCAGGAACTTCAAACACTGGAACTCTTTGCATACAGGAACAGGCATTAGACTTAGCTTCTTCTCCAGGTGGTCTTACTTGGTGGATGGGGCCAGAAGAAAACGGTGCCTACATAATAGCCAAAGACGTTCCTACTGAAGACTTTCCAACTCCTCTTGGTAACATAGGCGGAGTCCAGTTTTGGAGCTGTGACGATACTGCTCAGTCTTTAATAGACATTGTCACAATATTGAGTGGGACTTCCCAGGCCACAGCAAGTGATGCATACGACTGGTTAGTTGCAAACGACTACTGGACAAACTTCGATCCTTTACTACAGGCTGGACTTATAGTAAATTGGGACATGGGTAAAGTCGCATCTTATCCTGGTTCAGGAACGGTCATCTCAAACTTGGCCGAACAGTCTTATGCTAATGGTACGATAGCTGGTGCAAACGTCGAGTTTTCTACAAATGACGGTGGATATCTAGTGATCGACGACACTAATTCTACGCCTGATTGGATAACCATGAACAGTAGCCTAAACTCTAGGCTCTCTCCAGTAAACACTTCCACGGTAATTTCCACATTTCTTTGGATCAGACCTACGGGAGACGGTGTGATCTTACAGGAGACATCAAAGACTGGCTGGCTCGATTCTCAGATAGAAATGGTGAACGGTACCTTAAAGTTTTCTGTGTGGCCATACACAAACATCATAACATCAAGCATCTCAACACCGCTGAATGCTTGGTATTACGTTGGCTTTGTGTACAATGGAACTTCTTTGACCGCTTACGTGAACGGATCGGTTGCAGGAACGGCTACTTATGCAAGACAAACGCCATACAACAACTACAGCGGTGCAGGTTTCTTCTATGCAGTCGGCATAGTGTCTCCGACTAACTTAGGAGACGGCGGCTATGGAAACTTTGGATTTGGTGCACTGCACATCTACAACACTGCGCTTAGTGGGGCTAATGTGCTTAGCAACTTCAATGCCACTAAAACTAGGTTTGGGCTTTAAAAATAAAAGAAGATGAGTCAAATATTTTTCAATAAGGTGAACATTCCTCTCTTTGAATCATACTGCATGAAGAATGAAGTTGATGGAGTAGAGATAGATGCAAGGGTCGCAAACGTTCCCCTACGCTTAAAGGTAGCAAGCACTCCCGAAAGCCAAGCGCAAGGTTACATGAACTCAGAATCAGAACCAGTCGATGGTGAAGGGATTCTATTCGTTTACGATGCAGATCAGCCCTTAGGCTTTTGGATGAAGAACGTAAAGTTTCCCTTAGATGTGATCTTTTTCGATTCGTTCATGAACTACTTAGGACACGAAACGATGGAACCAGGGGAAGGCTTGAGCGACGAGGAGCAAAAGATCTACTCTAGTAAAAAACCAGCAAGGTTTGCAGTAGAAGTACCAGCTGGGTGGTGCAATAAAAACATCACGGGTTCTTGTAAACTTTCCTTTTGATTTAGTATTCTAACTAAAAGGAAACCTTATGCATCACACTGAAGATTTTAAAGAGCTTCGAGAGTTCGTCAACGAGATGAACTCGTCAAACTCGACCAATCACAAGGTCGACGTTCTCACCAAATACAAGTATCACGACTTTGTTAAGAAGGTCCTGTTCTATACGTATCAGCCGTATTGGAACTTTGGAGTCACTTCAGCAAACTTGAAAAAACGACAAGATCTAATCGCTTCGACTGGGTATGACGATCTCTTCCTGATGCTTGACGATTTCAACGAGCGTCATGTGACGGGCCATGCCGCGATACAGGCAGCAAATCGTTTCATCAAGGATTACGAAGAATATTCCGACTTGATCTATCAGATAATAGACAGAAACCTAGAGACTAGGGCGACTTCGACCCTAATCAATAAGGTGAATCCTAACTTTATCCCAACCTTTGAGGTAGCTCTGGCTCACGATGCGGCCAAAGTAAAGGGCGTAGACATCTTCGACGGGACCTGGTTTGTTTCTAGGAAACTTGACGGTGTTCGATGTATCTGTTTCGTTTATGAAGACGACGTTCGATTCTTTTCAAGAAACGGTAAGGAGTTCCATACTCTAGGCAAGGTAGCAGAGGAAATAAAGCGTCTAGGGTTCACGGATGTCGTGTTAGACGGTGAACTATGCCTTATGAACGAAGATGGCTCAGACGACTTCCAGGGAATCCTGAAACAGATCCAACGTAAGGACCACACCATCGAGAATCCAAGATATCAAATCTTCGATATTCTTCAGCCTGGAGAATTTGCAGGAGACGATGAGTCTCCCCTATTTTCCACAAGAATAGAGTCTAGAGAACAGTGGTTGGGAGACTTGGGTTCGTCTAACATACTTGAAATGTTGCCTCAGGTTAGGATCACGGACGAGGACTCATTAGAAGAATTAAAGAACCAGTCTAAGGATTCTAATTGGGAAGGCCTTATCGCTAGACGAGACGCCAATTATAAGTCAGGTCGTTCAAAAGACATGTTAAAGATCAAGGAGTTCTTTGACGACGAATATATCGTTACTGGCCTGATCATGGGACCTCAGCGAGTCATCGTAAACGGCAAAGAAGTGGAAGAAGAGATGCTGAGCGCAATCACCATCCAACACAAGGGATCTCAGGTTCAAGTAGGTAGTGGATTTACTATCGACCAACGTCGTCACTATTACAGAAACATCGGCGAAATGATGGGTGCAACGATCACAGTACAGTACTTTGAAGAGACGACTGATCAGCATGGAAATCACTCGCTTCGTTTTCCGGTGTTCAAGGCGAACCATGGAGTGGCTAGGGAAGTATAATGCCTTAATCTAAGGATAAATAACAAAGATACTAAACTTGTTTTGAAAAGTTAGTACTAGATAAAAAAACCCTATATTATGGCAGACAATGTTGCTCAACAGTTTGTAGGACTTCCAATCGAAGACCTAATCGTTAGCCCGATCATCGGAATGGCTAAAGGACAAGCTAAATTAAACGAAGTCACTTGGAAGTACATCAGTGAAGTTGCTTTCGTGACAGAAAAAGACAAAGACGGTAAAGACGTAACGACCGCTCGTTCATTAGACGTTCAAATGAATCGTGTAATGACTAACGGAGACACTGGAGAGCAATCTCTTGAGACTCTTTATTCAAAGGTTCCTATGCTACCATTGGTTCCGCTTCCTTCATTAGCTATCACATCGGCTGATATCGAATTCACGATGGAAGTAAAATCTTCAGAAGTAGACAAATCAAGCACAGACACTTCTGGATCTTTCAGTGCATCCGTTAGCGGAGGTTTCTGGGGAATGAAGTACTCTGCTTCTATGTCTGGAAGCGTTGCTACTCACAAAGAAAACACACGTAGCACCGATAACTCGGCTAAGTACAACGTTAAAGTACACGCAGACCAGTTGCCTGCGACCGAAGGAATGTTAAAGCTTTCTGACTATCTGACACAGATGTTAGAGCCTTCTCTTATTCCATTGACAGCTGACCCTAACAAGTAATAAACACCAGTTAAATCTAACCTGAATGGCAAGATTAAACATAGACGAGCTAGTTGGCGGCCTCTTAGAGGCCGCCATGGTAGCTAAAAGGTTGTCGGAGAGACAACACATAAACAACTTATCAAATTACTTTGACGAAAAAGGAAACGCCAAGACCACCACTTTCAAGGTGGGTAACAAGGACTTGGACGTCCCTCTTTACATACTAGCAGACCACTCATCGATTGGGCTGGACGAGCTAGATGTAGAGTTTGATGCACGACTGATAGTCGGAGACAATAAGCCATCTACTCTTAAAAAAGAGCTCTTAGGTCTTTTCAAGAAGAAGTCAGAAGAAGAGCTTCACAATATCAAGTCGATTAATGTCGATTCTGGCAAGAATTCAGACTCGTCAGGAATGGCTAAGATAAAGATAAAATTCAAGTCTGACACCAAACCTGAGATGGTATCGAGACTCATCGATGCATACATCCAAAACATAGAACACAAAGACGGAAAGTAAATGCCGTTGCCTTGCCCTTTCTGTAAGACTCCTCTGGGTATGGACCTGCCGTTCATCCTAAAGAATCCAATATCGGTCTGCCCAAACTGTAGAACTATACTGGACTTTACGGTAGATCCTGAGATCAAGAAAAAATTTGACTCGGCGATAAAGGAGATAAACGATATCAAGAAAAAATATAAGAATATCGCCAAGTTTGGGTAAACCTATGTAAAAAACCAAGTATAAAGATTAAATCCATTAACTCAATAAGATGTCGTTTCACAAAAGACGCTTACCTAGCCTAGAAGACCTTAAAAAAGCATATTCCGAACGAGGAAAAGAAGCTCTAGAAGTCTACCGAAACGCGGATGCTCTGATCGGTCCTAAAGAAAGCTCGGACTTTATCAACGAGATCTTTGAAACCAAGATCAATGCAGATATATCGGCAGTACTGGTCTTACTCAATGCTGCCCTTGCCCAGATCGAGCCAGAGACTAGCCTTATGAAAGAGTCAAAGGACCTAAACGAGATAATCAAAAGTTTAACAACCAAAATCAAATAGTATGTATTACATCGCAAAAGTAAAATTCGAAACAGTAGACGACAACACAGGAAAAATCAAGAAAGTCTACGAACAGTACCTAGTAGACGCAGACAGCGTTGCTGAGGTTGAAGAAATCCTTAACGAAAGATTCCAAGATTCTATCGCAGAATCAGCAGTAGCCAGCGTACAAGAGTCAAAAATCCTGGGTCTAGTCACTAGAAGATAATGAAGCACATGGCAACAAAGACCGCTGAGAAGGTCTATGACGTCTTAATTAGGTTTGCCGAAGCCAGCTCATATCACTACGAAAAGGAGACTTTTATCTATCATTTTGGAGTGGTTCATGGGACTTCAAACAAATACAAGCTTAATTGTATGGACGATGGCATTCGCCACTTTATCTGCAACAACGAAGGAGAATTTTGGGTAGACGGTAACAAGACCGGTAAAGTCAATGCTATCCTTCGTAAGATAGCCGAAGAAGCAAAGAACAATGCGGTTTGAGGTTCCAACCCTTAAGGACTCAAAGTTTTCAATAGACTTTTTTAGTCTGATTGATTCACACGTATCGGAACTGGCTAGCGAACACCAAAAGCTACCATCCCAGATAGTTTTTTCTGGGAGACTAGGAAAAGAACTCCACTCGTTTATCAAGGATAAAGGGTGGAGTTTTGCTGGTTTTGAACTCATAGAAACACAAGGACCGGACCAGATAGTCTTTAAGTATGCAACTGAACTCGATCAGGTAGAAAACACCAATGGGATCCCAATGCACGATTCTAGCTTTGACGGAAGAATAGTAGATGGAATCCACGGACAAGAAACAGTACAAAAGATACTTTCTGGCTACCTCGGTGGAGGTTTCAAGATCGAGAGAAAGATAAGACCAGAAAAAAGAATAAACTTAATTAGAAAAAAGTGATGAAGTCTATAACTAAATGGTTTGAAATAAACTTGGGATGGTTTTTCATAAACGGCAGAAAACAAGCGGCTTGGGCAGAATACCTAAGAAAGAAATATGGTAGCGATAATTAAAGTCTTATCGATAATATGGCTCATAGAAATTGCTTGGATAGTCTTTCACGCAATCAAATACACAATTCAAAAAGAGGATGAATAGCTTAGACAAAAGATACCAAGAACTTCTCCAAGACATTTTAGACAATGGCGTGGAGAAAAAAGATAGAACAGGTACCGGAACAATATCAGTATTCGGTAGACAGATCCGTCATAAAATGTCGGAAGGTTTTCCTTTATTGACTACCAAGAGGATGCCGTTTAAGACTATCGTAACCGAACTGTTATGGTTCCTTCGTGGTGATACAAACATCAAGTTTCTTGTTGACAACAATTGTCATATTTGGAATGGAGACGCGTACAAAAGGTTCACTTATTACACTGACGAGGAAACCTCAATGGAAAGATTTATTGAGTTAATCAAAACAGATGATGAGTTTGCTAAAAAGTGGGGCGAGCTCGGTCCCGTTTACGGTAAGCAGTGGAGAAGTTGGGGTAACGATGAAGAGTTTCACAATGGTGTTGCGTATGCTTGGCAGGGACCCCACGATCAGATCAAATCTCTAATTGAAGACCTAAAAACGAACCCTGACTCAAGAAGACTTATGGTGACTGCTTGGAACCCAGCTGAACTTCAAGAAATGGTGCTGCCTCCCTGCCATTATGGATTTCAAGTCTATACAAGAGAATTAACATTTCAAGAAAGGTTAAATCGCTATGACCCACATAAGCTGTATCATAGTGAAGTAGACTCATGGTTTTTAGATGAATTGAATGTACCGACTAGGGCAATCTCTTTAATGTGGAACCAGCGTTCAGTAGATACTTTCCTAGGTTTGCCCTTCAATATCGCAAGTTATGGGTTACTTCTTGAGATCATTGCTAAAGCCGTTAACATGGTCCCTGATGAATTGATTGGTAACTTGGGTGACGTTCATTTATATTCAAACCATGTTGAACAAGCTAAAGAACAGATCGGTAGAGAAATGACTTGGGAAGAACAGGTCCAGTGGGTGATGAAGAACACTGACGTAGAGATGGAGAACCTGTATATCGTTGAAGAAGTGGCAAAGGAAACAACACCTAAACACACTAGACAGCCTTATCAGTTGCCGACCTTAAACATAAACACCGAATTTTGGCCTACTGAAACTGGCGAAGCAGGTCTAGGTGAGATTGATGCAGTAGCAGTATTTGATGGATTCACAAACGATGCCTATTGTAAGTGCTTCTTTGAAGACCTACAACTTAGCAACTATGAATCTTATCCACACATTAAAGCACCCTTATCTAACTAGAATGGAACTATTAAACACACACCCAATCAAAAAATCAGACTTAGGTTTTCATGGAAACCTTTTTGGTGGAAAGCTTCTTGCATGGATAGATGCATCTGCTGCTGGTTACGCTATGCAGCTATGTGATAGCCCAAGGATGGTGACTGTCTCGATCGATAAGTGTAACTTTGAGAAACCTGCCAGGGAGAGCCAGCTCCTAAAGATTTACGGTTACCCAACCGCGGTAGGTAACTCATCGGTCACGCTTTATATGGAGGCAAGAGCACACAACGTTTACACAGGAAAACAGGTGATCGTTTTAAAGACTCACATAAAATTTGTACAGATAGACGAGGAAGGTAATCCTATTCCAGTCGGTGAAAAAGGAAAAAAGAGAATAGCTTCAATGCTTGAAATTGAAGTCAAAGAAAAATAAAACAGAATAACAATGGTAATTGCAGTAGATTTTGATGGAACTTGCGTGACTCACGACTTTCCATTCGTAGGTAAAGAGATAGGTTCACAAGAAGTTTTAAAGAAGCTTGTTGAGGCAGGTCATGAACTCATACTCTGGACCATGCGATCAGACAACGATCGTGGAAAATTCCTAAAGGATGCAGTCGATTGGTTCAAGAAAAACGATATTCCTCTTTATGGAATACAACGTAACCCAACACAAGACGGCTGGACAAGCTCTCCAAAGTGTTATGCTGAGCTCTTCATTGACGACGCTGCTCTAGGCTGTCCTTTAAAGTTCGATGCTAAGCTTTCGGATCGTCCGTTCGTTGACTGGGTGGCAGTAGAATATTCTCTTACTGAAATGGGCGCGCTATGATTAGTTTAGGAAAAGAAAATCGCAATATGCTTCTTTCCTTGGCCAAGGAGAAAGGCGTTTACTTAGAAGGATCAATCATCGATCAGATTTCGATCGAAAACGACGAAGAGTTTGGTAGGTACTTAAGCGAGTGCAGAAAGAGGCTGATGATAAGGGACATGTCGACATCCAATGCTTCCAAGAAAATAGAAGAACTTGAGTCTGCCAAAAAGGAAGCAGAAGATGCCTTAGAGCTGAGTCAAAACCAGAAGCAAGCCCAACTCATAGGCATAATCGTAAAGGTCGCACTTTGGGTCATAGTCGGAGTGGGAGCAGTAGTCACATCAGTTTACCTTCTTTCGATGTTTACTGGTAAGCAGTCAGACGTATTGGAGGCCACCTGGAGCAACATACTTGGTATCTTACTGACTAATTCATTCAGCATAATCGGAACCATCATGGGGGTAAAGTATGCCTCTGAAAAATCCAGGTGAGATAAATAAAAACAAACTACCCGCAATGACTATAGTTAGATCTTTCTCCCAATTCCTAAAAGAAGGGGCAATCGCAGTAGACCAAGCGTCAGCTAGTCAAAAGGCAGCAAACTTTGTTTCTATCCTACAAAAATACCTGGGAAAAAAGGAAGAAGGCAATAATCGCGGAGACATGGTGATCAGCTTCCTAAAAAAGACTGGACTTGGTCCAGGTTATCCTTGGTGTATGGCATTCGTCTATAGCATGTTCGACGAACTTACTGGCGGAACTAACCCATTACCCAAGACTGCCGGAGTGGTTGACCATTGGAGAAAGATTCCAGCCGGTGTTGCTAAGATCACGAGGGCACAGGCAATACAGGACCCAACATTAGTCAAACCAGGTCAAGTCTTCTTCAAGAGCCGATCTGGCGGTGGACACACTGGAATCGTCTTGAAGGTAGAAGGTAT
>Ga0315902_10003752_pt1 | contig 22459 bp, 11 predicted proteins | sample LakEriMetagenome_9_FD_203523 | JGI IMG/M metagenome (GOLD analysis project Ga0315902, IMG submission 203523) | Freshwater fungal communities from buoy surface, Lake Erie, Ohio, United States - Buoy 12 MA117 | ecosystem: Environmental > Aquatic > Freshwater > Lake > Lake biofilm | place: USA... | reverse complement strand
AAAGTACCTGCACTGGGGAAATGTGCGCCTGGAGCGACCGGCTCCCGATGGCGAAGAAGCCCAGTACAAGCTTCCCATCGGCGGTCTCACCGAGGCCGTGTTGAAAATCACCGATAAACTGGCCGCCCCCAGCAACCGTTCGATCGTGGTGGCCACGACGGCCCTGGGGCTGCACGTGGCCCCCGAGGAACAAACCTGGCGCAGCACGACGGCACTGACCGTTCATGGTCAGGCGATCGATCGACTGGCGGTCGAGTTGCCGGCCGAGCTGGAACTGGTTTCAGTCGAGGCGATCGGACTGGATCACTGGGATTTCCAGAGGGAGGGGGAAATCAGCCGGATTCAGCTGCATTGGCGCCAGCCATTCGATGGAGAGCGACAGCTGACCCTGCAGGGGATCGTTCCCCGCTCCACACCGGAACCGTGGAATGTCCCCACACAGCGGTTTCCCGGGGTTGCCGCCCACCAGGTGCAGTTGCTTGTGCAGTCGGATCCTTCCGTGCGACTCCGACAGGTGTCGGCGACCGGCATCCAGCGGGTGGCGCAGGATCCCACCCAGGCCAGTTCTGCCGCCGTTCCCCCGCTGGCGGGAACTCCGGTGGCCGAGACACTGCAGTCGCGGTATGCGGCCTGGACCCCAGGGTTCTCCCTGGTTCTGGAGACATTGGTCCGAACCCGCGAGTTGGCGGTCACCAGTGCCACCCACCTGTCGCTCGATTCCTCGGGACTGATGCTGGAGAGCGATCTCGAACTGCGTCCCCGGTTCGGCAGCCTGTTCGATTTCGACATTCGCCTGCCGGCGGAGTGGACCGTCCAGGAGATGACGGTCGAAGGACAGCCGGTCAGCTGGACGGCCCCATCGGCGGAACCCGGCTGGAACATCCTGCGGGTGATCTTCAGTCCTCCGGTGCCTGACCAGGGGAAGGCGGCGCTGCGGCTGGTGGCCCTGCTGAATCCGGGAGAGAACTGGCCACCGGAAGAGGGACCTGTCGTGCAGACCCTTCCCGTCCTGGAATTCCCCCAGGCCAATGTCCTGCTGGGCCGCTATCTCATCTCCACGGGGGATGACCTCGAACTGTCGCCGGTGGAATTCCAGGGGCTGGATCCGGTGGCCGTGGCCCTGCCCGATTCCCCGGGAATCTCGACGCAGGGGTGGGAACACCAGGACTCGCAGTACTCGGGGAAGCTGCGCCTCATCCGGCGTCCCTCCCGACTCTTCGCCCGCACGCTGGGAGTGCACCGCCTGGGGCGCGAGACCCGCACCTCCAGCTGGATGATCCAGCTGCTCGCCCAGGGAGGGGGCGAAAGGGCCATCCAAATCGCACTGCCGGCAGCGACCGGCACCAACCTGCAGTTCCGCGTGCTGCCCGATGCCAACTCGGGTGCGTTGCCCGTGCGCCTGGCCAGCCAGTCCAGCTCGGTGGATGCCGATGGCCAGCGCCTCTGGACCCTGCGGTTTTCGAAGCGTCTGCAGGGACTGGTTCGCCTGGCGGTCGATTCGGAAACACCCCGCCCTGCAGGGGAGGATGCGTGGGAAGTTCCGGCCGTGCAGGTTGTGGGAGCCGAGCGACAGTTTGGCCAGGTGGGCATCGAGGCCGAGCTGGACCAGCAACTGGAGGTCGTCGCGACCGATTCGGCGGGCCAGGCACTGCGTGCGATTGATGCGGCCGATCTCTCGGCCGGTGAGGTGCGGCTGGCTCAACAACGGATTGTGGAAGCGTTTGAAATGGTCCGCCCCGGCGAGCATGTGGTGCTGCGCGAGACGCGATACGAGCCGGGCTCCATTCCCGGGGCCATCTGCACCCGGATGAACCTCCTCAGCCTGCTCAATACGTCTGGCGAAATTCAGCATCGGGTGGAGTTGTCGCTGAAGTCGGTGGGGGCTCAATCGCTGCTGGTCCAGCCTCCCGGTGATGTGGAATTGTGGGGGGTGCAGGTTGATGGCCTGCCGACAGAAATCCGGCGATTGCCCGGTGCCGAGGAGGGGGCCGGGACCTTTTCCATACCGCTGGTCACGGTCGTTCCTCCCGAGCGTGAACGTCTCGTGCGGATCTTTTACAGGACCCAATTCACCCACACCCCGGGAGGAGATTCCGTCACCGAGACTCCACCGCGGTTGCAGATCCTGACCGGCCGGGGCGAGCAGCGGCCGGTGGAAACACTTCGCCGCGAATGGACCCTGGCGATTCCCTCGTCGCTGCAGGTGGTCCAGAGCGCGGGGGATTTTCGTCCCCAGTCCGATCTCCAGCGACGGGGCTGGCTGAGCTGGTGGCAACAGATCTTCCTGCCGACGAGTGATTTCAGCCTGCTCCAGCGGCTGTTGTTGCTGGCCGCGATGGCTGGCACACCGTGGATTCTGCGTCGGCTCTGGATCCTGCTGCGGCTGTTGAGCCAGCCCCTGTTCGAGATCTCGGTGTCGTCCTGGTTGTTGCGGGTTGGTGCTGTCGTGCTGATGGCCCTGGTCCTGGTGTGGATCCTGATCGGAACGCTGGGTGGACCTGTCTCGGGTGTTTTCACACAGATCAATTCCGACCTTTCTTCAAGTTTTGCCTCATCTGAGGCGGAGATGCCCAGGACGTTGTCGCCCCGTCCTTCCGTTGGTCCGGGCGATGCTGTCGGTGCGGCTCCCCCGGCGACCAAGGAGGCCGCCAATGGTGCCGAGGGTGCCCCCAGGGAGCTGCTCGAAGAGGCCCGCGATGCGGAGGTCCCCGACCAGAAGCCGGCCCGCAAGGGGAAGCCGGGGGGCAAGGGTGGCAAGGCGGGAGAGGAGGGCGAGGCGGGGCCAGGGGGGCAGAAACGTCCCGCGCAACCAGCACGGCGTCCCCCGGTCCGCGGGAGGCTTTCGCTGGCGATGGACCTCAAGGTTCCTTCCGATTCAGAAAGCCTCGAATGGACCCAGGACGGGCTGTTTGACGGGGCCCGACTCCCCACACTGTCCGTGGCCCTCACATCCCGGACCAGTCTCCGTTCACAGCGGATCGCCTGGCAGCTCGCGACCATCCTGGCCTTCTGGCTGTTCCGGGGACGCCCCTGGTCGTTCAAACTGCTGATGGCCCTGTTCACTCTCGCCATTCCCTGGGCCCTGCAACCGCTGGTGCATCCCCGCTGGATTCCCCTGCTGGACGGGTTGTTCCTCGGCGGCGGTCTTGGCTGTCTGCTGTGGGGGGCGATTGCCCTCAGCCGAATGTTGTTGGCAACGGTTCCCGCGAAGGGGGCGGCTCCCCTGCTGCTGTTGTGCTGGCTGGCCTGGCCGTCGGCACCGGTGACGGCGGCCCAGCCTCCCACCCCGGCGGCACCCGCCCCGGCCCGGGTCGAAGACCGCGTGATCATTCCCTTTGAGGCGGGGGGGAAGGAACGCCCCGAGGGGCCGGTGCTGGTCCCGTGGCACCTGCACCGACGCTGGACCCGGGAGGCTGCCAAAGTCTCCCCGGCCGACCTGCCCCCGCAGTTTTCCCAGGTCGACGTCCAGATCATCCCCGAGAAGGGAACGACGGGCCAAAAGGGACGGGCGCGGGTTTCCAGCCGGCAGTCTGTTGTGACCACCGGGCGGGTATCCACCCTGATCCCGCTCCCACTCGCCGGCGTGACCCCCCTGCGTGTAGAACTCGATGGAGAACCGGCCGTTCTGGTCCCCGGGGCGACTCCCGACGCCCCGCTCCGGCTGGCGGTGGCGGAACCGGGTCGCCACGAACTGCTCGTCGAGTTCCATCTTCCGGCGGAGGTGGCGGAGGCCGAGGGACGGCTGACCTTGCAGTTGGCCGCCGTGGCGGCCGGTCGCATCCGGTTGCGCCTTCCCGCCGCCGACACCCAGTTGATGCTGAAGGGAGCCTCGCAGGGATTTCGCCGCGAGACGGTTGGTGGTGAGACATGGGCCAACATCGCCTGGGAACAACCCGGACCGTTGAGTCTCAACTGGGGTCCCATGCTGGTCCGTGCCGCCGAGCAGGCGGCCTTCGAGGTGGACGCCACCTCGTCGTTGACCGTGAGTGACGTGGGGACGGGGTTTCAATCGCGACTGCGGACCGTGATCCGGAATGGTTCCCTCCGGGAGATGCGGTTCTCGGTCCCCCGCGACTGGCTGGTCCGGGAGGTGGCGGGAGCCGATGTCACCAACTGGGAACTGGATGAAACGCAGGATCCCCCGATCCTGAAGGCGACCCTGCGCAGGGCGGTCACCGATTCAACCACGCTCGATCTCGGCCTGCTGCGACCGGGCGAATTTGCCGAGTCGGCCGTGACGGTGGAGGTGCCCGTGATCGGCGCGGTCGACGCGGTCCGCCAGACGGGCCTGATCGGCCTCTTCGCTCCCGAGCGTTTCGAGCTGGTCTCCGGGACGGTGTCGGGAGTCACCCAGGTGGACACCAACCAGTTCCCGCAGGCCGAAACGCCCGTCGGACAGCGATTGTGTCCCGTCGGACTGCCTCGTCCCCAATCGGCATTTCGTTATCGGCAGCAGCCGTTTGAGCTCTCGTGGCAGGTCTCGCGGCAACGACTGGTTTCCCGGGCGGAAGCGGCCCACCGCGTCGAAATCACCTCCCGTCGGCAGACGTTTGACAGCCTGTTCACCCTCGAGATTCCCTCACCACCGCGGGCGGCCCTGTCGATCCAACTGCCGGAGGGATACCAGCTGGCCGAAGTCGACTGCGAGGGGGCGACCGATTTCTGGATCTCCGGAGGGGGGGCGGGACAGACCGGGACATTGCACCTGGAGTTCGCCACTCCCCGCTCGGGACGCGTGGTGGTGCAGGCGCGCGGTTTCATTCCGCGGTTGCTGGACGATCCGGTGGCGATCATCGCACCGCCGGTCCCGCAGGAGATCAACGAGCTGAAGAGCACCCTGGCTCTCTGGATTGATCCGGCATTCAGCCCCCGTGTGGAAGATTCCAACGGCTGGAAAACGCTCGATCCCTCCAGCCTCACCGGGGATCTGTTTCAACGCCCCGGCACACCGGCACGCTTCGCCTTCCAGGCGAATGCCCTCGAGGCACTCCCCCTGGCGCTGTTGCTGGATCCAGCGGAAGTCCGGGTCTCGGCCGCCGCACTGTCGCAGGTGCTGGTGCGGGATACGTCGGTCGACCAATTGTTGTTCCTGCGCTGGAAATTCCCGGCGGCGGCGGCCCGGCAGGTCTCGTTCGAAGTCCCGGAATGGCTGAGTGCCCGACTGGAAGTCGAATCGCCCGATCCCGTCGTCCGGATTCGCGAGATCCAGCGCGAACCGAGGCCCCTCGGGCGAACCCGCCTGACAGTCCAGCTGGAAGAGCCACGGGCCACCGAATTGGTGCTCCATGCCTCAGCCTCGTTCGCAATTCCGGAATCGGGACGGATTCCGGCTGCGCTGGTCACGTTTGAGCAGCCGGTCCAGTCGGAAACCGGGCGGACCTACCGCACTGTGGAGAACCAGCAGTCGTATGTCCTGCTCGTCAACCAGGGGTGGCGACGGATGACGAATCCCCAGGCTTCCGATCTGGAGACGATCACGGTCGATGATCTCCCCTTCCGTCTTCCCGAGAACCTCCGCCAGCAGATGACCGGACTGTGGCGGGCCAGGGAGGCCCGGGCCGTCGTCGAATGGCAGCAGGAACCAGCCACCTCAGTGCGGGCCCTCGGAGCTGTCGTCAACTATGCCGGGCTCAACCAGGTGGTCACCCCCGATGGCTCCTGGAGACTGTCGGCCAACTACCGGGTGGTCAACCGCTCCCGACAGTTTCTTCCGCTGAAATTGCCCGAGGGGGCGAAGATTCTGTCGGTGTTCGTCCGGGGGGAACCGAGTCGCCCCGTCGACCCGGACCGTCCCGAGGCTGCCGGGCTCGCATTGATCCCCCTCCCCCTCACCGCCGTGGGGGATCGTGGCTGTGAAGTGCAGGTGGTGCTGCAGGGGCGCCTCCCGCAGCCCCTTCCCGCAGGAATCCAGGTGTTCCGCAGCACGATCGACCTCCCCGCTCCATCGATCCTCTCCACCGATGAGGACCCCGACCTGGGGATGCCCGTCGCGGCGACCGAGTGGACTGTCTGGCTTCCCAAGGATCTGTCGATCGAGCGGGTGGACGATCCCAACCGGACAAACGTCTCCGAGAGTATCGGGGGGATCGAACGGGTCCTCTCCACGCAGAGGGAGTGGCTTGACCTGTTCCGCAAGCTGGGAGATTCGTCGATCAGCGACTCTGCCCGGCAGCGAATCCGGTACAACCTCAAGCAGTTCGATCGAGGCGAACTCGATATGGATCTTGTCCGGTACGACCGGTGGGCTGAAGGTACCGGTCTGTCCCAGGAGCAGAGGCTCGAACTGAACCGACTGAGCAATGAAGTCTCGTCCGCCAAAGCCGAATTGAACAAGAAGTCTCCCGGACCGGAGGCCAGTCTCACTCAGATCAACAGCCGTCAGTTGCAGGGAGAACTGTTTCTCAACAATTACGATGTGGCCCCCAACGACCCGGTGGGCCCGGCGACATCAAAGCCGAATTCCGGAACGCAGCCCAAGTTCCTGAAGAACTCCCGGGCGGACCTCAACGAACAGGTCGAGCGCCAGACCCGCGAGCAACTGTCGAACCGGGCCCGGATCCAGCAGGGATCTCCGCAATCGCAGGCCGGGTCCGAGGCCCAGTTGCCGTTGCAGTCCCAGTCGGCCGCTGGACGACGGGGGGAAGAGCTGCTGGAAGAACTCGAACAGGATTTCGGCCGACAGTCGCTCAACCAGCGACGACGTCCCCCGTCAGACGGCGAGGTCGCCCAGGGACGACAGCAGGGGGGACAGGGGCAGCCTCCCGCCGGGAATGGTCGACCCGGGATGGATCGAACCAAGGCGGGCCCGTCCAGCCCGAGGAGTGGCGGTCGGGGTCAGCAGCAGGTTCGGAACGACGGGCTTCCTCCAGCGGCTGTCGACCAGGACCCCCTGGCGAACGCCCCAGCGTTCCAGAATGCCGGCTTCGGGGAGGGACTGCGGGGGTCGCAGGGGGCGGCGGCCCGGACGGCCGGTCTGTCACTGCCGGTGAGCATTCCCGAAACGGGCCAGAAACGGACGTTTCACAAGTCGGAGGGGGCACCCCGGTTGGCCCTGTCGATTCGACCCCGGGAATCGTCCGAGACGGGCTGGAGACTTGGTTGGGGGGCCGTATGGCTGGCCGAGGCTGCCTTCCTGGCCTGGCTGGCCAGTGGTTTGGGAACTCTCTCGGGGCTTCGCCGGTGGGGCTGGGGACTGACCTCCCTGGGCACTGTCTGGGTGCTCGTGTGCGGCATGAGCTACCTGGGGCTGATCCCCTTTGTCTTCGGCCTGTGGCTGCTGAGCAATTCCAAAGAAGGCTGACAGACCGGTTGCCACCAGGGCAACCGGTCTGTGTTTTCAGACTCGATCCGGGAGGGATCCGCGAAGATCAGCCTCCGGCACCGCCGTCCGGTCCGGTGCACATGATGAGGTGATCGTGGTCGATGTAGACCACTTCGATCGTGTCGTCGATGTGCTCGAAGGGAATGGGCCAGTCAGACCGCTTGATCTTCTCGAAGTAGACGGTGCACTTGTAGTGGCACTTGTGCAACCGGGCGGGGCCCACCATCGGGTAGAACCGGCATTCGCTGAGGGAGTCGACGATCGGCTCGACGACGATCCGCACGTTGTTCCGCTGGACTTCGGCCAGGAAGGGCATGCCACCCTTCGTGTCGTCCGGCATCGACCGCATCACTTCGTCGGGGGTCGGCGGGTCCATGCAGAACAGGGGAGCGTTTTCCCCTTCGACCGGTTCCAGGACCGGCACACGGCCATACCGTTCTTCAAAGTACATCGTGTCTTCCACTTCCTGGCTGAAGAAGGGGGAGACAGGAATCAACGGGGTGGTGATGAAGAACTTCGACAACACCCAGGCCTGATTCGCGAAGCCGCCCACAAACAGGCAGCCGCTGTTCGGGACCGTCAGCAGCAGGAGCCCTGTCAGCAGCGTCATGCGCTTCAGGAACTTGCGGAGCCCATCCATGTCTTTCTCCGGATTGGTCGGGGAGTCTGAAGGCCCTGAGGGGGAAGGGAATCGAATCCGACCCGGGCCAGAACTGTGAATTGTCTCTTGGCTCCCATCCCTGAGAGCCCTCTCTACGATTCTTTATCGACTGCGGACCGTGACGACTTGGGGAAATGCTCCGTCTTTTCCAGAAATTCCGAATTCCCGGTCCCGGAGCTTCGCCACGGTCGATCCTCAAAGAACGACACCACCCGACGTTCATCCCTGAACGTCGGGTGGTGCTTGTGGACTGCCCCTTCTCGATTACCAGTTCCGCCAGTCGAGGAACCACCACCAGCGTTCAGTACGAGGACTGAAGTTCAGGTGCCAGTATCCGTCATCCCATTCCAACTGAGCCTTCCGCCATCCCAGTGGGACCTGGGGGTACGGGTAGAAGGGTCCGATGTAGGGCCACGCCGAGGCCGAGTACTGCGAGGGGTACGACACCGCCGCGTAGTTCGGGTATTGGGCGTAGGTCGGCCAGGCATTGTTCGGCAGGCCGGGCTGGTTGTAGATCACGTTCGAGCCAGCCGCAGTCGGGCCAGCGTATTCCGGGGCCCCGTAGGCCGGCATCGCGGCCGGTCCACCCACAGCAGGAGCTCCGGGAGCATAGTTCGGGGCGTAGGGGGCACCACCGTACACCGGACCGGCGGGGGGCAGAGCTCCGGGAACGCCACCAGGCGCTCCGCCAGGAGCGGGAGGGAGTCCGGGGGTCTGAATTGGCTCAGCCCCTTCGTACACCTCGTTCTGGACCTGGCGAACCTGCCGACCGCCGCCTCGGGCCTGGGTCGCAGCCGCCTGCTGCACACCACCCGAAGGACGACCCGCAACCTTCAGCCCGTTCTGGACTTGCTGCACGCCAGGCACCCGGCGGATGACCGCGTCAACCGCCCGCTTGTCGGCTTCCGAGCCAACCTGGCCCTTCACCACAGCGGTTCCATTCTGGAATTCCACCTCACCCCCGCGAATCTCAATCTGAGATCCTTCGAGGGCCTGGCTCACCCGGTTGGCCATCTCCTGGTTGGAGACCTTGGCCGGGGCAGCCGACTGGGCCCGCGCCTTCGTGGCTGGCTTGGCCGTCGGTCCGGCCAACACCATGCCGGGAGCCGCGAGGGCCAGCAGCCCCACGGTCAACCACTTCTGATACCGTCGCATGAACAAAGTCTCCTTCCGTGGACTGTGGCAGGGACACCCGGCAGGATGTCGCATCAAGACAGGCAGTTCGGGTTCCGACTTGCGAGAGCCTCGCAGCCGATCCACCCGAAGGGGTCTGCCTGTAATCATCGGAAGGATCGTGCCGACTCTATCAACCTTTCTGGTTATTCTGCCCGTTTTTCTTTCCAAGGCGGGAGGTTTCTTGATTTTCACCCCCGCCCAACCACCATTCTCTCCAAACCGCCTGGAAATCTGGGAAGACTGGCCAGCCCAGACAAAATTTCAGTCTGCGTGACCCCGTCACACGCCTCATACAAAAGAGCTGTTCTCCCACCCCGCAAGCGGCCCCGCACGGCACAGTTGCCCGGGGGCGCCCCCCAGCAGTTGGCCCCACTCCTCTGCCAATTCACCATCTCAGGCGATCGTCCCGTCTCTCGTCCCCGGGCCCCGAGGGCAAGCCCTTGCCTCCCCACGGAGCGTCGGGATCGCCCCGTCTCCCGCCACGCGCTTTCCCTGCGACCATCGCCTTTCCAAACCCCTCGGTTCACCATCCTTCCCAATTGTTCGAGCAAACAGGGTGCGGGTAGAATCACAACCTGGTTTCTCCCCACGCGGGGCTCCGAAGCTCACCTCCGAGGCTGTCGCGATGCCTGCCCAATTTCCCTCCCAACAACCTCAGGCCAGCCCCTGCTGCCTGGTCATTCTCTCCTTATTAATAAGGGGAGGGGTCTTGGCTCTCGCCGCGAGTCTCTTCCCAGGAGTGTCACTCGGGGCCGAAGAACCCGCGCCGTCCGACGAGAGCCGCGAATTCTTCGATTCCCGTGTCCTCCCCATCCTGAAGACACGCTGTCTCGAGTGTCACAGCCACGCTGCCGGGAAGTCCAAGGGGGGGCTGATGCTCGACTCCCGCTCGGGTTGGCAAACTGGGGGAGATAGTGGAACAGCAGTCATCCCGGGACGCCCCGATGACAGCCTGCTGATCCAGGCCGTGCGGCATACCGAGCTGCGCATGCCTCCCACCGGCCGGCTCCCTGCCGACGAGGTTGCCACTCTCGAACGCTGGGTTCTCGCCGGAGCGTTCGATCCCCGGGAAACTCTCCCCACAGCCCCCACGGCCGGCCCTGCCTCCCCCTCCGCACACTGGGCCTTTCAACCGCTCTCCGAACCCGCCATTCCCAGTGTGAGAGATTCCAACTGGCCGACCGGACCGGTTGATCACTTCATCTGGCAGGGTCTCGACCAGCGGCAGCTCGCCCCTTCACCCGATGCGGACCGGGCCACCTGGCTGCGACGGGTCTCGTTTGATCTGACCGGGTTGCCTCCCACGGTGGGCGAACTGCAGGCGTTTCTGGCCGATGGTTCCCCGGACGCCGACAGCACTGTGGTGGACCGATTGCTGTCATCGCCGGCGTATGGAGAACGGTGGGCCCGGCACTGGCTCGACCTGGTGGGATACGCCGACCAGATCGGGACGTCGAACAACGTCTTTGCCGAGCAGGCCTGGCGGTACCGCGACCATGTCATCCAGAGCCTGAATTCCGACAAGCCGTGGGACCGGTTTCTGACCGAGCAGATCGCCGGTGATCTGCTGCCCGCCCGCTCCGAAGAAGAACGGGCCGACCAGATGATTGCCACCGGATTCCTGCTGCTGGGTGACCTGAGCATTGTCGAAGCCGACAAGGCGAAACTGCGGATTGACACAGTCGACCAGCAGATCGACAAGATTGGCCGGGCGATGCTGGGCCTGACCCTGGGTTGTGCCCGCTGTCACGATCACAAGTTCGACCCCATCAGCCAGCACGACTACTACGCGATGGCGGGGATCCTGTTCTCGACCCACTCGGTGGAGCGGGCGACCTGGGGGGTCTGGAGCTATCCGGTCCAGAGAGAGTTGCCCGAAACCCCTGCCGCCCGTCGCGAACGCGAGCAATTCGCGGCGCTCCACGAGACGCAGGTCCGGGGGTGGCAGCGGGAACTGGCCCAGCTGCGGACCCAGAAGCAGCCACTCGATGCCGCCCTGGCCCAGCAGCCTCCCCCCTCGCCGGAGCAGAAGGCCGAACTCGAAAAGCAACGACAACAGATCGACGCCCAGTGGCGCAGGCTCGAAAACCAGCTGGTCCATGGCGAATTCTTCCGCCCCCGTCCTCCCCGGGCACTCGCCGTGGAAGACGAACCCGACCTGCGGGACATGCGGCTGACGATTCGGGGCAACGCCCATGCCCTCGGTCCGGTTGTTCCCCGCGGGTTTCCGAAAGTCCTGCAGACTGAATCTCCGCCGGCGATTCCCGACTATCAGAGCGGTCGTCTGGAGTTGGCCCGCTGGATCACGCATCCCCGTCATCCCCTCACGGCCCGTGTGGCCGTCAATCGGATCTGGCAAAAGCTGTTTGGGGAAGGGCTGGTCCGGTCGGTCGATTACCTGGGGGTGAGGGGGGAACGTCCCTCCCATCCCGAGTTGCTCGATTGGCTGGCCCGGCGATATCAGGATCTCGGCTGGTCTCAGAAACAGCTGCTGCGTGAGTTGGTCCTCAGCCGCACCTACCGGCAGGGGAGCCTCCCCCAGGCCGACTTCGAGGCCCGCGATCCCGAGAACCGGTGGCTGTGGCGCATGCCGCGCCGCCGGCTTGATGCCGAGGCGCTGCGCGACGGACTCCTGGCAGTCGCCGGTCGGCTGCAGGCTGTCGGAGGTGGCCCCGGGCTCCCCCTGGAGTACATCGAGAACACCGGAGGTCTGCGCCGGGGAGAGGTCAACCCGCCCCATTTCAACCTTGGCCGGTTCCGCCCCGAGCAGGAGTATGTCCGCACGGTCTACCTGCCGATCATCCGGTCGGGACCCCAGGCGGGACCGGGCGAAGTGCGGAATGTCTTCGACTTCACCCAGCCGGGGGAATTCGCCGGGCGTCGCTCCACGACCACCGTTCCGACCCAGGCGCTGTTCCTGATGAATGGCCCGCTCTTGAAGGCCCGGGCACGGGAAGTGGCCGGGGCTCTGCTGCGGCAGGAGCAGCCCGCAGCCGAGCGGTTGTCGCAACTGTGGCGGCAGGTGCTGGGACGCGAACCCGCTGCCGATGAAGTGGCCCAGGCCGGGGAGTTTCTCGAGCAATTGCGCCCCGAGATCCAGAGTGCGGGGGGCGTCCCCGAGCCCGAGGTCGAACTGCGCTGTTGGTCCGAACTCTGCCATGCCTTGCTGGCCTCGAACGAATTCCTGATGCTGTTCTAGGAATCCACGACCTCACTGGAGGACTTCGGTTTCGTGCCGATCGTCCGCCCCTACCGCGAAGCTGTCCCATGTCCGACTTGTCGAGACGCCGTCTGCTGCAGACCACCGCCTGTGGATTTGGAGGCCTGGCCCTGCACAGCCTGCTGGCCCGGGAATTCTCGACCCGCGATGCCGCAGCGGGCGAAGTGACAACCCAGTCTGGCACTCCGGTGGTCGGCCCGCACCAGGCCCCCCGCGCCCAGCGGGTGATCTTCCTGTACATGTCGGGGGGACCGTCGCAGATCGACCTGTTCGATCCCAAGCCACTCATCGACCAGAAGCATGGCACCCGCATCAGTCCCCCCATCGATGGGCGCGAGGTCACCGTGGGGGTCGATCGCTACCTGGCCCTCGGCTCGCAGTGGCAGGCGAAACCGCGTGGCCAGTCGGGTGTCACCATCTCCGACCTGATGCCCCAGCTGGCGACGGTGGCCGACGAACTCTGCCTGCTGAAGGGGATGGAGACCGACAACGAGGCGCACGCCCCCGCTTCGCTGCAGCTGCACACCGGGACGTCGATCGATGTCCGTCCGTCGATGGGAGCCTGGCTCAGTTATGGCCTCGGGACGGCCAACCAGAATCTGCCTGGATTCATCACGATTCATCCCGAGAGTGATGTGCGCACCTACGGCTCGGGATTTTTGCCCGCCGCCCACCAGGGGACGCCGGTGTCTGTGCCGTCGCGTCCCGAAGATTCCCCCATCCGCAACCTGCGTGATCCCCAGACACCGGCCGGGGTCCAGGAAAAACGGCTGGGGTTCCTCCGCCAGTTGAACCAGCGAACGCAAAGCCGGTCGGGTGGCGATCCGCAGATCGACGGGATGATCCAGTCCTTCGAGCTTGCCTTCCGGATGCAGAAGGAGACTCCGGGCCTGGTCGACCTGTCGCAGGAGACCGAGGCGACTCTCGCCAGCTACGGGATCGGATCGGGTCTCCCCTCGGACCGGAATGGACGGGCCTGCCTGCTGGCCCGCCGCCTGAGTGAGGCGGGGGTCCGGTTCGTGCAGGTGACAATGGGGGGCTGGGATCATCATGGGGACATTCGCGGAGCCCTCCCCAAGACCTGTGCCGGGGTCGACCAGCCGATCGCCGGGCTGCTCAAAGATCTGCGAACGCGCGGGCTCCTGGACGAAACCCTGGTGGTCTGGTCGGGGGAGTTTGGCCGCACACCCTGGAGCCAGGACCTCTCGGGCACGTCCCCAATCGAGACACATGGCCGTGAGCATCAGCCGGAAAGTTATTGTGCCTGGCTGGCGGGAGCGGGGGTCAAGCCCGGCCTGATGCATGGCCGGACCGATGACTGGGGTTATCGACCCGTGGAGGGGGCGGTGCATCTCTACGATCTGCAGGCGACAATTCTGCACCTGCTGGGACTCGACCACGAGCGGCTGACATGGCGGCATGCCGGTCGCGATTACCGTCTGACCGACGTTCACGGACGGGTCGTTCCCGAGATTCTCGCCTGAAGCAACGGCGGTCGACCACGGTGTTGGCTGGTGCGCGAGTTTCCCATCCGGGGTGATGCCTGCGGCTGCGACGCTCGTCGCGTTCAGACCGATGAGACGTGGCGGTTGACGTGACTATCGCAGGACGCGTTCGAGGGCGATCCGCCGCTGTCGAATGGTGGCGGCTTCGTCGAAATGTCCGTGCGCCTCGAGCAGCCCTTCGAGGGTCTGCAGGGCTTCCGGTCGCAGGGGGGCCAGGGCCGCCGCCCGGCGGGCCGACTCGAGGGCCTCCGGTCCCCGGCGGAACTCCACAAGGACCGCCGTCCGCTGTGCCTCCAGTTCGGCCTGGAAGGGATTGAGTAGCAAAGCCCGATCGAGCGCCCCCAGGGCGGCCTCGTAATCTCCCATCTGGAAACAGACGACGGCGAGGTTGGAGGCGGCCTCGAACTGATCGGGGCGGGCCTGGTGCGCTTCGGCAAACAGTTTGCGGGCTGCTTCCAGATCGCCGGTCTGTCGTTTGAGGTTCCCCAGCATCGTCAGCACTTCGCCATCGTTGGGACGTGATGTCCGCGCCGCCGAGAGGGCAGACTCGGTCTCCTGCAGCAACCAGGGTTCGGGATTGCGGAACGCTTCGCGCGACAGGCCCAGGGCGCGTGCCCGTTGCGCCTCCCCTGCGGGAATCCGCTGGTCGGCATCGCCATAGAAGACCAGTCCGACGTTGGGACGCAGTTTTTTACGCGCTCCCTGGTCCAGCTTCGGCTTGCGGGAAATCCGGTGGTCGGTCCGGGACGAGTGCGCCACGTTGGCGGCCCCCAGCCTGGGCATGTGACAGGCGATGCACGAGTCGGCTGGTGAGGTCGCCTGACGTTCGGTCGGCGGTGCCTGGCACGAGTCGGTCTGGTGGCAGGTGAGGCACTTCGACCGATAGTACGCCGGTACCTCCTCCGCCTGGGGAACCTGGTGCGGATCATGGCAGGTGAAGCAGCTCAGGCGTCCTTCGCTCTGCTGACGGCACCGGCTGGAAAAGGTCTGCTGCACATGGCTGACCACCTTCTCGGGGGCGTCGGGGCCGAGGTCATCGGCCTGCAGCAGCAGCAGCCAGACCGAGTCGAGCGGCTGACCGGGACGGAAGTCCCAGGGGGTTTTGCCCTCGCGCAGAATCCGGTTCCCGGCGAAGTGGCACTGCAGGCAGACGGCATCCCGCAGGTCCGGCTCGAGCCGGGCCGGATTGACAATCTTTGTCTCCAGGGGGGGCGGTTCAATCCCCTTCTCGAACAACTCGACATGCGCCCGCCCCGGACCATGGCACCGTTCACATCCAATCGCCGCCTCGGCAAACAGTTCTGAGGTGGGGGCCTGGTGGCTGAGAGGTTCCAATTGCAGTCGACCGGTATGGCAGGCGAGGCAATCATCGCCCACGAGGCGCTCGAAGTGCGTGCCTGCGGTCCGGTCAAATCCGGGGGACAGGTCGAACTCGCGGGTCTCGCCGAACCACGAGATGGGAGACTGCCGCAGGATCCCCTGCTGATGCACGAGGTACGAGGCCCCATGCCGCCCCGATCCAATCCGGAAGGCAACCGGCACCTTCTGTTCGGCAACAACCTGTCCCCGGGGGCTGCGCAACTGCTCGCTGTGCGAGACCGTCCCTTCACTGCGGGCAACGAGATACGTCAATCCATCGCGTTCGAAACGCGATTCCGGATCGGTGGGAATCTCGGGCTCGGGGTCAGCGGCCACCGGCGCAGTGGAGTACCCCATGGGATGGCTGGCGAACGAATGCGCCAGGGAACCATGGCAGGAGGCGCACGCGGCGGATCCGACAAAGTCGTCGGCATCCAGAGCTGGTTTCGATGCTGGCAGCGGAATGACAACGTCGGCAGGTCGGCGTTCGACAAGAGTGCGAGACTCCCGGACGACCGACCAGAGCAGGCCGAGAACCAGCAGCGCGGCTGACACGGCCAGCAAGCCTCGATTCCGTCGCGACATCATCAACAAGCGAGGCTGTCCTTTCTGTCAGGCCAACCCTCGGCAACACCATCACTCCCCTGGGCAGGATCATAGACCCGCTTTCGAAAATGGCGTGCGCGGTGGGGTTTGGTGAGTCGGATTCGCCGCAAGGGGTTCCAGCAATGGGCGGTGTCTACTTGGGACGACCCTGGCCAGCCGCCAACTCGGCCTCCCATTCGTCAAGCAGGGGCCAATCGGTGGCACAGGTTCCGAAGTCCGCCATGTGCTGATAGGTCCGCAGCCGGTCAATGGTCGCCTGCACCAGGCGACGGTCATTGCGAAAACAGGGGCCATGGCTGGGCAGCAGCCATTCCACCCCGCTGTCCCGGATCCGTTCGAGGCTGTGGATGAATGCACCGATGTCAGATCCGTGGTGGGCATCAATGTTGCCCACGCAACCATCCCGGAAGATGTTGTCCCCCGAAAAGAGCAGGTTGCCCATGCGGAAGGCGAGTTGGCTCTGGGTGTGGCCGGGGGTGTTCCAGGTGACCAGATCGAGCTCGCCCAGCCGGAGGACCTCTCCCTCATCAATCGTTCCGTCGAGGGTCACCAGCGGCATGGGGATCGAGATTCCCTGGGCGGGGATCTCGGCATACGTCAGGATGCGGTCTCCGGCGGCCAGCGAGGCGGCTGCGAGGGGGTGCCCGAGCGTCTTGGCCGAGGGGAGCAGCTCCTTGGCCAGTCGCAGTCCCTGGACGTGGTCGGCATCCGCGTGCGTGGCGATGATGTACCGACAGCGTGCGAGCTGGAAATCGAGCTTGCGGATGAGGTCGATGATCTCCCGGACCGTATCCTCGTAGCCGATGTCAATCAGCAGCCAGTCCTCCCCGTGATAGACGAGATAGACACAGCAGCCGAGCCGTCGCCGGGCCTGCAGGTTCATCTCCAGAACATGGGGGAACAGATCGCGCCGTTTGCGCATGATGGAGACGACTCCAGAAAACATGACCAGACCCGAACGGGTCGCCTCAAGACAGTGCCGGGGAACAGCCGCCTGGACTTCCCTCCCAGGCCGGTTTCCCCGATCGTTGAGATTTTAGTGCACCTGCAGCGGATCGGCCACACTCCTGCCGCAGCCCCGACAGTCGCTACAACCGATACTGTCCGCAGGCTCGGGCGCCGGCCACGTGAGTCGAGGGTCCGTGGGATCGGCGCAGGGCGTCCGGGAAATCCCGGGAGGAAGTGCCAAAACAGGGTTTCGGCAGCGGGTGTGGTGAACGGCCGGGGTTGCGGGAGTCACTCCCGAAACGATCGGCCCAGCATCGTGCGCGCGGGCTTGCAAGCCCCCAACCCCAGCGTCACAATGCGGATTCGTGTCGGACTCCAGCTCTCCGTTTCCCGTGTTTCCAACGAGTTTTGAGGCAGCACCGATGGTGAAATTTGTCGAAGGTCAGACCGTGGGAATCGACCTGGGCACGACCTTCTCGTCGCTCGCCCAGCTGAACACCGAAGGGCAGCCCATTTCGGTCGAGAATGCCGACGGGAGCACCACGACCCCCTCCATCGTACTGCTGGGCGAATCGGGACACGTGATCGTGGGGCCGTCTCCCCAGCGGGTGGCGGTGGAATCCCCCGAGAATGTCGTGGAAGCGATCAAGCGGCAGATGGGGAACAAAAACTGGTTCAAGGAATACCTCGGCAAGAAGCTGACCCCCGAGTTCATCTCCGCACTCATCCTCAAGAAGCTCAAGCAGGACTGCGAGCAGAAGATCGGGCCGATCACCAACGCCGTGATCACCGTTCCCTACTACTTCAACGACCTGCGCCGCAAGGCGACGCAGGATGCGGGACGCATCGCCGGCCTGAACGTCATCGACATCATCAACGAGCCGACAGCAGCGACCCTGGCCTACGCCTGGCAAAAGGGAGAACTGGGCCGAACCGACCTGGGGACCCGTGAAAAGACCATCATGGTCTATGACCTGGGGGGTGGTACGTTCGACGTGACGGTGGTGCGGTACACGCCGACGCACTTCCGCGTGCTGGCGACCGACGGCGACGTCATGCTGGGTGGTCTCGACTGGACGAGCCGAATTGTCGAACACGTGGCCGAGCAGTTCCGCCGCAAGTACACCAGCGACCCTCTGGCCAATCCCGAAACCCGGTTGCTGTTCACCCAGGAATGCGAAGCGGCCAAGCGACTGCTCTCGCAGAAGGCGCAGACCCCGGTCAACCTGTATCACGAGGGAAAGACCCTCACCCTGTCGGTGACCCGCGGCGATTTCGAGCGCATGACTGCCGACCTCCTCCAGCGGACCCGCGACACCACCGAACTGGTGCTGCAGCAGTCGGGGGTCGACTTCGGCACGCTCGACGAGGTGGTGCTGGTGGGTGGTTCGACCCACATGCCCGCCGTGTTCAAGATGCTCGAAGAAGTTTCGGGCAAGCGTCCCTCGCGCGAACTCAACCCCGATGAGGCGGTTGCCCAGGGGGCGAGCATTCACGCCGCGATTCTGGAAGCCCGCGAGACCGGTGGCGGCAGCCGGATGGCCCAGGCGGTGATCAAGCGGTTGCGGTCGGTCACAGCGACCGACGTCAACTCGCACTCGCTGGGGATCGAGATCACCAACCCGCAGACCCGGGTGGGCAAGGTCAATCACGTGATGATCCCGAAGAACACCGCGATTCCCCACAAGGTCTCGCAGCGGTTCACCACCAACGTGGCCAACCAGCAGCGCATTCGCGTGCGGGTGCTGCAGGGAGAAGTCGCCGACATCTCCGCCTGTGCGATCATTGGCGATTTCCAGATCACCAATCTGCCGCCGAACCTCCCTGCGGGTTCGCCCGTGGAGATCACCTACAGCTACGAAGCCGACGGCCGGATCAGGGCCGAGGCCCGGGAACTGACCGGCAACCGGACGGCCGAACTGGAGATCGTCCGCGACAGTGGCCTGACCGACGCGGGCCTCGAGGCGTTCGAAGCCCTGGCCCGCGAGTACCAGGTCGAATAGCAATTGGCACCCACCCCGGGGATCCCGTGCCGGCCTGTCTGAAGCGGGATCCACCAGGGTTGCCGGGAAGGGAAACCCGATCCGGGCCACCCGCCGCGATCACAAGATGGTCTTCACCGGTGGGTGTTCGCCAGGTTTCGAATGGGTCCCCCGGATCCATGACGGATTGCAGTCACACGGGAGGTGAACATGGCGATTGACGTCTACAAGGAATGGTTGGGCATCCCCGAAGGTCCCCGTCCTCCTGATCATTACGCCCTGTTGCGGCTCAAGCAGTTCGACGACGAAATCGACCGGATTCGCGCGAACTACAAGAAGTTGAACGGGCACGTCCGCCGGTATGCCACCGGGCAGTATCTCGATGAATCGCAGGCCCTGCTCAATGAGATGGCCAAGGCGATGCTCTGCCTGACCGACCACGACCGGAAACGGGAATACGACGAAACCCTGGGACGCGAGTTTCCCGAGGAAGAGTCGGGTCCCCGCACCATGGACCAGGTCCTGGTCTCGCAGAAACACATCACCCGCGACCAGGCCCGCGAGGCGGTCGAGTATGCCGACCGCAGCGGGCTCGAAGTGCGCGACGCGTTCGTGCAGCTCAAGATGGTCCCCCCCGAGGTCGCCACCCAGGCCCTCGCCCAGGAACTGGGACTTTCCTACGTCGATCTCTCCGACGTCACCCCCGATGATGAAGTCCTCGACCAGGTCCCCCGCAAGGTGGTTCGCCAGTACTCGGTGCTCCCCCTGTTCCTCGACGAGGGGACGCTGCTGGTCGCCTGTGTGCACCAGATCGATCACGTCGTCGAAGATGAGTTGAGACTTCGCTTCGATGGGGCGGCGATCCGAACCGTGCTCGTCGCCAAGCAGTCGCTCGATGAGGCGATCGCCAGGTACTACGCCGCCGGCGTGAGGCAGGAACCGGGAACCAAGACCGCCGCCAAGGGGGCCACTGCCGAGAAGGCCACCGAGACAAAGGCGAAAGAAAAGGCTTCCAAGCCCGAGCCCGCCCCCAAGGCGGCTCCGAAAAAGCTGCAGCCGAAATCCGAAGACGAAATCCGGCAGAACAAACAGCTCTTCATCATTGCCATCTGCTGGAGCATCGTCGCCGCTTACCTGCTCGACAACTTCGTGGTCACTCCCCGCGTCTTCTTCGACAAGTGGAGCTTCCTGCTGTTCCTCGGGCTCCCCGGTCTGGTCGCCGCCCTTGCCGGGCCCACGCTGCTTCGAAAACGCTGATTTCCCCATTGGGTCACTCGGAACCTGGGTGTCCCGGATCCCCGTGCACGGTACGACGCGACATCCCGCGGATTGGCTTCACGATCCTGGGCGAACAGTCCGCGCAGCCGCTCGACATGTGACTCCCGTTGTTCGCGGATTGACTCGGGCAGGATGGTCGTCCGGTCCCTGTTCCCCTTGCCGCCAGAAACCGTGATCGTCCCTCGCGTGAACTCGACATCCGCGATCCGCACCGTACACACTCCCTCATCCGCAGGCCGGTGCCGTAGAGCAGCCTGGCCATCAGCCCGTGTGCCCCCTCGATATAAACCAGCACGCGGTTCACTTCGTCACAGGCGAGAACCTTCGGCAACCGCTTTGGTCACTGGGTACGGTCGAACTCACCGAACTCGCCCGGATCGCGTCGAATCACTTCACGGTACATGAAGACGATGGCGTTCAACGCCTGATTCTGCGTTGACGCGGAAACCGTCGGACTGACTGCCAGATGCGTCAGGAATGCTCTCACTTCCACCGGTCCCATCTCACGAGGATGCCGTTTGTTGTGAAAGAGAATGAAGCGTTTGGCCCACGAGACGTAGAGTTGCTGAGTCCGATCGGCCGAATGCTTGGCTCAACACGCGTTTGCGACTTGATCGAGAAACCGAGGCTCAGCGGGACCGTCAGGTCGCACCGGCGGGGCGGTGGCTCTTTGAGCATCAAACCGTGATTGTGAAGATTGCGGCGTAGCACGGGTGTCCGGTGCGGTGTAGCTTGGGATTTGTGAAGGCGATCCGTCGCAAATCGTGGATGATTGCGACGCATCACGATTGACTAGTCCATGCCGCACCGCCAAGCTGCGTGAATATTCCACCGCACTTCAGCGGTCGAATACCTGTTACCCGCAACAACTCGACTTGGAGGAGACGTTGGACTGGAGGGCAAAGATCGTCGATGCCTACAAGGCCAGTGCCTGTGATGCGCCTCCAACGAGACCGTCATTCTGTGATGGTGCATCCCCAGGTGAGATTGCGCGAATGGAGCAAACACTTGCCTGCCGCATGCCGATGAGCTTGCGTTCGCTGCTATCACAATCCGATGGTGTCACAGAGGAACTTGAGATTGAACACAACCACTGGCTGGTTGCCAGTGTTGTAATCTATTCGGTCGACGAAATGACTGACACCAACTTGTTCATGCGGCGCGAGTATCGTGATCAAAAAAAAATGATCGGTACTGGTTCTTTTCCACAGCAGGAACGGACGGAATTCAATTCGCTATGCCTGCAGAGCTCGCAGATCGGGAGGATGCAAGCGTTTTCGCTTGGTATCCTGACGGTACTCCAGACAAATACATGGCTGACGGTTTACTCCCTTTCCTCCAGCGCTGGTGCGCCGGTCTAGCAACTGTTTGACTGTGGGCGAAAAGCGGGTAACAATCGCATGCAACGGAGCCGGCGGTCGGGTCGGTTTTGAAGTCAAGGCATCTCGCGCCGGCCCGCTGATGCGTGTCGTTCGGCGAGAAAGGGCGCATCGGATGGCGAAGATCTTCGCTGACTTCGACGTGGAGGGGTTTTGGGAGCCGTCGGAGTACGCGCTCAAGGAGTACGTCGGCGCCTCGCTGACCGATGAGGTCGTCGCCGCCGTCGAGCGCGAACTGGGGTACAAGCTGCCCGTGTCCTACGTCAAGCTGATGCGGTTCCCGAACGGCGGCATTCCGCGTCGGACGAACCACCGGACGAAAGAGCGGACCTCATGGTCCCACGACCACATTGCCATCACCGGCCTGTACTCCATTGGGGGCGACAAGCCGTGTTCCCTGCTCGGCGAGTTCGGCAGCCGGTTTTGGGTGGAGGAGTGGGGCTACCCGCCCATCGGTGTCTATTTCGCCGATTGCCCGTCCGCCGGGCACGACATGGTGTGCTTCGACTACCGGGCGTGCGGCCCCACAGGAGAGCCGCAGGTCGTCCACATCGACCAAGAGTGGGACTACAAGATCGTGTTGGTGGCCGAGAGCTTCGAGGCGTTCGTCCGCGGCCTGGAGGATGACTCGGCCTTCGACGAAGACGCCGAACCAGAGGATGCAGGCGAGCGGGGGTAAGGTCCGTTGCCAGTGGTTGCGTCTTCCCCTCCCCGCCGCCTGATCCCGCTCGTTCGGCATAAACACCTTCACAAACAGCCTTCGTGTATCATGAACCGACGCCTCATCACGATTTCAACCCTCGCGCTGACCGCGATCCTCATTTGTCTTGCTGTTACGGATTGGTGGGTCTCTCTTCCTAGACGCACACTCGGGGCGTTCGTTGGTCACCTTTCTCACGAAAGATATGAGGAGGCGGCTCTGATGCTGATCGCTCCTAGCGCCATCGAAGTGGACTCCAACGGGGGAGTGGTGCTCGTCGACCACGCCGGAAAACCGACGGCAGTTCCGGAGGCAAGGCTGCCG
>Ga0315902_10003746_pt1 | contig 22481 bp, 13 predicted proteins | sample LakEriMetagenome_9_FD_203523 | JGI IMG/M metagenome (GOLD analysis project Ga0315902, IMG submission 203523) | Freshwater fungal communities from buoy surface, Lake Erie, Ohio, United States - Buoy 12 MA117 | ecosystem: Environmental > Aquatic > Freshwater > Lake > Lake biofilm | place: USA... | reverse complement strand
AACGTGATTTCAATGGAATCAATGTGTGGCTTTGCTCTGTCAATGATGGACATTGACTCCCCTCTTATCAAAGAGGAATGATGCCACACAAAGTTTCCATACACCTTAGAGGCATTCACCTTAAAGGCATCTTCGTTCCGGGTTACGATAGGCTGACGTATCCCTTGTTTAACACCGTAGTCGTACAAATATCCGGAGCCGCATATGTACTTGCCACCGAAAAGGTTCTGCACCTTAGCTGTGTAAACGTCTCCATCTTTTCCGGAAGTCTTTTTGGTATATCCATTATATGCCCTCCCGTTCTTGACATTTGTATAGAGAACGTCAGTGGAGACGAACTCAAAGTCCATGACGAGAACATAGTCTGTATATGTGTTTGTAAATGTTGTCAGATAGTTTTGCTGATTGGAGGCGTTCCACCAGAACAGCCAATTGTAGAGAAGGCTGAATTGTCCTCCTCTTAGGTTTTTGAGTTGTTCGTCCGTGAGGTCTTCCTGCGCTTCGATGCGAACTTGCTCAACAGGCACAGGGCGTATTCTGTAGCTCCAAACAATGTCACGCCCATCAGGATAAAAGGACATACTATGGCCGCTATTAAGCGGGTCAAGCCATTCGATTTGCCGTTTGCCATTAATGCGATTGATGTAATGACCTCTTACGGCTGTGATGGCATCATCATAGTCAGCCATCCTAGCAAGAGTGTCAAGTGAGTTTTCGTTTCCTATTTTGTTAAGGGCAAGCTCAAGGTTCATCTCCTCCACAAACTGCGGCATACAATCAAGCATGATTTGCAGTTCTGTGGTGTCCATTGGAACATCATCAGGAGTGAGGCCAAGTTGCTGCGTGATTTGCTCCATCTGCATCCCCTGCTGCTTGAGGTACATGGCAAGTTCCATCTTGGCTTTCATGTCAATGCGGTCGTTCATGGCGAGAGCATCAATCATGGAGATGGTGGGACGGAAGCGTTGTTTGTTCAGCTTCCCTACAATGCTTTCCAGAATTGTAGAGGTGAGCTTCATGTTGCGAAGGTCAGCACCGGGGAGGGTTTGACTATCCGTTCCTACAAGGTTGTCTATTGGCTGCGTGGTACGCAAATAGGTTTGGTTGCCTAATGCGTATTGATAGTTCTCTGCCCACCTCCTTTTGGGGAAGTTAGGACTTTCTATCTGCATCAAGTGCCAAGACTCCAAGCCCGTAGCAAAGTCCTTCCCGAACTCCTTGGACTTCTTCTTCTCAAACGGAACGGATAGGTCTGGTGCGAACATTTAGAATCTGTAATATGGAGTTCTAATTGGACTTTCAATACCCAATGTATTAGGAATATAGTTTGGCCTTATGGATGTATTCCTTAAAGGATTTCTTATCAAATATTCCTTTTCGGTTTCTCCCGTGTAAGGAGCGGCCATCATTGACGGTTCTCTTTCAAGTCCTGTTAAAGGCATTCTTAAATTTGAAGGAGCAAGAGGCAAGTTGCGAGGAACATTATCCGTTGCAGAAGGCCGATTATATTGAGACTGATACTCAAGATTCTCACCAAATGTCATTGGTCTACCTTCGCTTGGAATTGTCATATCGGGTTTTTCTTTCCCTTTCGTAAACTTCAGCCCCTCTGTCGGCATGAAGGCCAAAGCCCCTTGAACAGGAGACATTCCGGCAGCGGCATTGTATTGCCTTCTTGCTGCATCCATAGCGGCCATCTTAGCTTCCCAGTTCTGAACTCTTTGCTGCCTTCTTGCATCTGCTCCCATAGCTATTGAGCCAAGTTCGCTCTGTGCTGCTCTCTGAGCCTGCGCTCCACGCATAGCAAGATTACGCCTTGCGGCTTGTCCCTGTGCGTTCATGCGTGACAGAAGGTTCATTAAGTTGCTGCTTGTTTGGCTTCCTCTCTTCCCGGCTGCAAGAACATCAGCCTGCTGCTGGGCTATTCCCTCCATCTCCTGAGCATACCCCGGAGCAAGAGCAGAAGCAGCCCTTGCACGGGCAGCAGCCATTTGCTCTTGTTCAATAGGCGTAAGACCTGGCGCACCTTCTTTAAGAAGACGCTCACGTTCTTTGCGTAGCCTTCTTGCCTCCACCATCTGTGGGATGCTTCCGAGGAAAGCGGCTCCGGCTCCAATTGCCGGCATCTGCCAATTTTCTACTGCCATATTATTGAACTATTGAGACGTTGCTTTTTACTTCAATGAAGTTGAGTTTTTCAAATCCTTCTGCACTAAACGCAAAGTTAGAATATATTATCCTACTTTCCATAAGTTTCCCTGCAAGTAGTCCGCCTGTGGTATTTTCAGCCCTGCGTATTGCAGCCTCCCAGTCTCCCTTTCTGTTGATGAAATATTCTGGAAGAATGGAAGAAACTAATTCCCCTCCATTGTCAATGGGCGCACGGAGATTCACCTCCACCGGCCTATGCCCAAACACTTTAACTTGATTCCAACGCTTCACAGCAGAAGGAGCCTCGTTTGTCACCACCTGAACAGATGGATTCTTGAAGGCATCAAAGATGAAATTGGGAGGCGTTTCCACTCTGTTGGCTTCCACATCGGCCACATATATCTCCCCATTTATAAACCAATATTGTTTTGTGGGAAGCCCTATGGCTCTCTGTGGATAGAGCGGCCCTGTCGGCCCTGCCTTCCAATATTGCCTCTCTCCCTGAAATGTCTTGTAACGCTCAGAGAAAACAGCCGTGTTCTGGAATCTACCCAAGAGGTTTATCTCATCCGTCACCTGGTCATACCACGTTATCAGAAGAGGATTGTCATTGTACTTCTTGCGGAGGTAGTTACTAAAGCTGAACGTATTGCCAAGCCTTTCAAGTCCGGCATTGGAATAACGTATCAAATCGTTCACTACATCACTCCACCAATATACAGTGCCAAGCGGTGTCTTGGTTACACTCATTGGCCTTGACGTTCCGTATTGCCCCACAAGCGGCCTTTGGGAGGCAAGGTAGGCATCCGTTGTTGTTACGTTGTTTGAGCCATCAACATTCGTAAGCTGTATGGCATCGTAATAGAAAGAACTGATACCGAATGTCCCTATGGCAAGAAGCACTCCCGGCTCTCTCTGTGTTGCGTTTGTTGTGACAAGAGATGTAATAGGGCCGTTCTCTGCCGGGGCTTGCCGGAAGTCAAGGGAGTTAAACTTGTTGAGGCCATTTACCTGAGTGCCTTGAATGATGTTGCCAGAGAAACAAATGTTGCTTGGGAGTAATCTGCTTTCATTCTTTTTATAGTTGGTAGTGTTTTGCTGACCAATATCTTGATTCCACTGTTCTCTATATATGTCTACAGGGTTCATACTTGTAAAAAACCCGTACCACCCAAAAACATTTACCCTTTGTTCGGCATCAATAATTATTGGCTGACCATTTACTTGTCCTGGATTAAATAACTTAATAGCGTTTTTTGTGCTTTTTGATTGTTTTAAAGCAAGACAAGTGTAAGCATCGCCATATAGGAACCCATTTAGGCTTCCATTATTTTGAATGGCCGTTCTGTATTCATCTGCTGTGTAGCTATCTTGTGTTGTATATAAAACATCTTCATCAGCAGACACTTCTGTTGTTATGACAAAATTGTATTCAAGTTGAATGTAATTGTTCACATCAGAAGCTTGACCAAAAATAGTCACAGATGTTTGGAAGCAAGCTACAGGAATTGTATATGGCGTTATAATATGGTCACGACTTGTGTATGGGTTTGTTGGGTTTATATTTGGATGTGTTAGCACTCCGTCTGCCGCCCTAATAAATATCATATTGCCAACAACATTGTGAACTTTAAATCTTGAAACCAATACATCGACCTCATTATTATTGTTCAGCCCATTTAGGTTTACAAGGTCGCCAGTATATTGTATTGGAAGATAGACATATTGATTGTCTCCTGCCGTTATTGGCTCAAAAGAATTAAACTCAATTGCATATCCAAAAAACGTATACTTTGTGCTTGAGTTGCCTCCATCATATATTTCATCCATAGGCCAATAATTTTGTGGGTTTCCTGAAATCATTTCATTTAACCCATAATTGACCCAAAGGAAAAACTCATTGCCATCCTCTTGGTTTTTATACCACATATAAATGCGCCCCATAGATTGCTTAAACTGCACTATGTTCTTGCATTTACTTCTGACAATATTAACTCTGCTAACCCAATTTGGAATGTCTCCTTTTAAACTGTATTCACATACGGTTCTATATAGAACATCGTCAATAATTGATGGAGTCACCGCAGCTCTTGTGTTGCTCTCTCCAAGCAAAATACTTGGCCCTTGCTCTACACCTCCCGTGTTTACCTTTGCAAGCCACCAGGGGGCAGTTACCTCCGTTACATTAGTTACCGGAATGGTTCTTCCATAATTATCAACAAACTCAACACCTATACTATATCTACCCCAAGGGACAAAAGACTTTTTAGCATATTCATATTGAGTGATATTGTATATGTCTGTATCCTTAGTTCTTACTATTTGAGCCGTGATAGAAAAATTATCAGCATCTATTTCATCAAGCCTATAATTGGCGTGATTAATTTTGTTTTGCGCTATTTCGTTGGTTTGGCTTATAAGAGGAACGCTATCGAATCTGGCATCAACAATATCAGATGCAACGGTATTCTTTTGACTTGCAAGAATATTTTGGAACGTAAAAGTTCGTGTAAGGCCATCGTTTTTGTGATACCTTATTTCTTTCCATACTCCATCATTTCCATTGCGTACAACTATTACAATAGCCTTGATTAAATTTGTTACGGATGTATATGTATTAAACTCCGACTCTGGGATGGATAGTAATACATTAAAATTTTCAAAAGTGTTTTTGCTATATGGAGCAAGGCGGCTTTCCTCGTTATTATCATAAACATAATAATACGAATATTGGAAGCCAGTATCGGTAACACTTCTATTTTGTTTTGTTAAACTTACCGCTGCAAGGTCAGCCTCAAGCATTGGAGTCACACTAAGAGGCTGCCCAGGAGGTCTCTTGATTTGCGTATAGAACCAATCCTCCACCGTTACAGGATAGACATCCGTATTGGGAGTTTGCAATATCGTGTCAATCCCCTTCTGTACGTTTATTACCCTTGGTGAGTTAATGCCATCAGTCCAATATAACTTTCCGTCTATTCCTGTAATGGAGACGTTATAAGTATCTTCAGGCTGAAAGTTCAGCCAACTTCCTATGGCTATTGTTTGAACAACATTCGTTGCTCCATTAATTCTGTAAAGGCCGTGGTTGCCTTCGCTATTATACATAGCAAAGAATACGTTCCGAGATTCAAGGTCGGCATAAACGCCCACCACCTTGTTCGCACCGGCAGGAGGGACAAAGGAATCTATCTTCTTGTTGCCAAGAATAAGCGTTCCCCCAGAGAGGTTCGTGTCGTCTGTGGAAGCCCCGAAGCGGAGGTTCACGGCAATACGTGCCTCGTTAGGCTTTATCACCCTGTCATCCACATCGGGATTCACCCTGTCTATCCTGTGTATCATACTTGCAAAGTTACTGCTTTTCCTCCTTTCCGGTTAGTCTTAGATACTGCCTTACCCAAGATGTTCTTTTAGCCTTCTTTTCGTAGTATCCATCTGCCCTCTCGGCAACCTTGTCCAAGCCTTTGGCAACTGTCATCAGCTCCTCGTATTGCAAATCATAGTTCCGCTTAATGTCTTCCTTCATTTCAGGAGTGAGGGCATTGATCCGCTCAAACATTTTCGCTTTCTTTTCGGACATACCATATGTTGAGAGGGTTTTGTCCTTGTACACGGCATCAATAATTTCATCTCGGTATTTCTTCTCAAAGCTATACTTCTGCACAAGGTTGTCCTCCTGAATGCCTCCAAACAAATCTGCAACACTCTGTTTGCGCTTTCTGTCTAATTGTCTCTTTGCCTCTGCGGTGGGCTTACCCATCTCTTGCTGGAGCTGAAGATTTTGATAGAGTGGTGTTGTGCCGGTGGCTCTGTCAAATATCTTTTCAGCCATATCATAGTCTCCGGCTTTGAGATAACTTCCAAAGGCTTTCTTGAATTTCTTTATTTCATCTTCGCCAGGGGAAAGAAGGTTTCTGATTTTAGTGACAGTAGTGAGGTCTTCCTGATCATTTAGAGTAGTAACACCACCACCAGCAATAATCATCAGCGTTGCTATTTCTGCTACTGTGAGAGGCTGATTGCCGTATGTTTCTTTAAGAGCCTGTATGGTGAGGTTTTCATATGATTCTTGGAATGGCTCAAATATGTAAAACTCTTTGCCTCCTTCTACCGGCCTAAACCATCCGGGTCTACCGGGGACAGGAATGCTATTTGCTATTTGCCAAGGAGCTCTCATTGAAGGAGCAAACTTGCCTTTCACATACTCCCCAACAAGACCTCCGGGCGTTTTAAAATAAGAATCCTGAAGTTTCTTTTCAATTCCTGTGAAGGGGTCTTTATAACCATAGCCACCAAAAGCATGAATCAAAAGCCTTGCCTGAAGAGTGATGATTTGCATCTTGCCTCCCCAAGGATCAAATATTTGATTCCCCACCCTTATCTTTCCAAAGGCACTGCTCTGTGGATTTTTTAAGTCTACAGAAACATTTCCTGGTTCTTTCTTTTTCTCCTCATCATCCTCATCTCCTCCTGTAAGAGCATATATACCAAGCGTGGCTAAAGATGTCCCAGCAATATATCTTGCCATTGTCTTGACAATTCGTGCCTGAGAAACAGACATTTTGTATGGCTCTGCTCCTGCTCTTTTTGTTCCTAACTCTATTAAAAGTCCCACAGGAGTAAATAGGCGAAGAATAGATGACCAGTTTTTTGGAGAAAAGAATATTATGTTTAATCCTCTGATTACAATTTTACTTCTTTCAGCCCCATATAGTCCGCCCCTTCCAGACATTGTGTTTATGGCATCGGCAGCTTCTTTGTATGCTTGTGGATTATTATAAAAAGTAATCCCTTTCTCCTGCATATTCTGCATATCCACAAGGAAGTTTCCTACCCTTAGTGTATTCATATAAGCAGTTTGCGCTCTATTTAATGCCCTTATAAAGTTAAACCTCTTGGCAAACTCATAAGCTTTTGGTCCGTGCGTTGGAATGTACTTTAGAGGCGTTATTAAAAGATTGAACAAAGATTCAGCAAGGGTGTCTATGCCCGTTTCTTCTGCCATCAATGCTTGTCCAAAAGGAATAGTGAGGTCAAGTTTTGACTTGCGAATTATTCTGTACAATTCGCTGTTTCTTATTTTCGCTATTTCTTTTTGGTACTCCTTTTCGCTCCATAGAGCTTTGCCAAGATTCTTAGCTGCTTGTTTTGTAATTGACAAATCAGCTACAGAAAGCATAGAGCCTTGAATCAAAAGCATACCAAGGTCAAATCCTCCGGCCATTAAGGATTTTGGAAGTTGAGTAAGCCCATAGGCAATGTCCCCAACTTTCGCAGCCATAGTTTTGCTCTTCCATTCCTGCTTGCCAAACTCCGCATCCCACTCTTCCTGCAAACGGAACTTCTCTGTAGCTAAAGCCTCAAGCTGGGCATCGTAATCTACGGGAGGTCTGCGCTCAGGGCGTGGTTTCATAGCACGAAGCCTTTCAATCTCCTTCTCCATGTTGCGCTTTACGGTGGCATACCTTGTGGCCTCAGATGGTTGCGTAGGCTTTCTTCCAAAGGAATTCATATAAGCTGCTTCGTATTGCTCTTTAAGAGCCTGTAGCCTATCTGAAATCTGCTTCTTTGTTTTGGGGTTGGTGGCTTTCTCTATTCCATTCTCAGCGTCCTCAATGGCAGATATCAGTCTGCCTATTGCTTTGATTTCATTTATCTGATCCCGCACCTGATTAGGCGTAGGATTATACTTTCTTCCGTATCCGGAGATGGCATCCCTAACATCACGCTTAGTCAGATTAGGATTATCCGGAGAAAGTTTATTGTAAATGTTGTCTACGATTTCCTCCGCATCCCTATATCCGGCTTCCACATATGCTTTTAAAGCACCCTGCGGAATTACCACCTTCCCATTATCATCCACAGTAATTTCTGGGATGTAGGCTTTCTCAACAGATTCCTTAAATGCTTTTTCCGCTTCGTCTTTCTTGCTTTGAGAAAGTTTGCGATACCATTCCGTAGACCGGAGTTTATCAAGACCTTTTCCAATGGCTAATTCAAGCGTGCCGAGTCCTTCAAGCGCAACAGCAACGGCCTCAATTGAGGCATCCCAGGCAAGTGATGCCGGAGTAGCTGCACTGAATATGCCGGGCTTTGAAACAATTAGTTTCCTCACCCTTGCGGCTGCTTCTTTAAAGAAAGACTTCCGTGAGGCAGGGGGTTCAGGCTTTTGCTCTGCAAGGCTATCTATTACACTTTGTCTCTCCCAGGCGGCTTTCTGCTCTTCAAGTTCATTCACTTTAGCAAGAGCCTCTTTCAATTGCTTGTCAAGACTTTCAAATCTTTCCTGAACTTCTTTAGTGAAAGCCTCCTGTCCAAACTGCTCAACAAAGGCTTTTTTCCTTGCTTCGTATTCAAATGGAAGTGTTTGGCTTCGGAGAACCTCCTGATACATCCTCATTTCTTGTGCGCTTGTTGTCACATATGAACTGAGTTTAACAGTAACTCTTGCGGCCTCGTTTGTCAGACGAACATATTCTTCGTAGTCATTTGTAGCGTTTCTCCTTGCTTCAATGTCGTCAAGAGCTGCTGCTACTATACCTATCTTGTATAAACCATTTATGGTTTCTTTGTCAGCCACCTCTAAAGCGGCATCTACTCCCACCTTTCTAACAAGTGCATTAGCAGCAGCTTGCGCTTCATTAATGTTGCCCGGAGTTCTGAATAAGCCTATCTCCTCAAGTGCTTCTTGCATTTCGGGAGAGTCCGCTTTGTACCGCCGCTCTACCACTTTCTTAGGAACTTGTCCTTCCGGTGTTTCCGGCAGTTCTGCTCCTTCTGTTGTTGTTGGAGTAGGCGTTACGGAAGGAGGTGTTGTGGCTTTCTTCTGCTGTGGCTGGGCTGCTGTTGGAGGCGTTCCTATTTCTCTCCCTTCCTTCTGAGCCTCCTTTTTAAACATCTCCGTGGCCTTGTCAATGACGGCCTCATAGTCTTTGATGTTCTCCCCTTCTTTTGTGAGTTCCTCTATGCCTGCCTGAATGGCTTCGTAAACAGTTTTCCCTGCATGATATGCCTTCAGCATTGTTGTAACAGCGGCATTCCACAGCCCGGCATTCATTCCAAGGCCACCCTCTTTCCAATAGAGGTTTTTAAGGAACTTCTCTACGCGATCCTCTTCCTTGACAGGCTTGATGAGAGGCTCAATGAGAGCCTTGGTGAACGCACCATCCATTCCATTACCCAGCACCTCTTTTGCCACCTTGGCATCAGCAGGGACGGGATAGGAAAGAGGTAAGTCCATAAGCCTCTTCATCATTTCGGGTGTCACCCTTTTTATTCTGCCGTCAGGCATAATGATGCGAGGGACAGCATTTGATGAACTAAGAAGCGTGTAAGACGGGCCTCCGGAATTAGCCGCAGCAGCTTGGTCTTTAAATGCAGAAGCACCCATTGTGAGGATGGGCTTAGAGGCATCAAGCCTTCCATCTGCTATCATCTTGTTTATGCGCTCCACTTCCCAATGCTCCTCATTAGTTTTAGGAACAAACTTGGTATCGGGCGCATCATCAATAAGGTCTTTTAATGCCTTGTACCAGTCGCCCGGCTTCTGCTTTTCGGGAAGCGCAGGAAGTTTACCATCTTTTACAGCACGGACAAGAAGCCTTCTTCTGTTTTGAACACCACCATAATCGGCAGCATTATACACCCCAACATCATATGTATACCCAGCATCTTTCAAAGCCTGTATGATGACATTGAATGGGGCATACTTTTGATAGTCTGGAACATTCTCAATTGTAACTACGGGAGGCTGTGCTTCACGAATAACTCTTGCTACGGATTCGGCAGAATCCATATCCTGCTTTCTAACAATATTAAAACTCTTCGCCTTTGAGAAGTTCTTACAAACAGGAGAAGCGTGGAAGATGTCTGGGTTAGCGGCTTTTACCTCCTGGGGATTAATCTGCGTTACATCCCTTGCTTCGTACTTTGTTCCGAAGGCATCGTTGTAAGCCTTCATATATGTAGGGCTATACTCAACAGCCATTACGGACTCAGACTCCGGAAGAGCCGCCTCCATTGTCCCGGCTCCCGAAAAGAATGTTGCCACCCTCGGCTTCTCTGCTTTGCGGATGTCATCAAGAGCATCCTGATATTTGGACACATCTTCGCCCTTGCTCTTCAAATAGGCAATGCCTTCGTTGATGGCTTCGGCAAGAGCCTTGCCTGCAATGTAAGCTGCTTTGATGGTGTCAATAGTGGCGTTCCATACGGCAATGTTCATACCAGCCGCCCCTTTTATTTTCCCCTTCTCAAGGGCTTCAATAATGGGGTCTGCTTTCTTGCCTTCCGCTTTCTCCCCAAGTAGGTCTTCAACGGCCTTTACGAGTTCGGGGTTTGAGCCATCCTTCTTGGCAGCGTGGTAGGCTTCGGAGATATTTTGAGGTGTTGAATATGCCCTATCTTGATTTTGATACAATTCAAGAACTTTTTGATTTGGAGCATCTTTTTTGAGTTTTTTTACTTTCTTATCATAATAGTCATCAACAATCTCTTGTTTTGTTTTTCTCCTTATTGATGCTCCAGTGCTAAATTCATAAAAATTAGGGTATTTAGTAGATTTTACATACCCAGACTTCTTTACAATATCATCTTTGCCGGCATCGGTTAAACTATCTCTTTCTTTGTTTAATCGCTCTATCTCATTTTTTGATTGCTCGTACTCTCTTAAAATATTTGAAGCCACATCTCTTACGAGTGGCAATTGATTTTTACTAACCCCCTCCAATGCCTTAGCCGTAGCCTCAACGGAAGACAATGGGTCTGCTTTCTTGCCTTCCGCTTTTTGCTCTCCCTTGCCAAGCCACAAGTCTGGATTGGACATAAGGTACTCACGAACTTGGTCGTAAGACATTGTCTCTCCCGTTTCTTTCAGAGTGAAGATTCGGGATTGTGGAATGCAAGGGAGTTTAGCCATTTCTATTTATTGCCTAATTCTTGGTCAAAGATAAGGAGTCCACCGGGACATTCTGAAACGAGCGAGAGACGGGCAATGAGGTCGCCATATTCGCCTACAGCTTTCGTCTGTATCTTCACGAACTTATGTATCCGCACTTGTACTGTCGCATCCTTCGTGGAGAAATAGAAGTCGTTATAGAACTCGCCCAGGTCTTTCTCAAGGTCATAGGCTGCCTCAAGGATGCCCATTAAGTCAATGCCTTCCTTGAAGTCCACCTCGTCCACTTGTGGCATATCAGCCTCGTCTCCTCTGTCGTTAAAGAAGTCACGGAGTTTGTAGTAGTGGGTGAGTTCGTCAGCAGATTCTTTCTCAAAAAACTTCTGTGCGCCAAACAAGCCGTACTTCTGACAGCAAGAGGCGGCATACTTGTAAAAGTTGGAGGCGTAGAGTTCGTGTCCTACGGCCTCGTTCAGCAGCTTCTTGTCGCTTGCCTTTAATAGTGATTCTTTCATTTTATAAACAATCTTGTTTTATCTTGTCGGACACCTTGTCCATTATTGCGTCAAAGTTCTTTGTGATGTCGGAGAGAGCCTTGTACGCTCCCTTGCCGTACTTCTTGTCGAATCCCTTGCTCGTCTTGGCCTTGTCGAAGGCTGTGGCGGCCTCGGAGGATTGGGAGGAGGTGAACTCAGGAGTTGTCACCTTCTCCTCTTTTGTTTCGGCAGGCTTCACTTCAGCCTTTCCTCCAAACGCCTCTTGAGCCTGTTGCTGTACGGCAGGTCCCACTTTAACAATGTCCCCTCCGACATTCTGCTTCCACTCCCCATCCTTGAACACCATGTTTCTTGGCGAGCCTCCCTCTCTTTGAGGAGCAATTTCAACCTTGTCTCCCTCTTGGGGCGTGCCGGAAACAGGCTTCTCCTCTTTAGGAGTTTCTTTCTTCGGCTCAGGCTTAGGAGCTTCCTTCTTCGGCTCAGGCTTTGGGGCGGCTTCCTTTTTAGGAGCGGCAGGAGTCGGCTTTACAGGGGCTGCTGGCTGCTTTCCTTCGGCTGGCTTTGGACTGACTCGCTCCTTGCCTTTAGTGCCCCTATCAGTCTTCTTTTGAGTTTTTGCAGCCCTTGTTTCGGCTTTTCTTCCTTGAGAATAGTATTCATAATATACGGTATTTAATGCTTCCTGAAGTTGTTCTATCATAGCATCGGCATAAGGATTGCCCTTTTGCCTTGCTCTTAAATCAGCAATAGTTGCCTCAACAAACAACTTAAACTGAAGAAGGTCTTTCTCTGCCGTCTTTTCAGTAACGCCTTCCGACAGGATTCTGTCAACCCCCTCTGTCATGTTCTGACCGATGATGTCGTCAACAAATTTCTGTTTGTCAAGAGTCATATCCGGAGAAAGGCTTTCCACCTCTTCGGCTTGCTCTTGCAGCGTTTCTGTAACTTGTGCCTTGTTGCGCTTGATGTCCACATCCACCATTACGGGTTCTGTCCGTATGGTGCGTGTTTCACCCTGCAAGGCAATAGTGTTTCCTTTCTCGTCCCGGATGATTTTGTATGGCTCTCCGTTTACAACGGCATTGTCATCATCAATAACCTCCACCTCATATTCGGTTTGGGTTTGCTCTTTTGGAGTGACAAGTTTTCCGCCTATGCCGGCAAGACCTCTTTCATCAAGATCATAAATCTTGGTGTCCGTTTCAACGGATATCTGCCCTCCAGGGGAAATAGTGACAACCCCTTTCTCGCCATTGACAATAACAAAGTCCCCATCTTTTAAAGGGGTTGGCTCTTCAGCTATTTCTTCTTCGGTGGAAACTTGTTGCTCGGCTTTTTGATTTAACTGCTCAACAAGTTTGTCTGTATTGGAAGTTGATTCAAATACAATATTAGGGAAGGCGGCTCTTAATGCATCAAGTATTTCCGGCCTTGCCTGCACAATCCCATCATTAACAATAATTCCGCCTATTTGAGATACATCGGTTATAGCTCCAACTCCTTTATTGGCTACAAGTGTAAAAGGACCATCCATATAAGCATTGCCAGAACCAGTACCTACTCCTGCGCCAGCTCCTTTTTCGCCCCCAGATAGCGGAGCAGTATACAGTCGCCCCGCTCCTCTTGATGGGTCAATGCCTTTGGTAAGCAAATTGTACAAATCAGTAAAAGCCGAACCTACTGATGTCTTGCCCATTCCATGAGCAGAGTATTGATTGCCTCCAATTCGATTCGCTCTTTCCAAAGCCTCTGGAGCATTGCCAAACCCTTCATCTAATATTGAACCATTCCTACCGCCGGGAACATTAAAATATATATCATTTATAATGTCTTTTACTCTGCTTTGCTCTTTAGTTAATGCTTGGCCTTGTGCAGTCTCCTCCGCAGGAGCCGGGGCGGTTTCCTCTTGAGGCACAAGCCCCATGAGTTGGTCTTCTAAGGAAAGTTCTTCTTCGGTAGGGGCTTCCTCTATGGCAACCTCTTCTTCAGATGTGGGTGGTTGTGGGGGAGGAAAGTCCGCATTGACGGTTTGTATTACGGGCGATGTCACTCTCAATCCCTCTCCAAGTCCAGCCTCCATTCCTGTTGGCTCTGGTTGAATTCCCTTTTCAGCCATATAGGCTTCAAGGTTCTCACGAATCGTGTTCTTCTCTTCCGTTTCGGGAAGAACGGCAAGGCCATCATAGGCACTCAGCACTTCCTCATCTGTAGGAGCAGCCTCGTTTATGCGCTTCTGATATTGCTGTCTGATTTGTCCTTCGGCTTCGGGATTAGCCTTAACGGCTTCCTCCATTGCCTGAGCAATCTTGTTGCGCTCCTGGATTTTGTTGTCTGTTTGGACAACATCCATATCAGGTCGCTGGGTAGCCTTGCCAATCTTAGGAGCCTCAAACAAAGTTCTGTCCATAGCGGACTGCACAACTTGACCGCCTCCAGCAAGACCTAAGCCACCAACAAGTCCTCCAACAAATGCTTCTGCTCTTTGATTTTTTGCTTCAGGAGTAAATAGTTCATTGGGCAGTTTATCAAAAAATGCTTTTACTGTTGGCGATTTGGCGGCTGTTTTACCTATTTGACCTACTCCTTCCTGACCATATTCTGTAAGAGCCTCTCCTGTCCCAACCCCCAATAGAGATGCTCCACGAGCAAGGTTTCTATTTACACCTTGCTTCAAAAGATAATCCCTCATAGCCTTGTAGGCTCCTCTGCTTGCAATACTTTTGCTTATAAACCCAGCTCCCATGTATTCTAATGCGGATTGCAACCCAGCATTTATTTGAGAAACAACAAAAGCATCATCCCCACTTGCAACTACTTGCTCAGGAGAGATTCCTTTTTCTTTCGCTATTGCATCTACGCCATCTTTATATACTTGTGGAAGTGTTTGCATATAGGTGCTACCACCCATTGTCAGAATTGATGGAATGATTTGCATAGCAGCATCCCCTACAGTATAAAGAACTGACTCAGGCAATCTACTATACTCGCCTTTATTTATAGCTTGAAGAACACTTGTCTGAATGTTTCTTTTGGAAATTTCATCTTGAAATGAATTTTGAGCAGCAGTAGCATTGTCATACATTGTCTGACCAGCTTGTTGCATCATTTCTTGCCTTTTTTCATAGGGCAAATTTGCCATTGGGTCTGTGGCTGCTTGTGTTTGAGCAAAATACCCAACAGTAGAAAGAATGTTTTTGGCTATCCTTTTCCCACTCTCTGCCCATGACCCAACAACATCGGCTCCCCATTCGCCATACCCTCTTTCCTTTTTTCTCTTCTCTTGCTGCAACTCAAAGCCCGTTCCCCCTCTCAATGCCGCTTGCTGCTGCTGCTTTGTTGCTTTGGCGAATTGCTTCTGCGCTCTCCTCTGTTCTTCGGCAATAGGCACATCTTCAAAAGCTAATTGCTGCGCCTTGAAAGCCGGGCTGAGTTGTTCTTGCTTCTTCTGTTCTTTCGTTTCAAATGCCGCAGGAACGCCTCCGAATGTCGCTCCTAATGTGGGAGCCATTCCTCCGTATTGCTTCTGCAACTGCTTGTTGTATTCAGGGCTGCCTACAAGAGGCTGCGGTTCGGGAACATATGCTTCTTGCTCTTCCAAAGCAGGAACTTCCATAAATTCCTGCTTGGGAGCGGCCTGTGGCTTGGGGGTGGGAGGGGCTGCTTTTTCGGGAGCGTATTTATACAAGAAGTCATCCGCATCTAATGCCCAGTTCTTTTTCGTGGCATATTCTCCAACTTTTTGCAGGACATTATCGTCATTCAGCAGTTTGCTCTCCCATTGTTTATAAGAAAGCTTGGCAGTAGCAGTCCTTGTAGCAGGATCGTTTAGTAGCTTTCTATAAAGGTCTACTCTTCCTTCGTCATCTCTAACTTCTGCCATAACTTTTAATATCCTAAATCTACTTCTCCGCCTTGAAAACTATCTACTACTGTTTCCGGTCCACGCTTTCTGCGTTTCTTTTGCTGCTCCATCTCAATATGCTTTTTGATTTCTCCGGCATTTGCTTCTGGAATAAACATTTTTACTGTTGGCCTCTTTGCAACATCTCCTTCCTCCCCGGTATACATATTGGCAGTAATTTCATATCCGATTTCCTTAACCACCCCAGACTTTCTTCCCGCTTGTTTTGCTTCAGCCATTAACCTCTCAGCCGTTGCAGGAGGAATTTCTCTGCCTTTCCTTATTCTTGTCCAGTTTTGCCTTACGCCATTTCTTATATATGGTCTGGTTTTATCGCCTCCAAGATAAATATCTTCATCAGCAAAATATAATGTGCGTTTTGTTGGATTTGCATAGTTAAATCCCGCCTTTAACAAATACTGCCCATCAGGAGTTTCTTCTAAATAATCCGGGAAAGTGTCTTTATTGTATTTTTGAAGTAGCCTTACTTTTTTATTAGCAGGATGTATATATTCTTTTTCATAAGGATATACCGTATCATCCTTGCCGCCAACATCTCCAATCTGAGATTGAGGCACACCTTTTATGTTAGCTCCACTTCCAGAAAGACTTTCAACCTCAAATTCGTGCGATCCCATACCAGCAGGAGTGGCAATACTCATTGTAAACTGTTCTGAGGCTCCTCCTCCTGCACCCCCTTTTCTTGGCATCTGGAAAGACTGCCCATATTTCACTTTGCCGTACTTGCCAAAAGCGTTCTCCATAAACTCCTCTGCCGCCTTCTGCTCTGCAATTTCCGGCCTTAGCATTATAGGACTTCCTGTTCCAGGGTCTACAAAAGTTTGGTTTTTATATTTCTCTCCTTTGTTCTTGACAAACACTTGGAAAGCCTCTTTCATGTCTTGGTCGCTCTCAATCAACTTTTGAGCCTCCACGCCATTAACGCCCGTTACAACAGGAACTTCCGCTCCTATAACCGGGTCTTTCTCCATTTTGTACTCAAACAAAGGACTTATGGCAATCTGCCTTGTTTCTCCTTTTGGGCCTCTGTAGGAATATTGCTCCACTCTGTATTCCTTTCCTTTCTTGCCAATGGTTTCAAAGTCAATTAGGTCTGGATTAGAACGTACGGCTTTAGAAAATTCTTCAGGACTCTTATAGTCTTGCTGTTGCTTTGCCCATTGATAGGCATATTCGGGACCAGATAGCCATCCTCTTTTACGTAAATCTTCGGCAGTTTTAAGGGTACTTTCTTTTAATTGCTTGCTTATGTTTGACCTTTGGGAAACCGCTCTATTTATTTCATTAGAAACTGTAGACACTTGCTGCCTTGGAACTGATTGATCTTTTGCTAACGCAAGTCCCCTTTGGATGTCAGCTTCGTTCTTTGCCCTATCAACGTGTTCCCACATATCTGAACCAAGTCCTGCTTGAAATTCGGGAACAAACTTAGCATCCTCCGCAGCCTTCTTAGCGGCAAGCTCTGCTGCCCTCTGCTCTGCCTTCTGCTTATATAACTGAGCCCTTTCCTGCCGCTTGGCGTAATCCGTCAAATAGGGAAGCACTTCGTTCTTGAGAACGGGAATGCCAATGGTTCCTGCTGTTTCCTGTGCCATATTTATAGTATGTTCCTATAGCCCCTTGTGCGTTCAACAATTTTCATAATGGTTGGAATCTTCATCCTATACTTGCTTTGGAGGGCATACAAATATAGATTTTCATATTCTATTTTACTTGCCTGCCATCGTGCATCCCCTTTCGTAAAGTAATACTTGTAATACAAGAACCACTTCATAGCCTCAATGAACCAGGGATGGATGATGGTTTCCTCTGAGGGCGTTACGCAATTCGTATAATACGTCAGCATAACATTTCTGTAACGGAACGTAGGCGATGTAATAAGCACTTTGTTCTCCGTGTCTATCATTACATCCCCGTAGTCATTGCCATTGCCATAAGCCTGTACACCACTTCCTGTGCCGTTCCATAGCATTCCATAGCTGTATAAGCCGCCCCAATACCAAACATTTGCGTTATTGTACGTGCTTAACAGAGGGAACATTTCCGGCTGCCTCTTGTGTGTTGTCAGGCGGTTATTCATGGACAGTCCCTTAATGTAATGTCCCACCTGAGTTCCTACGGCATTGTAGTCGTAGTAGTCATTGGGCAGCTTCACTGTGTTGTAGCCAAAGGTGTCGAACTCATAGAAGATGTCCTTCGTTCTGTCAGGAATCATTGTCTTGACATCCTTTTGCATGGAACGGACAAAGTCCAATGCCCATCCCATAAAGCGGAACTGGAGGTTTGCCGGGAGGTCTAATTCCTCCATTACCTGACCTACAATACTATCTACACTATCTGTCATCATAATTATTGCTGATTAGGATTGGCATCTGTTATCATATCAACTTTCCTTCCGAACCTCTGCATCATCAAAGGCATCACCTGACTAACAATCAGCATCACATGGCTGTCGTTCAGCGTGGCATCGTTAGCCACAGCCTGCGTCACGTTCAATGTCTTTATCTTTATGGGATTGTTACAGGCTGGCAGAATGTACACCTTCTTGTTGTTCACGGAGTAGAAATAGTCTCCGGCAAACTTGATTGTGCTGCCTCCCCGGATGTTCTCGTAGTTGTCCCAGGAAATGAATGCTATTTGCTTCTTTCCCTTGTAGTCGGAATCAGCCACGCTCACCCTCACCACCCCTCTGTTCTTTGGGAGAGAAATGTAATTCTCCGTGAGAGCCACATATTTGTAGCCGGTGATGTCAGGAGTTTGAACAATGGGAAGCTGATATGTTACAAGCCATTGCCCGTTTACGTTTGCCTGGTTCTCGGCTTTGTAGTTCTCAAAGTATTCCTGACGGCCTATGTTGGCATGGGCTTCCTTCACCCATGCTTCCACCTCCCGGACATCTATGCCCTCTGTTGTTGGCCTTCCGGCCATGAACATCAGGACAATTTGATTGGCAACGTAGTTATAGTCCATATTAGAGAATCTTGTCGTTCATTGCGTTTCCGCTCTGAACAAGAACACCATTTGAAAGATTGAAGCCAAGATTGGCAACTGTTCCATACACCAGATTGTCCAGCTTATCAGCCGTCCAGTCAATAGGCGTAATGACATTAATAATAGGGAGCGGTCCATTGCTTTCCGTAAATGTAAATGCCACAGGAGTGGGGAGCGTAAGCACCCTGCCCCTCCATTTTGAATAGGAAGCAGGAGCCACCTCAAACGAGAAGTCATCCACTATACGTCCTATTGGCCTTGTCTCAACAGGCGGCACAACAGGATTGTTTTTAAGCATCAGATATTGATTGTCCGGGACAATGTTCACCGGGTATAGCTGATTGGGAGCCGTTGCGTATTCCACCTCAAGGGAAAGAACAAGGTCTATGTTCTTCCCAAAGGCAACACTTTGCTCCCTCATGTTGATGGGTACGGTGGGGAGGTCTGCTCCTATAACGAGGTAAAGCTCCCACAGAGCATCCGTAGAAACAGCCGTTTGCCCCTGATTCACAGAAGCAATTGGTCTGCCCGGAGCGTATTGTGCCATGTTCCCTCTAAGCCTCTTGTAGAGGTCAAGCTGGGTGACGTTGATGGCATTTTGTATTTCTTCCGCACTCTTGTAATATCCTGCTGCGTTCAGGTAGGTGAGGACGGTGGTGATTAGTCTTTGAAGGACATCCATAGTGGGTGCAAGTTACAATTTTTTAGGGAAAAGATTGATGGCAAATTTTTTATGCAGAGTAGTTTTATGGGGGAGTTGTTTTACATTTGTCGTATAATTTATGAAAATCAACATAGCCATTTCGGCTTACAATAGGCCAGAATACTCTCAACGCTCCATCGCTGCCATATTTGGGGCAAAGGGATTCACGCCCGACAAGTATCGCATATTCTGCGCTATTGATTGCTATGCAGACGGCTCGTTCAATCAGGAGGTGTACAACATCTATCAGTTTTTTGGAGCGATTCCCGATGTGGCCGAACAGAAGCGTGGATGTAATTACAATGTAAGACGGGCATTAGAACTTGCATGGGAAGACAACCCCGATTTCGTTCTGATGATTGAGGATGATATTATCATTTCTGATGATGCTCTTCAATACATTGAGTGGGCAGCAGAGAAATACAAAGATGACCAATTTGTTCGCACTATTGGTTTATGGAAAAGCAAAAACGGATGGGATTTTGACAAGCCTTTAACTAAATCAATCCTATCCCGCATAGATGAGCAAGTTTGGTTTTCTTGTTGGGGATGGGGGACATGGAGGAATAGATGGGAAGAGATGCTTGCCACATGGACAACAGGAGATGATTCGCATGACACATCATGGGATGTTGTGCTTTATAGCCACTTAGGAGACAGAAAAGAAATAGTTCCAGCAATTTCAAGGGCTTATAATTGCGGAGAATTTAATGGTACGCATCGTGGAAGGGCATGGCCTGGAGTTACGGCAGCCGGACTTGTGGACCCTGATGATACAATCAACTATTGGACAAAATAATTTATGAAAATATATAAAGACTATCAACACGCTTCAATCACTATGGTTGAAGACAAGCCATTTATTGAGGCTTTAAAAAAGTTTAAACCATCAGTTATTGTGGAAACCGGAACTCATCTTGGAACTGGTAGCACAAAAATGCTTGCTGAACTAAAGCCTAAAAAGCTATACACCATAGAATGTTCGTATGTGAATTATTCTCAGGCAAGGGAAAACCTAAAGCAGTTTTCATTTGTAGAATGCTTGCATGGACTTTCTGTTGATTCCCAAGAGGCAATTAAATTCATGGAAAGGAATCCGCAGATTTTTGAGGATGATGTATTTATTGATGATGCCAATCCTATAAAGTTTTATACAAACGAACTTATGGGAATGCTAAATGGAGGTGAAAGGATGGAGGGGATGAGAGAAAATATACTATCGGAGTTATTGCCAAAGGTAGCAGATGACAATCCTCTTATTCTTCTTGACAGTGCGGGAGGCATTGGTCTTTTTGAGTTTTTTATGGTTAGAGAAATTATGGGAAGCAAGCCATACGTTCTTGTTCTTGATGATACACATCATGTCAAACATTATAGGTCTAAACTATTAATACAGCAAGACCCCATGTTTAAAGTCATTTATAATGATGATATTCATGGGAGGCTCATTGCAATACACAATCCATCAGAGCAGCCAATAGTTTTTGAGAATGATGAATGGCCCGTATATGTTGTTCTTGGACGATTTGGCGATATATTCATGGTGTGCAAAAAACTCAAGCAGCCCTCTATCATTTGTTGCATGAGTCAATTTGCCCAGATTGTTTATGACTTATTCCCTCAACACGAAGTCTTTGAACTTGGGAATGACTTTGCACGAAATCCTGCAAGAGCCGCAACCATGTGTACAATGAAATACCCAGACAAAAAAGTAACCATCTGTCAGCAGGACGGACAAGACCCTAAGTTAGTTTTACCATTCAGAAGTTTTCAAGCGTTTCAAGAATATTATGCACAACTTTAAGAAAGCCATCATTGCCCTTGATGGCAGCTCAAGCAAAATCACCAATAAGAACATTCTGATTAATACTCGGTATGCTCTTACATCTTTGGGCATTCCGTTTGAAATATACAAGCCACACACGGATGGGTTCAAGCGTCTTCATAGGGATATGAACCAAGAAGACACTTTGTACATCCTCAACGACAGCTTGCAATTTCATCTTTGCGAAAAGCCAAATATAATTATCTCTCGGAGCGCACCTTGGGTTCAGGCCACACCAAAGCCATCTACAATTGGAATATTTACCCAAGAAATGATAGGACACGACCCTTCTCAAATGATTGCCTGCATAGCTAAAAATGCTTCTGTTAGACAACATTATAATCTTGATGCAGCCTCAACATACATTCTTGTAAATGAATATCAGGTGACAGAGACTCACACGCTTGGAAGGCATGGATTGGCTGCTTATTCCTGGAGCAAACTTTGCACAATGGATATTCATGCTTCGGTCCTCCTACAGCAGGCCGATGGATGGCCCAAGGTGAACGAAATGCTTGCCGATGGCTTATCTTGCTTTAGCCACCCTGACGACCTATTGATTATTATGAACCGGGACATTTGTCTTGTTCCAGAGGCTACAGGAATAATCAGAGCGCATATGGACACGCACAATCTTGATGCTTGTTACGCAAAACGTGTGGACTTGCATACTGATGGCCTTCTATCATTTGACAACATTAGGAACGCTCCCGAATACGAAGGCATAGACCTATTTGTTTTCCGGCCTAATGCAAAATGTATAGCCGAGTTGATTAATGTTCCGTTGCTTCTTGGAAGGGCCGCATGGGATAACTTTTGGGCAGACAGAATAAAACACAAACTTCCTTATAATGTTTGTTATCACATCCCACACGATTCACTATGGATGGGCGACAGCGGGAAGGACGGTAATAAAGAAAATATGCTTGCTATTTCAATTCACTCTACTGAAGAGCACATTGGGATTGAACACTATGAAGGATACTTTAAGGATGTCAAATAAAACACAAATAGCCGCCCTCTCGTGAAGGGCGGCCTCCTTGTCTCAATGACTCTTCTTATTAGGCTGTTACTGTGGAAGCTCCTGCGGCAGCAACAATTGCTCCTACAGAACCTTTAACAGCAGCTTTACCTACACCGCCACCATTGAGCTGATAATCAAACACGCTTGAAGCGGTTGTTCCGGTTTTAGAGGCCAAAGTAAGCCAGTTGATTTGGTCTGTGTTATAAACGAAAAAAGCAGAACCACCCACTACAGAAGTTGCTGTCTGAGGGTTGGTAGTGGTCATTAAACGAAGAAGTGCCATTGAGAATAATGTTTTTTAGTGAAGCCCAAAATTACAAAATCTTTGGGGCATCATAAAAAAATTTTCATTACACTCTCACCCTCCTCAGAAATGTACCCCTTGGGAATAGCCTCCTAACATCACTCTGTGGGGTTCCGCTAAACGAAAGTGGATTGTTATATTCGTTCACGTTGTATTCATAGAAATGAA
>Ga0315902_10003745_pt1 | contig 22483 bp, 13 predicted proteins | sample LakEriMetagenome_9_FD_203523 | JGI IMG/M metagenome (GOLD analysis project Ga0315902, IMG submission 203523) | Freshwater fungal communities from buoy surface, Lake Erie, Ohio, United States - Buoy 12 MA117 | ecosystem: Environmental > Aquatic > Freshwater > Lake > Lake biofilm | place: USA... | reverse complement strand
GAGAAACTGCTAAGATTTTATTTTTAAATGGTTATGAGAAAGTTTTTGAGATCATCTATGAACGCCTCTGCATATGGTTATAAGGGTCGTCCAAAACCTTATTGGAATTTTTGGCGTGTGGTTCTTGCAGGTTGGGTTATCCGTTATCCGAAGGTGGTTTTCCTGCCTATTGGTTTTGCACTAGCAATGCTATATAATGTTGTTAGTAGTAGATGATACTAATATGGAAAAAATTTATCACATTTATGATAAGAAGAATCAGTGTGTATCTCCATGTTTATCTGAGGAAGAATTCAGAGTGAAGTGGAACCATCTCACTGGAGAAAAAGAAGGATATGAGTATGAGGAATTGGAACAAAACCCCGAAATTTCTCAGAATTCCTCCTATTGACAAACGCTAAATAGAACGATAAAATTGACATTGAAGGTTATTTCAACTTATGGCAAAAGGATTTACTGTTAAAGCCACTGCTCCAACGAAACCAGCAGAGGAGTGGGATTATGAAGCAATTAAAGAAAGAATGCGTGGTAAGTCGATTGTATTCTGCTTACCTGGTCGTGGGTGCTCTTATGCATTCCTAAAGAGTTTTGTACAATTATGCTTTGACATGGTACAAAATCAGATGAGTATTCAGATCTCCCAAGACTATTCATCCATGGTTAACTTTGCACGTTGTAAGTGTTTAGGTGCAAATGTTCTCCGTGGTCCTAATCAAGTACCTTGGGATGGAAAACTGCAATATGATTATCAACTCTGGATTGATAATGACATTGTATTCAACTCAGAAAAGTTCTGGCAACTGTGTGATCTTGCAGTTCCAGCAGAAGGAGACGAAAAAGAAATCGCTTGCGGATGGTATGCAACCGAAGATGGACACACCACTTCAGTTGCTCACTGGTTAGATGAAGAAGATTTCCGCCGTAATGGTGGTGTAATGAATCACGAAACTGTGGAGAGCATCTCTAAGCGTCGTAAACCCTTTACCGTGGATTACACGGGATTTGGTTGGGTAATGATCCGTAAGGGTGTCTTTGAGCGTCTTGAATACCCCTGGTTCGCTCCTAAGATGCAAGTCTTTGAATCTGGTAACGTTCAAGATATGTGTGGAGAAGACGTTTCGTTCTGTCTCGATGCAAAAGAAGCAGGTATGGAAACTTGGTGCGATCCACGCATTAGAGTTGGTCACGAGAAAACTCGCGTAATCTGATGAAACGTTTTAATGTTTTATATAAGGGGCAGAGAGTTTTTGAGAATTTAACTTATGATCAAACTGCAGATGCCCTTCATGAACTTGCTTTAAAGTTCTATGAAAATGAAAAAATTAACCCTAATGATATTCAAATGGAGGAAATTGACTGATGGCCGCTAAATCTTCTACTGGTTCTTATAAGGCAAAATCTTATATTCCTGGACCTCCGAAAAAGTCTCGACAAGGACAGGGTAATGGAACTAAGTACGCCGCTTCGTCTCGTAATGGTGCTCGCAAGCCCTATCGAGGACAAGGAAAAGGTTAATCATTTATGTGGACAAAAGAAGCATATATCAAACATTGGATCCGTAATGTATCTAAAAAAAGACCTGAACTAGGTAATTTTTCAGTTTGCCCATTTGCTTCTAAGTCTAAAACTTACATAAAAGAGTGTTCTGCTAGCGATATTGTACCTGCTCCTGGGTATGATGTCGCTATTTTTATAGTAGAGAAAGACTTAGAACTAGAAAAAATTCAAAAATGGGTTTCTTTTTATAATAATGAATATCCAGAATATAAATTTTTTGAAGATACTGCTGATAAAAATACATATATTAGTGGTGTTCAAACAAATAATGGTCGATTTAACTTAATTTTATGTCAACCAAAAGAAAAATTAGCAAAATTTAGACAAAAATTATTAGGGACAGACTATTATAAGTATTGGGATGATGATTATTTGAAAGAAATACTGCAAGAAGATTATCATTTACTTAAAAAATAATATGTTATCAGTCTATCAACATTGGGATCCATTAAAAGTTTGCTTGGTTGGAAGAAGTTATCCACCAGAATTCTACAGTTTTATTAAAAATTCTAAGGTTCGTTCTGTAATGGAACGAATTGCAATAGAAACTGAAGAGGATTATCAAAAATTAATTACTCTACTAGAAAAATTTGGTGTAGAAATTATAAGAACTGATGTATCAGATGATTTCGATCTTTATCTGGATGAGAGATCAGAAAAATATTATCCACCACCAATGTGCCCAAGAGATTATACTGGCATGTTTGGTACTAGATTTTTTGCTCCAGATGAATCATTTGGAAAATTAATGAAAACATTTGAGCGTTTATTGGATACTAATACATTTAGTGGATCTGATTTTGTAGACCTTATTGTTGATTTTGGTTTCACTGAAAATCAAATTAATAATAATATGTCTAAAGAAGAAATAAAAGTATTTTTACTAGACTTTTATAATACTCTTAAAGTATCTTCGCTGGCACACCCATCATCAAATCCAAAATTTGATTCATATAAAACAGTAAAAGAGTATGTTCGTAATTGTGGTAATGAGGTAATATTAGATAATTCAGTAAACACTGCAGTTACTACAAGAATTGGTAAAGATTTAATACATGGCAGTGTTCATGAAAAAAGCAATTTAGTAATGACATCTAGAAATATTAAAAAATATTTTAGTGAATACAGAAATCATATCGTAAGAGAAGTATCTGGACATACAGATGCATCATTCTGTCCAGTAAAACCAGGATTAATTTTAAGTCTTAATGGTTTAAATATACATAGTCAAACTTTTCCTGGATGGGAAACCGTATTTTTACCAGGAGAAAGTTGGCAGAAAGTAGATGGTTTTTTAAAGTTAAAAGAGAAAAATAAAGGAAAATGGTGGGTTCCAGGTGAAGAATTAAATGATGATTTTACAGATTTTGTTGAAAGTTGGTTAAATGATTGGGTTTACTATGTCGAGGAAACTGTATTTGATGTAAATATTTTAGTTATAGATGAGCATAATGCAGTTTGTAATGGTTATAATAAAAATGTTTTTGATGCTTTTGAAAGGCATGGTATAACACCACATATAATTAATTTTAGGCACAGATATTTTTGGGATGGTGGATTACATTGCATTACAAGTGACTTAAATAGAATAGGTGAACAGAAAGATTATTTTCCAGATAGAGACAAAAAAGTTTACGTTTACGAAAAAAGAAGATGATATGACCCACGAAATTTTACCAGACCTTATCTTAACAACCAGAGTAAATCAGGAATGGGAAGAAAGTGGTTTAGATAGTTTTGATGAATGTTTATCTAAATCATATTTTAATCATTATCCACATAAAGTAAATTATAAATTTAATACTAGAGGTTTTCGTGATGATGAATGGCCAGACCAACTTACAGATATGTCATATAAAATGTTACAAAGGTCTGTTTGGTGTTTTGGTGATAGTTTTACTCTTGGTTTAGGATGTCCATATGAACATATGTGGGTTAAAAAATTAGGAAAATATCTTAAATTAAGAACTATTAATATAAGTATGGATGGTTCAAGCAATGATTGGATTGCTAGAAAAGTTATTAATGTTATAAACGAAATAAATCCAACTACTATTGTGGTTCATTGGAGTTATTTTGATAGAAAAGAATCTTTAGATACTTCTTTAATTGATGAAGAAAGGAGAATTACACCTTATACTAATGAAGATTATCAACGAAACAATCATCATAAAAATTTACATGATAACCTGAAAAATACTTTAAAGTGCGTAAAAAAAGTAGAAGAACATGCAATTAAATGTCAAGTACGTATAATTCATTCAGTAATTTCTGATGAAATTAATTCTTATCCATTAAAAATAAGACAAACTATTCAACAATCATTTGATAAACTTTGTAGAGAATATATTCATAAAATAGAGAAAATAGATCTTGGAAGAGATGGGTTTCATTATGGAGTTAGAACTTCAGATAAATTTGCAAAAAATTTAAGTGATATTATTAAGGGATAGAAACCCCTTAAAAAGTTCTATGTTAATCTACTAAGAGTAAACAATGAACAAACAACCAGATAGAGACAAAGATTATATGTATTCTATGTGGGGAACTACTAAATTAGTTACTGACTACAATTCCATAGAAAATATGGAAGCAGACCCAATTACAGTAGAAGGATCCCATTTTACACATGGTCATGGATTTTTTAAATCCAGAATGCTTAGAGAAATTAATCATGATGATGCAACACCAAAGAAGCATAATTTTGAAATGCAAAATGAAATACATCAAAAAATTAGAAATGATGAGGATTATGATGATTGGGAATATGGGACTGAACCAATTCCAACAAAACGCTGGATTTAACATAATAAATAATGTATAAATTATAATAATATACAATCATGCCTACGGAACGTGTCAGTAGGGGTTTTAAAGATATTAGTAATTCTTTTCTGTTAAATCCATTAACAAGAGATATTGCTTCAATTTCTAATGAAACTGCTATTGCACGTTCTGTAAGAAATTTGATTTTAACTAATCGAGGTGAAAGATTTTTTCAAAGAAATCTTGGATCTAGAGTTTCAAGACTTCTTTTTGAAAATATGGATAAATCTACTGCAGATTTATTAAAGACTGAAATAGAACTCACAATACAAAACTATGAACCCAGAGTGAGATTAACTGATGTTAAAGTTACTCCAGATTATGTAAATAATTCATTCAACGTGTCAATATTTTATAATATAGTTGGAATTGATGCTTTACCACAACAACTAACCTTTGTATTACTACCAACTAGATAAATGTCACTAGTAAATTTTTCAAATCTAGATTTTGAACAGATAAAAACATCGATTAAAGATTATTTAAGATCTAATTCAACATTCACAGATTACGATTTTGAAGGATCTAACTTATCAATTTTAATCGATATTTTAGCATATAATACTTATATCTCATCATATAATGCAAATATGTTGAGTAATGAGGTATTTTTGGATTCCGCTACACTTAGAGAAAATGTAGTTTCTCTAGCAAAGCATGTTGGTTATTTACCAAGATCGGTAGTTTGTTCAAAGGCAAGGATATCATTCTTTATAGATGTTATTGGGATAGCAGATAATGCGATTACTGTAACTTTAAAAAAGGGTCCAGTTTGTACAACAACTAGATCATTTGGAGCACAAAGTTACGTTTTTTCTATAGCAGATGATATAACAGTTCCAGTTATAAATGGGATCGCATCGTTTAATAATATAGAAGTTCTTGAAGGTTCATTAATATCAAGTAGTTTTATCGTTGATTCTTTAAATAAAAATCAGAATTTTGTTTTAAATAATGCAAATATTGACACTTCTACAATAAGAGTTTTAGTAAGAGATTCTATACAAAGTTCAGTTACAAGAATATTCAATTTTATAGATAATATAACAGAAGTAAAATCATCAGATAAAATTTTCTTTTTAAGTGAAATAAGTGATCAAAGATATGAATTAATATTTGGTGATGGTACTTTTGGAACTCCTTTAGAAGATAAGAATTTCATAGAAGCATCTTACATAGTAACTTCTGGTCCAAATTCTAATGGTATATCAGAATTTACATTTTCTGGATCTTTTGTAGATAATAATGGAGACGAGTTACAAGTACCAACACCATTCATAACCACTATAGAAGGATCTAGTGGTGGGAAACCAATAGAAGAAGTTTCTTCAATAAAAAAGTTTGCCCCAAGAGTATATGCTGCACAAAATAGAGCAGTTACTTCAGCAGACTATGAGGCATTAGTGCCATTAATTTATCCAGAAGTTGAATCTATATCTGTATTTGGAGGTGAAGAGTTAGATCCACCAAAATTTGGTAAAGTTTTTATTGCAGTAAAACCAAAAAATGGTGCGTTTATTCCAAATAATGTAAAAGATAATTTAAAATTTAAACTTAGAAAATATGCTGTTGCTGGTATTGTACCAGAATTTATAGATCTTAAATATCTTTATATTGAGTATGATTCTCAAGTTTATTACAACTCCAACTTATCAAGATCTCCAAGTACGGTAAGAAATAGAGTTTTAGATAATTTAATTAAATATGCAAAGTCCTCGGAATTAAATAGATATTCTTCAAGATTTAAATATAGTAAGTTTTTAAAATTAATAGATGATTCTGATGATTCTATAACATCAAATATCACAAAAATATCAATGAGGCGAGATTTAAGAATTGAAATAGGAAAATTTGCAGAATATGAGGTATGTTTTGGAAATGAATTTTATGTTAAAAACCAAAAAGGATATAATATAAAATCATCTGGATTTAATGTTGCTGGAGTAAGCGATACTGTATATTTTAGTGATATTCCAAACCAAGATTTATTAACTGGAAGATTATTTTTATTTAAACTAGGTTCTTCATCAGAACCTGTTATAGTGAGGACTGATGTTGGTGTAATAGATTATGTTAAAGGTGAAATAAGAATAACAACAATTAATATACTTAACTCAAAGCAAGTTGGTGGAAACTATATTATTGAATTTTCTACAATACCAAAGTCTAATGATATTATTGGTAAACAAGATTTATATTTACAATTAGATAACTCAAAATCAAAATTAGACTTAATTGAAGATTCAATCTCTTCAGGAAGAGATGTTTCTGGATCTCAATATATAGTATCATCAAGTTATTTAAACGGAAATTTAATAAGAAATTAGTATTATGTTAAATTCTAGAATAAAAACTAAAAATTTAATCAAAAGTCAAATCCCAGAATTTTTATTTGACGAATCTCCACGTATTTTAGAATTTTTACAGGAATACTATAACTCATCAGAATATCAAGGTGGTCCGTTAGATATTCTCAATAATATTGATCAGTATATAAAATTAGACAATATTGCGGAAATAAATTTCCATACAAAATTAGACAATGATGTTACTTTCAATTCCACGGAAATATTTGTATCTTCAACACAAGATTTCCCCAAAGAAAATGGATTAATAAAAATTAATGGTGAAATAATATCATATAAGTATTCAACAAGTAATTCATTCAAAGAATGCACCAGATCTTTTAGTGGTATAACTTCTTATAGGGCAGAAGTAAAAGATCAGTTAGTTTTTGAAAAGTCTAATTTAGCAGAAGAACATAAAGTTGGTGACATCGTTTATAATCTAAATGCTTTATTTCTTAAAGAATTTTTTAAGAAATATAAGTATCATTTTGCTCCAGGTTTTGAAGGTATTGATTTTTATCCATCTATAAATGAAAAAACTCTTTTATACAAATTAAAAGATTTTTATTCTACAAAAGGATCTGATATTTCATTTGATATTTTATTTAAATCTATTTTTGGTATTGGTGCTAAAGTAATCAAACCAAGAGATTACGTAGTACAAGCATCTGATGCCGACTATAGAATAACTAGAGATATAATAGCGGAAAAAATATCAGGAGAACCTGAAGATTTAACTAATTTAACTTTGTATCAAGATGAAATCCCTGGTATTATAAATTCAGCAACAGGTACAGTAACGAATGTAGAAAGAATTTTCAGAAACAATAGAATTTATTATAAGATCAGTTTAGATTATACTGAAGGCATCAATGATGATGACTTTTCATATCACCCCAAAACATACTTAACATCACCAACAACAAATGATCAAAAGTATTTGGATGTAGATTCGACATTTGGATTTCCAAATTCTGGATCAATAATTGTTTATTTGGATAAGAATAATCCAATAACAATAAATTATACATCAAAAACATCCAATCAATTTTTAGGGTGTACTGGAGTAGTTGCTTTACACAGAGCGACTGAAATATATTCACCATTCTTTGCATATGGATATTTTAATGATATTATTATAAAAATCAGAATAACTGGTGTTTTATCAGATATTCCTAATGTTAATGGTACTTATTTTTATGAAAATAATGATAGAATTGATATAGTTTCATTAGGCATTAGTAGGCAAAATGTGTTGAGTTCTTCATGGAATGTCAATGCAACTCCTTATTTTGAAGTACAGACCGTACAGCAACTTTCTGGTTTTAGATACAGAATAATAACAAAAGATACTAACACTATTGTTTTGGGTGATAGTGTTACTATTGCAGATAATTCAGGTAATGAATATACTTCATTAGTAATAAAGGTAACTGATAAAAATTCTTTTGATATTCAATTAAATGATAGTATAAACACTAATTTAAATTTTGTTGCTATTAAGAATATCAATAAAGTTGATACTAATGAATATCCATATCTTAAAGAAATATCATCAAACGTACATAATGTTTATATAGACACTAAAAATGGGACTGATGAGGTTTATGTTGCTTCACCATCATTACCATCATATTTAAATCTTCCATTAAGATTTAAAGATTTTTCAGTAAAATTTGGTGGGTTTTTTGATGGTTATGAAATGATCATTGGAAAACATCCATTTTTTACTGGAGATTCTGTTACATATACAAATGAAGGTGAAAATAATAAATTAAATATTCCAGAAGGTACATATTATGTTAAAAAAATAAATGATACTACCATAAAATTAAGTACCAGTAGATCCAACATTTATACTAATATTTTTGTTTTTGTCAGTGGTGAAATAACTGATAATACATTACAGTTGACAAAATTTGCAAATCAATCAATAAGACCTCAAGGTTTAATAAGAAAATTTGTACAACCAATAGATTCGAGCATAAAAACATCTACCAATCCAGGTCAAATTGGTATGTTATTAAATGGTGTCGAATTATTAAGTTATAAAACTGGTGATTTTATTAATTATGGTCCAATAGAAAAAATAATAGTATCATCAGAAGGTGATTCAAATTATGATGTAATAAATCCACCATTATTAAATATTACCGATCCAACTGGAATTGGTGCAACTGGAGTATGCAATGTAACAGGTTCGTTAAAATCAATTCAAATTTTAGAAAATAATTATTCTTTCACTAATGGTTTACCCAAAATTACTATTAGTGGTGGAAATGGTTCTGGTGCAAAGGCAGTTTGTAAAATTTCACCAACCTATACTGAAGTTGAATTTAGTGCATATTCATCATCAAGTTTAGTAGATTTATCAAATAATATCATAGGATTTACAACATTTCATAAATTTAATTCGTTTGAAAAAGTAATTTACTCATCAGATAATCAAGTTGCTATTGGAGGATTAACAAATAATTCAGTTTATTTTGTTGTCCCATTAAATTCAACTCAAATAAAATTATATCCCACATATGAAAGTGCGGTTTCTGGTATAAACACGATCAATTTAACTTCGTATAGTACTGGTATTCATAAATTTATTTCATTTAATCCAAAAAATATAATTTCTTCAATAGATGTTATTGATGGTGGTTTTGGATATAGTACTAAAAAATTATTCTTTGAACCATCAGATGTAAATATTTACACTGATATTATAACTATTCCAGATCATAGTTATGTTGATAAAGAAATAGTTACTTATAATTCAAGTGAAATTTTAATATCTGGACTATCATCAACTTCAGAATATTATGTAAAAGTTATAGACAGTAATAAAATAAAATTATTTCCTATAGGAATTGGTTCTATTGCTAGTGATTATTACTTTAATAATAATTTATGTATAGATTTACTTTCAATTGGTGCTGGTTTACACGAGTTAAATTACCAACCAATTTCCGTAAAAATTGAAAGTCCTGTTGGTATTATTACTTTTTCAGGTCAAGATTCTTCTGTAAAAATTAGACCTATTTTTAGAGGTGATATAAAATCAGTCTCATTAAAATCTAAAGGTATTAATTATGGAGATTCTGAAATTATTAATTATAGAAGACAACCATCAATTACAGTAACAAATGGAGAAAATGCAAGTTTATCTCCTATTATCTCTAATGGAAAAATTGTTGATGTTTTAATTAATAATTCTGGTTCTGGGTACAATTCTATTCCAGATATTAGTATTGTTGGTGATGGTTCTGGGGCATCTATTTTACCTGTAATTGAAGACGGAAGAATTGTTGACGTAATTATTAGAAAATCTGGATCAAATTATACACAAAATAATACGTTTATATATGCGTATTCTGCAGGATCTGGTGTAAAATTTGAAACTTATATAAAATCTTGGAATATAAACTTAGTGGAAAGACTTATCACAACAAGTCAAATAACAAGTGATGATGGAATCATTTATAATGCTATTAACAAAAATTATGAGTTGGAGTATTGCCATGCATATGCACCAAGAAAATTTAGAGAATCTGTTCTTTCATCTTCCATTGGTGTAAATGGTGAGGTAATATACAGAGATGACTTATCTAATGATACGTCTTTAATAAAATATCATTCTCCAATTATTGGTTGGGCATATGATGGTAACCCAATATATGGTCCATATGGATATGCTGACCCTGAAGGTGGAGCAGTTAAGAGAATGCAATCTAGTTATAGAATTCTTAATTCTGCATTAAGACCTTCACAATATCCTGTTGGATTTTTTATTGAAGATTATTTTTATGATGGTGATGGTGACTTAGACATTTATAACGGTAGATATTGTAAAACTCCAGAATTTCCAGATGGAGTTTATGCATATTTTACAACTATAAATCCTACAGAAGAATCTGATGGACCTTTCAGATCTTATTTAAAACCAGCATTCCCATACATTATTGGAGATAGTTATAAATCTAATTTAATATCATTTAATTATAACCAAAATTCTATTCAAGAAAAAATAGATATAAACTCAACTGGATGGTTAAGAAATACTTACTACTATAAATTATTATCCAAAAATAGTGGATATTATTCAACATTAGAACCCAATAAATTAACTAATGAATCTAATAGAATTGATATTGCAGTGCCAGGATCTTTAACAAGTTTAAAGATAGTTTCACCTGGAAAAAATTATCAGGTAGGTGATGAAGTTATTTTTGACAATGAAGGATCTGGAGGATCAAATGCTTTTGCAAATGTATCCGAAATTACGGGGACTGATATCGTATCTATAGCATCATCAGAGGTTAAGATAAAGACTGTACAATTTATACCATATTCAAACACGGGAACTATTCTTGGAATCTGCAGTATTACTCACAATTTACAACCAAATGATATAATAACAATTGATAATTTAAATAATTATCAATTAGAATTATCTAATACATTTTCAGTTGGTATATTAACAAGTAAACTGATTTTAACTAAAAATATACCTGATCAATCTTTTACTGGTATTACAACTTTCATTGATGTTTTAGGTAGTTTAAACTATCCTTTAGTTCAAGTTAATGATATTTACCAAATAGGTAATGAAAAAGTAAAAATATTAGAAATTGATCAATCTCAAGCAAAAGTAAAAATTTTAAGATCATATGATGGAACTACTGGTTTAGCGCATAGTGAAGGATCTATTCTTAATGAAGTTCCTAGGAAATTTACGTTAAATGTTGGTTATACTACTTCAATTAATTTTAACTTAAATACGGATATTTATTTTAATCCTAAGGAAAGTTTGGGTAAAGGTACTGTAGTGGGAATTGGTACAACAATTTTCTTCTCTCATATTGGATATGGTGTAACATCTAAATTAATACCAACCCAGAGCATTTATTTGAAAAATCATTCTTTAAGTACTGGTGATCTAATTACATATTCAAGTTCTGGAAATACACCAATAACTGTCTCTAGTGGAACAACTACTTATCAAGTTAGTGATTATTCTCAATTTTACGTTGCTAAGATTTCAAAAGATCTTATAGGAATTTCAACAGTACAAATTGGTGTGGCAAATACTGGTGGATTTGTAGAATTGGGTACACAAAATCAAAATGTTTTATTATCATTTATTGATCATGGTACAGGATTTAACCATAAATTCACCACGAATTTATCAAATACAATTTCAGGGGATATTAAAAAAGTATCAGTAGTAGTAACCACTTCACAAAATCATGGTTTAAGTGTAAATGATAATATAAGAATGGATATTAAGTCTGGAATACAGACAACTGTTGTAGTTCAATATAACGATACAACTAGAAGAATGGTTTTCAATCCAAAGTCATTTGGATTTTTAAATGTTGACGTGAATGAAGATATTATAACAATAGAAAATCATGGGTACAAAACTGGTCAAAAAGTATTGCATACTTCACAATCTCCTACAGGAGGATTGCTGAATGATGAATTATATTATGTAATTGTTTTAGATGAAAATAGAATAAGATTATCAAAAACATACTATAAATCTTTAAATAAGGTTTTAAATTTAGATTATGTAAATTTAGTTTTACCAGCATCAGACGGTGCATTATCATTAGTAAATCCAAGTTTAGAAGCATATAAAAATTCTACAGTAATTTTTGATTTGTCAGATTTATCTCTATCATCTTCTGGAAGACCAGCGTTTTCATTTGATTTTTACACAGACTCAGATTTTAAGAATAAATTTTATACCTCGGCAAGTGATTTATTTACTGTAAGAAAAATAGGAAAGATTGGAGTAGATCCCAATGCGTCTGTATCACTAATAATAGACGATAATACTCCACAAAATCTTTATTATAGATTAACACCTATCTTTTTTGATGGAATATCTTTAGCAAAACAACAAATTATAACTGATGACTTCAATATAGTAAATAACAACTTAATCAGAGTTTCTAACAGTCTATACAATGGAATTTATTCAATATCTGGAATAGGTTCTTTATCATTTACATATTTGTCAAAAATTTCACCAGAAAAAAGTTCATATAATTCAGATGAAGCAATTTTAGAATATCATACAAGTTCTAGAACTGCATTCGGTAAAATTAATAGAGTAGATGTTCAATCGGGTGGTTTTGGATATAAAAAGTTACCAAATGTTGTCAAAGTAAGAAGTGGTCTTGGTACTGATTCATTATTACTACCCTTTAGTGATAACATTGGAAGAGTTTTTAAATACAAATTGAATGATATTGGATTTGATTATCCAACAGATAAAACTTTAAGTCCATCAACTCTTTTACCTAAAATCTTTAAAATTGAACCACTATCTAAATTTAAAAGAATTTCAATAGTTTCTCCTGGAGTAAATTATTATGTTCCCCCACAATTAGTTGTATTAGATGGTTTAACTGGTAGGGTTAATGAGGAAGCAGATTTAAGATATGAAATAGGAGACTATGATGTTTCTATCATTAGAAATACTACTGGTGTTTATAACATAACTCCAATTATATTACCAGTAAACAATCCGAACGGAACTAGAATAAAAGATATTGCTTACAATTCAACAACAAAAAATGTTACAGTAGGATTAGCTGTAAGTTATGGCAATATTGATGAATTTCCTTTTGAAGTTGGAGATGAAGTTATTATTGAAAACACGAATATTGATATTGTAGAAGGTGGTAATGGATATAATTCATCAAATTATGGATATAAACTATTCACATTAACTGAAGTTAATCCTGATATTGGAGGAGAGACCCCAACTATAACTTATAATATTTCAGATTTAAAAAATCCTAATCCTGGAGTATTTGATACTTTTGAATCAATTGGAACAGTTACACCTAAAAAATATTTTCCAATATTTGAAATTGAATTAATTAAAGATAGGTTTATATCAGGTGAAAAAATAATTTCTCAAAGTGGTGTTGAAGGTATTGCTCAATCATATGACTTCAAAAATGAATATTTAAAAATTAATACCACAGAAGAATTCAAAGTTGGGGATTTAGTTACTGGTGAATCAACAAAAAACCGTGGTGTAATATCTCAAATAGTTGTTTTTGAAACCAAACATAATATAGGTGGTAACTCAATTTTAACTAAAGGATGGACTAATAATATTGGATTATTAGGAGATAGTCTTCAAAGATTGCATGACAATGATTATTATCAATATTTTTCATATTCAGTAAAATCAAATGTTTCCTTAGAAAATTGGGATGGAATTGTAAGTGATCTAAACCACACGTTAGGATTTAAAAAATTTAGCGATCTTTCGGTAGAATCTTATGCATTTGATCCTGAAGATAGAGTTGGATTAGTTAGTGCAGCACAACAGATTTCTCTTAGTTCTATTGCAACTTTAGACAGTACAGTTGACTTTAATTTGTATAAAGATTTTGATATTGCTAGAGAAAAACCAATTCTTATAGACAATAGATATGTTTCAAATGAAATTTTATTTAATAGTCCATTTTTACAATCTTACTTAGAATTTATAGGTAATAGAGTTTTAAAAATAGATGATATCAGTTCAGAATTTAATGATGTAAATAGATCTTTCGATTTATATTATAAAAATCAACCTATTTTTGCTGTTGAATTTAATGCTACTACAGGTTCTGTGGTTGGTCTAACTGATAATACAATATATCTACCAAATCATTTCTTTGTAAGTGGTGAAGAAATCGAATATGTTCCATTTAATAATAGTTCTGCTAATGCTATTGGAATAGGAACCACATTTTTTGTTGGAGTTGGAACAACTTCAAAATTACCATCATCAGTTTATGTTATTAAAATTGATTCAAGAAGAATTCAACTTGCATCATCTGCAGAAAATGCTTTACTTTTCAATCCAATACCTTTATCACTAACATCTGTTGGTATTGGTAGTACACATATATTTAAATCTAAAAATCCCAATACAAGAGCATTAATAACTTTAAATGGTATAATACAATCACCATTAGTTTCAACAGCGGTAACTTCAAGTACTATTTCTTCTGTTGGTATTGGCAGTACTATTTTTAGATTAACTGGAATATCATCAATTTTTACTGGTGATTTAATTAAAATTAATAATGAAATTATGTTTGTAACATCAGTTGGTGTGGCATCAACAAATTCATTATCAGTATTCAGGAATTGGGTTGGTACAACTCAAGGCATACATTCTGGTGGATCATTAGTAACTAAATTATCTGGATCTTATAATATTGTAGACAATTCTGTACATTTTTCCGAAGCAGTTCCTGGTTTATCTCCAATAGGAACAACTTCTAATGGTCCAAGTGAGGTAGATTATGTTGGTCTAACAACTTCAACTAGATTCGACGGAAGAGTTTTTATTAGATCGGCATTGAAACAGGGATTTACTTCCGTATATGAGAAAGCATACAATACAAACTATGTTTTTGATGACATATCACAATCATTCAATGGAATAACTACTAATTTTACACTAAAACAAAATAAAAATAATATTACTGGATTTAGTACATCAAATGCAATTATATTAATAGATGATGTCTTCCAAGGTCCACAAAGACTGGGATCACCATTAACTAATATAAATGGTGATTATAAATTAACAGAAACTTCTGGACAAACTATTATATCATTTACAGGAAATCCAGCAAACTTTAACCAAACTAACGATATAAATGCATCTTCAGTGCCTAGAGGTGGCATTATTGTTTCAGTTGGTTCATCAAGTGGATTAAGATATCAACCTCTTATTGGTGCTGGTGGTACTGCTATAGTTTCTGCAGCAGGAACTATTCAATCTGTTGCGATTGGAAATTCTGGATCTGGATATAGAGTTGGTGTACAAACTTATATTAGAGTTGGTGTACAAACTTATAGCTCAGGAACTCCAAAAATAACCTATGTTGGATATGCAAATGCTGCCAATGGTAAGATAACCAATGTTGTAATCACAAATCCTGGAATTGGATATACAAGATCAAATCCACCAAAAGTTGTAATAGATCCACCATTAAATTATACAGATATTCCTTTAATCTATTCATCTTCTTCACCATCAGGAATAGGAACTGGTGCTACTGTTGACATAACTGTAGGTCAGGGATCAAGTGTTATTAATTTTGAATTAAAAAATCTAGGATACGGTTATGGACAAGGAGATATACTAACAGTTCCTATTGGAGGAACTACTGGAATTCCTACGGATGCATCAACTTTCACTTTATATGCTTTTGAAGAATTCAAAGTATTTGTAGATAAAACATTTAATTCAAAGTTTTCTGGATGGAGTGTTGGTGATATTCTAGTCCTTGATAATATTGAACAGTATTTTAATGGAAGAAGAAGATTATTCCCACTTTTGAGAAATGGTGAAAGAATATCTTTCTTCCCAAGAAGATCATCTGGAATTGAATTACAAGATAATCTTTTAGTTTTTATAAATGATATCTTACAAGTTCCTGGAGAATCATATACATTCAATGGTGGAAGTACCATTAGATTTAATGAAGCACCAAAACCAAGACTTTCTGGATACACAACTCCTGGAGATACATGCAAAATAATGATGTATACTGGAACACAATCTATTGATGTTAATGAGATTGATGTAATAGAAACATTAAAAATTGGTGATAATGTACAATTTTTTAGTGACGTTGATGTAACTCTAAATCAAGATCAAAGACTTGTAGTAGATATTAATGCTGCAGATACTGTTTTAACTAATACTTATGCTGGACAAGGAGTTAGTGATACTGAACTCTTAGAAAGACCAATTAACTGGATTAAACAAACTGAAGATAAGATCATTGATGAAATTGAAGTTGGTAAAGATAGAGTATACTATGAACCAAATATTCATACACAATGCACTTTATTGAGTAATGTTGGTATTGGATCTACTTTTGCTTATGTAACTTCAGTTAAGTCTTTATTTGATAATCCTAGAGAAGGTATTTTAGTAAGTAAATCTAGAGTTGTTGAGATCATTTCAAATGATGTATTAACTTCTGGAATAGCAACTGCTACAGTATCAATTGCTAGCACAATATCAACATTAAATCTTGTTAATGCTGGATCAGGATATACATCAAGCCCTAGAGTAACTATAGAAACTCCAGGTATAGGTATAACAGGTATTGCATCAGCAACTGCAAATATTTCTGGAGGTAGAATAACATCATTTACAATCACAAATCCTGGATTTGGTTATACAACAGGACCACTAGCAGGATTAGTTGTTAATCAACAAGGTATTGGTTATCCACCTTTAGATACATCTAATAATGTATTTGTAAATGCAAGATTAAAAACTTTAACTGGATTTGGTAGAGGTGCAACTGCAACTATAGTAATAAATCCACTAAATCAAACGGTATTTTCGACAAATATTACTAATGGTGGAACAAATTATAAGATAAATGATTTAGTGTTCCTAGATTCTTATGATAATGTTGGATTAGCAACTACTTACAGAAGAACTACACTAGCATCTCCATTAGTATTTGCAGTAACTGGTATAAAAGGACCAAATATACTAATTGCACCACCAATACCAGTAATAGAGGAAGTTTCTAATGTAACTTATGAAGGAGATTATGGATTAATTGTTGGTGTAGGTACAACTAGTGTTGGTGTAACTACTGGTCTCGTATTTGATTTTTACATCCCACAAAATTCGCCTTTAGTTACTGATGGTCATGGAATAACTAAGAGTGGTATAAAGACTGGAGATTATTTTGTAGTTACCAGTTCATCCGTTGGTTTTGGTGTTACATCATTAACAAGAGGTGGATCTACATTAGGAATAGGTACAGAAAATATAGATAATGTATATGAAGTTTTCAGTACTTCTCAAGTTAATAGATCAATACCATCAATTGGAATATCTACAGTAATTAGAGTAGTGACTAGAATTGCTAGATATAACGGAATAAATTCCGTGGTTAGCATTGCTTCCACATCAAATTATGCAGCATACAGTTGGGGTAAAATTAATTTTACTGATAGATCTACACCAAGATCTTTTACAGTAAAAACTAATAATTTTGCGGGAATATCCACAAATCCAATTATAAGGAGAAAAAATCCTTTAGCATATGAAAACTACTTATAATCTTTAATAAATAACTAAAAAATTTTTAAAATGTCTGCTATTATAACGGATCAATTAAGAATAAGAAATGTAAAGAATTTTATAAGTGAAATCACTTCAACGGATAATTCATATTATGCATTTCTAGGATTACCAAATCCATATGATTCATCACCAGTATGGGATGCAAATCCCCCCTCACCAAAAGATAGTTTGAATGAAGAAAATAATTATTGGGATACTTTAATTGCACTGAAAAAAATATCATCTAATGATATTAAACCAGTCATTAGAAAAATTTCTTGGGCATCTTCTACAATATATGACATGTATCGCCATGATATAACTAGAACTAATTTGTCAAAACCATCAAATAAAACTAGTTTATATAATTCAAACTTTTATGTTTTAAATAGTGAATATAGAGTTTATATTTGTTTGAATAATGGTGTAGATCCAGAAAATCCAGACGGAAAACCATCACTAGATGAACCTAAATTTACAGATTTAGAACCAAGAGCAGCAGGAACTAGTGGAGATGGTTATATATGGAAATATCTTTATACAATTTCACCCTCAGATGTTATTAAGTTTGAATCTGTAGATTTCATGCCTGTTCCAATAGACTGGGACACAAATTTAGAGTACCAATCAATTAAAAATAATGCTACATCAAGTGGTCAGTTAAAAGTTGCTACAATTACGGATCGTGGATTTGAAGTTGGTCCACCAGACACTACATACACAAATGTTCCTATTAATGGTGATGGTACAGGAGCATTAGCAACCATTGTTATAAACAATGATTCGAAAGTTGAATCTATAACTATTACTAATGGTGGAACTGGGTATACCTATGGCACTGTAGATTTGCAACTTGGCAACGTTCCTTTGGGTACTGTTACACCACAGTTTGATGTTATCATTCCACCGCCAAATGGGCATGGTTATGATATCTATAGGGAACTAGGTGCAACAAATGTTTTGATTTATAGTAGAATTGAAAATGATGACCAAAATCCAGACTTTATTACTGGTACAAAAATATCCAGAATAGGTATAATTGAAAATCCACAATCATACGAATCCTCTTCAATACTTAATGATAGTAAAGCAAGTGGTGTTTATGCTTTAATATTAAAAGGATTAACTCCAAATCAAAATGATTACAAAACTACAACATTTGAGAATAATACCATAATTTCACAAACAATTGGTACTGGAGTTACTGCAATAGGTAAAGTAGTTTCATATGACCAAACTACTGGAGTTTTGAAATATTGGCAAGATAGATCATTAGTTGGATTTAATACTGATGGAACTAGAAATACATCTCCACAATATGGTTATAAATTAAATAGATTTACATCAACTGTAACAGGGTCAGGTAGTTTGAAAATAGTTGGTGGTTCAAAAGATTTATATATTGATCAAGGATTTGGATCACAGAGCAATCCAGGGATAAGTACCGTCATAAATAATAGAACTTACTACCTTGGACAGTCTTTTATAAATGGTGTATCAAATCCAGAAGTAAAAAAATATTCTGGAAACATAATATATGTTGATAATAGACCATCTATAACAAGATCGGTAAACCAAAAAGAAGACATCAAAGTTATTTTGCAATTTTAAAGAATTATGCCACAAGAACTAAATTTAAATGTCTCTCCATATTTTGATGATTTTGACGCAAATAAAAATTATTATAAGATTTTGTTTAAACCTGGATTTCCTATTCAGGCAAGAGAGTTAACAACACTCCAATCAACCCTACAAGATCAGATTGAGAAATTTGGATACCATTTCTTTAAAGAAGGTTCGGTAGTAATTCCTGGTAGATTAAATTATACAAATGAACTTTTTAGTGTAAATGTTGAAAGTAGTTTTTTAGGTATTGATGTTACAACTTATATTTCTAGTTTAACCAATAGAATAGTTAAAGGTGAAAAATCTAACGTAAGGGCAAAGATATTTTTTGCAAATCCTCCATGGGAGAATAATAATGAATATTATTCTATTTTTATAAATTATATTTCGGAAGGAACAGATCAATTAAAGCAATTTGTAGACCAAGAAAATTTAATATTAGATGATGACATTGTTGATAGTAATTTATCTTTCCAAAAAGGTCAGGCAGTTTTAACAACAGCAGTAAATAATGCAGTATCTGTTGGATCTGGAGTATTCTTATCTGAAGGTATTTATTTTCTTAGAGGAACTTTTGTTAAGGTAGATGCACAATCTTTAATTATAGATGCCTATAGTAGAACACCATCTGTTAGAATTGGTTTAGAAATTAAAGAAGAAATTATATCAGCATCACAAGATGCATCATTAACAGATAATGCAAAAGGATTTAATAATTACGCAGCTCCTGGTGCAGACAGGTTAAAAATTACTGCGATTTTATCACAAAGACCTTTAGAAAGTAGTAAAAACGAAAACTTTGTAGAACTTTTAGTTGTCAGAAGCGGATCTATATCAAAACTCCAAGAAAATCCAACTTATAATGTAATTGGTGATGAGTTAGCAAGAAGAACATATGAACAATCTGGTGATTTTTATGTAAGACCTTTTATAATTAGTGCATATGAATCATTAAATGATAAAAAAGGTAATCAAGGAATTTTTGAAAGTAACCAATTAACATATGGTGGAAAAACACCAAATGAAAATTTGGGTGTTTATAAAATATCACCAGGAAAAGCATATGTAAAAGGTTATGAAGTAGAATTCCCAGGAATTTCATACTTAGATTATGAAAAACCAAGAACTACAAAAACTTTAATACAGCAAGACGTTAATTATACAACTGGACCAACATTAACTTTAAATAGAGTTTTTGGTGCGCCAAAAATTGGATTTACAACTTCAGTTATTAGTTTAAGAGATACTAGAGTAGGAATTAATTCGGCAATAGCATCTGGTAAAGAAATTGGTGTTGCAAGAGTTTATGATTATGCTCTAGAAACTGGTTCATATTCATCTGTAAATTCGGATTTAAATGAATGGGATATTTCTTTATTTGATATTCAAACATACACAGAATTCACATTAAATGAAACTGTAAACCTAACTGTACCAACATACATTCAAGGAACATCTAGTGGTGCAGTTGGTCATTTAAGATATAATACTACTACTGGAATATTAACAGCATATAATACTAAAGGAACATTTTTAACTGGTGAAAAACTTATTTTTAATGGTGTTGAAAATAGCAGAATTACTACAAATGTAATTACATATTCAATAAATGATGTAAAATCATTATACAGTTTAGTTGGTACAGGTGTTACCTTTAATGCTGATACTAAGTTATCTACTAAGTTAGCATTTGGTCAAGTTACAATTAGTCCAAAGAGTGGAGTTGCTCCAGGAATTTGTACAGTAACTTCAAATTCATTAGAATTTACTAATAAAGTAAAAGTAGGTGATTTAGTATCTTTTACAAATACATCTTTAGTTAATTCACAGGTTAAAACATATGCTAAAGTTCAATCTGTAGTTGGCGACTATACAATTACTATTGTTGGTATTAATACTGTAACATCAATTAATGATGGTGGATTACCAACTTCACAAATAAATCCAGTAGATTTTGAAATTATAGGATCAAGATATCAATCATCTTTAGATAATACTTTATACACACCTTTACCTAAAAAATGGATTGCTGATGTTGATTTATCTGGATCTTCTTTAACTATTAGAAAAGAATATAGCATATCTATTACAGCAAATGCTACAAATACAATATCCGCAGATACTGGAGAAACATTTTTACCATTTGACGAAGAAAGATATATTTTGATCACTTCTACTGGTGTTGTAGAACCTCTATCTTCAGATAAATTTGTGTTCTCACCAGGTAGTAAAGAAGTAATAATACAAGGTTTACAAACTACTTCTGGTACTGGTAGATTAATAGCAACTTTAACAAAAAATAGTTTAAAAAGTAAAGTTAAAAATAGAGTAAAAGTAAATTCAATAATAGTTGACAAATCAAAATATGCTCAATCTGGAATAGGTTCAACTACATTAAATGATGGGTTAACATATGGAAACTATGGATATGGTCTAAGGGTTCAAGATAGAGATTTGTGTTTATTAGTTCCAGATGTAACAAAAGTCTATGGTGTTTTTGAATCTAATGATATTTCAGATCCAGTACTACCCCAATTAACAATGATTGGGTTAAATGGTCCTACTGGACGTGTTGACGACTTACTTTCTGGTGAAGAGTTTATTGGTGAAGAAAGTGGTGCTATAGGAATTTATTCTGAATTTATTGATAGTTTAAATTTGGGATTTGTGCATTTAAATGATTTAAGATTTAAAATAGGTGAGAGAATAAGATTTCAAGAAAGTGGAATAACAGGAATAATTCAACAATTTGCAGATGGATCTACAAATATTACTAACAGATATATTTTAGATAGTGGTCAAAGAGACACTATATGTGATTATTCTAGATTAATAAGAAATACTAATATTGGAGATCCAAAAAGAAAAATAAAAATTATTTTTGAAAGTGGTCAATATTCTTCAACTGATGATGGAGACATCACTACAGTATCATCATACAATCAATTTAATCTTTGTGATCTTCCACAAGTAAAAAATGATACTAGATTGACTGATTTAATTGATA
>Ga0315902_10003744_pt1 | contig 22487 bp, 19 predicted proteins | sample LakEriMetagenome_9_FD_203523 | JGI IMG/M metagenome (GOLD analysis project Ga0315902, IMG submission 203523) | Freshwater fungal communities from buoy surface, Lake Erie, Ohio, United States - Buoy 12 MA117 | ecosystem: Environmental > Aquatic > Freshwater > Lake > Lake biofilm | place: USA... | reverse complement strand
AGATCCTAAGCCGCATCGACATCATCGAAGTGGTTGGCAGCTTTGTGAAGCTGAAAAAACGAGGCGTGAATTACCTTGGCCTGTGTCCTTTTCACAATGAAAAGTCACCTTCGTTCACCGTCTCACCTACTAAAGAAATTTACAAGTGTTTCGGCTGCGGTAAAACAGGAAATACCATTAGTTTTTTGATGGAACATGAAAAGCATTCCTATGTGGATGCATTGCGCTGGCTTGCCGCGAAGTACAATGTCACCATTGAAGAAACCCAGAGTAGCCCGGAAGCGATCATCCAAAAACAGACGGCAGACTCTCTTTTCATAATAAATGAATTTGCAAGGAAATTTTTCAGCAAGCAACTTCTTGAAACTGAAGAAGGAAAAATTGCAGGACTTGACTATTTAAAAGAGCGTGGTTTCAGAGAAGAAATCATTGAAAAATTCCAATTGGGATACTCCCCCGCAGGAAGAGATGCTTTTGCGAAAGAAGCTCTGCAATCGCAGTTTAATCCGGAACTTTTGCTCAAAACCGGCATTGTTACCACAAGAGCAGAAGGCTTGGTTGATAATTATAGGGAAAGGATCATCTTTCCAATACATAATCTCAGTGGTAAAATAGCGGGATTTGGAGCACGTGTCATTGGCAAAAAAGACAATGCACCCAAGTACATCAATACGCCTGAGAATGAAATTTACAACAAGAGCAAGCTGCTTTATGGCGCATATTTTGCGAGGCTAGCAGTAGATAAACTGGATGAATGTTTGTTGGTTGAGGGATATACAGATGTAATTTCTTTACACCAGGCAGGGATAGAAAACGTAATGGCCAGCGGAGGAACAGCTCTTACTCCAGACCAGTTGCGACTCATCAGGAAGTTCACCAGAAACCTTACAATCATTTACGATGGAGATGCTGCAGGTATCAAAGCGGCCATGCGCGGACTGGATCTCGCACTAGAAGAAGGCTTGAATGTAAAACTCGTTTTGATTCCCGACCAGGAAGACCCCGACAGTTATGTAAACAAAGTTGGTGCTGCTGCCTTCAGGGAATTTATTGCAGCCGCTAAAAAAGATGTGATTCTGTTTCAGCTGGAAGTAATGCTGAAAGATGCAGGGAATGACTCCGTGAAAAAAGCCGGTGCTGTGAATGCCATTGCCGAAAGCATCAGCCGCATTCGTAAAGCAGAAGATTTCACCAGGCAGCAGGATTACATCAAGCGCAGTGCAGAAATCCTAAAGATTGATGAAGCAGGTTTACATGCATTGGTGAATAAATTCATCAGGGAAAGAATTTCTAAGGAGGAATTCAAAAAGCAGATTGATGCAGATAAAGAATTTCAGGCAACAACTGAAGAAGAACAGGACGCCGAAAGCTCAATAGAATTATTAAATAAAGATGAGCAACAGGAAAGAGCCTTGACAAGATGTTTGCTTGAATTCGGAATGTTGCCATGGACTGAGGAGCAGACAGTAGCTGATTATATTTTACACGAGAAAGAAGCATGGGATCTGATTGAACTTCCCGAGCTTACTGAAATTGTAACGCTTTATAAAATCATGCTTAGTGAGGGTGAACAGCCGGAAATCAAAAGATTTATGTACCATGAAAATCCGATGATCAGCCGTGTTGCAGTTTCTCTGCAAGATATCCGTCATGAATTAAGTCACAACTGGAAAAAAGAACCCTATTCAGTAGTTGTACCCACAAGAGAGGAACTATACAGAGAAGAATTACAATCAGTGATGCTGTATCTCAAACTCAGAAAAGTAAAAAAGCTGATTGAAGAAAATCAGCGTGATATTCAGAATAATGATAACGAAGAAGACTTGATTACGCTTCTTAAAACCCACCAATACCTGAAAAATACAGAGCAAGAACTGACAAAGCTTTTAGGGACGGTTATTTTTAGATGAAAAAAGCGGTTATTTGTCACGGCCAACTGCTAACCGTCAACCGATTACTGTCCATACTTATCCTTCCATCTTTCTTTTAAAAACTGCTTCATCTCCTCTTCTCTTTTGTTCTTTCCCGGTTTATAAAGAACAGTGCCCGTAAGATCTTCCGGAAGGTATTCTTGTTCAGCAAAATTTTTCTCAAAAAGATGAGCATAGGCATACTGATGTCCGTATCCTTGTTCTTTCATCAGTTTTGTAGGCGCATTTCTTAAATGAAGTGGAACCGGTAAATCACCTGTCTTGCGTACCAAATCCAGCGCATCATTAATTGCATTATATGCAGAATTACTTTTGGGAGATGTTGAAAGATAGATCACGCACTGAGACAGAATAATTCTTGCTTCAGGATAACCTATTTTATTCACTGAGTCAAAAGTTGCATTTGCTAATAGTAACGCATTTGGATTGGCATTGCCGATATCCTCAGCTGCAAGAATCACCAGCCTGCGGGCGATAAAAGACAGATCCTCTCCTCCTTCTATCATCCTGGCCAGCCAATAAACACCTGCGTTGGGATCACTGCCTCTTATTGATTTTATAAAAGCAGATATTACATCATAATGCTGTTCTCCGTTCTTGTCATACAAAGCCATCTTTGTTTGAGCCACAGACATCACCAGTTCATCTGTAATTACCAATCCGGTATCAGCTGAATATCCGGCAACCATCTCAAGCAAATTCAACAATTTTCTTGCATCTCCGCCACTCAAGCGCAATAATGCCTCTGTTTCCTTAACAATAATTTTTTTACTTGCTAATGTGTCATCTGTTGTAATTGCTTTCTGAATTAATGAGAGCAGATCTTCTTTTTCCAAAGATTTCAGCACCAATACCTGACAACGACTCAGCAAGGCATTGTTGATTTCAAATGAAGGATTTTCAGTTGTAGCACCAATTAATCTGATAACTCCTTTTTCAACTGCTCCCAGCAATGCATCCTGCTGCGACTTATTAAACCGGTGAATTTCATCAATAAATAAAACTGCTCCTTTTTCTTTTGTTGCCTGTTCAATGACTTCCCGAATATCCTTCACACCACTGCTGATAGCACTTAATTGGAAAAAAGAAAGTCCGGCAGATCTGGCAAGTATTACTGCAAGTGTTGTTTTCCCAACACCCGGTGGTCCCCAAAGAATGAGGCTGGGCAAAAAACCTCCGTTTACTGCCTGATGTAACATGGTACCCGGTGCAGTGATATGCGCCTGACCAATTATGTCTTCAAGGCATTGAGGACGCATTCTTTCTGCAAGCGGAGTAAGCATAAAGCAATTTACAGAACTTTAATATGTTCGTTTTAATAGATTTTTTTGGAAACCGACGGAATACCATTTATTCTCATCGCTGCCGGTATTGACCAATCGTAATCGGCATTAAGTATCTTATGGTATGTGCTTCAGTAAAAAAGCCTGAAGCTGATTAAAGGCATCTTTATAGGTTGTTGCATCCCAGTCGCCATGACCGCCATTGGGATAAAAAACATACTGATGAGGCACATTTAAGCCCGCAAGTTTATCTTTTAATAATACAGATTGCGAAGAAGGCACTACCTGATCTGCCCCTCCGTGAATAAGCAATGTGGGTGCGCTTCCTTGCACAACATAGTTGATGGGTGAAGAAGACTGATAAAGAGAAGGATTATTAGCCGGTGTAGAGCCCGTTACTGACTGAAGTAACAACGGCACAAGTAAAGATGGTGGATTATTATAAAACTGCACAAGATCTGTTGGTCCGAAAAAAGATACTACTGCTTTTGCCTTTTTTGTTGCTGCTTCCTTATAAGCATTCAGTAACGCAAGATGCCCACCGGCACTTGCTCCAATCAAAGCAAAGCGATCAGAAATTTTATATTCATTCAGATTTGAAAAAATAAAATTTAGAGCCGCCTTCACATCATTCTCCTGTGTCGGAAAAAGATTCTGTCCGTTTGCTGCAAGACGATAGCTGATATTAAAAACAGCATAACCCGGCAGACGCATTTTTATGGTATCAACAATTGATTTAAAATCAGAACGATCGCCACTTGTCCACCCGCCTCCGTGTATGAGTACCAGAAATGGTGTCTCAGAGATTTTTCGTCCTGCAGGAAGGTAGATATCCATCGCCTGTTTAGGATCAGTTCCGTATGAAACATTAGATTGATTTATCTCCTTCAGCGGAGTATCCGTTTCAACATTCTCTGTACGACAAGCAAAAAGAAATAAAATCAAAAAAATAAGTGTAATATTCTTAGTCATACCAGTTAAAACGATTAACTCATTATAAAATTATCCGGCAAAGAGATGATTATATTTTTTCAGCAGTCTGAAAGTGTAAATCACATGAGTAGTTAATATGGCTGCATAAATCAAAAATACCCAAATGACAATTTCAACAGAAGAAATCAGTTCATTTTTCAAATCCTTTAATTGCGCAGGAGTAAGCTGTGAAAAGCTTTCACTATTCTGAGAAAGAATCGTATCTACAAGCTGATTTAAAAGATCTTTCTTCAAAAGAATATCTGTAATACCCACAAAACTCTGAAGTACAAAAAACAACACTACAAAAGCATTAACTTTTATGAAGTCCTTGAATCTGCCACGGAATACATACCCTTCTCCTAATCCTTTCTTCATGAAGCGAAAACTACTAAAACTGTAGAGAACAACACCTGCTAAGATAAAAACACCCAACAGAAGAGCAGACTCTGCAAATGCAAATGGAAGAATAAAAAGCAGCATCAAAGAAAAGAATGATGCGAAAAACATCAACACATATGACGCAACTTTATACCATCCTGTTACTGCAACCGTATTCATTATTTCGATTTTAATTGAATATGTAATTCATCAAGCTGTTTCTGATCAATCGTTCCGGGTGCATCCAGCATCACATCCCTGCCTGCATTGTTTTTCGGAAATGCGATAAAGTCGCGGATGCTTTCACTTCCGCCAAGTATGGAACAAAGGCGATCGAAACCAAATGCGATACCTCCGTGAGGTGGAGCGCCGTATTCAAATGCGCCTAATAAAAAACCGAATTTATGTTGTTGTTCTTCTTCATCCATCCCCAAAGCTTCAAACATCTTCTCCTGCAATTCTCTCTGGTAAATTCTGATAGAACCTCCTCCGATTTCATTCCCATTTAACACCATGTCATACGCATTGGCTTTTATGGAAGCATATGGATGTTTCAGATATTCAGCCGGGTTTTCAATAACCGGACTGTTCTGAATCATGGTTTCAATCTGAGACGGCTTAGGAGATGTAAACGGATGATGTCGTGCAACCCATCTATTCTCTTCTTCCGCATATTCAAACAAAGGGAAATCTAATACCCATAATAGTCGGTAATCATCCTTTTTTCTAAGACCTAGCCTTTCCGCCAACTCAAGACGAAGTTCACTCATTGCTTTTCTGGTACGCTCTTCCGCTCCTGCAAGAATTAGAATAAGGTCGCCGGGTGATGCATTAACTGCTTCCACGATTTGCTTTAATCTTTCCTCACTGTAAAATTTATCAATACTACTTTTACATGTACCGTCTGCATTGTAGCGTATATATGCAAGCCCCTTCATTCCGATCTGCGGACGCTTTACCCACTCTGTCAGTTCATCCAGTTGTTTACGAGAATATTCACTGCAACCCGGAACAGCAATAGCCAGCACTGTCTCTGCAGTGTCAAACACCTGAAATCCGGCATTGTCAACCAACGATGAAATATTTTCTTTTGAAGGGAAAGTATGTTGCGGAAACTTCAGGTTACAAAGTTTCATGCCAAACCTTATATCGGGCTTATCATTTCCATATTGCCACATCGCTTCTTCCCATGTAGTACGTTCTACCGGTTCCGTATAGTCGATTCCTTTCACTTCTTTGAAAATCGATTTGATCATTTCCTCAAACATCTCCAGAATATCTTCCTGCTCCACAAATGCCATTTCACAATCAATCTGTGTGAATTCCGGCTGACGATCGGCGCGTAAATCTTCATCTCTGAAGCATTTAACGATCTGATAATAACGATCGTATCCGCTCACCATCAACAACTGCTTGAATGTTTGCGGACTCTGAGGCAAAGCATAAAACTCTCCCGGATTCATTCTGCTTGGCACCACGAAATCACGAGCCCCTTCAGGTGTGGATTTAATAAGAAACGGTGTTTCAATATCCATGAATCCGTTCTGATGAAGATAATTGCGGGCTGCTCTGTTTACCGCATACCTAAGTTCAATATTTTTTCTGACGGCGTTTCTTCTTAAATCAAGGAAGCGATAACGCATACGCAAATCATCGCCACCATCCGTATCATCCTGAATGGTAAAAGGAGGAACAGCTGACTGATTGAGAACCGTATAAGATTTTACTTCCAGTTCTATATCGCCGGTTGACAGTTGCGGATTTTTATTACTTCTTTCACGCACATTGCCTTTTACCTGTAAAACATATTCACGACCCAGTGATTGCTGAGTCAATTGATCATTTAATTCCTCTCCGAATAAAAGCTGAGTGATACCATAACGATCGCGCAGGTCAACAAATGTGATACTGCCGAACTTTCGGATTGTCTGCACCCATCCGGCGAGTATTATTTCTTTACCGGCATCTGCCAATCGCAATTCACCACAGGTATGTGTTCTAAACATAATTAATGATAATTTTTTATTTCCGGCTTGTCAATCTCACTTGAAGAAACCGAAAGGGCAACAAAGATAATGCCTGAAGAGAGAGCAGGAAAAAGGATGTTCGCCGATCAACTTTGTATTCTCTCTTTTTCTTTCTCAAGCACCTGTTCTGCCTGCCTGTGAACCTTATCTCTGAAAGAAGTTTGAAAATAGTAAAGCAGATAATAAGTAGCCAAGATTGCCAGTCCTGCCGAGAAAGGAAACAAAGCCATTTTCCGAAGCCCGAACTCACCTTCATCCCAACCAAAGAACTCACCAATCATCCATGTGCAGTTGGCGATAATCCAAAACAATATGGCCAGGTTGTGGAGCAACTCTGAAATAATTTTTCTCGTCTGGAATGTAATCACGATTGCTGCTCCCATTGTTGGCAGGATCATAATGATAGCCGGCACGGAGAGATTTAAAGCCCAACATGCATCCTTTAGAAGCCAGAAAAGAATATGCAGGTTTTCTACCCTTCTGAAACGAGCCGGTATAGAATAAATAGGATGATTACTCATGCAGTGAATGGTTGTCGGGTAAAAATAGTAAAAATTAGCAGGAAGAACCCTGATAAGAAAGATCAACTAAACATATCCCTGATCCGTTCAAAAAAACCCTTCTCGCCTTTCTCAGGATGAGGTTGAAAATTAGGGCTTGACTGCAATTTCTCCAGCATAGTTTTTTCTTCAGCGCTGAGATCCTGAGGTGTCCAGATGTTTACATAGACCATCTGATCACCTTTTTCATAACTCTGAACGGCGGGGAATCCTTTTCCTTTTAATCTGAACACTTTCCCGCTTTGTGTGCCGGCCGGGATTTTGAGCTTAGCGCGGCCATCAATGGTTGGCACTTCAACCTGTGTGCCAAAAACCGCATCAGGAAATGAGATATGTAAATCGTAAACAACATTTAATCCGTCACGTAATAATTCGGGATGCGCTTCTTCCTCTATCTGTACGATTAAATCGCCGGGATAGCCACCGCGCTCACCTGCATTGCCCTTGCCGGACATGCTCAGCTGCATCCCCTCCTGCACGCCTGCAGGGATATCGATGGTGATGTTTTCTTCTCCATAAACCCTTCCATCACCTTTACAACTGCCACATTTATTAGTGATGCTTGTCCCTTCGCCATTACATGTGGGACAAGTTGTAACCGTTTGCATCTGTCCCAAAAAAGTATTCTGTACCCTTCTCACCTGACCCGATCCGCCGCAGGTACCGCAAGACTGGATGCTGCTTTTGTCTTTTGCACCCGATCCGCCGCATGAGTCACAAAGAATGTATTTTTTAACTTTAATAGTTTTTGAAGCACCTTTCGCTATTTCTTCAAAATTCAATTTGATGCGTACCCGTAAATTACTACCTCTGGTGCCTCTGCTTTTACCTCCTCCGCCTCCACTTCTTCTGCCTCCAAAAAAACTGCCAAAGAGGTCATCGCCAAACACATCACCGAACTGGCTGAAGATGTCTTCCATGTTCATTCCCTGTCCGCCTCCGAAACCACGACCATTGCCTCCAACACCGGCATGACCAAAGCGATCATACTGACTACGCTTATCAGCATCACTCAACACCTCATATGCCTCAGCAGCTTCTTTGAATTTCTCTTCCGCTTCTTTATTGCCCGGATTTTTATCAGGATGATATTGCATGGCAACTTTACGGTATGCCTTTTTTATTTCATCCGGAGAAGAGGTCTTTGTAACACCCAGTATTTCGTAGTAGTCGCGTTTCATGCTTTGTTTGGTCAGTTAATGAATAAACTTTATGCGATTGCTCTATTTGCCCACCACCACTTTCGCAAAACGAATAATTTTATCGTTCAGCAAATAACCTTTTTCAACCTCATCGATTACTTTTCCTATTAGCTCATCTGTAGGTGCAGGGATTTCTGTTATCGCTTCGTGTTTATCAGGATCAAAATCAGCACCTTTTGTTTCCATGGTTTTTAATCCTCGCGACTGAAGCGTATTTCTGAGTTTGTGAAAAACGAGGCGTACGCCTTCTTCCTGCTTGCCTTGTTTGTTCATTTCTGCTTCCGCCCGATCGGCATCATCAAGAACTTCAAGAAGAGAAACGATGATTTCTTTTCCGGCAGTTTGCATTTGTTCGAGACGCTCTTTGGATGTTCTGCGTTTAAAATTATCGAACTCTGCAAAGAGATAGAGGTATTTCTTTTTTTCCTCTTCTAGTGTTTCCCTAAGCTTTTCGATCTCACTCTCCTCTTCTACGGCTTCATTCAGGCGGGTGGTACCAGCCGCATTTTCATCTGTATTAAGTTCAGGCCCCATGGTTTCCTGACTATCCTGGTGTGTCGTATTCTCTGCCATTTCGTACGTCTTTTAAGGTGAAAAAGGTAAAATTGTCGGCAAAGGTAAAACGGACAAGAATGCTGCCAAGAGTTTTTAAAAGACAATTTGTCTTGCTTTTGATGGATAAACCTAGAAGAAAGAATTTTAGCGGGCTAATCTGACAAGCCGGATTAGTGGAGGTGTTTCCATATATCCTGCACATTGAATACAGTCTTCAGTAATGGCTTTTTCGATAATTCGACATTTATAAGAAATGCCAATCTGCATCCCTTCGGGAAGGTCACAGGGATTTGCAACAGTAAATACATTTGTGTACTGCCTCCAATCCATGCCTAATTCATGATATACAGGATCCTGAATCTCCAATATTGTATAGGCGCAAAAACTTGCAACCACTTTCACTTCAAACTCAACATTTGAAGTAAGCGATTCCTTTTCACAACCTTCAAACGAACCGGCAAACAAAAAAGGAAAAATGAAGAAAGTTAAAAAGGCTTTTGCCATTATTTAGCTTCATTGCGGATGAGTTTCACCACTTTGATATTCCTGGAAAGAGACGGCGTTTCCAAAAAAGCCCGACAGGAAGCACATTGTTCTACGATGGGCTTTTCAATTATATAACATTTGAGCAAATCTCCTTCTTTTAAATCAGCAGGCAAATCACAGTGATTACCAACTTTAAACACATGTTTGTATTGTTCCCAATCTGTTCCGAGCTGTTGAAATTCAGGCGTCTGTACTTCTACTACGGTATAAGCACAAAGAGTGGCGACTACTTTCACTTCGAATTGCTGTTTAGACTCAGCTAATTTTTTTTCACAACCGTCAGAAGCTGTGATTACCAGGAATGGGATGAGAAAAAGGGCAGTAAAGAGTTTCATGTTGGTTGGTTGATGGTTGATGGTTGATGGTTGATAACAATCAACAACTTTTAAATAATTTATTTACTCTAAAGTACAAAAAATACCTTTGCTTGATATGACCAAAGTTATTCTTCAGAAAAAAATAGGGAACCGTGTCCGCAACGGGCATCCGTGGATTTTTGGTAATGAAATAAAAACCATTGATGGAACTGCAGTTGCCGGAGATACGGTAGATGTATATACCCATGATCAGGTATTCATTGGCAAAGGGTATTTCAATCCGCAATCGCAGATACAGGTACGATTACTGACAAGGAAGCAGGATGAAACAGTGGATGATCAGTTTTTTCACAGGAAATTGAAAGAAGCATGGGCGTACAGGCAGCAATTAGGATATGTTGAGAATTGCAGACTGATTTATGGTGAGGCAGATGGTTTGCCGCAACTGATTATTGATAAATTCAACGACTATTTTGTTATTCAGACACTGGCTTTAGGAATCGACAAATGGAAACCTTCTATTGTGGAGGCTATCCGCAAAATTTTCTCTCCGAAAGGTATTTATGAGCGGAATGATGTACCCGTAAGAGAACTTGAAGGCATGAAACAACAAAAAGGGTTTATCGGAGAAGAATTTGATACCAATATCATTATCAATGAAAACGGATTAAAGTTTCATGTCGACATTGCAAACGGACAAAAAACCGGATATTTTCTGGATCAGCAGGATAACCGCAGAGCTATTCAACACATTGTAAAAGATGCAGATGTTCTTGGAGCCTTTACCTACACAGGCACATTTGAAATTCATGCTGCTCATTATGGTGCAAAATCAGTGCACGGACTTGATATCAGTGAAAATGCAATAGAAATGTGCAGAAAGAATGCCGCATTGAATGGGGTGTCTGACAAATGCAAATTTGAATGTGTGAACGCTTTTGATGTTTTAAAAACATGGGTGAAAGAAGGTCGAAAATATGATGTGGTGATGCTGGATCCTCCTTCCTTTACAAAATCAAGAGCGACCATTCAAAAGGCAATCACAGGTTACAAAGAAATTAATTTAAGAGGAATGAAACTGGTTAAGCCCGGCGGATTTCTCGTCACATCTTCCTGTACCAATCTCGTGCAACCAGATCTTTTTCTAGAAATCATTCAGATGGCAGCCTATGATGCAAAGAGAACATTAAGACAAGTTACTTTTCAAACACAAAGTGCAGATCACCCAATTGTATGGGGATGGGAAAACACACATTACCTAAAGTTCCTGATTGTGCAAGTGATGTAAATAGGTTGTTAGTTGTTGGTTGTTTGTTATTGGTTATAAAACTAACAACCAATAACCAACAACTAATAACCTTCCTACCAGCTTCCTCCGGCACCACCTCCGCCGAATCCTCCTCCGCCAAAACCGCCAAAGCCACCTCCCGAACCGCCGCCCCAGCTGCTTCTTCCACCTCCTCCGGAAGGAAACCAAAAAATAGGTGGCGTTCTGTGAACATGTCGGCTTCCGCGGCGACTGATCATGCCGCCTCCTCTGTTACTTCCTGATACTACTGCAATAATGATGATGAAGATTAATACCGCCACCCATCCGGGCAAAGACTTTTTCTTTCTTTTAGAATAACCCTCCGGAGCCTTGTACTTACCGGCCGCCGCTTCCATAATTGCAGTTACACCTTCATCCAGACCACGATAGAGATCTTTCGTTTTGAAATTTGGCAGTATCTCATTTTCAATGATACTCTTTGCCGTAAAGTCAGGAATAGCCCCCTCCAAACCATATCCTGTTGCAATAAATACATTTCGCTTATTCCTCTTTTCATCTATTAACACTGCCAATACCACCCCATTGTTATTTTCCTTTCCTCCTACACCCCATTTACGACCCAGCTCGACTGCAAATTCACTAAGGTCATTGCCTCCGATATCGCCTATTGTTACTACTGCAATCTGTGTAGAGGTACTGTCATCGTAAGCCACCAGCTTTTTTTCCAATGCCGCCTGCTGATCAGGGGTCAGAAGGCCAAGGTAATCATTCACCAATCTTGCAGGTGATGGTTTGGAAGGGATATACTTTTCAAGACTCTGAGCAAAAACACCGGAGCAGAAACTTAATAACAGTATAGTATAAACGAATATTTTTTTCATAAGATTATTTCCCGAAGAGCATTTGATCCGGTAATTCATTTTTATCCTGTCCTGTATATGGGAAATGTTGTTTTAAAGCCTGGCCGACATCAAATATTAAATGAACAAGGCCTTCTGCGATGTGATTACTCCTAAACTCTGCTATCATCTTTTGCACCTCATTATTCCAAAATGTTAGTCCAACTTTTTCATGAATGCCTTTATCGCCAATAACCGCAAGCTGATGATCCTTCATAGCAAGATAAACAAGCACTCCGTTTCGCTCAGCTGTTTGAGTCATCCCTAGCTCCTCAAACAACTCAACAGCACGATCAACTGCATTCAGATAAGCACACTTTGATTCGATATATACCCGAATTTCTCCTGATGTCTGTTGTTCTGCATCACGGACTGCCTTCTCAATTAAAGAAGTCTCTTCAGGATTAAACCATTCTTTCCTGCCAAAAAGAAAAGAGAAGATATTTTTCATTGCGTCTTTAAATTAAACTGCACTTCCGGTGCTGCTTCAGCCCCAGCATCGGCTTTAAAACCTGTCTTCAGTTTAAACCCTGTCAGGCGTGCAACAAGGGAAGAAGGAAATTGTCTTACACTCGTATTGTAGTCATTAATACTGGCATTAAAATCTTTACGAGCAAATTTGATCCTGCGTTCTGTACCTTCCAACTGCGACTGTAAATACAAAAAGTTTTTTGATGCCTTCAGATCCGGATAAGCTTCTACAATAGCTATAACCCGGTTCATAGACATTGCAAGTTGTGACTGCGCCTCTTCCTGCTTTTGATAATCTTCTGCAGACAATGAAGATGATGCTAGCGATGCGGTACGGCTTCTTGCAGCTGCCACTTCTTCAAGTAAAGATTTTTCGAAGGATGCTGCTCCTTTCACAATCGTCACAAGTGAAGGAACCATATCGGCACGTCTTTTGTAAACATTCTGTAATTCTGACCAGGCAAGGTTGACCGACTCTTCCTGCCCGACAAATTTATTATATGTAGCAGCCAGATATATGCCGAAAATCAACACCAAACCTGCTGCAATCAAAAGTATCAAACGGGAACGCGTCATTGCTTAAATTAAAAATCAGAATTGAACCTTTGGCGCTTTTTCAGCACCTGCCTCTGCTTTGAAACCTTCTTTCGCAGAAAAACCAAACATGCCAGCAAGGATATTCATTGGGAAAGAACGAACTTTCACGTTGTAGCCGTTAATACTCTCATTGAAAATCTTACGCGAATTTTTGATATTATTTTCAATGCCTTCAAGTTGCCCTTGTAATTGTTGAAATCCTTGCACCGCTTTCAGGTCGGGATATTTTTCTACTGTCACAAGCAAACGACTCAGAGCTCCCGAAAGCTGCGATTGCGCTTCTTCAAACTTTGCCATATTTTCAGGCGTAAGGTCTTCTGCTTTCAGCTGAATGGAAGTTGCCTTTGAACGTGCTTCTATTACTTTAGTAAGTGTCTCCTGTTCGAAATTGGCTGCTCCTTTAACAGTATTCACAAGATTGGGAACAAGGTCTGCGCGATTCTGGTATTCTGTCTGCACATCATTCCATGCTTTCTTCACGACTTCATCCTGTTTTACCAAACCGTTGTATCCATTACAACCCATAAAAAAGAAAATCGCCAGCAAGCCTACTACTGCCAGCGTTACAATCGTACCTGTTTTCATTTGTGTATTTTTTTGATTGTTTTAATCACCAAATGTTATGCTATCGGCATTTCATTGATGTTTTATTTTATATTTAACAAGTTACAAAAAAGGTGCCAGTCTTTATAAACCGGCACCTTTTTAACAGCCTTTAAGAAAAATATAACGTTTGACTTTATCTGCCTTTAACCGCGGCAATGCCCGGGAGGGTTTTCCCTTCAAAAAATTCTAGCATTGCTCCGCCTCCGGTTGAAACGTAGCTGACTTTATCATCAAATCCAAACTGGTTTACAGCTGCCACACTGTCGCCTCCCCCTACGAGCGAAAAGGCACCTTGCTGGGTAGCATCTGCTACCGCAACTGCAATAGCTTTTGTTCCTCCCTGGAATTTTTCCATTTCAAACACACCCATCGGGCCATTCCATAAAATAGTTTTGCTATTGAGAATTACCTCGCGAAACCGTGTACGTGCCTCTTCGCCGATATCGAGTCCCATCCAACCTGAAGGAATAGCTCCACTGTCGCAATTATCTGTTTGTGCATCTGCAGCAAACTTGTCTGCAATAATACTGTCGGCAGGTAAATGAATCTGTACACCTTTGCTCTTAGCTTTTTCGAGAAGTTCACCGGCAAGTTGAAGACGATCTGTTTCACACAATGAATTTCCAATTTCTTTGCCCTGTGCTTTCAAAAACGTGTAAGCCATACCTCCGCCAATAATAATATCTGTTGCGCGGTCGAGCAGATTTTCCAGAATAAGAATTTTATCACTCACTTTTGCACCTCCGATGATGGCTGTAAACGGTTTTTGTGATTGCAACAATACTTTTTCCGCTGCTGCCACTTCACCTTCCATTAGCAAACCAAACATTTTATTTTCATCAGAAAAATATTGAGCAATCACTGCAGTACTTGCATGTGCACGATGGGCAGTACCAAATGCATCATTCACATACACATCTCCGAGCGTAGCTAGTTTTTGTGCAAAGGCTTCATCACCTTTTTCTTCTTCTTTATAGAAGCGAAGATTTTCCAATAACAATACTTCACCGCCTTGTAAAGATGCAGACTTAGCCACCGCTTCCTGTCCGATGCAATCATTGGCAAACTCTACGGGTTTTCCTAGAAGCTGAGAAAGATGAGCCACGATGTGACGGAGAGAATATTTATCCTCCGGACCTTCTTTGGGTCTGCCGAGGTGGCTCATCAAAATCAGACTGCCTCCATCTGCAAGTATTTTCTGAATGGTTGGAACAGCGGCTCGCATTCTGGTATCATCTGTGATTGTCAAAGTTGCTTTGTCAAGAGGCACATTGAAATCAACACGGATCAATGCTTTTTTACCGGAGAAGTTGTATTGAGAAAATTTAGACATAATAGTGGATTAAAATTGACAAATGACATTAGGTGCATAGATTAAAATAGAATGGGAAGATAATTTTATCTTCCCATTCTATTTATTCCTAAGTTTAATTACCCGATCAATTTTGCAAAGTAGTGCAGTGTGCGAACAAGCTGACTCACATAGCTCATCTCGTTGTCATACCAGCTTACAGTACGCACCAGCTGGGCATCACCCACGGTCTGTACTCTTGTTTGCGTAGCATCGAACAGAGAACCAAAAGAAGTGCCGATGATGTCTGCACTTACAATTTCATCTTCGGTATAACCAAAGCTTTCATTTGCTGCGGCTTTCATCGCTGCATTCACTTCTTCAACTGTCACTTTTTTGGAGAGTATTGCAGTAAGTTCTGTCAGAGATCCTGTGAGTGTTGGCACACGCTGTGCACTTCCGTCTAGTTTACCTTTCAAGGAAGGAAGCACCAATCCGATTGCCTTGGCAGCTCCGGTACTATTGGGTACGATATTTTGTGCAGCTGCTCTTGCTCTGCGAAGATCACCTTTCGGATGCGGAGCATCCTGTGTATTCTGGTCGTTGGTATATGCATGAACGGTTGTCATCAGACCGTTAACTATTCCGTATTTCTCTTCAAGTACCTGTGCCATTGGAGCCAGGCAGTTGGTAGTGCAGGAAGCACAGCTGATCACTGTTTCGCTTCCGTCGAGACTATTGTGGTTTACATTGAAAACGATGGTTTTGAGATCCCCTGTTGCAGGTGCAGAAATCACCACTTTGCGTGCACCGGCAGCGAGATGAGCTTCAGCCTTTGCTTTATCAGTAAAGAAACCGGTACATTCCAGAACCACATCAACTTCGTGTTGCTTCCATGGGATTTGAGACGGATCTTTTTGAGCATATACATTGATGGTTTCTCCATTTACCACAATCGCATTCTCAGCAGCAGTCACTTCTTCGTTGAAACGCCCCTGTGCAGTATCATATTTCAGCAGATGTGCCAATACCTTAGGAGATGTCAAATCGTTGATGGCCACCACATCGATGCCTTCCATGTTGTAAATCTGACGAAATACCAGACGTCCGATACGGCCGAAACCATTAATCGCTACTTTAACTGTGCTCATGCTTTGAGAATTTTAAATGAAGAATTCGAAAAACGCTGCGAAGGTAGTTGTTGGGAACGAAAACTGATCATTTTGATATTCCCTTTTTTTCAGCCAAAAATCCAAACAAACAGCCGGTTGTTTGTATTTTCTAACATTTTAAAAATACCTTGCCTAACTTGCTAAAAAACTGATTGATTGAAAACGATTCTTGTCCTTGGAGCCGGTAAATCGGCAACTGTTTTAATTGAAGACCTGCAGGAAGCCTGCTTGAAAAACAAATGGCAGATCATCATTGCTGATGCCAGCCTTTCGCTTGCCGAAAGCAAAATCAATTCTCCGTCAGTAGCGCGTGCTGCAGCCCTTAACGCACGAGATGCTGCTGAACGATTAATACTGATACGCGAAAGCGACCTGGTCATTTCCCTTCTACCACCCTCTTTGCATATTCTTGTTGCAAAAGATTGTTTAGAAGCAGGCAAGCATTTACTGACTGCCTCTTACATCGATGAAGAAGTAAAGCAGCTGTCAAAACAAATCAGTGAAAAGAATTTATTGTTTCTGTATGAGATGGGACTGGATCCCGGCATTGATCATATGAGTGCGATGCAGCTCATTGAAAAAATAAAATCTGAAGGAGGAATTATCAAAAGTTTTATTTCGCACTGCGGTGGCTTAATCGCTCCCGAAAGCGACAACAATCCGTGGCATTACAAGATAAGCTGGAATCCGAGAAATATTGTACTGGCAGGCAAAGCAGGTGCTGTTTATCTCGAAAATGGAAAACATATCAAAAGAGAATATAAAACTATTTTCAAAAACAATTCTGTAGTTAATTTAAAAGAACTCCCTTCCTTATCCTGGTATCCCAACCGCGATTCCGTAAGTTATATTGATCTGTATCAGCTGGAAGAAGCATCTACTTTTATCCGAACTACCCTTCGCTACTCAGATTTTTGCAAAGGATGGCATCATGTTGTGAACCTTGGACTTACTGATGAAAAAGATGAAGAATTGATTATGCAGTGCAGTACAATCAAAGACTGGTGGCGAAAAAAACTTTCACTTGTAGAGAATCGAGATCTTAGTTTCTCGATGTACCTCGAACTTTATGCAAAAGAAGAAGAACACCCACTTCTTAATCAACAATTTTCATTTCTTGAGCTCGAATCAGAAATAACCATACCAAATGAAATAAAATGTAGTGCCGACCTTTTACAAAAAATATTAGAAGAAAAACTTGTATTGGGTAAAGATGACCATGATCTCATTGTGATGATTCACGAATTAATTGTTTCATTTAGCGGCAATGAAAAGAAAATTCAGTCATCTCTTCAAGTGAAAGGGGTTGACACTTTGCATACCGCGATGGCAAAAACCGTTGGCCTTCCTTTAAGCATTGCTGCTCAGTTAATTTTATCTGATGAAATTTCAATTCGCGGCTTGAGAGTGCCAATCATGAAAGAAATTTATGAACCGCTAATGGAAAAACTGAAAGAAAAAGATATTGTTTTTGAAGAAACAGTGCATTAAATTTTATTAAGCAGCATCTCCATCAACGAGTAATCTTTCCAACTGCTTCACGCCTTCTGTTGCAGGCATCTCAATAGCTGTTATTTTTGAAATACCTGAAAATGCAGGTATTGATTTATCGATGATGAATTTAGGAACTTCATCAGGCACATAATGAAGTAATCCTGCAGCCGGGTAAACGACCAGTGAAGTGCCAACAATAACAAATAAGTCGGCTTCCTGTGCCAGCATAGCAGCTTTTTCAATCATAGGTACCGGCTCGTGAAACCAAACAATATGCGGACGCAATTGGGATCCGTCATCAGCAAGGTCTCCCATGTGAATATCCTCTCTGATTTCATAAACTAGTGATTCATCATTTTCACTTCTCATCTTAAGAATTTCTCCGTGCAGATGTAAAATATTGGAAGAGCCTGCTCTTTCATGAAGATCGTCGATATTCTGCGTAATGATGGTAATATCAAATTTATTTTCAAGTCGTGCTAAAGCAAAATGAGCTTCATTTGGTTCTGCTGCCAACACATTTCTTCTTCGTTCATTATAAAAACGAAGTACTAATTCAGGATTTTTTCTCCAGGCCATCGGCGTTGCAACTTCTTCCAGATCATACCCTTCCCACAGGCCGTCACTGTCACGAAATGTTTTGAGCCCACTCTCGGCGCTGATGCCGGCACCAGTTAACACTACCAGCTTTTTCTTATTAGGCATATTCAAAATTAACCTTTGCTGCTTAATAATTAAATTTGTAGCCGAGGAGAAAAACCTACAAAACTTATAATATGTCTAACACTTTTCTTTTTTCGTTATCAGCGGCTCTTTTTATCGGAGTAGGTATCTGTTGTGCCGGATCTGAGGTAAAACAACAAAACGCTTCAACAACTGCATCAAAAGACAGTGCGGCTCCTGTTATAGACAGCACTAAAACACTGACAATTATCGCGGCGGGAGACATCATGTTTGGATCAAATTTTCCATCTGCATCATATCTTCCCCCCAATGACGGAAAAGATCTCCTTATACCTGCAGACTCCCTGCTGAAGAATGCAGATATTACTTTTGGAAACGTAGAAGGCACTTTTCTTGATAAAGGAGGAAAACCCAAAGGCAGCGGATCAAATGTTTATTGTTTTCGTCAGCCTGTTGCCTATGCGAATTTCTACAAAGATTATAGTTTTGATTTGTTAAGTGTTGCCAACAACCATATCAACGATTTTGGTCCCGAAGGAATTTCTTCCACAGACTCAACACTAAGCAAACTTGGTCTTGCATTTGCCGGCACACCGGCTCGCCCAAAGGCAATTATTGAGCGAAATGGTTTAAAAATTGGATTTGCCGCTTTTGCACCTCATTCCGGATGCCTATCTATTCATGATATACCGGGCGCAGTAAAACTGGTAAAAGAACTCAAAAAAGAATGTGCGATTGTAATTGTGTCCTTTCACGCCGGTGCAGAAGGAAGAGGCGCACAACATGTACCTAAGCGCAAAGAAATTTTCTTTGGTCAGGATCGCGGGGATGTGCACGCGTTTGCACACGCAATGGTGGATGCAGGAGCAGATGTGGTGATCGGACATGGTCCGCACGTTGCAAGAGCGCTTGAATTATATAATTCAAGGCTGATTGCATACAGCCTTGGAAACTTCTGCACTTACGGACAATTTAGTCTTGGCGGCGTCAGCGGTTATGCACCATTGTTAGAAGTAAAGCTGGATGGTACCGGAAAATTCAAAGAAGGAAAAATTCATTCTTTTTTGCAACAGGGAGAAGGCGGCCCGATTGTTGATCCGGAAAAAAGTGCAGCAAAATCCATATCAGCACTTACAAAAAATGATTTCCCGGAAACGGAGTTAATTATCTCGGAGGAAGGAAAGATTGAGCGAAGGAAGTAAGATTAAGAAATAAATTAATTTTTGATTGATCGCTCCTTGAAGCAGGCCTGCAAAAGATAACTGATAACGGTTAACAGATAACTGAAAATGGATTACTTCCAGTGATCCAGATACTCACACGAGGGGCTTATTTTTGGGAAGAAATTCAAGAGGTTTTGAATATCGAAATTTAAAATCTGTAAGCGGGATGTTATTAAAAGTTGAATAGCTGAATGGTCCTTGTGATATGTCAAAAATCTCAACCAAAATCAATTATTTTTATAAAAAGTATATTAACTAATTTAAAGCATTCATTGAGAATATCAAATAAGTACCTTTATATAAGAACTGTTTATTTAACCTATTATGTCAATTAGAAATAATCATAGATTCTTCAAAAAACTAATCTATTACTCATTCATTGTACTCGTTTTTAATTTTAAAACTACGAATGCGCAATTACAAACCTCCAATTGGTATTTCGGCAAGAATGCCGGATTGACATTCAACAACAATCCGCCTTCTGCTTTATTGAATGGAGCACTTAGTACAGACGAAGGTTGTGCGACGATTTCTGATAAAAACGGCAATCTGCTTTTTTACACTGATGGCATATTTGTATATGACAGAACCCATACTCGAATGCCAAATGGCTTCGGATTAATGGGCGATCCATCTTCTGCTCAGTCCGGTATTATTGTGCCTAAACCAGGGTTTTATAATCAGTATTATATTTTTACTGTAGCTGCGGAAGGGACTCCAAACGGATTCAGATATTCAGAGGTTAATTTAAATTTGAATAATGGCATGGGTGATGTTGTTACCTCAACTAAAAACACTTTATTATTTGCTCCATCTGTTGAAAAAATTGCAGCTGTACAACATTCAAATGGTTTATATACTTGGGTCATAGCACATGGTCTTTTCAATAATCGATTTTATGCATACCTAATAGATTGTCAAGGAATCAAACCGCCAGTTACTTCAGATGTTGGATTGCCAGAGGGTACACCAGGTTGGGGAGGAATGGCTATTTCGTCTGACGGGAAAAAAATCGCTAAAGCAGCAAGAGAAAATGGATTTGAATTATTTGATTTCAATACAACGACAGGAATATTATCCAATCCTATTCTATTAGGAAGGGCAATTGGAGCATATGGAATCTCTTTCTCTCCAAATAATAATTTACTCTATGGATGCGTAATAGAAGGCGGGCAAATATTTCAATGGAATTTAAACTCAGGCACAAGTACAGATATTATTAATTCTCAGATTCAAATTGGCACTGGTCAAGGAGTTGGAGTAGGATACCGGGGTGGCGCAATCCAACAAGGATTAGATGGGAAATTATATATTCCTCATTTCTTACAACCATATCTTTCCACTATAAATAATCCGGATGTTATTGGGCTTGGATGTAATCTACAGCACTTTGCCGTAAACTTACAGGGAAGAAATGCCGTATTAGGTTTACCTCCTTTTATTCAATCATATTTATCCAATACATCTTCGATTACATACACCAATCAGTGTCAAACTTATAATTTCACTATTTCAAGCGCTTCAAACATTGACTCTGTAAAATGGAATTTTGGTGATCCAAATTCAGGCTCTAATAATGTTTCTTCAATTTTTAACCCTTCACATGTTTATACTTCAAATGGTCAATATACAGTTACTTTAATTAGATACTTGAATTGCTTTAAAGATACTACTCAAACGAATATTACTGTAAGTAATTCTACTAATGCCCCTTCTTTTACACAGATTCCTAATATATGCAGTGGCGAAAATATCACTTTACCTTCTACATCTAATAATGGTATTAACGGGACGTGGTCACCTGCTATTGACAATACAAAAACAACTACATATATTTTTACGCCGTCTACAGGTCAGTGCACTACAACTATGACTGTCACCGTAAATCAACCTGTCAATCCAGCTTTTTCTCAAATAACAGCAATTTGCAGAGGAGGAAGTATTACCTTACCTACAACATCCAACAACAATATTACCGGAACTTGGTTTCCAGCGATCAATAATACAGCAACGACAACATATACATTTACCCCCAGTGCCGGACAGTGTGCTAATACGGCCCAGATGACTGTGACGGTAAAACCTATTGTTAATCCCGCATTCACCCAGGTATCGCCTATTTGTAGCGGTGAAAACTTTACATTGCCAACAACATCCAATAATGGAATAACCGGAACTTGGTCTCCTGCGATTAATAATACAGCAACCACAACTTATACGTTCACACCGGATGCGGGACAATGTGCAAATACAGTGCAGATGACTGTTACGGTCAATCAGCCTGTCATACCTGCATTTACACAAGTAGCAGCAATCTGCAGTGGCGGAAGTTTTACATTGCCTACAACATCTAATAATGGCATAACGGGTTCCTGGTTACCTGCAATTAACAATACAACAACCACAACATATACTTTCACGCCTGATGCAGGTCAATGTGCAACAACTTCACAAATGACAGTGACAGTAAACCAACCGGTTACACCTGTGTTTACTCAAGTAGCCGCGATCTGCAATGGAGGAAGTTTTACATTGCCAACAACATCTAACAACAATATAACAGGTAGCTGGTTGCCTGCAATCAATAATGCAGCTACAACCACTTATACGTTTACACCCACTGCAGGGCAATGTGCAAGTAGTAGTCAAATGACTGTTACTGTAAATGCGGCACCCACACTTGTTTTGACTGCAGGAAACAATGCACAATCCATTTGTGAAGGTCGTCCGATCACGAATATCACTTACACCTTTGGCGGATCAGCCACAAGTGCAAGTGTTTCAGGGTTGCCTGCAGGACTAACGGCAACGGTTAGCGGCAATTCTATTACAATCAGTGGCACACCTGCCGGAGCGACATTTGCAGCTATCCCTTATACGGTTACTACCGGCGGAGGAAATTGTGGAACGGCTACTGCAGGTGGCACAATCACAGTGAATCCTTTACCGGTTATAAGTGCCGGTCCGGATCGTAAAGTAGAATTAGGAAAAACTGTAGTATTGAAC
>Ga0315902_10003741_pt1 | contig 22503 bp, 11 predicted proteins | sample LakEriMetagenome_9_FD_203523 | JGI IMG/M metagenome (GOLD analysis project Ga0315902, IMG submission 203523) | Freshwater fungal communities from buoy surface, Lake Erie, Ohio, United States - Buoy 12 MA117 | ecosystem: Environmental > Aquatic > Freshwater > Lake > Lake biofilm | place: USA... | reverse complement strand
CGAAACTACCCGACCCTACAAAAATCGGTAACGCCGGAAGTTTTTTCAAAAATCCCGTTGTACCGATAGACGTATTTCGGTCGATACAGGAACATCACAACAATGCTCCCTGCTTCCCCATTGACGATCTACATGTAAAAGTGCCTGCCGGGTGGCTCATTGAGCGTGCCGGCTGGAAAGGAAAAAATCTTGGCAACTATGGCGTGCATGATAAGCAAGCTCTTGTGTTGGTAAACTACGGTGGGGCTTCAGGTCGGCAGATTTACGACCTCAGTGCGGATATCATAAACGAAATCAAACAGAAGTTCGGAATCGAACTAGAGCGCGAAGTAAACATCATCAACTAGCCAGATCAGAACTTCGCACACGGTAACACGCGAATCTTCTTCGCCTTCCTGTTGTACTTATTCACCCATTGATATACCAGGGTAACCTCGTGAGACCCTGCGCTACTCGCTATTCCCAGGCTTGAAGTAGTCAAGTCGTAGCTATATCCAAACTTATAATTGCCTGCCTGAAAACCCAGCAAGAAAGCTAAGGCATCTCGATTCATATAACCATAGCTATTGCTTTTCATAGGTAACCCCCGGTACCAAATACCGAGCACCATAGGCGCATACTCGTAATAAAACCCGAGATCCAATTGATCAAACTTTTGCTGAGAAAGAAAATTAGCAGCAATCACAACATAACGATCAAGCCTTCTGAGAGAGTTGCCCTTCAAACGATGACGGTATCCGCCATGCACTGAGTATTTAATTGGGAGCGAGTTTTCCTGTGTGTCATAAACCGAAACGTCCGGTAACGTGACGTGAAAGCCGGATAGACCAACCCAAACTTTCGGGCTGTATAAGAGCGCGCCTGCGCCCAGGTCGTAGAAATTTGCAGGGCGAACAGTTCCTGATTCAAGTGAAGGAACGTTGCCTTCCCGAATCATCTGATCATAGAAGGTAAGCTTTGTAAAATCAATGGCGCGCTGTCCATAGCCAAATTGCAAGGCCGGGCGAAAGAATAGGTTTCTCTTAATACGCGCCTCATACGCATATTGAACAGCCAGTGTAGTAGAACGCAATGCGCCGGAGCCCGCCTGCTCATAGCTAACTATGCCACCAATGCCACTGTTTATACCCGGAAAAAACTGATCGTACGTGATGTTTCCTGCGTTAAATGCTCCCGGTATAGCCGTCCACTGATTTCGATATTGCATACACATCCTGCTTTGAACCGAGGCTCCTGCAAAAGCGGGATTCACAGACGTAGGCACAGCATAAAATTGCGTAAACTGTTGATCTTGCGATCGAGCGGTCAGCATAAATAAGCAAAACAACACGATACCGATTCCCTTGTGAAAAAGGAATTCTCGTCCTGAGATTTGAATGTCAATTGGCTCGTGCATCTATTTTACAAGTATTGTTACATCGCCTGCTCTATCATACTTCTGTCCATTCACAAATTTGGCCTCTACTTTCCAGACGTACACATCCTGCTTTACGAGCTTACCGCGATAATATCCATCCCATCCCTTATCAATATCGATACTCTCGAAAAGCAACTCGCCCCACTTATTGTAAATCTGAAGTTTGTAATCCTCCACCCCTTTATGAATCGGGAAAAAGACATCATTATCCAAGCTATTCACATTGTAATAGCCTCCACTACTTGAGAGGGGATTGGGCGTAAACGCGTTGGGGAATTCAATCTCACCAACATCATTTGCCTCAATCAATCCAAGCAGTGTTAACGTATCCGAACAACCATTGCCGTTTACCGCAATCAACGTAATATCATATTCCCCGCGTTCCTGATAATAGTGCAGCGGATTTTCCTCTGTTGAAGTTTCACCGTCGCCAAAATCCCAGAAATAGGATGACGCATTCGCTGAAAGATTCAGGCAGTATACCGGTTCACCCGGCACATTCACATTGGTAGGCGTAACAGCAAAAGACGCTGTTGCATTTGCATACACATAAATGATTTGCTCTTGCGTCATTGTGTTACTGCTGCCATCCGGGCCAACAACATTAAGAGATACCGTATAAATTCCGGGTTGATAGTACGTGTAAACCGGGTTTTGTGCAGTAGACTGATTGCCATCACCAAACGACCACGTCGACACAACTGCATTCTCGCTTAAGTTGGTAAACTCAACACGCAAGGGCGCGCAACCTTCTGCCGGTCCGGCAAAGTTGGCCACCGGTGCCGGGGGTAATATTTCAATTGTTCGATAGGTAGTATCACTGCACAGTCCATTGCTCACAACCAATTGAATTGTAAACTCACCCCATGTTTCATAGGTATATGATCCTGGATTTACATCGAATAAAAATGAACCATCATTCATATTCCAGGTGGCTCCCAAATCACCACCGACAGTCGTATTCGTGATATCAATAGTTGCGTTGGGCCATAGCTGAGATTGCGGTGTCACCTCGAAGCCTGCAATCGGATCGGCAAATACCAAAATGTCTCTGGTCACAGTATCCGCACAACCAAAGTTGTCGTAGAGCAACAACTGCACACTGTAGGTGGTATCATTTGTTCCCCAGTTAAAGAAAGTATGCTGCGGTTCATATGAATTTGAGTTGTCTCCATCACCAAAGTGCCACTCAACACTTGTTCCTCCTTCGCTGGTGTTATCGAAAAATACCTCCAGCGGAGTACAACCCTGTTGAATTGAGTTGAAGTCGGCCTGAACTTCCGGGGGCACATCCAGCGTTAGTTGATCACTGCTTGAACAGCCGTAATCTGTGAAGGCCTGCAACGTGATGTTGAACGTGAACAATTCGTCTGTTATGTTCACGTACTGATGTTCGTGATACACTTCAGCCGTGTTCGAACTTTGCCCGGTTCCATACATCCAGTTGTAACCATCAGCACCTATTGAACCATTGAAGAAAACGACCGTTGACGGATAACACCCAAACACAGTATCGATCTGTGCAATTGCCTGTGGTGTATGCATCACATGAATGGTATGGGAAATTGTATCGGAACAACCATAAACATTCGTCGCTATCAATTGCGCTTCCACATCTACATCGCTATCGAAAGGCGCACTAAATGTGAGTGCCGGCGACGTTTGTGAAGACGTCTGCCCATCGCTAAAGTTCCATAGATACGACACCGCACCAACACTCTGGTTAATGAGTGGAGCTAAATGTGGCGAGCAACCCATTGTATCGGTCGCAAATAGAGCAACTATGTTGGGATATATCGTGTAATTAAGTTGTGACTGATCTACGCAACCATCGGCCGATGTTGCAACCAGCAGAATCGTGTAGGAGTTCGTTTGAAAAGGCGCATTCGAATAATCGTGCGTATGGGCTGAAGCCGCAGTTATGGATGCGGTTCCATCACCATAATCCCACATATACGAAGCTGCTCCCGTTGAATTATTAAACATGGTTAGCGGTCCGGGCTCACAAGCGTTTGTCTCATTCAACACGAATGAAGCATTGGGGAGCGGATATACCGTGAGGGGAGCGGAATACTGCGATTCACACCCATAAGCCGATGTAACCAGCAGCGAAACATCATAAACCTGCGTAGTGTCTGAAGTGTTCGAAAAATACACCACCGGATCTTCCATGATGGATTGAATGCCATTGGCAAAGTCCCACTGATAGGAAGCTCCATTTTGGCTCGTATTGATAAAACCAACGCTAACAGGAGAACAAAATGCCCCCGGATCATCAAATTCCGCTTCTACATCCGGATAAACCTGAATAACCAAGTTGGCTTGAGCAGAACAACCCTCGAGTGTAGAAGCCTGCATGAATACCTCAAACTCTTCCGCATCGTTGCCATTGTTGATGAACGTATGCGCATGTTGCACTGCGGCTGTATTCGATGACGTATTGTCGCCGTACTGCCATACAATTCCGTCGGCAAAAGTCGTCTCATTGGCAAACGTCACAACCAATGGAGAACAACCTGCATTCACATTGGCTAACACATCTACTACAGGCGTTGCAAAGACAGTAATCTGCTGTTGAATTGAATCTATGCAACCGTATGCATTGGCGGCTAACAGTGAAATATCATAGACCTCGGTTTCACCCGATGTGTTTGAATAGTTCGTGGTTGGGTTGGGCATTATCGACATCAAACCATTACCAAAAGACCATTGAAATGAAACTGCATTTTGACTCGTGTTTATCAGAGCTAATTGTGCAGGAGAGCAGAACTCTCCGGGATCCATAAAGCCCGCTGTTACCCCAGGGTAGATACTCAATTCAATCGTCGCAGAGGAATTACAACCTTCATCGGAAACAGCAGAAAGCGTAACATCAACAAAATTGGGAGCAAGGCCATTGTTCGTATACACATGTGAATGCGTTGCGGCGGTCGTTGTCGACTCGGATCCATCGCCATAACTCCAGAGAATATCATCCGCAAATAAAGAGTTATTGGTGAATGTGACTTCAACAGGAGCGCACCCGGAAAATACACTCGGCAAGAAATCAATTACCGGAGTTGGGTTTACCACCAAAGGATAACTGACACTGTCAACACATCCATAGGTAGAGGTAGCTATCAGCTGCACATCATACACAATCGGATCACCCGTATCATTGACAAAGAAAGACGTAGGCGCCGGTATGGTAGAAACAGACCCATTATCGAAGTCCCATTGCAACGAATTCGCATTAACACTTGTACTGTTGAACTGGACGGTAGCCGGCGAGCAATAGGTGGTGGGCTCTATGAAGCCGGCATCTATCATCGGGTAAACGGTCAAAGTAGAACTTTGCTGACTTGAGCAGCCCTCATCGGTTGTAGCTACAAGTGTGATGACAAATTCTTGTGCAATAGTTCCATTGTTTTGATAAACGATTTGTTGCAGTGAATCCGTTGTGGTGGAAGTTATTCCGTTACCGTAGCTCCAAAGCAACTGATCGGCTCTAACAGTTTGATTTGAAATTTCAACCTCTACAGGAGCACATGCCGCCAGTTCATTGAGTGTAAATAATGCCGTGGGTGTGGTCTTCACCAAAAAAGTATGCGACATTGAATCGACACAACCGAACACTGATGCGCCCGTCAGCGTTACGGTGTATGGAACGTCATTATCTGTAATGTTTTCGTAAACGGATGTCGGATTCAGTGCGACCGACTGAAGACCATTGCCAAAATTCCATGAATAAGAAGATACGTTAATACTGGTATTACTGAAAGATACCGTTGCCGGAGAGCACACATCAATTGGCTCAACAAACGAAACTTCTATTTGCGGATAGATTTCCAAGTTGGTAGAGAACGAACTCAAACAGCCATATACATTCTGGGTAGCCAATGCGATTGTGCGCACCAATGGAGTAGTCCCATTATTGATGAATGTATGCGAATGCTCAACAGCGGTTACTTGCGATAAATCCCCATCGCCATAATTCCAGTTATACGTATCAGCGCCTGTCGACAAATTGGTAATATTCACTGTGAGCGGCGAACAACCGGAAGTAACGTCGGTGTTGAATTGCGCCACAGCATTGGGGAACACGGTTATCTGAGTAACGACTGTATCAGAGCAACCAAAAGCAGAAGTCCCTACAAGTGTAACATCATAAACGATAGCCTCGGAGGTCGTGTTGTCGAATGTGTGAACGGGCATTGCAAAATTCGAGTTGGTGCCATCACCAAAATTCCATTGATAAATTTGTGCTCCGCTCACAAAAGGCATTGTGACCGTTAATGGGGCGCACCCTTCTGTGGTTTCAATGACAGGATTGAGATTAATCAACGGGTACACAAACACCGTTTTCGATAAGGTGTCGTTGCATCCCTGTTGATTGAATGCGATTAAAGTAACCTCGAAGATGTCGAGAAAATTGGTGTTATTGAAGTATGTATGAGATGGACTCGCAACATTCGAAGTAAATCCATCTCCAAAATCCCATGAATATCCGAAGGCGTTTTGAGATTCATTTTGAAAAAAGGCTTCTAATGGCCCACAAGTAGGTGGTGTGCTGTTATCCGTAAAATTCGCAATGGCGCCGGGGTTCACAACAATTTCCAACGTGTCAATTGTACCGCATCCAAAAGAGTTCAATGCGCCAAGTGTTACCTGATAGGTTGTATCATCCGTACCGAAGTTGTAAAACGTATGCTGCCCTGAAAAGTCGTTCAATAAGATTCCGTTTCCTAAATCCCACACATACGAAGCGGCAGGCTCACTAAGATTGTTGAAGTTCACAACAAGCGGAGTGCAGCCTTCCAAAACATCAGCAACGAAAGAAGCAACAGGTGCATCTTGAACGATTATGGTCTCGGAAGTTTGCCCGGGGCAATGCTCCGTTGTGATAAAGAGTTGAACCAAAAAATTTCCCGTACCGGTATAGGAATGCGTGGGGTTTTGTTGATCAGAAACAGTCCCATCACCAAACGACCAGGCCCAGTCCGTAATATCATTGTTGGCTGCCGAAATAGTGAGGTCCGTAAACTGTGCCACCGCTCCCTCACAAACATTAAACACATTAAAATCAACCTGAGGCGATTGATACACCTCAATCGTAATATCATCTTCTGCAGCGCAACCAAAAGAATTCTCTACCTCTAGCGTAACATGATACTCACCGGGCTGAGTGTAATTGACCGTGGGTGGAATGAGTCCATTGAACGCCGGACTTCCATTACCCAGATTCCACACCCAGCTTACTGCATTCGGTGCCACTGCAGTGAACCCCACCTGCAACTGATCGCATCCTTCCGTGTCATCTGCACTTATTGCAACCAAAGGATTGGGCAGCACAACCACTGTAACAAAGGCAGTATCCGCGCAACCACTACTCCCGGAAACACTTACTGCACTTCCTACCTGATACGTCCCGGGGGTGTTGTATTGGTAGGATAAATTGCCGGAACCTGTCGTAAACCATGTTGCATTATTACCAAAATTCCATTTGAACACATTGGCACCGCCAAACGACTGCTGGAAAAACGTAATAGGCTGTCCAACACACACGGTGTCCGCATTCGCTGCAATTTGTGCGGTAGGTGGCGGCACAATCTGAATGGTAATACTCGTATTGGCCACACCACAAAAGTTAGAATCGGCCAATTGAATAGTATAGGAGCCAATACCCGGCAATTGCAACGTGCGCGGGAAACTTGGAGGCCAGGGCGTCCAGTCAATGATACTGTCCTGGCCTGTTCCCCAATAATCTCCAAAGTTCCATGACTCGTATCGCTGGAATATGTTTCCCTGAAACAAACAATTCCGCTCGGTTGCATTCGTGAGTGTAACGGTAGTGTCGGGATAACATAAGACGGTCGCCGATGCGGAAATGGCAGCGTCGTCTATGTCCCAGATTCTGATCGGATTGAACGTGGCCGTCGAGCTTCCACCCTGAACCATGTTACACATATTTTGTGCAGTAAGAGTTACTTCCGTTTCACAATCGACTGTGCCTTGCTGATAGGTATGGGAAATGGTTTGCCCCAGGTTGGTATTATCGAAATTCAACGGAGGAGAACCATCACCGAAATCCCATGTAAACTGTGTCGTTCCTGATACATTGGTGGAGGAATTAATGAACTCCATTGTTTGAGGCGCACATGCTTGCGTAACTCCGCCAACAGGAATCTGAATAGACGCGCTGGTAGCCTCCTCCATAACAACCGTTCCGGTTACGGTGCACCCACTCGAGGTTTCGGTGATAGTTACAGTATACGTTGTAACTGCAGCAGAATAAAGGTGGGTTTGAAAGGTCGGTGGACTCCACGAAGCACCGCTGGTTACAGGAGAACCATCACCCCAGTTGATGGTGAAACCATTCCAGGTATTAGGTGAACTTAAATTGAATGAAAAATCATCCCCTGTGCATGAATACCAAAACGGATTGGTAGGAGTCAGGCCATTAAAATCGAATACTCTGGGACATGGCTGTGCCCTCAAAAGGACGCTTACCAGCACCAACGCCAGGGTCGATAGGAGTATTTTTCTATGGACAAAAGGCTGGCTCATGAAATTTATACGAACTGAAATCGAAAAAGATTCAGTGTATTCATAGTATTTCTGTTAAAGTTAACTTGTCGGCAACCCTCCACCAAATTTCAGATTGAATAAATTAACCTTCTCAAAGTTAGTGGTTGAAAAAGGCAACATCAATCCTCATATCCCGATTTATCAATTCCCACTTGTTAAGAGCCTTCAGCAATTATTTTTGTGGCCATGTTACTTGAAGTCCTCAAATCGAAAATTCATCGCGTTACCGTAACGGAAGCCAATCTGAATTACATTGGTAGTATAACGTTGGATCCGTTACTCATGGAGGCTGCCGACATGATAGAAGGGGAAAAAGTACAGGTACTGAACTGTATGAATGGCGAACGGCTTGAAACCTATATAATTGAAGGCGAGCGAGGTAGCGGAGTGGTTTGCCTCAATGGCCCCGCTGCCCGGAAAGTGACACCGGGAGATATTGTAATTGTCGTCACTTACGCCCACATGTCTCGGGAAGAAGCCCAGTCGTTCAAACCCACCATCGTTTTCCCTGATACGGTAACTAATCAACTTTCCAAGTGAACAACTTTAAGAAAGTCGGTGTAATTTGTATTCTCTGTTATTCATTTTTGGGGACGAACAACGCGAATCATTAAAAAGGTCATTACATACATCGTCTTTCTTGGGTTGGCCGCTGTGCTCATGTGGGTGCTGTACAAGGATATCAGTTGGCAAAACGATCTCTTGCCCGCCCTCAAAAAGGTGCGGTGGCAATGGGTGTTCGCTTCATTTGCCTTTGGTTATGCAGCCACCGCCATACGCGGATTGAGATGGAACCTCATGCTTGAACCCATGGGTTATCAGGTTCGCCCCTGGTGGGCCATACATGCCGTTGCGTTTGGCTACTGTATGAACAACCTTATTCCGCGATCGGGCGAATTGGCTCGATGCACATTGCTAAACCGCACCGACAGCGTACCCGTCAACAAACTTATTGGCACCGTTCTTCTGGAGCGGCTGGTAGACATAACACTTATGGCCACTTTAATTTTCGTGGCCTTCATGCTCGAGCACGATGCATTTAATTCTATCTTCTCCCATACCGATGGAGGCCGCGGCTCTATGCTTCTGATTGTACTACTCAGCGTAATTGCCTCGTTTATTATCTTTCTTTTTCTTCTCAAAAAGTTCGAACACATTCCATTTTTTAAGAAAATCAGGGAGTTCTTTTTGGGCATGATAGACGGTTTGAAAAGCATTTTCAGACTTAAACAGAAAACACTCTTTTGGGTCTACTCACTCGGTATTTGGTTTTTATGGCTGATGATGACCTTCACTTCGCTTCTTGCGCTTGAAGAAACCAGCAGTATTACGCTTCGTCAAACTGTTTTCTTCATGGCCGCAAGTAGTCTCGGTATGATGGTGCCCACACCCGGTGGCGCAGGCGCATTCCATGGCATGGCCGTGCTTGGCCTGCAGGCATTGGGATTCCAGGCCGATGTAGGGAAAATATACGCCCTCATTTCCTGGTCAATCAAAACACCTTGGGAAATTTTGGTGGGCGCCGTAAGCTTTATGATAGCAACCGCACGCAAATGAAGATGCCATGCACTACCAACGACTGTCAGAATTAATTCAAGAATTGAAGCACAGGAAAGAGGAGGGGCAAAAGATCGTGTTCACCAATGGGGTATTCGACATTCTTCATTTGGGCCATGTGTCGTACCTGGAAGAGGCCCGAAAACTCGGAGATTTTCTTGTTGTTGGAATCAACGATGATGCATCTGTAAGGCTACTCAACAAAGGGCCTGAACGCCCAATTCATGACGAAAGAGCCCGAGCGGAAGTCTTGGCCTCACTGCGATGTGTTGATGCCACCATTATTTTCTCAGAAAACACTCCTGCCACGATAATAGAGGCCATACAACCCAATGTACTGGTGAAAGGCGGAGACTACGACGCAGATGAAACAAACGAAACTTCGAAAAAATACATAGTCGGCTCGAAAGAGACCAGACAACGAGGGGGAAAGGTTATTTGCATTCCGCTCGTAGCGGGTTACTCCACCTCCATTGCAGTTCAAAAAATCAATGAGAACAAGGGTTAAGAACCCAGCAACTGCATCTTCTTCTTGATATCCTCAATTTCGCGCTCCGTTGCTTTGATTTTCTTTTCAATATCCTTGCGCAATGCTTCGGCTCCTTTACCTGTGAAAATGCCCATGTTGTTTTCGTACTGATTAATCTGATGCTTGAGTTTTTCAATTTTCTCACGCATAAAATTTTTCTCACGTTTCAACTGCGCTTCACCGTTTGCACTGCTCTTCAAGGAATCTAGTTTACTACGGAAATTGGACATTTCTCGTTGTTCCCTATCGGCATTGATTTGACCATACTTAACGTCGAGCAACTGATTATAGCGATCCATCACTTCCTTCACCTTGTCTTTAGGAACAAAACCCACCGCATGCCAGCGTTCACCGAAAGCCTTCAGAGCAGCCAGATCTGTACCCTTATTGCCGGTCATCTCTAGCGCATCCAACTCGACTAACATATCTGTTTTCAGCGCCAAATTCTGGCTTTGTTCTTCGATAATCTTCGAATAATTTTCTTTCTTGCGCGCAAAGAAGTGATCACACGTTGAACGAAAGCGCTGCCATAACTTCTGCTCATCACGAGGATCAGCGCCACCTACAGCCTTCCACTCTTCCTGAATACGCTTCAGTTCCTCTGTTGAAGACTTCCAATCATCACTGTTTTGAATGACTCTGGCGCGCTCTATGAGCGCTTCCTTCTTTTCTTTATTAACCTTGTAACCCGAACGTTTCTCTTCAAACAAAGCATTGCGCTTACTGAAGAAAAGATCACAAAGACCTCGGAACTCTTGCCACACCTCTTCATTCTCCTTTTTGCGAGCCCATCCGATGGTGCGCCACTCCTCTTGTAATTTGAGCACATCGTCAGTCCAACGATTGCTGGTTGCTGCGTTGGTAATCTCCATGGTTAAAATCTCGCTCATCTTCTTTACAAGCTCCTTCTTCTTAGAAAGATTCTCGTCACTATGCTTGTGAATTTCATCGTAGTGAGCTTGCACACGGTTCTGCGACTCGCGCAAAATGCCGAAGAAGGTATCGCCAAGTTCTTTAAATGTTTCGCGCGGGGAAGGACCAATATTCATCCATTCGCGCTGAAACTTTTTGATAAGAATTTCCAGATCATTGATGACAGTTACCTCAGCCAATTTCTTGGCTTCTTCAATCATCTCCTCCTTTTTGCGAAGGTTGATTTTAAGATCGTGATCCTGGAGTGATTTATAAATATTGATGTTATAGAAAAACTCATGATTGAATCGCTGCCACTTTTCTTGTAAATCGTGGTATTTATCACCGGGCACATCGCCAATGGCATCCCACTGCTCTTTCAACGTCTTATGGGTTGAAAAGGCCTTCCCGATATTTTGCTCGTCTTTGATGAGCACATCCATTTCGGCAAGAATCGCTTGTTTCTTCTCCAGATTCTGCTGACGCTCTGCAGCGAGCTTTTTACCGTGTTCTTCGACGCGGTCTTCATACACCTTCAGCAATTCCTGTAGCTCCCCCTCCAACTCATGAGGAGCATAGACGAACTCTACATCTTCCGGATGCTCCTCAGCTTTAAACGCCTCGAGTTGAATCTGACGCTCCTTGGCCGTTTCCGCCTTCCAGTCATTACGAATTTCACGAACTCCTTCGCGCATAGAGGCAATATCCTCCAATGCGAGAAGTCCGCGCAGTTTAACAATCAATTCTGTCTTCATTAATGCGAAATAAATAATCCAACACTTTTTAGAGTGGGGTTGGCAAAAGTAATTAAAGAAGCCGCGCTGCAAAAGGGTTTTTTCTTCGGATTTATTTGTTTTTTAAGAGATTACTGCCTATTATACTTCCGAACGACTCGAATGAGTAAATTGGCTCATCAGGTTGCTTTTCTATACAGCTTCCAACACATGAAATTCTCGCCCGAAATAGCGTATTCGAAACTGGTCGATTGGTGCAATAAGGCCGAGCGCTGCCGCCACGATATCAAACAAAAGCTGGTGCGCTGGCAGGCTGATAAAGAATTCATTGCATCATGCATCGACCGACTCGAGAAGAGCAATCTGCTGAGCGACGAACGCTTTGCCAGCGCATTCGCTCACGACAAATCAACTCTTCAACGCTGGGGGAGCAATAAAATCAAGATGTATTTGAAGGCGCGATCGATATCCGATGACAATATCCAACATGCCTTGGCAACGATTCAATCGGATGTTCAGGATGAAAACCTACAAGAGTTAATTCAACGGAAATGGCCGGCCACGAAGGGTAAAAGCGAATTTGAAAGAACCTCAAAACTCATCCAGTACCTAATGCGAAAAGGCTTTTCATATGACTCCATTAAAAAAAATCTCGCACAATCGGATATTTTTCACGAGGAAATTAATCCCCTGTAATATCCTCATAAGCAGAGGTCAGTGCCAGATAATAAACAGGTAAGGCGGCGAGGAAACCTACACAACACAGAAGTATGCCTGCAGTCAACATTAGCCACAACACAAGGTTGAACAGCAAAAAAGCAGGAAACTTAGATTTAACTATTCGCCAGCTTGCACCCAATGCTTCAAAAGCAGAATACCTTCTATACACAATGAAAAATGGCGCCAGGCAAAAGAAAGTAGCTACCACCAATGCTATTACCGCAGAAATTCCGACCGTCTGAATGATTGCTGGCGTAAAAATCGACACCACAAATTCACCGATTTTATCTTGATCCATCGTTTCAATTTTCTCCCATTGAGAGATAAATACTTGCAGCGGTTCCCAAAAGAGCGAAAGAATGACAGCGCCAATAAGGAATATCATACACAGGTTTAACATTATACCCTGCATGACAAACGACGGCCATTGCCCGTTTTTAAATCCGAAGAAAAATGTCGAGAAATCCCTGAATTCATTGCGCCTCTGTAAGCGGCCATAATAAATAAAGCCGACAATTAAGGGCACTCCAACCAATGTGTTGGCCAAGTTGCCAATGACAGGCAACGAACTTGCTGCCATTGAAATCGCAATGTACACAAGCGTAAAAGCAACATAAATGCCTCCCTCACTACTGAAATTCTTGAAACCGGATTGAATGTACAGTCCAGTTTGAACAGAAAATCCGTGCGCAACAATCGAATCAACAGATTTCGGGGCGTCTTGGGGGTTCTGATTTTTAAAAAAATCTTCCATAGCAGTAATGACTGATTATTTTCACTTGAAGCGGTAAAGATAACTACCTTCGCAACCGCATTTTTCAAATTCAGTGCTTAATCATTATGGCAATTACAAGCGATGCTATCGGTGAGCTGAAAGAGCGTGTTACAGCGCTTGGGAGGTACCTTTGACGTTGAAGTAAAACTACTTCAAATCAAGGAAGACGAAAAGCTTACTCAAGACCCCGACTTCTGGAACGACGCTAAAAAAGCCGAACAGGTGATGCGTCAAATTCGCAATAAAAAACTCTGGACCGACGCTTTCAAAGGTTGCTCTGACGCCGTCGAGGATTTGGGCGTGATGTACGATTTTTTCAAAGAACAAGCGGCAACCGAAGAGGAGCTCGAAGCGCAATTCAAACTTGCTTCAACTCGCGTTGAAGACCTTGAATTCAAAAACATGCTCAGTGCAGAAGAAGACGGATTGAACGCCGTGCTTCAAATCACTGCAGGCGCAGGAGGCACCGAGAGTTGCGACTGGGCAGGCATGCTCATGCGCATGTATGTGATGTGGGCGCAGAAAAACGGCCACACTGTGAAAGAACTCGATCTTCAAGAAGGCGATGTGGCGGGCGTGAAGCAATGCACACTCGAAATAGACGGCGAATTTGCCTTCGGAATGCTCAAGGGTGAAAACGGTGTGCATCGCCTGGTTAGAATATCTCCTTTCGACTCAAACGCACGCAGACATACATCATTTGTAAGTGTCTATGTGTACCCACTGGTCGATGATTCTATTGAAATTGCCATCAATCCGTCCGATATTACCTGGGACACCTTCCGAAGCGGCGGTGCAGGCGGACAAAACGTAAACAAGGTAGAAACAGGTGTGCGTCTGCGACATGCGCCCACCGGCATCATCATTGACAACACCGAAACACGCTCGCAACTTCAGAACAAGGAGAAAGCGATGCAGTTGCTGAAATCCCAACTCTACGAAATGGAATTGGAAAAACGCAACGCTGCCCGCAGCGAAATCGAAGCGACGAAGAAGAAAATCGAGTGGGGTTCGCAAATACGCAACTATGTAATGCAACCCTACAAACTCGTGAAGGATGTGCGCACCGGTGTGGAAACATCAGATGTGGACGCTGTAATGGATGGCTACCTGGACGAATTTTTAAAAGGCTATCTCATGCAACAAGGGAAGGCCGCAGAAACTTTCTAAACCTCGAACGAATTTCTTTACAAATGGAATACAGAATTGAAAAAGACACGATGGGCGAAGTAAAAGTTCCAGCTCATGTTTATTGGGGAGCCCAAACCGAACGCTCACGCAACAACTTTAAAATTGGACCAGAAGCTTCAATGCCAAAGGAAATCATACGCGCCTTTGCCATTTTGAAAAAAGCTGCGGCCCACGCCAACTGTGATTTAGGCGTGTTACCTTCAGAAAAGCGTGATGCCATTGGAGCTGTATGCGATGAAATTCTCGACGGTAAACTCAATGATCAATTTCCACTCGTCATCTGGCAAACCGGCAGTGGTACGCAAAGCAATATGAATATGAACGAGGTCATTGCTAATCGCGCACATGTCATGCTCGGCGGAAACCTGGGCGACACCTCCATGCTCTTAGGGGCAAATGACGACGTGAACAAGTCACAATCCTCGAACGACACCTACCCCACTGCAATGCACATTGCCGCATACGAGTCGGTAGTGAAAAAAACTATTCCGGGCGTAACGCTTCTACGCAATACACTTCACGCTAAAAGCAAGGAATTCATGAACGTGGTGAAGATTGGTCGCACACATTTGATGGACGCAACACCCGTAACACTTGGACAAGAGTTGAGCGGCTATGTTGCTCAACTCGATCATGGCTTACGTGCACTCAACAACACGCTCTCACACCTTGGTGAACTAGCCTTGGGAGGCACAGCCGTGGGAACCGGACTCAATGCGCCGAAAGGATATTCAGAACTCGTTGCCAAAAAAATCGCCGAATTCAGTGGACTGCCTTTCACGAGCGCACCCAATAAGTTCGAAGCATTAGCCGCACACGATGGCATCGTTGAAAGCCATGGCGCATTAAAGCAACTCGCAGTTTCTCTCAACAAGATCGCCAACGACATACGAATGATGGCGAGCGGTCCACGCAGTGGAATAGGTGAAATATTCATTCCTGAAAACGAACCCGGCAGCAGTATTATGCCGGGTAAAGTAAACCCCACACAATGCGAAGCGCTCACCATGGTATGCGCGCAAGTGATGGGTAATGATGTTGCTATTACAGTTGGTGGCACACAAGGTCACTACGAGTTGAACGTATTCAAACCCATGATGGCCTACAACTTCCTGCAAAGCGCCGAATTGCTAGCCGATGCTTGCGTATCGTTTAACGACCATTGCGCTGTAGGTATAGAACCCAATCACGACCGCATTCAGCAGTTGGTTGATCAATCGCTGATGCTGGTTACTGCTCTTAATACGAAAATCGGTTATTACAAAGCCGCAGAGATTGCCAAAGCTGCGCATAAAAACGGAACAACCTTAAAAGAAGAAGCCGTACGCCTGGGCTATGTTACAGCTGAAGACTACGACCAATGGGTCATTCCAGCGAACATGGTGGGAAGTCTTTCGTAGGAAAAAACACTCAAATCACAACATGTAACCTGCGATCATCCCGTGCGTTCCATGATTAAACTTAAAGCGGGTCAACATCCACGCTCAATCGCACCTGCTTGAAATCCGACTCAGACAGTCGCATGCGTATCATGTGAAGAACTGTTGCCTTGATGGCCTCACTCTCTTTGCGCTTGTCGAGTCGTACTAAAAACTGCTGTAGAAAAAAATTGTTGATTCGAGGTATGTAGGGCCGCTCTGGTCCCAGCACCCGATCTTTTAATACCGGCGAAATAATTCGCTGCACTTCTTGTGCAGCTCGCTGTGCAACAGCATCATCCTTGTGCTTGAGGGTGATTCGCATCAATCTCACAAACGGAGGATAAACAAATTGGTAACGCTCACGTACCTCGCGCTCGTAAAATGATTTATAGTCTCCCTTCACTACCAAATCGAGTAGCCAATGCTCGGGATTGTATGTTTGAATGAGCACTTTACCGCGTTTGTTTTTTCTACCGGCACGGCCCGATACCTGGAGCATAATCTGGAAGCTTCGCTCCATAGCGCGAAAATCGGGGTAGTTCATCATTTTGTCCGCGCTCAGAATTCCAACGAGCGATACGTTGTCGAAGTCGAGCCCTTTGGTTACCATTTGCGTTCCAACCAGAATTTGCGTTTGCCCCGATTCAAAATCGCCTATGATTTTGCGATAACTCGATTTGCTCCTGGTAGTATCCAAGTCCATGCGTTGAATGCGAACATCGGGGAAATGAACCTGTAGATCTTCCTCAATTTTCTCAGTTCCAAATCCGAGCATCTTCATATCGACCGTTCCACACGCATGGCAAGCGGGCACCGGTGAAGTGGTATAACCGCAATAATGACAACGCAACTGATGCGAAAATTTATGGTAGGTCAAACTCACATCACAACGTGTGCACATGGGAACCCAACCACAACTCTCGCATTCCCATAGCGGGGCGTATCCTCGTCGATTTTGAAACAGAATTATTTGTTCACCGGCTTCGATGACGCGTTGTATTTCGGTGATCATTTCCTGCGTGAAATGGCCATGCATCGTTTTGGCCTTGATCTCCTTTCTAACATCACACAGCAACACTTCGGGGAGCTGCAAACCACCGAAACGCTCGTTCAATTCGACGAGGCCGTATCGACCATTCACTGCATTCCAATAGCTTTCAATGGAAGGAGTGGCCGATCCAAGCAGCACCTTTGCGCCAAAGCGTGAAGCGAGCCAGAGGGCCGTATCACGCGCCTGGTAACGCGGTGATGGGTCGTGCTGCTTGAAACTCTGCTCATGCTCTTCATCAACGATGACCAACCCAAGACGATTAAAAGGTAGAAACAACGCACTGCGAGCGCCCAACACCACATCACATTCTCCAGGAATATCACTCAACACTTTATTCCAAACTTCCGTACGCTCATTATCACTGTATCCGCTGTGATATACACCTACGCGTTTGCCAAAAAACTTACGCAGTCGTTGTATAATCTGGGTGGTCAAAGCAATCTCGGGAAGCAGAAACAGGACCTGTTTTCCCCGTGCAAGCGTTTCTTCTATAAGCGTTGCGTACACTTCTGTTTTCCCACTAGAGGTTACGCCGTGCAGTAAACAGACGTCCTTTTCCTTCCAGGCATCGATAACCGATACCCGAGCATTTCGCTGCGCTTCAGAAAGCTCCCGTGTAGGCGATGTTGGAACCAAATCGGCGCTGAGGCGGCCCACCTCTCGGGTGGTAAGGATGAAAATTTCCTTTTCAACCATAGCCGAAACAACCGCTGCTGTAGCACCTTGCTTTTGCAATTTGGAACGCTCCAATTCTGCAGCGCGCTTACCATCCCAATGCGTGAGCTGAAGAAAAAGCATCAACGCATCAGCCTGCTTTTGCGCCCGCCGTTTCTCCAGGTCTGTAAACAAGCGCTGCAGTTTTTCCTCTGTATCATAGAACTTGGAAAGGGTTAGAAAATCAGCTGTCTTGGGTCGAAACTTCTCTTTGATTTCTTCCTCACTTCGCAGCCAACCCATTTCGACAAGTCGTTTCGCAATAGGCTGTACTTGTTTTATCGCGAGCAAATCGGCCATATCATCGAGGGTCATACTTCCTCTGGCTCGCATTGCTCGGACAATGATTTGCTCCTTCTCGGAAAGTGGGCTTTCATCTTCATCGTTCACCAAGACGAATTTCGTTTCGCTCGAAAGTTTCAATCCTGCTGGCAATGCAGCGTTCATCACATCGCCGGTTGTGCAACAATAGTAAGTTGCCATCCAGTCCCACAAGGCAAGCTGAGGAGGCCCAACCAAGGCATGTTCATCCAGGAGTGCGTCGATATACTTCGCCTGGTATTGCGTAGGGCCATGGGTATGAATGCTCCGAATAATACCCGTAATCAGTTTAGACTTCCCTAAGGGCACTACGACACGCTGTCCCACTAATACATGTTCATTCCAATCGAATGGCACACGATACGTCAACGGAACGGGTAATGCCTGCGGCACGATTACATCAGCATACAGGGTTACTCGCTCCATAACCGCGAAGATACATCGCGCAGATACGCCAAGCGATTGGCCTAAAACAAAAGACCCGCAAGCTTTGCGGGTCTTTTGAGTATTCTAATACTTGATTCGTTATCGAACAATAGGTAGTCGGTTCGTTACTTTATTTTCTCCGTTACCGAATTGAATGATATAAACTCCGCTCATGAATTGATCGGCGTCAATCACCATCGAGCGCATTTCGCCTCCATTCATTTCACCGGCAAACAAATTCGTTACAAGGCGACCATTCAAATCATAAACATCTACACCCCAGCGACCCGATTGGTTGGCTGTATATTGAATAGCAATGCGATTGACTGCTTCCTGCCAGGTGCGAAGCTCAGCAGTGCTTATAGGAGGCATTTGACTTGTCTGCTGGAATGAGATCGTCTGTGTATGGCAGGTCAGGTTACCCGTGCAATCCTCTGCACACCAGGTTCGCTGAATGGTTCCGCAGCCACCTTCGATGTCGAGGTTTTCAGAGAAGAGTACCTCAACATCACCCGAGCAATTATCCGTCGCTGAAACAGAAGGCGCATCAGGCACAGCAGCCCCACAATCCAGGACGATAGATTCAGGATACTCGCTCAACACAGGAGCTGTCTGATCCTGAAAAGTTACAATTTGAACCTGTTGACTTACGTTACCGCAATCATCGATTGCATTCCAACGGCGCAACAAAATTGTTGTACATCCAATAGTTTCAGTTGTCTCAGTCAGGCTAATTTGTGGAAATGCCGAACAATTATCAATCACTACCACATTGTCGTTCGGTATTTGATCGCCACAATCCAAAATTAAATCTCCCGAAACCCCTATAATTTGGGGTGCCTCTGTATCAGAAACATTCAACACATAGCTCGCTGTAGTTTCGTTACCGCAAGCATCTGAAAGTGTGCATGTGCGGATGAGCGTGTAGCTGTTTTCACAATCGCCGGGAACAATCTCTTCAATCCAACTCACGGTCACATTTGAACAGTCATCTATATAATCAATACTCACCTCTTCAGTAGGTGTCACGGCGTCGCACGCAACGTCCGCATCTGCAGGGAACGCCGTAAATTCAGGAGCGACTTGATCTCCAAAGACAATAGTTTGTTCAGCGATAGCTACGTTTCCGCAAGCATCCGTAGCAGTGTAAATACGTTGAATAACTCCGCATCCTGTACCTGAAGTGTTGCTGTCTTGAAAACTAATAACAACATCACCGGCGCAATTATCTGTTGCTGTAACGGCAATGTCGTCCAATCCGCCGCAAGGCAACTCAATCTGTGCCGGGAATGGTTCGAATACGGGCGCTGCAGTATCCGTGAACGTAATCGTCTGCACGATAGTGGTCGTATTACCGCACAAATCAGTTGCAGTGTAGAAGCGGCTTAAGATGTATGAACCGGCGCAATCACCCTGCTCGATATTTTCTTCGTAGGTAATTTCAGATGGCTCCGAGCAAACATCAGTTGCCTGAAGCTCTTCGGCAGCAGGAATTTCATCACCGCATGAAAGGGTTAGATTCTCGGGAGTTGCAAGGAAAACCGGCCCATCGTTGTCTTCGAATACAATTATTTGAACGAAGTCAGCGCTGTTACCGCATTCGTCGGTGGCAGTATAAACACGCATAATCTGATAGCCACAACCAAATGTCTGCACCTCATCTGTAGACGACATAACGACATTGCCGCACGCATCGTTGGCAACTGCATCAGCTTCCGGTGCATCATCGCCACAACTCAATAAAATTGTTTGCGGAACATTGTCAAATGTGGGTGCTGTTTCATCAATTACATTCACTACCTGCTCGGCCGTACTCCAGTTACCACAACCATCAGTGGCGGTAAATATTCGAACGTAGCTATTACCACAACCGCCTATTGTATACTGCTCCTCGGTTATAGTTACCACTGAGCAATCATCTTCTGCTACAGGTTCTTCCAGTATCGTCTCCTCTCCGCAATAAATAGTAACCTCTTCAGGAACGCTCACGAAGACTGGAGCAGCGTTATCGATGTAAGTAATTTCCTGCACAATACTCGTTGTGTTACCACATGCATCAGATGCCGAGTATATTCTCTGCAACGTGGAGCCACAAGAAGTTGAAATCAATTGGTCTTCAACACTCAAAATGATGTCGTCTTGGTTAGAGCAATTATCCGTTGCAAACGTTTCCGAATAAGGCAATTCGTCGCCGCATATAAGTACGGTATCGGCGGGAACTCCATATAGAATTGGCGCTAACTCATCTACAACAAAAATGGTCTGCATAACCGAAACACTGTTTCCGCATGCATCTGTAACCGTATAGGTTCGTTCAATGTTGTAACCACCCGGACATCCGCCTGGAATAAGCACGTCTGCAAACGATGTCGTTGCATCGCTGCAATTATCTTCGAAAACAATAAGGTCAGTATCAGCAGCCGGAACCTGATCACAACCTGCAGTCATATCATCCGGATAGGCAACAATAACTGGTGGCGTATTGTCGCTATAGGTAATTTCTTGGTCGTAAGTTGATGTGTTACCACAAGCGTCAGTGGCAATCCAATGGCGAATCAAGCTACCCGAACATCCTTGCGCATCCGAAATCTCATCTTCGAAAGCAATCGTAACATCGGAGCAGTTATCCTCTACTACCGGTAGTTGGGTGTTATCATTCTCACCGCAAGCAGAAACGATATTCTCAGGCACCGTCACAAACACTGGTGCAGTTGTATCTTCGAAAACAATGATACGTTCCGCAGTAGAAGAATTACCGCAACCATCCCTTGCTGTATAGGTACGCACAATCTGTGATCCGCAATCTCCCGCAATTTCTTCATCAGTATATTCAATCGAAACCACTTCCGAACATGCATCGGTGACTACAGGCGATGGAACATCCAAATCAGCCACAGCGTCTCCACAATTTGCGTAGATTGTCTCCAATGGCAATTCGAACTCAGGACCTACATTATCTGTCAATGCATAGGTGCGTTGTTCAGAGGTAACGTTGCCACAAGCATCGGTGGCCGTCCAAGTGTAGGTTACAATACTGCCACAGTTTCCGGGAACAGATTCTTCCTCTACCACCACACTTACTTCACTATCACAATTATCGATTGCAGTAACATTTGCACTTGGAGGTGTGCCACCACACGATCCTTCCGCAACATCAGGAATACCAACCAACACCGGCGCTTCATTGTCGACGATAGTTACAACTGTCGATTCCGATGCCTGATTTCCACAACCATCAAAGGCCCTCCAGGTGCGGATAAAGCTTCCACCGCAATCGTTCAAAGGCTCATCGGTATAGACTACCGTGACGCTGGAACAATTGTCTGTTGCCAATGCTTCCTGCAACTCGACGAGCTCGCCACACGTTACAGTAATGGAAGGTGGGATGAACGAAAACTCAGGGTCCAAGCCATCTGTAAAGGTTACAACCTGAGAAGCTGTTGATGAATTTCCACACGCATCGGTCGCAGTCCAAGTAGTAGTTGTGATGTATCCACACGATTGTGTCTCAGTCACCACATCCGCAGTAATAGTGAATTCACTGCAATTATCCGCTGCTGTTGGTTCCCCGGCAGGAACTTCGTCACCGCAACTCAAATCTGCGCTTAAAGGAACATTGCCCATCATCGGGGCCTCATTATCTTCCACTTGTATTGTCCATGTTTGTGAAACACTATTTCCACAAGCATCGGACAGCGTGTAAGTGCGCAGAATCGTGTAGTTTGAAGGGCATGATCCTGCTATGATTTCATCTGTCGATGTCAATGTTGTATTCGGACAAACAGTTGTATAATCAACATCTGCATCCGCAATGGTCGAGCAATCGATAGTGATGTCTTCCGGGAAAACGGTGAATTCGGGTTCTCCGCCATCCACCAGATAAATGGTTTGGGTGGCCGTAGATGCATTACCGCATCCATCTGTTGCTGTATAAGTACGTGAAATAACACCCGGACAACCTTCTTCAATTACCTCGTCCGAATAAGTTATCGTTACTTCCGAACAAGCATCATCAGCCTCAGCGTAAATAGTGGCAGCATCGGCACATGCAACAATCATTGGAGACATAATCTCTCCGAAAACGGGTGCTTCTGTATCCTCAAACGTTATTACACGCGCAGCGTAGGCGATGTTGCCACAAGCGTCTTCTGCCCGATAAGTATATGTA
>Ga0315902_10003734_pt1 | contig 22521 bp, 17 predicted proteins | sample LakEriMetagenome_9_FD_203523 | JGI IMG/M metagenome (GOLD analysis project Ga0315902, IMG submission 203523) | Freshwater fungal communities from buoy surface, Lake Erie, Ohio, United States - Buoy 12 MA117 | ecosystem: Environmental > Aquatic > Freshwater > Lake > Lake biofilm | place: USA... | reverse complement strand
CGAGGCAGCGGTCGCCGCGGGCGACTGGCCGCGCATCGTGCAGCTCGCGCGCGAGGCTCAGGCGCTGCGCGGCTGAGGTCGGTTCACGCGGCCCATCCAGGCCGCGAGATCGCCGGCCCCGGCCGTCTTGACATCGGCAATGGCGCCGACCCGGTCAGGCGCGCTGCGGTTCTGGCTGAGCTTCCACTTGCCCTGCAACCGTGGTGCACCGCTTGATAAATCGTTACCTGATCGGCCAGGCTGGGCTCAAGACTGACGCAGTCGCCAGCGGCGCTGTTACGCTGATTTAGCGCTTTGGCTCGGCGGCCAACCTCAACATCCACCTTCACTGCCTGGTACTGGACGGCGTGTACCGGCGCAGCGCCGATGGCGCATCGGGGCGACAAGCACGTGCTTAGTCGAGCGGATCTTCGAGCTCGAAGCTAAGCGCGACGGTGCGGTGATGGCGATGTATCGGCTTTGTCTAGACGGTTCATGAATCCCATGAGGAGGTGTCTCTTTCGGGGCAGTACTTGCAACCGATGGACTGTCTGATCTTCGAGATTGAGTAAAGGCAGCAGCGCAATCGCCGCCGCTCGCGCGGTGGTGCCTTAAGTTCAAGCAACTCAACCCGCCGCAGACTATGCAGTGCGGGTGTCGTAAAACATCCGGGCTAGGCATACTTGGGGCGTGCGCAATGAAGGGGTGGGCCTTGGTAGACCCGGCATCGATAGGTCTGGTGTGTGCAGCCGCCGCGGCGCCGACATTGGCTGCCTTGGCGGCAGACTTTGCAGGCAACTTGACGATGAGCGTGCTGGGCAACGAAGCGCACGCCCAGCTGCGCTTACGACTGCCGCAGTTCTACTCGCGCTTCACCCGCGACCGCCTGCCGCCCAACCATGACCTGTACCGCGCCGCCCGAAGTGCGCTTGAGCAATCCCTGCTGTCGTTTGCCTCTGGCCTGCAGGCCACCACCGACCGCAGCCCCAGCAGCTTTGCTAGCGCCCTGGCCTATCTGCGGCGCGGGCCGCGATTCGAGTCGAGCGAGAGTGCCGCGTTTGGCCAGACCGAGGCCGCGTGGATCGCTGCCTTCCGGGCACTGGTGGCTGACGAAGCCCGGCTGAACGAGCTCGATGTGATCAACTCCGACACGGCCCGGACGCTGCTGAGCAGCGCGCCGCACGACGGCCCCCGCACAGTGCTGCATTCCGCCGTGCAGGGCTGGGTTGAGCGCCACCTTACCGGCATACCCGGCTGGCCGCGCGAATGGCAACGGTGCCTGGACGAGGGCTGGGTCCTCAGCGCCAAAGGCGAGCAACGCGTCACGATCTACCAGGCCTGGTACCTGCACTTCCGCGAGGCCATCAAGCACCAGGGCGAGGTGTTCAACATCTTTGTGGCCACGCACCTGGCCGACCTGCTGGACCCGGCAGTGGTGCATGGCTTCAACGCCAGCGCCCTTCAAGCTCACTTGGACGAGCGATTGAGCCGTCTTGAGCAAGCGCTGCAGCGGCTGGAGCAGGCCGTGGAGCGGATAGAGGTGATGGGCGGGCAGACGCTGGCCAATACTGACCAGATCCTGCAAGAGATCAAGCAACTCCGGGCGGCTGAGGCGGGGCGGCCGTTCGCCGAACTGCCTACGCCGCCCGCGCTGTTTCTCGGCCGTGAGCCTGAAGTCGAAAACCTGGTGCAGCGGCTGGCGACGTCGGGCGATGCGGGCCATCTCATCACTGCGGGCCTGCAAGGCATGGGCGGCATCGGCAAGACTGCGCTGGCCCTGGCCGCTGGCCACGCGGCTTCAATGCACTTTCCGGGAGGGACGCTGTTCTTTGCGCTGGGTGCGCACTCGGCGGCACCACAGTCAGGCGGGGCCGCCCGTCGCCGCTGGCTGGAGGCCCGCCTGCTGCCCGGCGAGCGGCTGGCCGAGCACGAAGCCGATGTCGGCCGGCTGTACCTGCAGCGCCTGGCCCAGGCACCCGGCCGCGTGCTGGTCGTCGTGGATGACCCGGCTGGTGAGTCCGACCTGAGGCCCCTGTGGCCCAGGCCGGGTGATGCCTTGCTGGTGACCGCACGCCTGCCGATCGCCGGGCTGCAGCCCTTGGCACTGCAGGCCCTGTCGCCAGCGGCCGCCTACGAACTGCTGCGCCATCGCAGCGGCCGCGCGCTTACCGACGGCCACGCGCAGGCGCTGGCCGAACAATGTGCCCACCTGCCTATTGCCCTGCAGGCGGCAGCGGGCTTCTTGTCGCGGCGCGCGTCGAAGCCGACCCAGGAGTTCATCGAAGAGTTGGCGCGTGAACGGCTGCAGAAGCTGGCCCAGGCCGCGGCAGGCGACGCTGCACTCGACGTGTCCGCCGTGCTGGGCTACAGCATCCGCGCCTTGGCAGATGCCGAACGCGCCGCATTGCAAGCCCTGTGCGTGCTGCCCGCCGACTTCAACCGCCGCATCGGCGCTGCCACGGCCGACACCGAAGCCGACACGCTGGACGCGCTGGTGGCGGCCGGAGTGCTGGTCTACAGGGCAGACGCAGCCCGCTTTGAGTTGCACGACCTGCTGCGCGAAGTGGCCGTAGCCACTGCGGAAGCCCAGACGCTGGATGCCGCCCGCCTGCGCCACGCCCACGCGGTGCTTGACTGGGTGTGCGCCTGTTCTGCGGACCTGAACAGCCGCGAACCCGGCAAACCGAGCCAGGCGCTGCGCGCCTTTGTTGAAGAACGCAGTCAACTCGAGCACGCGCTGCGTTGGTTGCGTGAGCAAGCTGCGCACGGCAGCATCCTGTCATCGATCGTCTGGGAAGCAGCGGATCTGGCGCAGCTTGTGGTGCATCCACGCGACCGGCTGCCTTGGCATGAAGGGGCAGCACAAGCCGCACAGTTCTGTGGCGACAGGCGCGCCGAAGCAGCGCATTGGCAGCGCGTTGGAGGTACCAATCGCGAACTTGGCGACTTGGCTGCAAGCGAACTCGCAACATTGCGTGCATTGGAGCTGCATCGCGCGCTGGCCGAGGAGCTGGGTACCCCGCAGGCACAGCTCGACATGTCATTTTCGCTCATCCACATGGGCCAGGTGGCCCGCGCGCGCGCTGACTGGCCAGCGGCAGAAACTCGCTACCGCGAGAGCCTGGAACTCTGCCGCGTGGTGGCCCATCAGCTGGGTAGCCCAGAAGCGCTGCGCGGCGTATGGAATTCGCTCGTCGAATTGGCTCGGGCGGCCCGCATGCGCGGCGACTGGGCAGCGGCAGAACCCCTCTACCGCGAAAGCCTGGAGCTGAGCCGCGTCCTGGCCCAAGCGCTGGGTACGCCCGAAGCACGGCGCAACGTATCGATTTCGCTCGAAAACATGGGCAGGGTTGCCCGCGCACTCGGCGACTGGGCGGCGGCCGATACCCTGCACCGCGAAAGCCTGGAACTCCGCCGTGCGTTGGCCCAAGAACTGGGCACCCCTCAGGCGCGGCGTGATGTTGGCGTCAGCTTGTGCCTTCTGGCCGAACGCGCACACGCGATCGGGCTAGCACCTCGCGTATGCGAGTACCTTCTGGAAGCGCTGCCCATCTTTAGAGAGCTTGCCGCCTTGCTGGGCACCGAGCTAGCGAAGCGAGAATTGCAGGCCCTTCAGGCGCTACTCAAAGAGGCTAGGTGCAGCGGGGCCAGACCGAATGAATAGCCGTTTTGCCCACCAGGCCTGAAAACGATGCACACCGCGCCCGAGCGCGAGTGACATCCAGACACCCCACCTGCCCATGTCCATTCAGTGGTTCCCTGGCCACATGTGCTGGGTGGGAATCCTGGGTGGGAGGCAGGTCTTGCCTATTGCCACAAGCCTATGCAGACCGCACGCAGGGGACAAAACCTGACCCCGAGCCCCCTCGACCCCGAGCCCGCCTGCCCGCCTCGACCCGCTCAGTTCTGGCCCAGCAGTTGTTCCACCGCCCGCACGACCGCCATCGGATCACGCTGCGGGATGTCGTGCCCGGCATCCAGCACAACGTGGCGCGCACCCACCTTCTTGGCCCATTGGGTGGCCACGTCCAGCCACAGGCGCTGCAATGCAGGCACATCGGCCAGCATCTGCTGCGCTGAGATCAGCACGGTGCGTGAGCCCTCTGCTGGCCGTGTTTGCCGCAGTTGCAGCATGCTGGTCTCCCAGGCCAGCGCTTCGCGCTGCACTGCCAGGCCGGCGCGATCGTCTTCCGCGAGCTGGCCTTCCAGCAGTGCCCGATACGCCGCTGGCGCTTCCAGGGTGGCGCGGGTGTAGAAGTCCTCCAACGCGGGGTCCACGAGCACGAGCCCGGCAACCTCTCCGGGCCAGCGGTCGGCGAAGACACGCGCGATGGCTCCGCCATAGCTGTGGCCAACCAGCAGGTAGGGCGGAGCGATGCCGGCCTGGCGCAGTCCTTCGCGCAGTTGTTCCGCAGCGATGGCGGCGCTGCGCGGTCGCTTGGAGGGGCCTGAGGCACCCAGGCCAAGCCTGTCGTAGCTGAGGACCCGGGCCTTGCCGGCCAGCAAGGGCTGCACATCCGTCCAAGCGCGATGGTCGGCACCGAAGCCCGACTCCAGGATGATGGTGGCGGTGCCGCTGCCCGCGAGGTAGAAGGCCATGCGGCTGCCCTCGACTTCCACCACCTTCGGCGGCATTCGAACTGGCTGCGAGAGTGCTGGTTGCGCCCCCATCATCCAGGCGACTGCGGCCAACATCGCAAACCACTGCATTGCACACCCCAGTCTTCGGCTCAGCCTGGAATTCTGCCGGTTGATGTCCCAGGAGCCGACACACCGGCGTCGAGGGCCGTGGGCTGCCGGTGCTCACCGCCAACGTCAAGGACCTCGGGGCGGTCTGGACGTTTGACGGTCGAGGCCTTCACGCACTGACAGCGTCGCTCATCCTGGGTGGGGTCACTGGGTGGGGGTCAGGTCTTGCCCTTTGCCACAAGCCTATGCGGAGCGCACGCAAGGGACAAGACCTGACCCCGAGCCCCGGTGGCATCCCGATGCTGAAGGCGCTGGCCGGTCCGTCCCGGACCTGGCCTTCTGCCCCACCAGCGGCATCACGGTCGAGACCGCGCCGCAGTTCCTGGCGCTGCCCAACGTGCGCATCTGCGGCGGCTCGTGGCTGACGCCCGAGGCTCAGGCGCTGCGCGGCTGAGTTTCATGATGGGGGGGGCAACGCCCCGGAGCATCGAACACGTCCACATTCGATGCTCCGATCCGCATGCCTGGACCGAGCGGGCATCATCCCTCAGGCGAGGGGGCGCGCTGCTGGCGTGACCGGTCAGCTGGGCGGGTCGGCCATCTCGTTCTCGGGGCCGGTGCCGGCGGCGCTGGGCGCGCCCGACAGCGTCAACTTCTCGGGCACCGTGCTGGCCAGCCAGTTCAACCAGACCGTGACCTACACGACCCTGGCCGCCGCGCTGGGTCTGGCCGAAGGGCAGTTGCTGGGCTACGAGCTCATCGCCTCGGAAGCCAATGGCGGTTCCCCGGCACCGGCCGGTGGTTTCGAGAGTTCGAGCTGGATGTTCCAGACCGCGCTGGGCGGCATCTCCACCATGTTCAACGGCGTCGACAGCAGCTCGCTCAACCCTGATGTGGGGCTGCAGACGGGCTCGATCAGCGGCGCCGCCTACAACGCGCTCTTCGGCACCAGCGTGCCGGCACAGAGCGTGTGGTCCTACCTGCTGGTGAACCTGCCGGCTTACCTCGGCGTTGATGGGCCTGGGCGTGGCCGCGCTGGCCTGGCGCCGACGCCGCGGCGCGCTCACACTGATCCGGCGCTTTGGCTCGGCCGCCAACCTAAACGCCACCTTCACTGCCTGTGTTGGACGGCATGTACTTGAGGCAACTCCTTCAGTCCATGCGCTGGTCATGACGGGCTGACGGTGCAGGGCGCTTCGCAAAGGCCTCACGCTTGCAAGCGCGAGCGCAGCCTGCCAGGCGGGCCAAGGGAGAAAGACTTCAAGCGGACGCTGCGCGCCAACATCAACGGCTTCAGCCTGCACGCCGCAGTGCGCATAGACGCTGGCGACCTCCAGGCGCTGGAACCACGATGCCGCTGCATCAGAGTCCATGCAGCGGCCGGCACCGCCAGGGCGCAGTGGCGCTCGGTGGCCGATCATTTGCACGGCAGGTTCCCCGAGCTCGGCCTTGTCATGGACGAGACCGAGAACGACGCGCAGGCGCTCATGAACTTCGCTCGGGCGCAGCGGACGCAGATCCACAGCACCACCCGCGGGAGCGCATGAAAGCCCAGATCAAGCGGCGCCAGCGAGACTGTTGAAGTCGGAGGATTCGGTTTTTCCGCAGTCGGCATCCCGAAAGAGCCACTTCTTCCGAAGTCGTTCCGGAGGCAGACTTCGACGCATCAACGCGATTCGACCGACCCCCATAAGGCTTTCGACGTGTTTCGCGTCCCTCATGACTGCCCGCCTGCGGCTAAGCCTGCAGTCGCTGCAGGAGTCGCTCAGCGGGTGGTTGCCGGTGCTCATGGCCATCCTGATCCCTGGCCGGGCGCCGCACACGGGGGCCGGTCGGCCGGCACGCCTACCGGGACGAGTGATTCCGACCCTTCCGTCGTTCAGCCCAGACGGACCTACCCTCAAGGAGATTCATCATGCGCAGCTACCCCCGCAACAGCCCGGAAGCCGCCGCGCGCATCGTCGCGTTGGTGCTCATCTCCGATGGTCACGTGTGCAGTTCCGAGTTCGACACCCTCAAGCAGTTGGGCGCGGAACGTGAACTCGGACTGGAGCCCCAACTCCTGCCGCACATCGTTCACACCTTGTGCGAGGAACTGCTGGCAGGGGGTTACGAGACGGGTTCGCTGATGGGCAACGTCGATGACAGCGCCCTGGCGTCATTGATGGCAGAGATCTCCGATCCGGCGCTTCAGAGAAAGGTCCTGCGGCTGTCCTTGGCTGCGGCGCGGGCGGATGGCCACCTGGCCGACGGCGAAACCTTGGTGGTGGAGGCCGCGCGACACCACTGGAAGCTCGTCGATGGCGAGGAGCCGAGCGTCACGACGATGTCTCAGCGTCACAGGGCTTGATCGCGGTCGATTGAGACCCCTCTAGGGTCGCGCCGCAGCCACTATCCGCGTCACCAGGGGGTGGTGCTGGCCGCGACGCGACCGGATGGCGTGGATCTCCTCCTTGACGTCGTCGCTGCGACCGAGCATGCGAAGTCCGCGCATCAGGCCAACGTCGTCCGCGCCAAGCCGGCTGACCGGGAAGACGCCCAGCCCCCGCGCTGAAAACACCGCCAGCAGCGCACTGTCCTCGAACTCGCCGACGATGCGTGGCCGCAGGCCCTGCGCTTCGAACCAGTGGTCCAACGTCGGACGCAGGGCCGAATGGCCCGTGGGCAACAGCATCGGCAGGTCGTTGAGGCATTGTGGAAAGCGGGTGCGCTCGGCTTTGCCGACCAGCCGGGCCGGGCCGTACCACTCGATCGTTGAAGCGACGAGTCTCTCGCTCGCCAGGCGCAGGTTCGGGTTGCGTGGAGCTGCCTGACCGGCCAGCACCAGGTCCAGGTGGTGCAGCGCCAATTCGCTGAGCAGTTGCTCGAACTCGCCCTCGTGGCAGACGAGCCGAAGCTTGGGTGTGCCCAACACGGGCTCCAGCAGCGCATGCGCGGCGAGCTTGGAGATGCCGTCGGAAAGCCCGACAGCCAGCCGAGCCACCCTGCCGCTGACGGCTTCGCGCACCTCGTCAGGGATGGCCTGACCCAGCTGAAAGATCTCCTCAGCGCGTGCGAAGGCGGCCTGACCCGCCTCCGTGAGGGCGACGCCACGGCCTGAGGGCTTGAGGAGCTGGTGGCCCAGCGCCTTCTCCAGTTCGCGCACCTGCGCGCTGATGGTCTGCACCGCCATGTCCAACCGTTCAGCCGCGCGAGCAAACCCGCCCTCCTTGGTGACGACCCAGAAGTAGTGGAGATGACGGTAGTTCAGCATCTGTTCAAGGGTTCGGGAAAACCGAAGCTTAAGTGCGTATGGATCTGGTTTGCACGAGCCGGATCGATCCTCACACTCCGGGTCTTCTGAACACCGAAGTAAGTCCGAGCACGCCCTGCGCCCTCAGCCGGTGCTGGGTTGTCGCTGTGCTGGCGCTGTGGCCGTTGGCCGCCTGGGCGATCCTCTAGACCGGAAAACAAGACATGGACTTCCTGCTTCCCTTCTTCACGGCCGACTTCCTGGGAACACCAGCCTGGATCTGGTTTGTCTTCGTCGGCATCGTCGTGGCGCTGTTGGCGTTTGACCTGGGCGTCCTGCACAAGGACGACAAGGAAATCGGCGTTCGCGAGAGCCTGCTGCTGTCGGCCGGCTACATCAGCGTGGCAATGATCTTCGGCGCCTGGGTGTGGTGGTACCTGGGTGCACAAAGCGGCATGGAGTACTACACCGGCTTCTTGATCGAGAAGTCGCTGTCGATGGACAACGTCTTCGTCATCGCGCTGATCTTCACCTACTTCGCCATCCCCCGCCAATACCAGCACCGTGTGCTGTTCTGGGGCATCCTGGGCGTGATCGTGTTGCGCGCCATCATGATCGGGCTGGGCGCCACGCTGGTGAGTCAGTTCAGCTGGATCCTGTACCTGTTCGGCGCCTTCCTGGTGTTCACCGGAATCAAGATGTGGATCATTGCCGACCACATGCCCGACATCGCCAGCAACCCGCTGCTGAAGCTCCTGAAGAAGCGCATGCGGGTCACCGAGGGGCTGCGCGGCAATGCCTTCTGGGTCCACGAGCCCGACCCGGCCACCGGCAAGGTGGTGCGCTTTGCGACGCCGCTGTTCCTGGCGCTGGTGCTGATCGAGTTCGTGGATCTGGTGTTCGCGGTGGACTCGGTGCCGGCGATCTTCGCGATCACCACCGACCCCTTCATCGTCTACACCAGCAACATCTTCGCCATCCTGGGCTTGCGCGCTCTGTACTTTGCCCTTGCCGCGATGATCCACCGCTTCAGGTATCTGAAGTACGCCCTGGCCCTGGTGCTGGTGTTCATCGGGTCGAAGATCTTCCTCGTCGGCATCATCGGCAAGATACCGCCGGTGATCTCACTGACCGTGACCTTCGGCCTGATCGTCGGCGGTGTGCTGGTGTCGATGTACAAGACCCGCGGCCAGCCCCTTGCCACCGAGTCCCCGTGATGCCGCCCGGTTTGCTGCTGATGGCATGTCAAGAAGGCGTCAGGCAGAGTTGGCCCACCGGGCGCAAACGCAGATCAATGGCGGCGGGCCCGCCGACGGCGCTGTTCACGCCGGATGAGCACGGCCCAGCCCCAGTAGACAAGCAGGTACGCGGTCGTTCCCAGGACGATGCCGGCCAGCGGGAAGCCGGCCAGCAGGGCAGGCCCCCACGCCAGCACCTGTTCCCATATGGCCGCGGGCCAGGTCGTCGGGTCGCTCCAGTGCACCACGACGGCCACCCGAACCCCCTCGGCGGCACCGGCCGACGGCAACACCAGGGACCCGAGAAACGCCGACAGGCCCCAGATCGGCGCCATGGTGAACGGATTCGTCAACCAGGTCGCGGCCGCCGCTGCGGCCACGTTGGCGCGCAGCAGCACGGCCGCGAACATCGCGACCGGCATCTGCAACGGCACCGGGAAGACGCCGATCCCGATGCCCAGGGCCACTCCCAGGGCCACGCCACGACGGTGCATCACCCACAAGCGGGGATGCTGGCGCAGGTAGTGGCTCAGCCATCCGAAACCGCGCGTCTGCTCGAGGCTTTCGACAGTTGGCAGCCAGCTTCGGAGTCGCTTCTTGAATTCGGCCATGCAGGTGAAACGTCGTTGCCGCATTCTGGGGGATGGGCGGCAACAACATGCCCGATCCTGGCAGCGCGCCATCAGTCAGGCAGAGCGTCTAGGGTCAGGTCTTGCCTTTTGTCACCTGCCTTTGCACAGTGCGCACGAGCGCACGCAAGAGTCAAGACCTGACCCCAAGCTCGACCCAAGCTCCTCATTGAGCTCTGCCCCGCCAGGGGCCGATGCCTGCGTCCCCTGCACCTGAGGGGTGGGGGGAACCCTGGATTGCGGCGACTACGGATGCCGATCCTTTTCGGCGGGCACGATGCTTCCGGATGTGACCGGCCTGTAGTCCACAGGCCGCAGCGAAGCTCGGCTCGCTGTGCGTGGTCGCCGCGCTGCCATCGCGCGGTGGACACGCCTGAAGCCTTGCAGAGTGCACCCCATACAAACAAGGCTCGGAGACAAGTCCCATGAAGCGCCTCACCCCCCTGGCCCTCGCCGTCGTTGCCGCATCGTCTGCGATGGCGGATCCGGCACCCATCTCGATCCTGTTCATCGGCAACAGCTACACCTTCGGTCGAACGGATGGCTCCTTGAATCCTGACGGCACCTTGAATCTGACGAATCAAGTGCTGACCTACAACGCCAGGAATGTGCGCGACCTCACCGCGCCCCGCGGCGATGGCGTCTTGCAGGCTGTCAATCCCAGTGGTGCGCCCCCTTACACCGGAGCCCCGTTCACCAACGTCTTCGGCACGAATTCCTATCCCATTGGCATGAACATCCCTGGCACGACCATCCAGGGCAATTCGTATTCGCCGCATACGCAGGTCAACACCTGGGGCGGCACGGCCGGAATCTTCAAGCAGTTGACGGTGCAGGCCGGCCTGGACTACGACGTGGCGCTGTCCACCCGCAACGCGGCCTCACTTCGCGGCCATTTGCTCAACACCGCCAACACCACCAGCTGGGACCTGCGCAGCAACATCGGCAGCAATACCCTCAACCCCGACCCGATCCTCAACGCCAGCCAGAAGTGGGACAAGCTGGTGCTGCAGGATCAGAGCGACGAGGCCTTGGGGCCGAGGACCACCACCACCGACTTTGCCGGCAGACCCTTGATCAGCAATGGCACGACGATCATCAATGGCACGGCCACGCTGGGGTCCAACTTTCCATCGGTCAGGGCCTATGTCGACCTGATCGAGGACTGGGTGCATACCGGCAAGGTGACCATTGCCCCGGGCTTGCAGCCCGTCACGAGCTTCACCGAACGCGACATGTTTCGCGCGCAGTACCGTCCGCCCGGTGGCACCAATGCTCAAGCCGATGCGGCTTGCCAAGCGGCCGGCGGCGGCAGCTTCTGCACCAACACGACCAACCGCGTTCTGGGCGAGAACGTGAACGCCAACCCCAATGCCAAGATCTTCCTGCAGGAGACCTGGGCGCGTCCCGATCTGATCAACTCCCCGGGCGCCAAGACCCTCAATCCCGCGACGGCCCTGGCCACCTACGATCTCAACACCCCGGCACCCAGCTACTTCACCTCGCTGGAAGAGATGACGGCCGAGATGGCCGCAGCGATGGTGAGAGTCCGTGACTACGCAGACGATGATGGTTCTGCTGGCATCGAGGCAATCGTTCCAACGGGCCAGGCATTCCTGCGTGCCGTGCAAAGCGGAGTCGCCACGCGCGACATGTACGCCTCCGACGCCGGCACCGACGGCCTGATCGACCTTTGGTTCAACGACGGCACCCACCCCAGCAAGTACGGCAGCTACCTCAGCGCGCTGACGCTCTTCGGCAGCGTGACCGGGCAGAACCCGACTCAGTTTGGCTGGGTCGAACGGGCCGCCGCCGACCTGGGCATCAGCCCGAGGGACAGCTGGGCGCTGCAGCGTGTGGCCGCTCTGCAGTTGGGCATGCCTGTGCTGACCCCGGTTCCCGAGCCGGGCACCTGGGCGATGATGCTGGGCGGCCTGCTGGCCTGCGGCGCGGCCGCCAGCCGCCGCCGCCAGCCGCGCGAAGGCTGACGGAACAGAGTGCTGGGCCTGCTGGCAGCGGGCTTGGCCCTGGCGCTGAACCGGCCTTGCTGCTCGGTGCGCCGCACTTCGGGCACCCGTCGGTAGAAGCGTCTGGAAGCACCGCTTGGCGTTTACCCCACCCCGTGCATCGGGGATGAGGTCTGCCACCAGCCCTTGCGGCTGAATACGATTCACGATCGCCGCCAACCTGTGGCGATCACGTCAGTTTTTTCCGCTTCCAAGAGAAGCTTGCACAAGGAGTTTTCGCATGCGCAAGAGTGTTCGACTCGCCCTGACCGCCGTGGCCTTGGCCAGCGGCTTGGTCGCGACCGCCAGTGCCCAGAGCGCCCGCTCGGTTTCCGGCACCTACAACGGCATGGAATGGACCGCCCAGAGCATGCTCACCGGCGTCACCAACACCCAGGTCGGTGGCCCGGTCACCAACGGTGGCGACCCGATCTACTGGCCCTCGTTCCCGCGTGACAGCGGTGTCGTGCACCTGCTGATGGACTACGGCCCGCAGATCGGCGCCTTCATCTGCAGCGGCTCGCTGCTGGCCGACGGCCGGATCCTGACCGCGGCCCATTGCGTCTCTGACGGCGCCGGCACGGCCAACCCGCTGACGACCACCGTCTACTTCCAGCCGGTCGGTGGGATCGCGCCCGGGACCCGCATCCAGACCAACGGCCTGCCCAACGGTGGTGCCGAGTCGCGGACGGTGGCGAGCTACGACGTGCACCCGCTGTACACCGGCCAGGTGATCGACCACAACGACATCGCGCTGCTGACCCTGACCTCCGCTGCGCCGGCCCACGCCACGGGCTACCAGCTGTACACGGCGATGGACCTCGAGGGCCAGAACTTCACGGTGCATGGTTACGGTGCCCTGGGTGACGGCGCCACCGGCCGCAACAACTTCACCGCACGGCTGCGCAACGGCGACAACAAGTACGACTTCGATCTCGGCAACGCCGCCTTCGGGACCAACTGGGGCACGGTTCTGGGCGCGCCGATGAGCCGCATCGAACACTCGATCGTCTCCGACTTCGACAACGGCCTGGCCGCCAACGACACCGCCTGCCTCGTGGCGCAGGCCAGCAACATCGGCGGCGCTGCCGGCGCGGCTTTCTGCAACACCGGCCTCGGCGCGCGCGAGGTCGGCGTGGCCGGTGGCGATTCGGGCGGCCCGAGCTTCATCAACGGGATGATCAGCTCGGTCAACTCGTATGGCCTGACCTTTGGCCTTCCCTGGGGCGACATCGGCCCGGCCGGTTGTGGCGGTGCTCCGTTGCCCAGCTGCCTGAACAGCAGCTTCGGCGAGTTCAGCGGCTACGTGCCGGTGAACATCCACGCGCAGTGGATCGCCACGGGCGTCGTGCCCGAGCCCGGCACCTACGCCCTGATGGGCCTGGGCCTGGCCGCCGTCGGCGCGATGGTTCGCCGTCGCCGCCAGCAGCAGGCCTGAACGAAGGCCTCGCGGCCATGACAAAGGCGCCCCGCGGGGCGCCTTCTTTCTTGTCGCGCCCCGCGGGGCGCCTTCTTTTTTGTCTGCGCCCCACCGAAGTGGGGCGCGCTTGCTTGTGGATGCCTCAGCCGGCCTTGCGGCGACGTGCGGCACCGGCCACGGCGGCCAGGCCCAGGCCCATCAGGGCGTAGGTGCCGGGCTCGGGGATCGGGCCAGTGATGCCTTCGATCCACGCCGCGTGGCTGAACACGGCGGTCGAGCCGGAGATGTCGCCCCAGCTCGAGCCGTTGCGGGTCGTGAAGTCGCAGGTCGGCGAAATGCGTCCACCGCAGAACTGCCAGCCCCAGCTGTGCACGCCCGACAGCAGCCACTCGCTGCCGTTCCAGACGAAGTCGCCGCCGCCGGAGTCGCCACCGGCGGTGATCGCCTCGGGGATGCCCAGGCCTTCGCTGCTGGAGAAGATGCCGCCGCGCAGGTCGCCCAGGCGCTTGATCGTGTTGTGCGTGGCGGCGTTGCTCAGCGCGTCGAAGTCGAAGACGTAGCCTTCGCCGAAGGTGTTGTCGCCGCTGTTGTCCCAGGCGTCATTGAAGGCCTTGTCGGTGACGTCGGCCTGGTTGTAGCCGTAGTGCGCCCAGCCGTAGTCGTTCCAGTTCGTGGCCGAGGCCACGTTGCCCAGCTGCGTCGTGCCGTGGCCCATGATCAGCATGGTCTTGCCGACGTCGTTGCTGCGGCTGATGTCGAAGCCGGTGGTGCCGAGGATCGGCGTCGTCAGGCGAATCACGGCGATGTCGGCGCCGGTGCCCAGCGAGCCGTTCCAGCCCGGGTGGACGTAGACGTTGCTGGCCTGGATGCTCTGGGTCGTCTGGGCCACGTTGCCGTAGATGCCGCTGCGGACTTCCATCACGAAGGTGGCGGGGGTGAGAGAGTCGTCCGCACAGTGCGCAGCGGTCAGCACGTACTGGCCGCCCTTGAGCAGGGTGCCCGAGCAGACGAAGCCACCGTTGGCCAATGAGCCGTCGCCGTCGAAATTGATGCGCACGTTGCCATCGAAGTTGACGCCGTTGAAGGTCATTCCGGCGGTGACGCGCCAGTCCTGCACCGACGGGGTGCCATCGGCCGGGTTGTTGCCGGTCAGCGGCGCCTGGCCGAGGACGGACGGGTCGTAGTAGCCGACCTGGGTGTGGCGGTTCTGCGCGTGCGCACTGCCCATGGCCAGTACAGCAGCAGCGGCGACCAGGGCGAGACGGTGAACAGACATCGATTCAGCCTTTCGTGGAGGTATTGAAGGGGCGGCTTGCAAGCGGCAACGATGGATTGCCGATCAGACTCGCCGACACCCCCTGATCTTCAGCGCTTGAGGCACGGATACCGTACCCCGAACCCGGGGATGCCCCCTCGAAACAGGGGCGGGAAAACTCCCAACCGCCAAGGGTTGAACCTTGTGGTGTATCCGCAGCCGCAACCGCAACCGCAACCGCAGAGGGCTGATCGCGCCTCAGGCGGCCGTCAGCAGCAGGGCCAGGCCGAGCGCGGCAAACAGCGCCGCCGCGGCCAGCCGCACGGCCTTCATCGGCACGCGGGCCAGCAGGGCCCCACCCCACACGACAACGGGCGCATTGACCAGCACCAGGCCGAGCGTGCTGCCGGCGATGACGGCCAGCCACTCGGCCGGAAAGCGCGCCGCGAGCGCCACCGTGGCGATCTGGGTCTTGTCGCCCATCTCGGCCAGGAAAAACGCCACCAGCGTGATGCCGAAGACACCGAACCGGGCCGTCCGGCCGGATCCGGCATCGAGCCCGTCGTCACGATCGGGCACCAGCAGCCAGGCCGCCATCGCGATGAAGCTGCCCGCCAGCAGCCAGCGCAGCGTCGTCGGCGCCAGCAGCGTGGCCACCCAGGCGCCGACGGCGCCCGCGAGCAGGTGGTTGGCGATCGTCGCCACGGTGATGCCGGCCAGGATCGCGCCTGGCCGGCGGTAGCGCGCTGCGAGCATCAGCGCCAGCAGCTGCGTCTTGTCGCCGATTTCCCCCAGCGCGACGGCGCCGGCGCTGACGGCGAGGGCTTCGAGCATCGGCGCCGCTTCAGGTCGCCACGGTGTAGTTCAGCGTCATGCGCCCGCCGTCGACCACCACGATCTCGCCGGTGACGTAGCTGCTGGCGTCCGACAGCAGCCAGGCCACCGCGTCGGCGATCTCACCGGGCTCGCCCAAGCGCTTCATCGGGGTGCGGCTCATGATGCGCGCCTTGGCCTCGTCGCTGGTCAGCACCGCGCTGCGCGCGAGTTCGGTGGCGATCGTGCCCGGCGCGACGGCGTTGACGCGCACGCCCTGGTCGGCCAAAGACAGGGCCATCACGCGCGTGAGCTGGTCGATCGCGCCCTTGCTGGCGTTGTAGCTCGCGATGCTGGGGATCGTCAGGCGGCCGTTGACGCTGCTCATGTTGACGATCGCGCCGCCGCCGCGGGCCACCATGTGCCGCGCCAAGGCCTGGCCGACGAGGAACGAGCCCTTCAGGTTGACCGCGATCACCGCGTCCCAGTCGGCCTCGCTCACGTCCAGGAAGGGCGCGGCCTTGAAGATCCCGGCGTTGTTGACCAGACCCTGGACCCGGCCAAAGGCCGCCAGCGTGGCTTCGAGCGCGGCATCGACTTCGGTCTTGGCGGCGACATTGCAGTGGCGGTAGATCGCGTGCGCGCCGGCCGCGGTCAACTCGGCCGCCAAGGCCTGGCCCGGGCCGTCGGCGACGTCCCAGATGGCGACCGGAGCCCCCTGGGCCGCGAGCAGGCGGACGCACGCCTCGCCGATGCCTTGCGATCCCCCGGTGACGACCATGGCCCGGTCTTGCAGGCCCCAGCGAATCGATGTGTTGTTCATGGCTGTGGTGTGTTGAAAGGAATCAGCGGTCGAGCCAGACCGCCATGCCCTGGGCGTTGAGTTCGAGATCGATCTCCAGCAACTCGGCGATGCGGGCCTCGTCGAAGCCGCAGCCATGCGCACGAAGGCTGGCGACAAACAGTTCGAGCTGCCCGGCCTTCAGTGCCGCGTGGCGTTCGGCCGCCGGGCGCTTGCGGTGCGCCAGCCCGAGCGCGGCCATGCGCGACAGCAGCTCCAGCAGGGTCTCGGTCAGCCGCGGGACGTCGTCGACCCGGCTGTAGTGGGTGAGGTACAGGCATTCCGGGCGGTGCGACTGCATGCGGCGGATGCTGGCCTGCAAGGCCTCGGGCTCGAACTGCACCGGGGTCGACGTCGGCAGGATCCAGGCCTGCCCGGCGGCGTTGTCGAACTCCGGGTAGCTCAGGCCGAAGGTGTCGCCGGTGAACCAGCCGCCGGAGGCCTCGTCCCAGACGCAGTGGTGGTGCTTGGCATGGCCAGGCGTGTCGGCGAAGAACAGCTTGCGCCCCCCGCCCAGGCGCAGCGTCATGCCGTCGTCGCTGGTGTCGACCCGGTCGGCGGGGACCGGCCGCACTTGGCCGTAGTCTCGGCGCATCGTCTCGTCGCCATACACCGCGGTCGCCCCCTGCCACAACACGCTGGGGTCGACCATGTGGCGGGCGCCACGCGGGTGCACCAGGCAGCGCGCCCGGGGCAGCTCGGCCATCAGGCTGCCGACGCCCCCGGCATGGTCCAAGTGCACGTGGGTCGGGATGACGTGACTCACCGCAGCGCGCTCCAGCCCGAGCACCTCCAGCGCGCCCAGCAGGCGCGGCAGCGCAAAGTGCGTGCCGGTGTCGATGAAGGCCGCTTCGCCGCCGTGCACGACGAGGTAGGCGGCGTCGAACTCGTCGCGGTGAAAGCCCGTGTCGATGGCGTGGACGCCGTGGCCGAGGTCGTGCAACCAGGGCTCGGCCGTCGCCGCCAGCGCCCGGGCGGGCAGGCTGCGGGTTGGCATGGGCGCATTCTCGGGGATCGGCGCTCCACAATGACGGTGCCCGTCCTGGCCTGTCCTGTCCTCCTTCTTCAACCATCCGGTCCATGCGCATCGTCTGCATTGGCGGCGGCCCCGCCGGCCTGTACTTCGCGCTGCTGATGAAGCAACTCGACCCGAGCCACCGGATCACGGTGGTCGAACGCAACCGGCCCTACGACACCTTCGGCTGGGGCGTGGTGTTCAGCGACGCGACGCTGGACAACATGCGCCAGTGGGACCGGTCCACCGCCGACGAGATCGAGCTCGCCTTCAACCACTGGGACGACATCGAACTGCACATCGCCGGCGAGCGCGTGCGCAGCGGGGGCCACGGCTTTGTCGGCATCGGCCGCAAGCGGCTCCTGAACATCCTGCAGTCGCGCTGCGAGGCGCTGGGCGTGGAGCTGCTGTTCGAGACCGAGGTCGACGACGACCGCGCCTGGCCCGATGCCGACCTGATCGTCGCCAGCGACGGCGTCAATTCGCGCATCCGCAACCGCTACGCCGAGGTCTTCGAGCCCGAGTTGGTGACACGACCGAACCGCTTCATCTGGCTCGGGACGAAGCAGCCGTTCGACGCCTTCAACTTCCTGTTCGAAAGGACCGAACACGGCTGGTTCCAGGCCCATGTCTACCAGTTCGACGCCGAGACCACGACCTTCATCGTCGAGACGCCCGAAGCGGTCTGGCGTGCCCACGGCCTGGATGGCGCCGACACCGAGCAGTCCATCGCCTTCTGCGAGCGGCTGTTCGCCCGCCACCTGGGGGGCCAGCCGCTGCTGAGCAATGCGCGCCACCAGCGCGGCTCGGCCTGGCTGAACTTCCAGCGCGTGCGCTGCAAGCGCTGGGTCCACCACAACGGCATCGCGCCGGTGGTGCTGATGGGCGACGCGGTGCACACGGCGCACTTCGCGATCGGCTCGGGCACCAAGCTCGCGCTGGAGGACGCGATCGAGCTGACGCGGCTGTTCCGCGACCGCGACACGGCGCCAGGCGATGGGCCGGCGCTGCTGGCCTTGTTGTCCGAGTACCAGGCCCACCGCGAGGTCGACGTGCTGCGGCTGCAGAACGCGGCCTGGAATGCGATGGAGTGGTTCGAGGTCGTCGGTACCCGCTACTGCGAGCAGCTGCCGGTGCCGCAGTTCATGTATTCGATGCTCACGCGCAGCCAGCGCATCAGCCACGAGAACCTGCGCCTGCGCGACGCCGCCTGGCTGCAGGACTTCGAGCGCTGGTTCGCCGGACGTGCCGGCGTCGCACTGGCCGAGGGCACGCCCGCCCCGCGACCGATGTTCACGCCGTACACGCTGCGCGGGCTGAAGCTATCCAACCGCGTCGTCGTCAGCCCGATGGCGATGTACTCGGCCGCCGACGGTGTGCCGGGCGAGTTCCACCTCGTGCACTTCGGGGCCCGCGCGCTCGGCGGTGCCGGGCTGATCTACACCGAGATGACCTGCCCGGCGCCCGACGCGCGCATCACGCCGGGCTGTGCGGGCCTCTGGAACGACACGCAGGCGCTGGCCTGGGCGCGCATCGTGGACTTCGTGCATCGCCATTCGGACGCGAAGATGGGCCTGCAGCTCGGCCACGCCGGGCGCAAGGGCAGCAGCTGCACCCCCTGGGGCGGCGGCATGGACGAACCGCTGCCGGCGGGTCAGGGCTGGGACCTGGTGTCGGCCTCGGCGCTGCCCTACCTGCCCCATTCGGACGCCCCGCGCGAGGCCACACGCGACGACATGGACCGCATCGTCGCCGAGTTCGTGGCCGCCACGCGTCGTGCTGCCGATTGCGGCTTCGACATCCTTGAGCTGCACTGCGCGCACGGCTACCTGCTGTCGAGCTTCCTGTCGCCATTGACCAACCGGCGCACCGACGGCTACGGCGGCAGCGTCGACGAACGGGCACGGTTTCCGCTCGAGGTGTTTACTGCCGTGCGTGCGGCCTGGCCCGACGGACGGCCGATCTCGGTGCGGCTGTCGTGCCACGACTGGGCGCCAGGCGGCAACACCGCAGACGACGCCGTCGCGATCGCGCGGCTTTTCAAGGCGGCCGGCGCGGACATCATCGACTGCTCGTCGGGGCAGGTCGTGGCCGATCAGAAGCCGGTCTACGGGCGCATGTGGCAGACGCCGTTTGCCGACCGCATCCGCAACGAGGTCGGCATCCCGACCGTGGCCGTGGGCTCGATCTACGAGGCCGACCACGTCAACATGGTCATCGCGGCCGGCCGCGCCGACCTTTGCGCCATCGCCCGCCCGCACCTGGCCGACCCGGCCTGGACGCTGCACGAGGCGGCGCGTTTCGGCGACCGCAGCGTGCGCTGGCCCGAGCCTTATCTTTCGGGCCGCAGCCAGCTCGAAAGCAACCTGCAGCGCAACGCCGCAACCTGAGTCCGCCATGACCGACGACCGCCAGCCTTTCCAGCACTACCGTTCGCGCCACTTCGGCTGGCGATGCAGCGACGACGGCCGGGTCGCGACCGTGACGCTGAACCGCCCGGAGAAGAAGAACCCGCTGACCTTCGAGAGCTACGCCGAACTGCGCGACCTGTTCTTCGGCCTGCAGCACGCCAGCGACGTGCGCAGCGTCGTCATCGCCGGCGAGGGCGGCAACTTCTGCTCGGGCGGTGATGTGTTCGAGATCATCGAGCCGCTGACCCGGATGCCAGCCCCGGAACTGCTGCGCTTCACGCGCATGACCGGTGACCTGGTTCGCGCGATCAAGCGCGCGCCGCAGACCGTGGTGGCAGCGGTCGACGGCATCTGCGCCGGTGCCGGCGCGATGATCGCGCTGGCCTCGGACCTGCGCCTGGGCACGCCGGCAGCGCGCACCGCGTTCCTGTTCGTGCGGGTCGGTCTCGCGGGGGCGGACATGGGCGCCTGCGGGCTGCTGCCGCGTGTGATCGGCCAGGGGCGGGCGGCGGAGCTGCTGTACAGCGGCCGGGCGATGACGGCCGAGGAGGGCGAGCAGTGGGGCTTCTTCAACGCCGTGCACCCGCGCGACGCGGTCGTGTCGGCCGCGCAGGCCCTGGCCCGCAGCCTGGCCGACGGCCCCTGGTTCGCCCACACGGTGACCAAGACCATGCTGAACCAGGAGTGGGCGATGGGCATCGACGAGATCATCGAGTCCGAGGCCCAGGCCCAGGCCCTGTGCATGCTCACGCAGGACTTCAAGCGGGCCTTCGATGCCTTTGCGGCCAGGCAAAGCCCGAGTTTCGAGGGCAACTGAGATGCGCCCAGCCCCGACCGCCGAATCGCAGGCATCGCCGCTTCCCCGTCTGGCGCATCTGGCGCTGCCGTTCTTCGACGACCGACACCGCAGCCTGGCCCACGATCTCGATCGATGGGCGGTTGATGCACTGGCGGGACTGGACCACCACGACAACGATGCCGCCTGCCGTGGCCTGGTGCGCATCCTGGGCGCGGCCGGCTGGCTGCGCCACTGCGTGCCCGCGGCCTGGGGCGGAGCGAGCGAGCAACTCGATTCGCGGGCCCTCGTGGTCTGCCGCGAGACCCTGGCCCGGCACGAGGGGCTGGCGGACTTCGCGTTTGCGATGCAGGGCCTGGGCAGCGGGCCGATCTCGCTTGCCGGCAGCCCGGCCTTGCGCGCGCGCTGGCTGCCGGCGGTGGCGCGCGGCGACAGCATTGCCGCTTTTGCGCTCAGCGAGCCCGACGCCGGGTCCGACGTCGCGGCCATGGCCTGCCGGGCGCGAGACGACGGCAGCCACTGGGTGCTGGACGGCGAAAAGACCTGGATCAGCAACGGCGGAATCGCCGACTTCTACTGTGTGTTCGCACGCGCCGACGAGCCCGAAGGCGGGCGCGGCACCCGGGGCATCTGCGCCTTCGTCGTGCCGGCGGGCACGCCCGGGCTGACGGTGGCCGAACGCATCGAGACCATTGCCCCGCACCCGCTCGCACGGCTTCGGTTTACCGACTGCCGGGTGCCCCAGGACCATCTTCTCGGCGAGGTGGGTTCGGGCTTCAAGCTGGCGATGCAGACGCTCGACATCTTCCGTGCCTCGGTCGCCGCGGCGGCGCTCGGGTTCGCACGGCGGGCGCTCGACGAAGCGCTGGTCCAGGCCCGCGGCCGGCGCATGCTCGGCGCCACGCTGGCGGACCTGCAACTGACCCAGGCCACGCTCGGAGACATGGCCACCGACATCGACGCAGCAGCGCTGCTGACCTACCGCGCGGCCTGGCAGCGCGACGTCCTCGGTGGCCGCACCACCCGCAGCGCGGCGATGGCCAAGCTGGTCGCCACCGAGTCCGCACAGCAGGTCATCGACCGTGCGCTGCAACTGCATGGCGGCCGCGGCGTGCAGGTCGGCTCGATGGTCGAGCGCCTGTACCGCGAGATCCGCGCGCTGCGCATCTACGAAGGCGCCAGCGAAGTCCAGCGCCTGATCGTCGGCCGCGACCTTCTGGCCGCGGCCACCCCTTGACCGTTCAGTCGCGACGGCGGCGACGTGCGGCGATGGCCAGCACGCCCATCCCCAGCGCCATCAGGCCATAGGTACCGGGTTCGGGAATTGCAGTCACGGTTCGGGTGAAGATCACCTTGCCGTCGTCGAGGCACGCCTGCGCGCTGTCGAACATGCAGGTGCTGGTCGGAAACTGCACGGTAGACAGTTCCTGGCCGGCCGGGCCCAGGCCGTAGACATTGAGCCAGACCACCGAGCGGTAGAACTCGTAAGTCCCCGGGGCCACCGGGCCGGCCGAAGGCACGAAGGTGCCGAAGTTGTAGCTGACCGAATCCCCTGGCGCGAGCACAAACGGCTCGCTGAACGGATCGGCAGCGAACTCGAACATGTAGGGCGGGCCACCGGTGCACACGGTCGTGAACGTGCCGCTGCAGCCAAAGCCGACCGTCAGGTCGAATCCGGTGTAGCTGGCAAACGGCACCGTCTCGAACTCCTGCGTGTCCGGGTTGAACCAGCTTGCCGTCGTGAAAAGCTCGCTTTGCAACAGGCCACCGAACGGCAGGCTGCTGTCGACGACAAAACTCTCGCTCGCGTCGGTGTTGGTGAAGCGCAGATCGACCGGGATCGAGTCGGTGGCGCCGACCACGCCGCTGGGCTGTGTGAACTCGAGCTTCAGCGACGACCAGGCCACCTGCGCCGAAGCGCCACCGGCAATCGAGCTCAGGGCCAGGCCGGTGGCGGCAAGCGCCAGGGCACGTTGGAAAGAGGGGGACATGGCCATCGAAGGACTCCTCGTTCTGGAACAGAACGACCCGTGTGATGCCCGCCGCGCGGGTTGCCCATCCCGCGAACACGTGGCCGTGTCCCCTGCGTTGTCCCCTTCTGAGAGGGTGTAAACGAAATGTTCTACGTCGCCAGTCTGGTAGCCAGGATACGCGCTTCGGCGAGCCAGACCCACGCCAGTGGGGCCCAGTCGGAGCG
>Ga0315902_10003731_pt1 | contig 22534 bp, 20 predicted proteins | sample LakEriMetagenome_9_FD_203523 | JGI IMG/M metagenome (GOLD analysis project Ga0315902, IMG submission 203523) | Freshwater fungal communities from buoy surface, Lake Erie, Ohio, United States - Buoy 12 MA117 | ecosystem: Environmental > Aquatic > Freshwater > Lake > Lake biofilm | place: USA... | reverse complement strand
CGTTTTTCAATTTCATATTGCAAACGCGCTTTGGTGTTGGCCGCAGGTTTTTCCCGGAAAAAGACAAAAGACACCTTGTTGGATAGAATCTTCTCGTTTATTTCCACCATTGCGTCGTACTGCTGAAATTCGGGTTTATCTCGAAATTCTTCAATTTCCACATAACGGTTCACAAATTCATAATGAATCGAGGCGCTTTCGTTAAGTACAATGTGGTTTGACATAAGGACTCCTGGATCGGTGATGAGTACGTTCCAGCGTTGTTTGCCTTCCCCACCGTATACAAACAACATGTATACGAGTGCTAATAGGATAACAGGTCCTAACAAGGATACGAGTAAAAAGGAACGAGTACCCATTCGCTCCCTGAATTCTCTTCCGGCGATTAGAAACGTATTTCTCATGATGCTACAGATTCATTTTGGACCGTGTTGATAAAAACTTCGTGCATGGACGGGAGCACCTCCCAAGCGGCTTCAATTTTCACATGCCCCATTAGGGTTTTCAGGAGGTCTTCAAAGTTGTTATCACCGCGCATTTTAAGCCTTGCCTCAAAGCGGTCGTCACCCAGTATTTCTTTATCTACCATTTCAAAACCAGTCCAGAGGGCATTCACAAAGGCAATCATGTTTCCCCTAAACCGCACGGCGTATTCTCCTTGTTTGCGTTCCTCGCGCAATTCCGAAACCCTTCCTTCCAGCACCTTTCTGGCGTTATGTATCAATGCGACCCGGTCACAAATTTCCTCCACACTGCGCATGTCATGCGTAGAAAGAATAATGGTTTTCCCCTCGTTTTTCATGACCAAGAGCTCCTTCATAATTAATTCCACATTGATCGGATCAAAACCACTGAAGGGTTCATCCAATATGAGCAATTGCGGATCGTGAAGAACTGTACAAATGAACTGAATTTTCTGAGCCATGCCTTTTGATAGTTCTTCAATGCGTTTTTTCTTCCATTCAGCTATTTGAAACTTTTCGAGCCAGAAATCCAATTGCTGCAGCGTTTGTTTTTTTGTCAGGCCACGCAATTGACCCAAAAAGAGCGCATGGCGTTCAACGGTCATGGAACGGTACAAACCACGCTCCTCAGGCAAATAACCAATGGTTTCGAGGTGCCTGCGGGTCATGAGTTCATTTTTGAATCGAACGGTGCCCTCATTGGGCTCAATGATTCGATTAATCACCCGAATAAGGGTTGTTTTCCCGGCCCCATTTGGCCCGAGTAAACCAAATATTTCCCCTTCGTTGACTTTTAATGAAACCTGATCTAATGCAAGGTTTCTTTGAAACGATTTCGTAATTTGTTGAACTTCTAACATGAACGATATAAAGCTACACAATTGTTTTAAACCGAGTCCTGATTTTTGGTATCGGTTGAAGGTTAGGTGATTTGGCACCCGAATACAAATGTAAACCGGAAAATCGTACTTTTGGTTACCAATTTTTTTGAATTCAAGAAATGCTACCTAAACCGCTCCTTTTTTTCGCTCTATACCTGATTAGCTGTTCTGTTTCTTTCTCCCAAGGCCTTATCTTCGAGCAAGGGATTCTGGACGGACATCACCACCGTTTTGCGAAAGTTGCTGTTCACAGCGGAAAAGTATACACTGCAGACCAAAGGGAATACGGCACCTTTGGTACCACCACCTTTCTTACTGCACGAGATAGTTTGGGAAATATGCTTTGGGAGGTTTCCTTGGCTCCAACCGGCAGTTTTGTAGATGTGATGGACTTAAAAACAGACACCAATGGCAATCTTTTTATGCTTGCTTCGAGCAGGCTTGATTGTTTCTTTGGCGGATGTTCTAGCTACCTTATCAAATTCGACAACCAAGGCAACGAGTTATGGTCGAAGTATTGGAACAACATCAATTGTTCACCATCCAACCTAATGGACTTGCGTTTCCATGCAGACCAAACCATGAGCTTGATTTTGAATTCTCAAGGGTCTTTAGCGGCGATTCTGTCGTTGGACCAAAACGGCATAGAACTATCGAGTACATCCTTCAATGCAGATTCTCTGCAATTACATGGACGGTTATCGAACGGAGATTTTATCGGGATAAATGGGAATGAAGTGTTTAAGTTTTCGACCGCCGGAGTCACGCTAGGCTCCTTTACTTCAAGCAGTCTATTGGTGGATATTACCCTTCAAAACGATTCCATTTACTTGTTGGGACCAAACAGTGTAACGTTATTGAACAACCAGCTTTCCCTGTTGCAGGGAGGAACGTTTCCCGGTTACACGAATTTCACCCAATGGAACACCAAAAGCAATTTTCTCAGAATCGTTCATGAAACGCCGAATGATTTTACGGTTTTGCATTTGGACCAAAATCTGAATGTACTCGGTACGACCAACTTACCTAGTGCACATGCAAGTAACTATGACTTGGATCTGGATACACTTATACTGAGTGTATTTGAAGAAAAAAACCTCTATGAAAACCAGCAAGTTCGCTTGCGTACTTATTCGATGACTGATCCAATTGGCCAAAACACCCTTTATGGCGATGTTGGGGTTAACAATGTTCAAATTACCAATACACAAATCTCCCAAACCCCTCAGCCAAATGTGTATTATGTTCAAGTCTCAGCAAATGCGACCATCACAAATTATGGCAACACCCCCTTGCAGTCGTGTCAACTTTTGCACGTTTACAATGGCTTACCTTACGACTGTGGACAAAATTCCTATACGTTAACATTGAACAATTTAAATTTAGCGCCCGGAGCAAGCATTACTGTTCCGATGGAGCTTTTTCATGCCCAAAATGAACTTATTTATGGCGACACATTAAAAACAGAGATCTGCATTTTTACGGCCAATCCGAATGGTCAGATCGATGCGAGTATGAGTAATGACCATTATTGTACGGAAGCCATCTTTGGCTATGCCTCCTCAGAACAATTGGAGGAATTCAGTTTTTCTTTGTTCCCAAACCCTGGAGATAATTGGGTTTCAATGCCTTTTTCTGGTCAGTATGGAATCGTCGAATTCGTTGACCTTTCGGGGCGCAAGGTTCACCTTGAAATGCTTCAAAAAGGCAATAATGTATTGAACATTTCCAACATTCCTAATGGGAATTACATCGTGACGATTTCCAATGAAAAGTGTTCGAAATACCTTTCGTTCGTTAAACAATGAGTACGAAAGGGAAGAAAACGGTGGTGTTGTGTGACGACCATCCCATCATCAACGATGCATTGGAAGGAATGCTGCAGCAACATGCTTTTGAGGTTCGCAGAAAATGCACCGATTCAACGTCACTTCTCGCCTACTATAAAAGCGCTTCATCAGACATTTTGATTTGTGATTTGAACATAGATCATACCGACACTTTTCAGGTGTTAAAGAGCATTCACTCCATACATCCTAAGCTGAAAATCATTGTATTTACTGCTTATGGGGAAGAGGTTTTTATCAAAAAAGCGCAACAGTCTGGTGTCAGTGCCTATATTTTAAAAGACTCTTCCTACGATGAAATTCTGGAGGCTGTAAAGCGAGAGGAAACAGCGTTTTACACCAATTTCATTTCCCATAAAACCAAGTCTAAATCACCTTCTTTGCCTCAAAACGAGGTAGTTAAATTCAGGCTGAGCGAACGTGAAAAGAGCATTATCTCCTTGGTATTGAAAGGAAAAACGAGTGAACAAATAGGTCAGCTCCTTTTTATCAGCAAGCTTACAGTTGATACGCACCGAAAAAACATTCACAAGAAAATTGGGGTATCGGGCTTCTTGAATTTGCAGGAGTTTGCGAGAAAATTTGGCATTGAATGAGGGTATTGCTCTTTTTTCTTGTTTTTTGCTCGACAGCGCGCTGGGATGCATCTGCACAATGCCAGTTTTCCTTTCTGATTGATTCATCCTCCGCTTTAACGGTCGAAGGGGCTCGCATGAATAAGGATTGGAAACCACTTTTAAATACGAATTACTCCTTTGGGTTTTTGAAAAATGAATGTGTCTGGATTAAGGTACGTATTCCAAACAATAAAATAAATCCATCGTGGCACCTTGAAATTCCCAATTCAAGCATTGACAGCATTACCTGTTTTCAGAAAACCAATAGGTTTCAAGCAGGTGACCGAGTTGCTCATTGGAGCATGAACAGTTCATACCCTACTTTTCCAATCAACGATTCGGTAATGTACTTGAGAATCAAGAAAAAGTTTTCCTTTTTGAGCGTCCCGATGGAATTGGTGTCGGTACAGAATTGGAGAGAAAAACACGATTTTGAGCTTCTTAAAACCTGTATTTCAATAGGTGTTTTTGCCGTGTTTTTTATCTTCAACATCACCTTATTCGTATCCAACCGAAAGAGGGTTTTTGGATTATTTAGTCTTCATGTTGCTGTTACCGTAGCTTATTACCTTATTTCCAACGGTTTCTTAAAGACCTACCTCGCGCCAGGATTTCTATATTTCAGTGAAATTAGGCTCTATTTGGCTTGTTCATCCCCGGTTTCGTTTTACTTGTTCATCAGCCATCTTCTTTCGACAAAGGAACACAGTCCGAAGCTTACAAACGTGGCAAATTCACTCGCATGGATCAATGCTTCACTGGTTGTCCTTAGCCTTCTGAGCTTTGGTTTTGTCAGTGCTTTTTTAGCTTTTGAGGCCATCACCACCCTGTATATCTCAGATGCGTTATTAATTGTCTTGTTGGTCTTCATGTCCTTTCGAACAATACGCTTTTCAACGACGGTGAACAGGTTATCCGCACTTGTTTTTCTAATATCCATGGGCATCATTCTATTGTTGTTTTCAGCTGAAACCCAATTGCTGCAGTTGCTTCCTCGATTTGACGTTTTACTCATTATAAGTGCGATTGAAATCGTCGTTTTTGGTGTCATCATTGCCTTTAATTTCTTCAAAGCTTTCAAGAAAAATGAGCAGTTAGCACTGTCGTTGCTTCAAGAGCGTATCGAGGCGAATAAAGCCCTTACCATGGGAGAAGTAAGGGAAAGAAAACGCATTGCCACATTGCTTCACGACTATTACCAAAGCAGGTTGACAGCCATTCGACTAATGATGATGCAAGGAGCACATTCCAAACGAAATCTGGAAAAAGACATGCTTCAACTTGAAACAGATCTTCGCCAGTTTTCCCATCAGCTCATGCCAAAAGAACTCGAGAAAGGCCAATTGCTATCGGCAATAAAAGAGCGGCTAAATCAAATTGAGAAATCGCATCCATCTTGGAAAACGGAATTATTTGCCTATGACTTTCCTGATTTTCTGAGTGAGGAATGGGTTTTCGATCTTTTTCTGATTTTAAACGAGCTCATGCAAAACAGCCTTAAACACAGCCAAGGGAACGTATTGGGAGTCGAGTGTTATGCGTATGAGGAAGAATTTCAATTCATCGTTTACGACAATGGTAATGGGTTTTCGGAAAGCGAAAATACCAACAAAGGCATTGGGCTGAAAAGCATTCAAGAACGCATTGCGCAATGTGGAGGAAGCATTCGATACGAATCGTTGCCTGAAGACGGTTTGAGTATTACCATTCAAATCACCAGGTATTGAAAGTCAACAGAATACCTACCGGTAGGTATTGAAACTAAGCAATCTCCGCACTACTTTTGCCGCACTCATTCGCTTCAATTATAACCATGGATCAACCGGTCATAGTTTTTACCGAAGACCGACAATTTCTAAACAAGGTGGTAGCCATGCTAGAACCGGTAAAAGGACATTACGTACATTGCCACGTGGAAAGCTTACTCGAGTTAGAGGTGGTCCTAAACAAAATCAATGGCGTTTACGTCGTAATGGATGGGCATGCAAAGACAATGAATGACCCAGGTTTTTTAACGTACTGGCAACGATTTAAAAACCATGTACAAGGTACGTGTCTTGTGGTGATAAACGATGCCATTCCAATCAGCCATTACTTCTTCATGGGTATCCAAGGACTTGTTGAGTCGGAAGAAGTAGAACATGCATTGCCAAAAGCCTTAAGCAATTTCCTTAAAAACCAATGTTATATAGGTAAAGGCCTTTTGTTTCGCTTCAACATTGAGCAACAACAGGTGGTGCAATCCAAACGAATAAAACCATTGCTAACGGGAAGAGAAATGCACGTATTGCAGCTCATTTTACAAGAAAAAAGCAACTCCGTAATTGCCGATGAACTTTTTATTAGCATACACACAGTAAACAGCCACAGGAAAAATATTTTTCGTAAGCTAGGCGTTAAAAGCATTGTAGGCCTTCTTCAACTTGTGGGTAATAACCTGAGCTGAATTATCAAATTATACGTATTATTGGAAGCTCATTCCAGTGTAAAATGATAAAACGGCTTGTTGTAGGTTATCTTCTTTTCATTTGTTTTGACGTTTGCTCCCAGGGGAAATTGCTCATTGCTTCTGCCCATGTCACCAAAAACATGCATGCCTATTTTGCTGCGGCAGATTCGGATGTTGTTTTAATGGATTTTAGGCACATCCCACCATCGAATCGAGATTCCCTTTTTTCACTATGCCAAGGTTTGCTGCTAACAGGAGGTAGTGACATTGATCCGAAATCCTATGGAAAAGATTCGTTGAAACGTTTTTGCGAGGTAACACCTGCCAGGGATTCATTGGAACGCTGGCTCTTTGAAAAAGCAAGCACGAACCACTTTCCTGTCTTTGGGATCTGCCGGGGAATGCAACACCTTAATGTATTGTTGGGAGGAACGTTATATGTTGACTTACCCACTTTCTTTGATAAAAAATCCATCATTCACCGAGATCCCGCGTTGAACGGGGATGTCTATCACCCCATTGCCCTTTCCTCTGTTTTTTTAGCTGGTCTGCTTGAGCGAAAAGACCTAACGGTTAACAGTTACCACCACCAAGGAGTGGAACGACCAGCACCACAGGTAGAAATAGGCGCAAAAAGTCCTGATGGCCTAGCCGAGGCCATTCATTGGTTGGATATACCAAACCGAAAATGGATGCTCGGTGTTCAATGGCATCCGGAGCGCATGTTTTTAAAAAACCCTGAGCAGCTCGAACTTGCGCGCAACTTTTTAACGCAATGCAGGCAATTACATATAAAAATTGAACATTAGTTCTACCCCATTTGTCCTATCGATATGTATCAAGAAACATTTCAAAAAATCATTGATTACCGACGCTCCAACCGCAAATTCGACGCGGATGTTCCCGTTCCTGAAGAGGTTATAAACCGGAGCCTTGAACGAGCCATATTAAGTCCGAACAGCAGCAATATGCAGTTGTGGGAGTTTTATTGGGTGCACAGTACAGAAATGAAAACAGCGTTTGTTCCGCTCTGCCTTGATCAATCGGCGGCGAAAACCGCACAAGAGTTTGTTGTATTTGTAACGCGCCAAGACCTTTGGCGCAAACGTGCCGCATGGAACCTTGCCCGTATTCAAGAAACCATTACCGGCGAAGCGGACAAACTTCAGAAAGGCGGCACAGACTACTACAAAAAAGTCATTCCCTTGGTTTACATGAACGACCCATTCGGTTTCTTGAGCATGTTCCGAAGGCTGCTTTGTTTTATAATGGGAATCCGAAAGCCATTCATGCGCTTTGGAGGCCGATCGGATCAACGCGTCATGGTCCACAAAAGTTGTGCATTGGCAGCTCAAACCTTCATGCTTTCGATTGCAGCGGAAGGATTCGAATCTTGCCCGATGGAGGGATTTGATCAAAAGCGAGTGAAGCGGGCTTTAGGTCTACCGAGAGGGGCCGAGGTCAATATGATCATCGCTGTTGGAAAAGGAACAGAGGCCGGAGTTTGGGGTCCTCGGTTTAGGCTGCCTTCAAATGAAGTTATATTTAGTGTTTGACAGAAAAATGTTAGGTGGTCGTGAGGCGCTTTGAGCAAACTACCTATTTTCCCTGAATTCCATCAGTTCCAACCGGTTGATTCGCCGTTTAAGTTCATCTAGCAACGCTTGCTCTTCTTTATTTATTCCGTAACTTGCCTCAGCAATCTCCCTCGCAAGTTCCAGGCAGGTGTTTCGCATGGCTAAATGGATGGCGGTATGGTGTTCTTCCAAGTAATCCAAGAAATCATTGAAGGCGGTTTGAGCATCGGCGATTTCGGCTTCAAGGTAGGAGAATTGAAATTCCGGATAGAACGCCACGGAGGTTCCAAATTCATCGGAGTGGTCCACGTGTGGCAGCAGGCGTTCGTGGATTAATTCAATCAACCGTTTTTTTTCAGCAATAGAAACTTTTCGATCGATGTCAGCCACCGCATAGAGTAATTTCCCCAGTTCAGCATACAGTTCTTCGTGTTTCATCTCAAACGGTTTTTCTTTGTTGCCTTAACCACTACAAACGAGCCATCTCCGAATCCGGGTTTCGCCGGTTGAAACTCATGGATTTCGTCCAACCCTCCGAAAAGTGTTTGAGAAAATTCAAAGAACTTAAATCCTGTGCGTTTTAGTTCGGCAACCACTCTGGTGATTCGATAAAACTCTGCTTGCCTGTAAAAGGTGCTTTCCGAACGTCTTTTTTCGTATGTTTTTCCAATCGGACTATCCTTTTCAATAAAACCGATAATCAGAACACCACCGGGTTTTAACACACGAAAAGCTTCCAAAAAGGCTTTGTGCATGTTGTAAAAATAGCTAATACAAGAAGCCATTAAAACAAAATCCTTCTGAAGGTCTTTATAGGGAAGGCGCTCTGCTACTGCATCCATCACCTCAATTCCACGATCAACAGCCATGCGACGCATTTGAAATGCTGGTTCGATGCCCTCCTTCATGCCGAGTTCACGTGAGAACCGACCGGTTCCAAGACCGATTTCTATTCCTCTGCTCTCTCCAAAAGGAAGTTTTTCCCGCAACGCTTCCACTTCCGAGCGAAAAACATGAGGATACCGATCAAACCATTCGTCGTATTCCAACACGTAATGGTCAAACGGAGCAAGTACTTTTTCAAGTTTTGTTTTCATATCAAATTGTTTATTTCTTTCCTATCGGGGTAATGGAGCAATAAAGACACACCGCCAAATTTCCTCAATGCACCCGGAGGGGTAAAGGTGACTTTTCCTCCTTTTTTAAGAGCCAAGTCAATCAGACGTTCATGCGGATCCAAAACGAGTTGAACATGTTTTTCACGAGTAGTCCTCTCATTAAACACCTTTGTTCCATCCCCATCTAGGTAGACATGATGGGGGTGTTCCTTATCGATGATCAATTCGAGGGCGTTCCCTTCCTTAAGGCAACGCCAAACCGATGAAAAACCAGATACCATCATGCGATTCCCAACTAACTCAGGCAATTGTTGAAGCATATCAATGGTGCGCGTTTCATTCACTTGGTTTAACTCCTCCCAGCATTTCTTGCCTAATAAAAAGGTATCTTTAAACGTGTAGTTCCCCTTGATCTGCCCAGTGACATTTCCGGAATATCGACTGTGTTGCATGAAGTCCGATAATTCTTGCTTATTGCCTGTTAAAAGAATGGGCAAACCTGATTTAACGACCGAATCCAAGCCTTCATCGGCCTTGCGGTAAAAAGCCAAGCGACGAATGGCGCGCAACGCTGAGGTATCCTTCTCGTATTGCTTGAGCACAGTGCTTCCATGGCTAAATACCTTATCTGTTTTGGCATACTCATATTCCTCTTCGTAATACATCGGGTAATGCTCGTCGTGTACCTCAGTCAAGATTTCTTCTTCTCCTTGGTATAAATGGATTTCTTCCTGTTGAACCGCTAATACATGATAAGGACGAATAGCGAAGAGGTAATAATAAAGTTCCAATCGACAAAAGTGGTTTTCAACGCGTATTTTTCGCGGAACAGAAAAGGGAAAATGGATAATTCCACTTAAATCTGGCGAACAAAAGATACCAACGCCTTGCTTCAAATGCATAAAATCGATGGACTTAACGAGTTCTTCGAGCTGTTTCCATAAACCATGGTAATTGAAGGAGTGTTTCATGGCCTCTAACTTGATCAATTCCCTTGCAGCTTGCACGGCTTTTCGAATCATTTGTTCGTCTACCCTTCTTTGGGGCTCCTTGCTATGAACCGGAGCAATAATCGACACGCACGGGGTTTGTCTGTGGGAAATAAACACTTGTAATTCATTGTCTGTCATGGCAGAAGGAGGTTTAGAATATTGGTTTAAAAAGAGACCGGGGAGCACAAAAACAGAGAAAAAGACTCCCCGGTCATCAGAGAGGATCAGAATGAATGAAAACCGATCCTGTAGAATGTTTATAAATTGGCTGGAAACTTTGCTTCGTGGCGATTAGAAATGGCCTGAAGGGTTTTTGCCAGGTTTTCGCCGGTGTCGTGCACATCACCTATGTCTTGATTGCCCCTAGCAACAGAGTGATGGACAAGTTTATTCAAGGAAATAATTCCTTTTAAACTGCCTTGCTCATCCACCACAGGCAAGCGAGCAATTTTCCGTTCTCGCATTTTGCGGTAAGCCTCGGAAATATCATCCGTCGCTCGCACGGTTTTCACATCCTTTGTCATGATTTCTGCTACCGTGCGGTTGTTGGCCGTTTTTTCTGTATGTTGCGCCAAAGACAAACAAATGTCGCGGTCGGTTACAATACCCAGCACTTTTTTGTTCCGATCAACCACTGGTAAGGCCCCGCAATTGGCTTCTCTCATAGATCGTGCTGCTTGGTGCAAATTCGTTTCCGGCGTGCAATACTTCAAGGCATTCGCCGTCATTAAATCTTTTACTCTCATAATACAATTGATTTTATTTGAAGCAAAGTAACGGATGTTCAAAAGGGAAAAAAAGCACCTATTTTTTGTTTGCGGTTGATGTGTGTCAACTTCCCGCTAAAATGTTTTTACGGAGCATTGCCTCATTCACAATGGAAATGGTTTTTCCTTGTGTTTGAATGCTTCCCTCTCTTTTTAATTCTGCGAGTGTCCGCACCAAAGACTCTTTAGTCGTTCCAATTAAATTGGCAAGGTCATCGCGTGTCACACCATTGAGTTGTGTGTTTGCATCGCCTTCAGCCACTTGAAATTTCAGTAGCGCAGTCGCCAACCGTTCCCTCACACTGGCATACGCCAACTGGAGCATGCGTTGTTCGTTATCCCTCGCCCGTTCCGCCAACATGTCGTTAAGGAATTCCGAAGCAAAAATATCTTTCCGAACAATGGACAAAAATTCATTTCTAGGTATCATTTTCACCACCGAAGGTTCCATACCGAACGCAGTTTCCTGGTAGGAGCCATGTTCTTCTAGTGGAAGGTAGCCTAGAAACTGTCCCGGAAGGTGAATCTCCGTTAATAATTCCTTTCCGTAGGAATCGTTTTTCACGGTTTTCAATCGTCCTTTTACCAAAAAGTAAACAAAATGCGCATAGTCCCCTTCTTGAAACAACTTTTCTTTTTTTGCCAAGGCTTTCTCCCTTCGGTAATCAAGTAAATTGGCTTTAAATTGGGTTGGCGATTCGGGTTTTAACGTTGTACCAGATTCGTTTTCAATGAGTGTTCCCACTTGTTTCTTTTGCAACCTTGCCTCGATGGCCTCAATTAAATCCAACTGATTGAATGGTTTAGTAATGTAATCGTCTGCACCGGAATTCATTCCCCTCCGAATGTCTTCTCGGGTATTTCGAGCAGAAAGTAAAATCACCGGAATTCCAGCCGTTTCCGGATTCGATCCTAGTACTTTTACCAAACTTACTCCATCAATATCCGGCATCATGACATCCGATAACACTAGATCGGGCTGTATCATCCGAGTCAATTCAATACCCGATTTTCCATCCACTGCCGTTACCACCTCGTAAGCAGCCATTTCGAGGATGGAGGCAGTTAGGTCACGAAAACCGTCGTGGTCATCGATTAAAACTATTTTTTTCATAAAACTTGATTCTTTTATGCGAAGAAAATTGAATTCCCACATTCAATAGCCTTGATTTCAGCTGCCTTGAATAACTATTCAGTCAAGTGTTTTTTTTCACTGTTTTACGGACGACTGAGTGAACCTATTGATTGGAAGAAATACAGCATGTGTTCATTGAGCAGAATTTCTATTTCAATCACATCGCTGCATCTTTACAGAAATTTGAACCGATGCTTGAAGTGAAACGAGAAGGTATTTTACTGGAACCTTCTGACTTGAGTTTTGAAAACCATGGGGTATTGAACCCTGCCGTTGTGCTTCATGAAGGTGCCATCAACCTGTTTTACAGAGCGACAAATAAAGTAAATTTCTCAACGATTGGGAGGTGTGTACTCGAACATCCGACCAAAATTTCCTTGCGATTCAACCATCCGGTGATCATCCCAACAGAACCTTATGAGTCACACGGCATTGAAGACCCAAGAATTACACCCTTTGAAGATTATTATTTGCTCTCCTACACGGCTTATGACGGACACAATGCTCGAGGGGGATTGATGACAAGCAAAGACCTGAATAGTTTCCATCATGAAGGCATCATCACACCTCAAATTACCTACAAGGAATTTGCCTTGTGCATGGAGTGTTTTAGAAACCTCAATCCAAAATACCTTCGCTTCGTTCGATTATTCAACAAGCGGGCCGGTGCGGGTTCACTTGAAAACATGATCCTTTGGGACAAGGATGTGGTTTTTTTCCCGCAACGCATCAATGGAAAAATGGCAATGCTTCACCGCATTTACCCAGACATTCAAGTGGCATACTTCAACCACTGGTCTGAATTGAATTATACCTTTTGGAAAGATTACCTTTTTAAAATTCAAGAACACATCGTGCTTTCGGGTAAAATGCCTTTTGAAAACAGCTATGTTGGCGCCGGATGTCCCCCCATTCTCACAAATGAAGGCTGGTTGCTCATCTACCATGGAGTAACAGATACTGCGTTAGGATATGTTTATTCCACTGGAGCCGCGTTATTGCAAGCAAATGATCCGACCCAAGAAATCGGGCGCTTGAAAGAACCACTTTTTAGTCCGATGGAAACATACGAACTGAATGGCGTAACATCGAACGTCGTATTTCCTGTCGGTGCAATCGTTTTGAACGAGCGACTCTACATTTATTATGGGGCGGCGGACAAACGAATTGGGGTTGTTTCTGTATGGCTAAAAGAATTGATTAACAGCATATTGAACCCTTAATTTTCAAACAAGTATCGAATCCAATTTAAACTCCAAGTCAACCTAACTAAGTTCAACAAAGAATAAATTCCAACCAATGAAAAAATCCCTTGTTTTGATGAGCTCTTACCCGGAAAGGGAGTGCGGCATTGCTACATTTAGCAATGATTTAGTGAACGCCATTTCAACCCAATTTGGACATCAACTTGAAGTGGTCGTTTGTGCCCTTGAAAATGGGGTAAAAAAACGAAACTACCCTAAAGAGGTGAGGTATTGCCTTGACGCCGAAAATAAGGCGGCATATAAACAAATGGCAAGAACTATCAATGCTTCTCCAGAAATTGAAATGGCGGTCATTCAACACGAGTTTGGTTTATTTGGCGGTGATTTTGGAACGTATTTACTCCGTTTCGTGTCCAAGTTGAAAAAACCCTACCTGATTACGTACCATACCGTTTTGCCCAATCCCTGCAACATGAGAAAGCACGTGGTCCGGGAATTATCCTGTGGTGCTTTTGCTTCGGTAACCATGACTATGCATGCTCAAAACTTGTTGATAAATGACTATGGTTTAAAGCGCGAACAAATCCAGCTCATTCCGCATGGATCCCATCCCGTTGAAGTAAAGGATAAAGAGGCATTGAAGACATTCTATGGTTATTCAGATGACATCGTTTTGTCTACGTTTGGTTTGATTGGTCCAAATAAAGGAATTGAAACTTCTTTGTACGCTTTGCCTGAATTGGTTGAAGCCTACCCGAATATTCGTTTTTTGGTGGTTGGAAAAACACACCCTGAAATAGTCAAAAACGAGGGAGAGGCCTACCGGGAACAACTTGAGGGTATTGTGGAGGACCTTGACTTAGGCGAACATGTCGTTTTTATCAATCAGTTCCTAGCTACCGATACCTTATTGGAATACCTCCAAATGACAGATGTTTACCTATTTACTTCCAGGGATCCCCTTCAAGCCGTAAGCGGAACATTCACGTATGCACTCAGCTGTGGGTGTCCTATCGTGGCAACGGCTATACCACATACGAAAGAAATGTTACATGAACCCTGCGGAAAGCTCATAGACATGGATGATTCAACCGCTTTGAAGGACGCTGTATTTGAATTGCTAGCACATAGAGTTGATTTAGACCACATGAAGGTAAACGCCTTGCATCTGTCAAAATCAAACGAATGGGCAAACTCCTCAGTGAAATATACAAAGGTCATCTCAGAGGCATTGAATCATGACTTCTCTGTCCAACTTCCGCCGCTTACACTCAAACATTTGATTCACCTTACACATGACTTGGGTGTCATTCAATTTTGTAAATTGAGCGAACCTGACCTCCATTCGGGCTACACGCTTGACGACAATGCTCGGGCACTTGTTTTAGCGTGCGATTACCTTCAATCGAAGGAAGACCGAATGCTTACGGTTTTGATTGATAAATACCTGCGATTTCTTGCGCGATGTCAGCAAGAGGACGGCACCTTCGTCAACTACATTTCCATCCAAGGGGCCGTTCTTGAAAAGAACCGCACCACCAATTTAGAGGACAGCAATGGAAGGGCCATCTGGGCATTAGGAAGGGTACTATCCATCAGTGAATGGTTGCCAGAATCGTTGGTGAAAAAAGCACAAAACCTGTTAGAGTTCGCTTTTCCAACGCTTCAATCAATGGAGTCGCCACGAGCGATCGCCTTCAGCATGAAAGGACTGCATCATTATGTTTCGAGGTATCACCACGCACCCTCGGACGCAATGTTCCGTAAGCTAGGTTTCAAGTTGCTTAACATGTATCACGAAAACCGCAGCGAAAAATGGCATTGGTTCGAAAAACGCATGACTTATGGAAACAGCATTTTACCTGAAGCCTTAATGTATGCTTACCTTAATAACGGCGAGTCGGTTTTTCTAGAAGGAGCCACCGAAACATTCCATTTTTTACTGAATCACATTTTTCGAAACGGCTATATACAAGTTATACCTAACGAAAGTTGGTATTCAGAAAGCGATCTTGTTTGCTCTCTCAAAGGAGGTGAACAACCTATTGATGTCTGTTACACGGTGCTAACACTGGATCTTTTTCACAGGGTGACAGGTAATCCATTTTACCAACGTCGAAAAGAACAGGCGTTTCAATGGTTTTTTGGGCAAAATCACTTGCGTCAATTCATCTACAACCCACTCACAGGTGGTTGCCACGATGGTTTAGAGGCTGAAAATGTGAACCTAAATCAAGGTGCTGAATCCACGATTTGCTATCTGTTAGCACGTTTAGCAATGCAAAACGAACTCCACAATCAAGCCCATATTAACCGTTGGCAAACCGAAAAGGACACCCGAAATAATCAAGCTTTTGAAAAAGAGAAACAACCAATACAGACAGCATATGTCAACGTCATCTAAACGCCAGAAAGAATTTCCGGAATTACCCAAAAAACCGGATATTTATCCTTTGGAGGGGCCTAAAATTGAGCCGGTAAAACCCGATTACCCGAATTTTCCCAAACCAATAGAAATTCCTGACCAGCAAAGAACACCAGAAATAAAACCGAATTCACCCTCGGAATTTGACGCCCGTGCCCCCGGAACCGTTTTCGATTGATAATTAACTGTACTTTTGTAAATAAAAAGATGGTCGTAACAAACGGAATGGTGGTAGGGGTACATTATACCTTGAAAAATGCACAAACAGGAGAAATAATTGAGGATACACATGGAAATGAACCTCTTCTCTTTTTATATGGCGTTGGGCAACTGATGCCTGATTTTGAATCAAACCTTTCCAGCAAATCCATTGGAGATAGCTTCGATTTCACCATTGATGCATTAAATGCCTATGGGACAGTTAGTGCGGAAAAAATCGCCATGATTCCCAGGGATGTTTTCTTAGACGAAAACGGTCATTTCGATGCGGCGTTTTTCACCGAAGGAAAAACGCTTCCGATGTCCAACGACCAAGGCGAACGTTTGCTTGGGACCATTCTTGAAATCCAAAGCGAATTCCTGAAAATGGACTTCAACCACCCGCTTGCCGATACCGATTTGCATTTCAGCGGCTCAGTCGTTTCTGTTCGTCATGCCGAAAAAGAGGAGATCGCTCACGGACATGTTCATGGACCAGGCGGACACAATCATTAACTAAATCGCGTTGTCAATGAGGTTCTTTCTAAGCTTACTGACAGCAATCCTATTGCAATATGCTGTTGCTCAAGACTCCATTTTTCGGATTGCGCTAGGATCTTGCAGCCATCAGGACAAAGACTTATCCATTCTTTCCACCGTTTCTTCACATCAACCCGACCTCTTCATTTACCTCGGAGACAACATTTATGGGGATACCCGAAATATGTTTGTTCTACGCCAAAAGTACCGCAAACTACAGGCGAACGCCAACCTGAAAACGTTGAAAGAGTCAACAAATGTCATTGCTACTTGGGACGATCATGACTATGGCGAAAACGACGCTGGTCGGCATTACCCATTTAAAACGCAGTCCAAACGGATCTTTTTACGGTTTATGAACAATCCCAACGATACGTTGCGGAAAAAACACGAAGGTATTTACACCTCTTATTTGATTCCATCAGGAGGTAAAACGGTGCAAGTCATTTTATTAGACACACGGACTTTTCGCGATAACCTATTGCCCTACAGCGGCTTTCTGAAAAACGACACGAATTACCGTTACGACTTGGAATACGACCCATACACGAACAAAGATTCCACCTTGTTAGGCGAAGCGCAATGGGAATGGTTAAAGCTCGAACTCAGCACGCCCGCCGACCTCCGGATCATTGGTTCAAGTACGCAATTTGCAACGCAATACAATGGGTATGAGGCCTGGGCTAATTTTCCACATGAACAGCAACGCATGTTTGAATTAATCAATTCGACCAACGCCAAAGGGGTTGTGTTTATCTCAGGTGATGTCCATTACGGTGAAATATCACGCCAAAACAAGTATACCAGTTACCCCATTTATGACTTAACATGCAGTGGTTTGACTGAAAAATGGAGGTTTTCAACACCTAATGAATTTCGTGTAGGTGAAGCAATCATGGAGAACCATTTTGGTATTATCGATATCAACTTTAATCAAGAATCCGTTGCTCTTGAAATCTGGAACAAGCAAAACCAACGGGCATTACAACAAGCCATTCCTTTTAGTGAAATAGGACTAAAAAAATAACCCCTTCCTGTGCTATTCCTCTAGGTACTTTCGACAAACCTCATAATCCCAGAGCGCCTTCTTCAACTGGCTCCTCCAGCTGGCCATGGTTTTCAATTCTACTGGTTTCCGTTCATAAGGATCCTTGCTCAAGTCGAAAATTTCTTCCTTGGTAGGAACCACATTGACCATACGTAAATAATGGAAGCCTTTCCAAATAACAGAAATCCCAACTCTAAAACGAGCCATTTGATTGTTGTTCATGGTTATCACCATTCGGTCTTTGGGAACCTGTTTTGACAAGCTATAACCGGTTAAATTTGCACGGATGTTTTTCATTTGGGGATTCTTTTCCCATCCCATCAAATCAAGAATGGTGGGAATGATGTCAATGGTAGCAGCAATCGATTTCATGTTTTTGGTCAGTGCTTTTCGTTGCTGGTCAGATCCCATTCCTGTCGGAACATAAACCATCAACGGTACTGAAATTGTTTCGGCATAGTAACTATCCACATGCCCAATTTTATTATGGTCTTTAAGGGATTCGCCATGGTCGCTGGTGAGAACAATCAGTGTGTTTTTTAACAGCCCACTGCGTTTCATCTGATCTAAAAATTTTCCTAGCAAATAATCTTCATATGCAATGGAATTGTCGTATTCATCCACGAACCTGCCACTCCATTTTTTATGTTTGTCATTGACAAAGTAGGGATAGTGCGTTGCATTCAATTGAACCACTCCTAAAAACGGACGTTTTTTCGTTGTTCTAAGGTGTCTTGTTAGGTTTTGTAGTGTAAACCGATCGTCTATGCCAAGATCGTTGAAAAAGGGTTTACCACTTTGCTCTTTTGACCAGAAATATGAGGGCTTTCCTTTTCTGTAAAACCGATCAAAATGATACCACTGCATGCTGTGAGAAGAAATAAAAAATGTTTGGAAGCCAGCTGCCTTGCCATATTCCCACACAAGTGGTTGGCTGTAAAAAACCGAACTGTCCTGATAGGGACCGATGCCATGTAAAATGGCTGGAACTGCCAACATCGTCGTAGAAGAGGCCGAAAAGGCATGATCAAAACGGAAACAATTTTTTCGATTGTTTTTAAAAAACCGCTTCAAGTTGGGCGTCGTGTTTCGCTTATAACCGTATACGGAGAGGTTCTGTCGCCGTAAACTTTCGCAGAGAACAATCAAGACGTTAAACTTTGGCTCATTTTCCAATGCAGGAATATTCAATGGACTGCGGACATGAAGCTCTTTTCCTTTGTAGGTGGGATCCGATTCATATTCCCAAATATGGCGTTGGATGGCGGAAGCAAAATTCACATCTACAAGTAAGCACTTATCGTATTTTTTGACATTAATGACCATTAATGCCACCAGTCCGAACCCACCAACACCAAGCAACCCTAGACCGCTATTTGAAAAGAGAGGTTGTTTGTTTTTTTGAAGAAGGTGGAAATAGGAAAACAGGACAGAAAACACAAAGGCGAAAAGGACAAGATCCTTTGCATTGATGGTATCCTTCAAAAGAACAAATGCACTGGTTGGTTCATTTTTAAAATACTCGTACGTATAATAATTGGGATAAAACCCATTGAAATAGTAAAACGAAAAAGAACCTGCAACGGAAACCACGAGGTAGATGGAAAAAATTCCAATGAGTGCGTTCCTCCAAACCGGACGGTTACCCAGCCTCGCGATGGACTCAACAACGAAAAAATACATGGTAACAAAGGTCAGAAGTGAGAACCCATAAAAATACCATTGCCATTCCTTGTAACCAACTAAATATTCCGACCTGATAGCCACATCCGTGAATAGGTAAATGAGCGGAAACAAAAAAGGCAGCAGGCGCCGAAAATAACTGTTTATCATGGGGAGAACACGTACAAGCCTGACCAAATGGGACAACTATTTCTAGTAATGAAGTCGCAACTGTTTTCTTCAATCAGTATGCTGTCAGAAGAAAAAGTAAAAAACCACTCACAGTTCTCACCAATCATATAAAGATAGCGGTCAGGTAGTTTAGATTTTTCATCTCCGGGCAATGGGATAAGTACACCAGGCATTCCTCCCTTTTCGCATTGTTCGGAACGAAGAACAAATGCAACAAGTGAATCGCTTGGATTCATGGTTAACTCCAAACTCCTACCACCATCAGCTGAAAACGTTATAATCTCAGCTTTCGGCAGGGATACAAAACCATTTTCCAGATCCAGATTCACCATTTTCTTAAAAACCTGAGGTTCTGAACCGTCAAGGTAAAGGATTAACGATTGTTCACCTGATTCGCTTTCTTGAAACCAAACCTCTAAGAACGAATCTACATCGCGCAATTTGACCTCCATGTGACCGTTGGGTCCATGGCAATGTCCATATCCGGAGGTGGATTGAACGACTTGGAAATTTAAATACCGCTCAAACTCGACCAGAAAACAATCCTCAGCTACCTCATCCATCGAATAAATGGTATAAGATTCTTGGAACAACGAATCACCATAGGTCCCGAAAAACTTGGGGTCTAGCTGCGCCAAAACATGCACATGCACGAAAAAAAACAAGACCGCAAAACCACGCATCGGATACAAATACAATTTAAAGTAAATGTATCCATTTGATGAAATTAAAATAACCTTTTCGTGAAAATTATTTCAACATTCCGCGAACGAACTAAAAATAAGTTCAGACGAAGCCGATGGTTTCTACTTCTTGCTGAGCTCCTCGTAACTTTTCTTCACGATTTTCTTGAACGCTGAAGGATTGAACTTATTGGCACTAATTCCTTCGTATTCTTTGATAAGGTTGCCATTCCAATAATAGAATACACCAGGCGTATCCTTCGTTGCAGTAAGTGTCTTCATAAAGGTTATTATGTCCAGGACCTGATAGGAATACTTCGATCCAGCGATTTCGAAAAACTTCGGAATCAAGTCTGTTTCCTCGTCCATGAAGAGGATGCGAATGGGCGGGAAATCCTTGATTTGTTTTTTCATTGCAGTAAGTTGCTTCGCGGCCTCTTGGCAATGGTCGCACCCCGGAGCGAAGAAACACAAAATTTTTCGTCCCTTATCGATGTCTGCAAAATAGTTGGCGTACCCGGATTTCCTTGCTTTTGGCTCGAGCGGTTTAACTGGTTTTACAGTCGTGTCACCTATTGGAACCGGAGTTATATTACCTGTTGAATCTTCGTCGTTAATAATGATTGTCGTATCTTTTTCAACCTCTTCAACCATTTTGTTAGGTGGGGGGGTACCAGTTGCTATGCTCATGGGGCCAACCAAATAAATGAGCAAAATACTTCCCAAGGTGATGGCCATAACCAGAGAGAAATTCGTTTTATCTTCCTTTAAATCCGTTTTCCAAAAGGCATAACCTACCAAGCCCATTGCAATGATGTTCTTTAGGACTGCTTGCAAGGGAGTCATCGGTAATAACGCACCAAAACAACCGCAATTCCCCTCGTTTCCTGTGGACAACATTTCGTAGGTGAGGTGCGCAGAAAACACGAACAAAATGAGGAACGACATGGGCAATACCAACTTTTTGAAAAAGTGAGGCTGCAGTAACAAAATGCCAAGCGCCAACTCACATCCAATGAGCGTTCTTGAAAAATAAGCCGCTAGCCCTTCGCTAAATCCCATGGGGACTAACTGCTTGAGCTCAAATTGTGCAAGCGCAAGGTTCGGTGAAGGATATAATTTTGCTGCTGCAGAAAGCATAAATAAAATGGACAAAACAATTCTGGATGCCAACACCAGGTTTTTGTGTAACGATTGATTTTCAGACATTGTGCGTGTTTTTAATTCGAATTCGAAATTAACGGAATTCCGAATCAATTTCAAGAGGCTAACGAATCGTTAACATTTTTAATCCACCTGCAAGAAGCTTAAAAATCAAATGCGTGTTTTTTCAACTCTTTGCACTAAATTTAGGCTTTAAAAAACATTCTATGAGAAAATGTACGTTTATTGCGGGTATTTTTTTCACCTCTTTTTCCCTTTTTGGACAAAGCGGTAACTGGCAGTCCTTCACCGATTCCATCCAAAGCCTTTCATCTCCTCGCGCAGAAGATTTAAATGGTGACGGTATCAAAGACGTTGTTGTTGGAGGTGGCCGCGATGGTTTTTTCAGTAACAACGGAATAATGGCATTTAATGGTGCAAATGGGAACCTCCTTTGGAAAAGACCATCAAGAAACGAAGTATTCGGAAGCGCCATCTTCAAAGACATAACTAACGATGGCATCAGGGACGTTTTTATTACCGGACGTCAAGCGCAACTTCTTGCAATAAATGGCGCCAATGGCAACCTCATTTGGGATTATTTTCCATATCCTACCAATCCGGCAGACAGTGGGCTTTACAATTTTTACAACCCTCAATTCATTCAAGACGTGAATGGCGACCTTGTCCCTGACATTCTTGTAGCAAATGGTGGCGATCACAACGCTCCCGCGTGGCAAACCAACCGACCTCCGGGACATTTGATGGTAATCAACTCCGTCACCGGTGCCTTGCTTGCCAAAGCAGTTGTTCCGGACAGTGCTGAAACCTATTGTTCGGCGATTGTGGCGGACATTCAAAACAATGGAACCCAGTGGATTTTGTATGGAACAGGAGGTGAAAACCTAGGAGGGTCGTTTTACGCCTGTCCGCTCAATGACCTGATTCAAAATAATTCTTTATCAAATTCCTTAGTACTCGCTTCTGACCCGAGTCGTGGGTATATTGCTCCTGCTTCGGTTTTGAAAACAGCTTCTGGAGGATACGACATCATCATCCAGTCTTTTGGCGGAGTGGTCACTAGAATCAAAGGAGGTAATTTCTCAACAAACTGGATCGCAACGTTTCCGGGAACAGAATCCAGTGCCGCGCCGGTAATTGGTCAGTTCACACCAGATACCAACCCAGATGTGGTCGTACTTTTATACAAAGGCATTGCACCATCCTACACAGACTTTTACCAAGTTATGTTGAATGGAACCTCTGGTGCCGTTGAGTACATTGACAGCATGGCGACCTTCAGCTATCCGTCTGCAAACGCCGTAGACCTAGATAACAATGGCATTGACGAAGCGGTGTTTTCACTTACTTACTCCGAAAATGGAGTCTACAAACATCGCTTGCGATCGATTGATTTCATCAACAATACGAATACCCAACTTGATATCACCCGAAATGGTGTCAACTTGGGCTGTACGCCTCTTTTGGCCAACTTAGACAGCGACAATACCCTTGAACTGATTTACATAGTGAAAAAAGACAGTACCAACCCGGTTGGAAACAAAGGGATTTTTGTCAACAGCGTCAACCT
>Ga0315902_10003727_pt1 | contig 22548 bp, 23 predicted proteins | sample LakEriMetagenome_9_FD_203523 | JGI IMG/M metagenome (GOLD analysis project Ga0315902, IMG submission 203523) | Freshwater fungal communities from buoy surface, Lake Erie, Ohio, United States - Buoy 12 MA117 | ecosystem: Environmental > Aquatic > Freshwater > Lake > Lake biofilm | place: USA... | reverse complement strand
GTTGTGGCAGTTCGATTGATACGCTTGTTTGTGTGTAGTGTGGAGTTGACATGTTGTGCTAGAACAGTTGAGTGTTAGGGTGCTATTGTCGGCTTGGGCTTGTGTTATCGTGGTTCATTTTTTGTATTTGGGATATTATACCAAAATCAATAAATAATTTTGGCCGCATTAAATATTTATTTTGTTGTGTGACCTTCATCTGGGCGGGGTTGTCTTTCTAGAATAGTCTTGCCTTCGGTTCTGAGCTCTTTTGCAAGTCGGTATACCGCTTCTCGAAGTAGGACTGATGCGGTGAACCCCATCATTTTTGCGTAGTCTTCTAGGTCTTGATAATCTTTGCTGTCGACGATGAAGACCGCTCGCCGACGATCGTCTGCTAGTTTATTTGGCATGTTAGTGTTTGGTTTTCTGGTTTGATACCTGAATATGATACCCAGATATTTTTCGTGTCAACAGTTTTTTTTTTTGGTGTTGACGGTTCTCTTATTTTGTACCTTTCTTTTTTGGTTTGATCGCAAACCACTTTTTAGCCTCGCTCTCAAGAGCGTTGGCCTTGTAGTTCGCTTGAACTTGCTCTGGGGAGTTTCCGCATTGCTCCGCTACTTTCGCAGCGTCTCGCAAAACCGCCATTTGGTAGGACACATATGAGTGCCGAAGTCCGTTGTGTTTCCATAGTACCTTTGCATCTTTAGACAACCTGTTCGTCATTTTGTTCGGATTTTTTGTTGGACAGATAGGCCCTTTCTTTTCTCCATTGTAGCTTTTAAGCCATTCCACAAGGTTATCCGGCATTTGAGCGACCCTTCTGCGTTTTGTTTTTGTGTGCCTGGCGTCGAGCACAATTACTTTTTCGTCGAACAGTACGGACTCCCACTCCAATCGCGGAATTTCCGCTGCCCTGGGTCCGGCGAATGCCGCAATAGCGAGGTACGGCATCCACTCTTCCTCGACACTGTCAAACAATTTTTGCAGTTCGGACGGCGTGAAAATTCCTGGCGACCCACCAGACTCCACCTTGTACGTGGTGGCTCTTTCAACTGGGTTGATTTGGTTTTTGTTTAAATATTCTTTTTCTATCGCCCAGTTGAATAGCCGCAGTATCGAGGTTCGGTTGTTATTCCTAGTTCTGTTAGACCAGTCTTTATGGTCTTGAAGGTAGTTGTCGATGTCTACAGGCCTAACGCTCTCCATGGGCACTTTCACCGACTCCACAAACCTGTTCAGGTGCGATCGGAGCGTTTGAATATCTCTGATTTGGTTGCCCGCCTTGGTCGTACTTTTCAGGTACTCGTCCTTCACTCTCGACATATCCACTCCTGTTTTGCTCGGCGCGTTTCCGTGCATGAGCATGTAGTACTCCACCGCCTCCATCAAAGGCGTTCCGTTTAATTTCTGCTCACAAGCTTCGAAGTAGAGAGCTCGGCTAGAGTTTACTTTTGCCGCCAAGGTCTCCCCTTTTTTCATTTGCTCTTGGACTAGTTCAGCGTGAGCCTCCGCTGCGGCCTCATCTGAAAAGCTCATACGATTACGTTTTTTACCGACCGACCAGGCCACCACATATACTGTCCACTGCCCCCTGTTTTGGTTTTTGTAGATATGGACTTTTCCATACCTGGACACAAAATGTTTGGGGTACGAGGCCCCTTGTTTTTGTTTTGGCATAATTTTTTCTGTGCTAGTATTGACACCGCATGACAAATTTCGTTCAAAGTTCTCCTCCCCCTTTTCTACGAATTCTGTCCGATTTGCTGTGCAAACATCTGACAATACAGACTGAATAATGACAAGAAAAACCCTTAAAAGCAGTCATTTTTGGGTAGAAATATTATTGGAGACACTCTCCAGTAATACACCACAATAAACGCTAATTGATGTTTCTCAAGGCTTTAGACTTGGTGTATTTCCTGGATATTACACCAGAATCCACGGATTCGAGCCCCGTAGGCTCCGCTCCCTTTTTTCAAGGGGGCGGTAACCCGCAGAGCCCCGCTGGGCCTTCCTCCGCGAGCCTTCGCCTTATTTTTTCTGCCCCCTTCAAAAAATCTGACATGACACAGTATTGACATGTTTTATTGTTACTTGGATATTACACCTTTATGAGTTCTATACCCGTAAACTCACCCGCACCCTCTTCAGACGTAGAACTGCAGTGGGGCGTTTGGTGGAAAAAAACTGATAACCCGCTTATGCGGCATCTGAAGGCGTTTCGGTTGGGGCCTTCAGAAATTCCAGGCGGTCTTGGTAGAGCTGGGCACTTCAAAGCCATCTCAGACATGCTTTGGGGGCCGAACAACAAAAGGAAAAAGTTTGTGTGGCACCCGTGGGCGGAACGGATGCTCGAAGAAGCTTGCGAGGCTATGGAAAAACCAAAAAGTTTTTTGGCGATAGCTGGAGCCGCCAGCACGGGCAAATCTGATTTTGGAGCCGTGTGGGCAATCGTAAATTTTTTATGCTTGCCAAGCAAAACAATGGTGCTCGTGACATCGACTTCTTTGAAAGATTCGCGGAAGCGCATTTGGGGGGCCATACGAGATTATTGGCAGGCGATACCTGGAAGAGCCCCAGGCAAGCTCGTGGACTCCGTCGGCTTGATTCGTTTTGATATGGGGACGAAAGATTCGACTGGTTCAGATCGCAGCGGAATTTCTTTGATCGCTGCCGAAAAAAGTAAGGACAAGGAAGCCTACGGAAAGTTGATCGGGTTTAAGGCTCCTCGCGTACTGCTAATTGCGGACGAGCTTCCAGAGTTAGGCGAGTCTGTGGTCGGAGCGGCGTACTCCAACCTGGCGGTGAACCCTTGGTTTCAGATGGTCGGCCTCGGAAACCCTGCGAGCTACTACGACGCTTTTGGCGTCTTTGCAAAACCTAAAGCTGGGTGGGCTTCAATAAACTCGGAGAGTGAGGAATGGGAAACCGACCGAGGGAAGTGCTTGAGGTTGGACGGCGAAAAGAGCCCTAACATTTCTGCGGGTACGACGCTTTATCCGTGGTTGATCACTTCTGATTTTCTGGAGCAACAAAAAGAATCTTTGGGTGAGAACTCTAACGCCTATTGGCGAATGATTCGTGGATACTGGAGCCCAACTGGTGCAGCTGATGGGATATATTCAGAAGCTGACATTATAAAATTTAAGGCGGATCAACCTGCAATCTGGCTGACCCCTCCGGTTAAAATTGCGGCTTTAGACCCCGCTTTTACAAATGGTGGAGATCGAACGGCTCTTTATTTTGGGTGGTATGGAGAGAATGGGGATGGACTGAAAACTTTGTGTTTTGATCGAGTTGAGTTTTTACGTGAGGACGTAACCAAGACTTCCGTACCTAGATCCTTTCAAATAGTGCAGACTTTTAGAGACCGCTGCATTAGTAATGGAGTGGCTCCTGAAAATGCTTGTTTTGACGCCAGCGGGGCTGGGAAACCTTTTGGCGACATTGTGGCTAGAGAGTGGTCTAACCGGGTGGTTAGAATTGATTTCGGCGGTCAAGCTAGCGAACTCCCGGCTAGCGTGTCTGACCCGACCCCGTCTAATGAAAGGTACGCTAATAGAGTTACAGAGATTTGGTTTGGGGCCAAAGAGTTGATGAGGACTGGGCAGATACGCGGGGTAACTCCTACTCTAGCTAGAGAGTTATGCGCTAGGACTTACTCTACTAAGAAAGGGTCTAGCATGAGACTGGTTGCGGAGCCTAAACCAGACATGAAAATGCGCATCGGAAAGTCCCCAGATGAAGCCGATGCCGCGTTAATGTTAGTGGCGTTGTGCCGCGAAAAGTTTGGCTTTGGGGCCGATAGAAAGTCCGAAACTCGTAACAGCCCAACTGTCCGCAATTTGGGTGGCGTATTTAGTAGATTGAACCGAGCTAACTTGCCTAAAATCTTGGTAAGATAAAAAAAATTTGACAGTCGTTGAAGTGCAGTTCAATAATATCTGTTTAACATACCAGCCATGATCATTGTAATCCCTGCATCTAGCGAAGACGCTGTATCCGAAAAAGGCTTGGAGGCCCTTATCAAATTTGGACCGTACCAAAACCACGAAGCTTTGGTGGTAGCTAAGCCTTCCGACGAGGCTAGGCTTAAAGTCGTGTTTGACAAGGTCCAAAACCTTTTTTCTAAAGTCTCTACTCATGTTTTTAGCCAAGACGGCCCCTCCGCTCCCCCATCGGACATCAATTTTTGCTGGTTCCATTCCGCGCATTACTTGAAGTATGTCGCTAATAGTGTAGCCCCTTGGTTTTGGTTCGGGGCTCAGGCCACTCCTTTAAAGTCTGGGTGGCTGGACTCTTTAGAGTCCGAGTATAACTTGGCTAAAATGCCTTTCTTGGGGGCGTTTGTAGACACTGAGCTAGTTTCTGCCGATGGCACCACATACAAGGAAGGGCAGCATTTGGCGAGGTCCGCAGTATACTCCCAAGAATACCTACCTAACTCTTCTTTGGCTTCACACTCCCCGTTGTTCCCCATAAATTATGAGGTGTTCTGCCAAAACGAAATCGTGCCTAGGGCCCATAACACATCTTTGATTCAAGTAGCTGGGGATGTTAAGTCGTCTTCTGTCTTGTACCACGGGCATCTTAAAGAGGCTGCTCCGGAACCTTCGGAGAGTTCGGGGAAACCTTCGGGGAAACCTTCGGGGAAACGTTCGGGGAAAACCGAAGACAAGCTTGAAAAGGCTGCCTTGGAGTAATCGGCCTTATGTCCTCTTCTACAAACGACCTCCTTCTAGAGACTATTGATGATAGTGGCTCTCCTCCTAGAACTCGCATTAAAGATGCCAAGAGCGCGAGGGAGATTTACCACAGGCTTTTAAAAGCCGATGAGCAGTCTGCTCAAAACAGAGCTGCGATCGACGAGATGTTTGCGGGGGCCCCTCCGTACGATGACGCTGAGTTGAGGGCAACGGGACAAGCGGCAAGAGCGAATGTTAATTTCGGTGAAGCGGACGCTTTGCTTGAGTCCGCTTTATCTGGGTATGTGGACTTGCTTTCTAGTGTCGAAGTGCTTGTTAATTTTAAGACGAAGTACGGAACTCCTCAAGAACGGCTTGAATATGAAGCCACCATTAGTGAAGAGCTCACTCGTATGTTACGCGGTTGGAACTCGTACACCCCTAACTGGCTTAGGTTAGCTACTCATTTTGTGGCCCACGGAGTAGGCATTGCTTATTTTGAGTCTGACTTGGATTGGCGTTGGAGGGTCGGCGGGTGGAGCGATTTTCTCATACCGCGAAAAACTTTGGCCAGTGAGTCCGAGATAGAAGTAGCTTGTTGCTCTAGGGTGATGCAAGCTGAACAGCTTTACCGTTTCATCGAAAACGAGCAAGAAGCTTCGGAGTTGGGGTGGAACGTGGAAGCGGTGAAGAAGGCTGTAAAAGACGCGGTTTCTAACTCACCTTCGTATGGGGGCCATTCTACCGACTGGGAAGGCGTTGTTCGGGAGATGAAAAGCAACGACTTGTATGTTGGTGTTGCCACTTCTTCCGAAGTTAAAGTAGTGCATATTTGGAATTTAGAGTTTGATGGGACCGTAACTCATTCTATAATTCTTAGAGACGACCCTACTGAAAAAGAAGAATTTTTGTATAGGAAGATTGGTAAATTTGCTCATATGGAGCAGGCCTTCACTATTTTTACTTATGGAGTCGGCGTCAACGGACAATATCATAGTATTCGGGGGCTAGGGGCTAAAATTTTTACCGAGATACAAACTAGCAATAGGCTAAGGTGTCAAATGGTCGACGGGGCACTTTTGAGCAGCAGTGTGATACTCCAGCCAGCTAACGAAGACGCCCTCCAGAACTTGCAACTTTCTTATTTCGGACCTTACAGCATTTTGACCCCCGGAGTAGAGATTCAAGAGCGGGCGATACCTAACATGTCTACCAGCGTCCTCCCCGTTCTTCAGGACATGTCTAGCTTAATATCTAGTCGCTCCAGTGGCTACCAACCAGCGGCTTATGATGTAAACTCGAAACAAAAAACTAAATACGAGATTCAAGCCCAACAAAGCGCTAGGGCGATGTTGAGCACTTCCGCGTTGTCTTTGTTTTATGATCCACTTGAAAGGCTTTTCAGAGAAGTTGTCCGTAGGGTGTGCCGCAGAGACTACTACCCATCAGAGCCCGGAGGTGGCGCGGTACGCGAGTTTCGGAGGCGGTGTTTTGAACGCGGGGTACCTGTAGAAGCTATTCACCAAGTTGATTTGGCCCGAGTAACTGCAGTCAGAGCGATTGGCGCTGGCAGTGAGCAAATGCGTCAATTAACTTTTGACGAGTTTGCTCAGATAGCCCCGGCTTTTGACGAGTATGGAAGACAAAATCTATTGAGAGATCGTGTGGCGGCTAGAATTGGGTACGCTAATTCTGATAGGTACGTACAAAAACCTACTGCTGAAAGCCGACCTTTAATGGACGAGAAATTTGCAAATCTTGAGAACAACACTTTGATGGCTGGAACTCAGCTTCCGACATACCCTAACGACAACCACACTGTTCATGCTAGAAGCCATATCGCAGCACTTTCTCAGGGGGTTAGCGGGTTGCAAGAGGGCTCCGCAGATATGGTAGCGGTTATCCCTGGGTTGGTTGCTTTGCTGGATCACGCCACTCTCCATGTGGAGGCGCAGTCTAACGACCCAACTGTTACTGAAGAAGCTGCGGCAAATCGAAAAGTCTTGTCTCAGCTTACGGAGATTGTAACTAACGGTGCTAAGCATGTGCAAAAGTTGCAGCAGCAAGCCCCTACTCAGGGGGGTCCTGATTTGGGGGCCGAGGCGGAGCAGTCTGCTTTGGCGGCAAAGATAGAGGAGAGCCGAGTCAAACAACAATTGATGATGGAGGAAGCGGCAACCAAGCGAGAGATTCGAATTGCGGATGCCACCCAAGAGAGGGCTTTTAGAGACGCTGAAAAAGCACAAGAAATCGCGTCTAGGGTATAATATTTGAGTTGCATGATGACAAAATCTGACTGGGATCGCAACGATTCGCTCCGAACCAGACTGCTTTCCCTTCTTAACGAGGAGCCGCTTAAAGAAGCTCTAGAGGTCTGTTTGTCTATGGAGACGGACATACCAAATCAGTTTGTGGGCACTGTAGATATACTCCATCAAGCAGCCCTGAGTGGGGCAGCTAGAGAAGGGTACTTTCGGTTTTACCGAAATCTAAAAGCGCTTACAAAAGAACCAGCAAAACCCATTGTTCTGTCAGAACCATGGTCGCATATAAAACCAACAACATAAAATAAATCATGCCCGATTCCATGCCAGCTACAGACGCTCAATCCGCTTCTGAGCAATTAACTAATGAACCTACTCAAAGCGATACCGCTGTTGTTTCTACACCAGAGCAACAATCGGACTACGAGCCATCGTGGTTTTCTGCTTTGGATAAGGCTTTTGAAGAAGCTGAGTCTTCCGAAAAAAGCCAATCTGAATCTGAAAATTCAGATGAGCCCGAGCCTAAAGATACTCCTGTCGGCACTGAGGAGCCCGAATCTCAGGAAACAGAGCAAGGCGAAACTAAATCCATGACCGCTACTGCTGGGGCTAGGTTTAAAGAAATTAAAGCGGAAGCTAAAGCAGCACGAGCCAAAGTAGCCGAGCTAGAAGCCAAGCTTGCTCAGCTTGAAAGCGCTAAGCCTTCTGATTTTGAAGACCCCGAGAAACTTAAGTCTGTATTATCCGAAAAAGAATCCAAGATTTCTGAGTATGAGAGGGAGCTTGCTATCTCTAGATTTGAGGCCACCCAAGAATACAAAGAGTCAGTGGTAGCTCCAATGGCAGCTATCTTAGGCGTTGTTGAAGACTTAGCTAAAGAATACGAAATTTCCGAAAAAGCTATTCTCAGTGTCTTAGAGGAGCCTAACCATAAACGGCAAGGAGAGCTAATTTCCGACATAGCCAGCAATTTCTCTGAGAGGGATAGGTTTAGCCTTTACCAGCTTGGAGACGATTATGCTGCTGTTATTGAACAGCGCGACACTCTTAGAGCTCGCGCTTCTGAGGCGTTAGCTGCAAGGGAAAAAGCTGCTCAGTTGCAGGAATCAAAGAAAGCCGAGGAGTCCAGGAAAGCGTGGGGCAGCTCAGTTAAGTCAGTCTGGGAAACCTTTAAGTCTAAAGTGCCCCTACCTGACGCTCCTGAAGATCGCGCTAAGTTTGAGTCAGAGGTCATGTCTCAGGTCGCCAATGTAAACTTTGACAAGCTGTCGGACGACCATAAAGCTTTTGCAGCGTATTCTGGGGCGGTTCTTCCGGAGGTTCTTAAAAGAAACAAAGCCCTATCTTCTGAGATTTCAGAATTAAAAACGGCTTTGAAGAAGTACCAAAAAGCGACACCCGGCGCTGGATCTGGGACGGATTCTAAGCGTCAAGATGTTGATTCAGGTCTGAGCTTTTTGGACTCCATTGAAAAACATTTTTCTGTTTAAGAAAAAAAGTATTGACACCTTTATGTCTTTACTTATTTTGCTATCGCGGTCTGGATACCGCTAAATATTCAGGACAAATCAAAGAGCTTAACGCCCCGCAAGGGGCCCTTCCTTGGCTCGGGAAGGGAAACAACAACCCAACCCAAATTTCAACCAAGAAAGTAATTTATGCCTTTCGATATTGATCATCTTTTGGTGAATGAGGCTAACCGTATCGGTCCTGACATTTACCATAAATCCCTTAACACGTCACCTTGGCTTAAGCTTTGCAAAAAAGCTACATGGCCTGATGAGATGGGCACTTCCATTTCCGTGATGACCTATCAGCGTTCGCTTCCTACTACAGCTCAGGCGTGGTCTGATGTTGGTTTCAATACTGGCTCGGGCTCTAACTGCGTCCCTTCTGCCACTGTAGTTGAGTTCGCTCAGACCCTTCGCAACTTCAACCTTCAGCAGACCGCTATCGAGTCTCCGAAGATTTGCGTAAACGACCTTCGCTTCACTATGAAGCGCAAAGAGCAACTCTCCAACATTTTCCGTATTCTCACCGAGAATACGAGCTACGCTTGGATTGAGCGCTATCGTAGCGAATACAGCCGTTTGGCTGAGAACAAAGTGCTTCCCGTTACTGTGTCTTCGACGGCCCAGTTGGTGTTCGGCACTGGCGGCAACTTTCCCAACGTTCCGACTGGAGCTGCCCCTAGCCGCTTGACTCAGGGCATTCTTGATCGCTTGTATATGCGCCTCATTCGCGATGGTGCTGGCAACAATCCGTTCGGCCGCGAGAATGGCCGTCCTCAGTTCGCCATCATCACTAGCTCGGAGCAGAGCAACGGCCTCATTCTTGAGAACACCGCTGTTCGCGAAGACTACCGCTACAGCACCAAGGTTAGCGAGCTTCTTTCTCCTCTTGGCGTTGAGCGCGCCTACAAGGGCTTCTACCACCTCATCGACGACTTCGCACCTCGTTGGAACTGGAACTCTGGCACAAGCACTTGGACTCGCGTTCCGCATTACGTTCGTAGCACTACTGGCACCTTTAATTCCGGTTCCGGCCGTTGGGACATCAATCCTGACTACCTTACTGCTACGTACGAAGATACCTTCGTGTTCCACACTGATGTGTTGGAGTGCATGATTCCCGCCCCAATCACCGCTCCTGGCGGCAACACTAAGTTCGACCCTGTCTCGTACATGGGCGAGTTTAAGTGGCTCAACATCCGTGACACTGCCGACAATCCTGACGGCACCATCGGATATTTCCGCGCTGTTCTTAGCTCTGGAAGTAAGCCCGTGTTCCCTGAATGGGGCTATGTGATTCGTCACGCACGTTGCGATTCCTCGCTCGGACTCCTCAGCTGCTAATAAGTAGCTGCTCTGGCATGAACGGCCAGCCTCGTTAAACGCGGGGCTGGCCAAGCCTAGAATAAATATATTATGAAGAATTCTATTTCTTTTCCCTCACCTGAAGGGTTTTCGGCCCCAGAAGATTCCAAACCCGGCCAGCCTTTTGAAGTGATGGCCACTGTTGTTATGGCTGACGATGGGAACTTGACTCTAAACGCTGTTGACGGAGTCCCTGTTGCTGCGGCACCCGACAAAGAAGACTACGATGAGGAGAGCTCTGTTGAAGCAGAAGGTGAATCCCCTGAGACCGAAGTCGAACTCCCTCCTGGCGACGGTTTTTTGATGGCTATAGAAAACGGAGTTAACAAGAAAAATTCAAAAGCTTGACCCCTTTAAATGAACTGGGTATTTGACATAGATACTCGTAGGGTAAGCGAATACACCACTGGTAGCGCCGTTGTCTCTGTCCCATTTTCTTACCCTGACAAATATCCAGTTAGCATATCAGTTCTCAAATCGGGAGAGCCTTACGTGTTTACAGGTTCGGTTGTTTGCGTAGTTAAAGAATCCGGAAAACCTAGTTCTACAACTTTAGCTTTTTTGGAAGCCCCGGTTTCTGCATCTGATAGTTCTTTTGGTGTTTTGGATTTGTCTACTCCTGAATTGGGGGACCTGTTGAATTCCGAGGGAAGTTCTGTTTTGGCTTTTGTAGTGTGCGTTATATCCGGCCCTATAGAAGTCTCAAGCCATTTGATACATGCGTACACTTCAGTTCGGAATACTATTTAAATGAATTGGGGATTTGACATAGATACTCGTAGTTTAAATTGCCTAGTCACAGAGCATTCTATTTATAGCGTACCTATTTCATACGCTGATAAGTACCCAATTTCTATACGCGTAGTTAAATCTGGGAGCCCTTACACTTTCAGCGGTTCTGTAGTATGCTCTATAAAACCTGCTTCTAGACCTAAAGCTGATAATTTGGCGTTTTTAGAGTTGCTTGTTAGCTCCAGCGACTTTGCATCCGGTGTTTTGGACTTGTACACTACGGAACTTAATGACTATCTACCGCCTGACGGCACTACACCTCTGTCTATTGACATAACTATTTTAGACGGAGGCGTTGAGGTGTCCAGTCTTATTTTACCGGCCCCAGCTTCTAGAAGGTGCTACATGCCCGGTTCTCCAGGGCCTACTTCTTCAGCTTCCTCTTTAGCTACTGAAGCTGAAGCTGTGCTTGGCGCAATTAACACAAAATGGATGTCTCCACTTAGAGTGAGGCAATCGTTTGACTCTTTCCTTAACGCATCCGGTATAACTTTAATGCCTTAATAATCAAATGATATGTCTATCGCTTCACTTGCATTTGGGACACCAAGCCCGATCCCAACACCGCCCGCAGCGGGGAAGAAGCTCTTCCTTGGTGCGGATGGTAAGCTCAGGACTATCGCTCCGGATGGCACTGTGGACATTGTTGGAGGGACGGGCGTTGTTGACTGGGCCGATATTCAAAACAAGCCACTCGTGTTTCCTCCCGAAGATCATCTTGCAGCTAAAATCACTGATTTTGTCGACGCGGCCAACGACGCTATAACTGAGTTGGACGCCGGGACATATTAACCGTAAACACACACCACATCAATAAATTAGAAAACTAATAAAATGGCGAACCCTATTATCAAAATTAAAAGAGGCTCAACGGCCCCATCAGTAAACGCTCTCCAAGCGGGCGAGTTTGCAATCGACCAAGCCGCTAAGAATCTCTACCTCGGCGTAGAGGTCGGCGGCGTCGTCACCAACGAAATCGTTGGCGGCTCTGGCACATTCGCGACCAAGCAATTCGTAACCGATGCGGTGAACGCAGGCACAGGCTCGCTCGGCACGATGTCCACGCAGAATGCCAATGCGGTCGCGATTACTGGCGGCTCTATAAGTGGAGTGGCTTTGAGTGTGTCTGCCCCTCTAATTGACCTTGCAGGCGGAACAATTTCTAATGTTCCCGCTCCAGTAAGCCTCGGAGATGTTGTTAGCAAAGGTTATGTAGACTCGGCAATCTCCGCTCTCGGTTCGGTGTTCCATTATGCTGGCGAAATTGTATGGGGCGTGCCGGGCACGCCGTATGATCTCGATACTATGCCCTCCGATCAGACTACGGGAGCCTATTACCGCGTTGGTAACGATGCCACTTTCACCTCTGGCGGAAACAGCTACGCGGCCAAAGCTGGCGATGCGTTTGTTAAGACAACAACGGGCTGGCAAAAGATCGACAATGTTGATGCCGTTGTGCTTCCGACTGCTAACGAAATCGCCGTAACTGGTGACGAAAATGTTGGTTACACCGTTTCGATTGACCCTGTTTTCTCTGGCCGCGTTTCAACAGCGGAGACAGACATCGACGACCTGCAAACCAAGACTCAAAACATCGACCTTGCTGGCACGACTGCTAATACAACTAAAGTCGTTGGCACTATTCAGCTTGGCGATATTTCTGCTATGGGAGCCAGCATCAACGACAGCGGCACTATAACTGCGGTTGCGTCAGGTGGAGATAAATTCTTTGAGGCAAGTTATTTCGACGGCATAACGCTTGGAGCGCAATATATGCCCGGCCACACCGTAAAAATTAAAACTAATTTGGTTGGTGTGGATCACCCGTCAAACGGCACTCCATCCATCGAAAACTTCATTATCGACGGCGGAGTTTACTAAAAATCCCTAACCCCAAGTCCCTTGCGGGTTCCAATCCCGCAGGGGCAACCCATTTCTATAAATGGCTAGCCCAAAAATAATTCCGAAAAAAAGCGTAGTCAGTAAAGTGCCTGACGCCACGGCGCTTGTGGCTGGCGAAATAGCCATAAATTACGCAGATAAAAAGATTTACGGGAAACATCCTCAAACGGGCGTAGTTGTCGAGCTGGGAGGCGGAAGCGCAGACGGGGGAACTCCGGGGCCGCACCGCCACGACGAGATTTCTTCGCTGGACGATTCGCAGATTTTAGAGATCACGAATGCAGGGCAGCTAGCTTTTCAAAGCGGAACGAACGCGGTTAAAAACTATAACTTCCCTGCTACGGGCGGGACTCTGGGGTTAAGGGGCGGGGACACGGTTTTTAGCGATGCTGAGCCGAGCAACCCATACCCCGGGCTCAGGTGGGTCAATACAGCGACAGGGCGTGTGTATGACCGATATGTTTGGAAGGACGCTGTTAATACAGAATACTCTAGGTGGGTGGAGTTTTCTGGAGGCGGCGCCAGCGCGGCGACTGGCAGCGGGGTGGTTTGGGGAGACATTCAAAATAAACCAACCTTATTTGCACCGGAATCGCACAGTCATGCAGCAAGCGAGGTCACCGGGTTGGCCTTGCTTGCAAAAACAGGAAGCTATGCCGACCTGCTGAATACGCCAACAACTTTTACTCCAAAAACGCACGCGCATGTCATTGGGGATATAACGAATCTTCAGACGACATTGAACGGATTAGTTACAACAACTTCTCTGACTGCTGCATTGGCGACCAAGCAGGCTGCCGGGGCGTATGCCAGTTCCAATCATACGCACGATGCTAGTGCAATCACTAGCGGAACGATCAGTGTAGATCGGCTCCCTGTATTGCCTTCGTCGGCGCCGCCAATAGTGCTGTCCGGCCTTATATCGGACATAACCTCATCTGAGGAGGGGAACATAGGCCAAGGGACTATTGTTATCAGTAGTGGTGACGGCAAGCGGTATATCTATAAGGGAACTGGCAGCAAGGCTTCTACGGCTTCTTATATTGAGCTATCAGATATTAGTCCGCAATGGGGCTCGATTGCTGGCGTCCCTTCTACATTTAATCCGGCAACGCACAATCACCCTGTTTCTGAAATTACGGGTTTTGAGTCTGCTGTGGCGGGCTATGTAGCGGCTTATGCCCCCACGATAACCGTGACCGATAATGCAGGGCTTGAAAATGTTTCAGGGCAATTAACCACAAGGTATAATACAACAATCGAAGATACGGTAGAGAGCATCAAAGTGGGCGGAGCGAATGCCAAGGCTGCTAGCGAATGGAAGACAAAAACCGTGGTTGAGGTTTTGGACGAAATTCTCTTTCCAACAATCGCTCCGACCATCAAAACGGCAAAGTCTGCCTCTATTTCTGGGGTTAATGAGGCCACTCTGGAAGTGGGAGCGTCTTACTCTCGCACGCTCACTGCAGGGTTTAATCAAGGTTTAATTAAGAATGGCGATGGCTCTGATGGCCCCGCGCTTGTTGGTGCCGTAGCTGCAACCAGCGGCTACACTTTCTCTGGGACAGGAATAGTCTCCGCCACCGCGCAAAACGGAAGCACTTACTCGCTGTCGTCTGTGATTGTGGCGGGGGACAATAAATGGAGTGTGGCTATAACTCATAGTGCTGGCTCTGGGGCTTACTATGATAACAAGGGGGTAGCCTCTTCTGCGCTGGATTTGTCCAGAGGGGCAGGAAGCGCGTCTGCGACCACACCTACGGTTACTGGGGTATACCCGTATTACTACCTCAGAAGCGCCAGTGCTCTCACGGCGGATCAGTTCGTTACAGCTATACAAAATGGAACTGCTACTGCTGTGGTTGCCGCTAGTTCCGGGGCGCTGACTATTCCGTATGCGTTGAATCAACAGTATATCTATGTCGCTTACCCGACTTCAAGCTCCGCAAGAACAACATACGAGACAAGCATTTCTGACAATGGGGCGATTACTCTTGTGTTTGAAGCAGTCGTTCAAAAAGCCGTCACAAAAATGCAGGGAACCACTACAATATGGAGTAGGCAGTATCATGTTCATGTCGGAAAACGAGTAACGACATCTTCAAACGCAAACATTATTTTAAGATAACTTATGCCATCAGGAATCTCACTTTCTGCTAGTGTGCTGGTCGGAAATAACCAGCCTGTAGATGCTAAATACGGCCCGTATGCCAGCACAGCAGCGGCTTTGGCGGACATCCCTGTTTCTATGCGGTATCAGGGGTTGACTGTAGGGATCAGCGCTGCTACGGGAGTTAAAGAGTATTGGTTCCGTTCCGGGACAGGGGATGTGGATTTGGTTGAGAAGGTCACTGCTGGCTCTATCCCCACCGATCAAATTATAGAGGACACTTACTCTAATTTGATGAATCTCTATAACTCAGGTTCGCTCATAACAGGAAAATACTATAAGATTACAGATTTTAGGCTGACTTGGTGGGACTATACCGAAAATAGCTATGTCGGGCCTGATATTCCTATAACAAGTGGGCTGACAAACGGGGGTCGGTATTTATTAAGAAGCAAGGGGACTACTACTGATAGCCAGTTGGGGGCTATTGGTGCCACCACCTCGGTAGGGTCTGCGTTCACATATAACGGAGCCGCATGTCAAGGCTCGGCCACTGTCGTTCCCGTGGTTCTAGGCCAAGAGATTCGTGCCGATCAAATCGAGCCTCTAATTATATTTGCCGCCACAAACAGGCAGTTTGCTTCTGTCGCCTACTCTACAATTCATCCTGAAGATATTATTTATTATGAATTTAATACTTCGCTAGGATGGGGCAACAGATTTGGGGTAGGGTTTAGCATACTGCCTAATTCGAGGGGGTGGATATACCGCAGGATCGGGCACCAGTATACGGGGATCATTGGCGAATATAAGGCGGGAATAGTGGATGCCCCTTACGACTGGAGGCACATGACATTTAGTTGTCGTCGTATGGACTTATCTAGTATCCCTGAATGGACTACTAGCGGCACTTATCAGCCGGGACAAATAGTAAGGTATCGAGAAAAATTGTTTACTCCTACTCAGGACAATACCACTGGACGATATAACGAGAACGGGTTTTTAATTGATAGCCCCCCAGATTATTTGAGGCAATCATGGGATTCTGGAAGGTTGTATGCGGTAGGCGACGAGGTTTGGTATGTTGCCAAGCCCGGCGTAGACACCAACGCCACAGCACTAGCAGGGGCAGTAAAGCATTATAGGAAAACTAGTAGCGGCGCGGCTGGCGTTTTGCCTACGGATTCCTCTGTGTGGACGGAGGCAAGTCTTTTGTCTGATTTTGACTGGTTCACAAGAATAGACCCGAACGGAGGCGGGCGAGAAGAAATAAATACCTTAAATTTTTGGAGTTGGATACCTCTATCTCCCTTTGTAGAGGGCAGGACTTATTTTCCTACTTCGGAACGACAAGGTTTTGGGGAGGGGACTAGGCTGTTCCATGGATACACTAAAATAGGGTCAAGGCTGCCTAATGACGAAACTCCATTTTCTATGTGGGGCGTTAGCAACGGGTCTGGCACGCCTAAATACTCTCAATTTTATGGTAAGCCAAGGCTATCATGGAACTGGGATATTTTAGACCCTAATGCGGGAGCGGTTGGAGTGCCTTGGGACTATACAACAAGAGCGCAAAAGCCCACTTTTGCTTCGGACCCTACAAGTAATGCGGCTCCTGTCACTTGGTCGAGAGACCCTGATTACTCACATCGGTCAGGAGTTGGCAGGGCTTCTGCTTATGTAAGGCACAGCGACAACATTACGCTTGGAAGTCTCGGAAATGTTTTTTACGGGTATTGCAGTTACATAAATATACCGGGGCCTACGAGTTCGCATAATGTCTTCAAGGGAGGGTTTTCTGGTATAACTGCGAAAGAAGGGTTTTCGTATAATCTCATGTCTACTGGGGATACCTTAACCTGCGGTTACGGGTTCTACAATAACAAGTGCGCGTATAGGTTTGAAGGAAACAAGTTTGGTGATTCATGCGCTGCTAATATCTTCGGCTCAGTTTACAGGCAAAACACTACAGGTAACAGATTTCAGTGTAACGTATTTGGTTGGGGGAGTTCCAATAATATATTTGGAAATGAAGTTATTTACAATTTATTTGCAGGGTTGGTGGACTTAAACATTTTCGAAAATGTTATCGCGGGCAACAAGCTTGGTTTCTACACATCCGCGAACACTGTGGGGTCGGCGTTCACTAACAACGAACTTAAAGGGTTTGCTCGTAGCATCATCAACTCTGGCAATAATAATAAATGCTCGTATATTTTTTGGAATAACATTATTAGTGAAAATATAGATAACTGTAAATTCTATAATTTTCAAAAGAACTCCTGCACGGCACTAGATAATTGTGACTTTACTGGAGAGGCGGTTTACAATCGTTTTTACGACGAGGTAGCTTATTTAACAGCGGGCAATTATTTTACGCTTAATTCTGTTGGCAGGGTTTTCGGGACTACCGTTGGCGCGTCTTTTGCGTATAACAATGTAGAGCCGAATTTATTGATGAGCGTAGAAACTTTGACTGCGTCAGCATTGTATGGTAATAGTTATCATAAAAGACTGGTGAGAACTAGTAATAACTCGCGGCGGGTCGTTTATTTTGACGGGAACGGAGCGCAACAATCCATTGCATTTTAATATGAACGTCATAGCAAAAAAAGAAATTTACAACAACAACAGCGTGCTCGTTTATTTTTATGAACAAGGAGCTACAAAAAAAGAAAAACGAATGAAGCCCCAGCATGTGCTTACCGAACTTGCGATAACATTAGAAAGACCCCCTACAATGGAAGAAGCATTCGAGGATGTTGATGTTGTTTACGATAAAATTATCGAATGCGTTTCTTACACTTGGGGGCATGACGAGAGCGAAGTAGATCAGGCCGTAGAAGCCAAACGATGGGAGCTGCAAAATGATTGAATTTCCAACTAGCCCGGCTCCGCAACAGGGGCAAACTTATACTGTTGCCGGAAAGTCATGGAAGTGGAACGGAACTTCTTGGGAGGCTCTTTCCGGTTCCTCGTCGTCAGGCCCCGTTACTTGGGATGATGTAACAGGTAAGCCTACCTTTGGGACGGCAGCCTATACGGAGTCAACTTCCTATGCATCGTCCGCGCAAGGGGCAAAAGCTGACTCGGCTAGCCAACCGGGGCATCTCCATATCATTGCAGATATAACTGGTTTGCAAGCAGCTCTGGATGCGGCTAGCGGCGGAGTCAGCGCCATCAATGACCTTGATGAGCTGTTTAACTCTGCCAGAGCCACCTACTACCACGAGGTCGGCTATACGGCGGGCGGGGATGTCTCGGCCATTGAGGTGTATGCTACTAGCGCGAAGGCCACGCACCTTTACTCACGCGCATTCACTTACAACGCCTCGGGGAATATCACCCAAGTCCTCACCACCGATCGCCAAAATTCGGGCGTATCTCTTACTAAAACAATTTCTTACAATGGGTCAGGCGACATCGCCACCGTGACTCGCAACTACAATATATGAGCGCAACATCTGGATTTACAGGGGCAAACACAGGTCGCACCAACGGCGTTTTCTTTATCGGGGACGCGCTTTTGTTGGGGGCAAACCAAAAGATCGAAGCCGAGGCGGTGGTGATTCAAGGCAGTGGCGCGATCCGCGCCAACGACAGCGTCGCGGGGAACGAGGTCATTATAAAAAACTGTTCCATTTTTATTGATGGCGTGGACAGTCCGTTTTCCACTCTTACGGCAACCCTTTCTCACGCTGGGGCAAGCGAAAAACGGTCAGGGCAATCAAATGCCGATCTGACTTTTGACGGCTGCGTGATTATCAAAAGAGAATCGGCTGGCAGCGGCGCAAGGCGGCATTACTTTATTTCTAATTTCTATGATACAAGAGTCGTATGCGAAAATAACGCCACCTTTTTTCTTTCAACCGAACCGTCAGCAAAGATTAAAAATCTTCTTCTCAAGAATTGTTCTGGATTTCAACCAGCGGGCGCGTTTTCTTACGCTACGGGACTAACGCTAGACGCCACGGAATTATTGTATTCGGATTTCGGCAGGCTGGAGATCGTGGGGTTCGAAACGGTAAACCCCGGCGGCGCTCCGATTAAGATGGTTGGCGGAGTTGGCATTCTTAATTATCTTTACCTATGGAACAAAGGTGTTTCCATCAACAATACAAAGTATTATATTGTAAACCAAGGAGAATATGTAAACGGAGCTTATCGCGGAAACTATATCCTTGAAGGATATTCTGTTAGTTGGAAATTTGTTGATACCGCATCTTTGCCGGTGTCGGGAGTTAAAGTTTGTTTGTATGACAACATTGATAACATCCACACTTACAATGGAACACTCAGCAAGCGGGCAGAATACATCACAGATTCCGCAGGCAAGCTCGTCGGCACATGGGACTCTCGCTTGCGAACTTCAGGCAGTTCGCAAGTGCGCGATACCTTGTTCTTGCTATCTTTAAGAACTAACACTAACGGATCGACTTACAGCATTTCAAACGGGAGACCGTATAGCTTGGACGCTGTTCAAAATCAAATTGCGGTAAAATCTTACTCGCACGCCGCTAGCTCTTTTCAGCAAGGAACAAATTACTCAAATACCGCAAAAGTCGGCGCAATAAATGAGACTTATGCGGCTAGTATTTTTGAGAACTTCTATTTGGGCCTCGATGCAAGTATTAGCGAGCAAAATAAAAGTGTCGTTGATGCCTACACTCAACTCGATAACCCACTGAAACTTTACGATTACGCGAAATCAAAGTGGTATGACAATGAAAGTTATCCGCTTTTGAGCAGAACTGGAAATACAATTAACACAGGAAGTTACAATGTAACGATCGACGCATCAGCAGCATCAGTTTTTGCTTTTAACGGATCAACCATCACGATCAAAGCCGCTACTTTTGTCGGGAACATACAAGGCACAGGAACTTTCACGCTCCTGAATGGGGCCGAAGTTTTGGGCGCATTTGGCAGCACCACTGTATATCCTTGGGAAGTCAGCAATGTCGAGGCGGGGTCGAGGCTTCAACTTTTCAATGTTACGAAAAATGCTGAAATTGAAAATTTGGTAGTCGGTGGAGGCGCGGGCACAAAGGTATTGGCGAACGGAACTTACGCCACCGCCGAGGCCGCGCTTGGCGATAGCATACGGCTTCGCGTAACCCGGCAAACAGGCGCAACAGCTTTCTTGCCGTTTGAATCTTTCGGCGTGGCGACGGCTTCCGGCCTCTCGTTCCGCGCAGATCAATCGCTCAATACGATCTACAATAGCAACAGCATAGACGGCTCTGGGATCAGCGGCATTTCGCTTTCGCCTGATTACACCAATGTCGAGATCGACCTTTCCGATTCTTCGGCTCCCTACGAGGTTAGCGCACAGAGCATTTATGCTTACTACATTTACCTTTTAACGACCCAACAGGGCATCGCCAATTTCTTTGGGGCCATCACACCGATCGACCAGATGAACTACCAAGTAAACTCCTCGGTCGTTCCGCTCAAAATTCAAAACACAGGCTCAACCGATGTGGTGCTGAACGGGGGTCGCATCTTCCGCGACGACGGCGTGAGCATTATCAGATCAGGCGCAGGCACGGGGAGTCTCGTTCACGACACCGGGTTCCTTGTGCAATTCCTCCAACCACAAGTCGCCGCCGCGCTGACCGCCTTCGGCACCGCCAGCGCCACCGATCTCACCTCCATGGAATCTCGCCTGAAAAAGAAAATCACCCAAGCCGCCTTACTATGAGCAACGAAACAGTCAGAAGCCAAAGAGGAGTAAAACTTTCTTACGGAGAGGCATTTTCGTTTGTCGCAATCTTAATCGCTGCATTCTCCGCATTCAGCGGATGGATTGTTTTGCCGGAAAAAGTCGTTGCACTCCAAAAAGAAAACGACCGCCAAGATATGCGGTTGGGCCAGATCGAATCCGTTGCCGCCGAGAGGGCTGAAACTTTGGTGCGTATTGACGAAAGAACCAAGCGGATCGAGGAAGCACTTAAAAAACTCAACCCATGAGAACTACCAATTTACTACTAATTGCTACTATTTTGGTAGTTGGCGGGTGCGCCCATAAACCCGCGCCATCCCCCAATTACACAGGGATCACTACCCAAGCGGAGTCGGTCTCTGGAAATCTTGGCAAGGTGCGTGAAGGTGGCGAGGGCGTGCGGGCACGACTCCGCGAGTCCTCCGCTCTACTTGATAAACTTGACCAAAAAGCTGCCGCCCTGCTCGAAAAATGAAAACCTTCTTTGTATTATTCTTTATCGCCGTCACGCCGCTTCTCGCTCTCACGCAAGAGGAGAGGGATACAGTAGTCGAAATGCGGGAGACGATCCTCCTCCTGCGGGCTGGTCTGGATTCCGCCTACAAAGCCAACGAGAGGGCCCTCGCGGCGGTCGCTAATGCCTCGGCCCAGACCGCCGATCTTTCCAAGCGCCTCAAAGTTGCCGCCGAGGAAGTGGCTCAACTCGCTGCCGAGCGGGACCGCCTCACGACTGATCTCGCTGCTATGAAAGTGAACTATGATCGGCTGAACGCCCGCTACCAGACAGCCCAGCTTATTATAGCGTTGTCCGTCGCCTTCGCGGTCGGGATGCTCGCCATGCAGTTCACCCACACCCTGACTCCTCCCTACGGAATCATCGTTCCCATTGCAGCGGGGGCTGCTGCGTTTTTTGGCATTTACATCATTCTATAAAAGAAACCCCGTTTCATTAACACCACCCAACTCTTATGAACAAAATCCGTCGTTTTCTTTCTTCGTGGCAGGGCCTCCTCGCCGGGGTTATCGCCATCAGCTTGTATCTGGCCCTGCCGATCGGTCTTCGAGCTTACGACCCCACGGCGGGTATTTTTGACGCCGGATACCTCCAATGGCTCGGCCTCGCGACGGTGCTATCTTGCTGGGCCGTTTTCGTGGGCTGGATCACTTGGCAGATTGCGTTCCGCTCCATCGACCGCTCCGCAGATCAAAATCTCTCCCGGTGGTTCGAGGGGTTGAGCGACCGCGAAAAGTGGTATGCCACGCAGGCCACATTTATTTTCATGCTCCTGTTATTCATTATCGCCCTGAAACTCGTCCCCTTGTGATGGAATTCCTCTTGATTTTACTTCTGCTTTTCCTTGGCGGTTGCTGCAAGTGCCCGCCACCGGAGGCCACTCCCGCGCCGTCGCCGACCCCGGTTTCTACGCCGATTCCGGTTTCCACCCCGAAGCCCAAACCCTCTCCCACTCCCGGTCCTCGGGAGAGGGTTCTGGGTGTGGCAGAGGCTTTGATCGGGACGACCGAGGCGACTGGCCGAAACGACGGCCCGAAGATCGAAGCGATCCTCGCCAGCACGGGCAATCGCAAGGGCGATCCCTACTGCGCGGCGTTTAACTACTACTGCTACCGCGAAGCCGGGCTGGCTAAACTCGTCCCCCGCAGCGCATGGAGCCCCGACTGGACAAGCGATCCGACATGGACGCTGGCCGAGGGAGGGCGCGATCCGAAACCCGCCGATGCGTTCGGCATTTACTTTCCTTCCAAGAAGCGCGTGGCCCACACGGGGCTGGTTAAAAAATGGACTCCGCCGACTCTTCAAACGGTCGAGGGGAACACCAGCCCAGAAGCCGCTTCAGGCTCGGCAGCCGACCGCGATGGCGGTGGGGTGTGGCGCAAAAGGCGGCTTGTGCGGCAGATATTCGCCGTGCGCGATTTTATAACACCATGAATAACGAAACAGTTGGGCATTATGCCTCGCACCCTGCAACCCTACAACTAGAAGACCCTCGCGTTAAGATTTATGAGCAAGCCCTTAGACAAATCCTTAAAGCCAGACAAATCGCGCACGCGAAGTCGATCGCGAAAGAAGCCTACGCCCGAGTTGCAAATAGCTTATCGAAAGCTGGGTAAGGAAAAAGCTAGGGGGCAGTTTATTTCTGATCTAGGTTTAATAGAGATCGACGAGCGCTTAACTGGCGAGGAGCACTTG
>Ga0315902_10003726_pt1 | contig 22551 bp, 34 predicted proteins | sample LakEriMetagenome_9_FD_203523 | JGI IMG/M metagenome (GOLD analysis project Ga0315902, IMG submission 203523) | Freshwater fungal communities from buoy surface, Lake Erie, Ohio, United States - Buoy 12 MA117 | ecosystem: Environmental > Aquatic > Freshwater > Lake > Lake biofilm | place: USA... | reverse complement strand
AGTCGCGTTGTAAACGGCATTCGAGAAGAAATGGGCCGTCGCGGATACAGCCTCACAAACGCAGATGTCCAAGCTATTTTGTGGTATCCAGAAAAAGATTTGTGGGCTAAATTACGAGGTGAACAAGAATCAGGTCTCAAACAAAGCTATGACGACGAATTCATCAAAATCGCAGAAGACCTTGGGCTTGGATCAGAAGCCCGAGAGGTTGCAAACCGAATCAGAGGCTATTGAGCCACACGAAATCGCTGGCAGCATGACGCCTGCGCAGATCAAGGTATTCGCAGCCGAGCTGGCCAAGTTGATGGCGAAAAAGTAGCTTAGTCTACAGCCCCCAAAACCTCTTCGCCTCGGACAACAACGGACAACAGCAACGCAAGTCGTTGAATTTAAGAAGCAGTTGACCGACTCGAAATCGAACGATCGGCAACGATCCGCGGGTTCGAATCCCGCCCCTTCCGCCACCTCCAGTAAGCCTCTGGAGCCTTTACTAGTCTGCTTCTGCGGGCGGTCTTTGCTGTTGATATTCGTTTAAGATTGTTTATCATTGTTGATGCCTAAGTGCAGTGTTTGGACAACGCCGGACAACACCGATCAACATCAATCTCTATGAGTGCTTCGCCTTTTATTGTCTCTCCCTACCCCGCTCGGACTTCGTCTCCGTGGAAGCTGGAGATCAAGCAGTCGTTTGCCGGGAAAAAAATTCGTCGGTTTTTTGCCAGCGAGGCGGAGGCTTTTGAGGAGGGGGCACGGTTGGTTTCGCTGATTCAAGAGAAGGGAACAAATGGGCTGCAGGAGGAGGCGGGGCTTTTGGTTTCGCAGGCGGCGACCTTGTGGGTTCGGAGCGTGGACGCTCAAAGTAAAAGCCACCGAGATAAAATTGCGGCGACTCAGGTGGCGCTGATGCGGCAATTCCGCGGCCGTCTGGATGAGGTGATGCCGCTGGATGTGGACCGCTGGCTAAAGGAACTCGGGCGGACGGAGACGAGCAAGGCGATGTGGTTTCGTTACGCGAGGATGTTTTTCCGCTGGTGCTACCGGATGCGATTCATTGACCGCTCGCCGTTGGATGGGCTTCGCGCTCCTCGGGCGACACCTGGGCGAAATATTTTGACGCCCGAGCAAATGAAGGAGCTGCTCAAGGCGCCGATGAGCGATGATGTGATGGCGCTGGTGCTGCTGGGAGGATTTGCGGGCCTAAGGACGGTGGAGGTGGCTCGTATGAATTGGGAAGACATCGATACGAAAACGAAACAGATCCATGTGCGGGCGGAGGTCTCGAAACAGCACGAGGGGATGCTGGAGCGGGTTGTGGATATGACGGAGCCGTTGATGAAGCGGAGGAAATTTTTCGAGAAGAAGAAGGGGCGGATTGTGGCGAACTCAATGGAGGCGCTGCATGAGCGCCGGCGGAAGGTGGCGTTGGCGCTTGGCTGGGAGGGCTGGCCGGACAACGCGCTGCGGCATTCGTTTGCGACCTACCATCTCGGGCGGTGCGGGAATGCGGGGCTCACAGGATATCAGATGGGGCACACTTCGCCGGCGATGGTGCAGCGGGTCTATGCGGTTCCGGCGGTGCGGGCGGATTGGCGGGCTTGGTGGCGGATTTAGGAATTAACTTATAGGTTAACCACGGAGGACACGGAGAGCACAGAGGTGGGATTTGCAGTTCGCGAATGGCGAATCACCGCTGGGTGAGGACGGCGGGCTGCTCGAGGATTTTGTTGGGGATGGGGTGGAGGAAAACGACATGCTTGGGGATCGGGGATCCGGTGCAGAATGTTTGGTAGGAGCGGGAGCCGTCGGTCCAGCGGGCGTTGATGATCTGGCTGGTGAGGCCGTTGCTGGGCCAGTTGGCTTTGTAGGAGTCTTTGACCAGGATGGTGCAGGGGCTGACTCCGACGACATCGTTGTTCAAATCGATGATGGCGCCGGGGGGCATGCTCTGGACTTGGATGAGGTGGTCGTAATAGTCGGGGTCGGGCCGTTCGGTTTGTGTGGTGCTTTGTGTGGCGCAGGCGCTAAGTGCCAGACATAAAATAATCAAAATTTTTTTCATTTGTATTAAAGTTGTAAGATAATAAATAGCAGCAATTTACCCCCCCCCCCCCCCCCGCATTTTTTGGCGGAGGTTAGGTCGTGAATCTGGCCTATCCAGTTTTTCGGGAAGGATTCTTGCCATGAGTTGAGTGTGAAGAAGCGGAACTCTCGGACGCTTTCAAAATCTTGGCACCAACATATCCTGGGGAGGACGCTTTTCCCGGTTCGCATTTTTTTGGTTTGCGGTCTTCTTGCATTATGCCGCGGATGGCTTTCTGGACCATCTTGGAAAAATCAGTTGGGCAGTGGGCGTTTTCTGGTTTGGCGTTGTGGTCATCGACCATTTTTTTCAAATAGTCGTAGAGTTCTTTTGGCATCGAAATATTGACTTTCGATGCTCCGGTTTTCGTTTTCATCTTCCCACCAGTAGCACCATTTGCCACTGAGTGCAAATTTTATTTTCGCCCGCCGAGCTAGTGTTTATGGGCGTGTCAAGTGTTTTTTTCGTATGGGGTGATCACCCCATTTATTTTTTTTCTTTACCTAGTAGCACCGGTTTTATTCAGTAGCACTCATGCAAGGTGCATATGTCAAAATATCGGTGAGCATGCCGGACGAAATCTACGGCTTTCTCAAAACGAAAAGCAAAGCGGCAGGAACTCCTATTAGTCGGTTGGTGGCTCAAGCGGTGGGCCGCATGTCGGAGCGGGATGCCAAAACGAAATCCAAGGGAGGGGCGCGGAAATGAAATTGATGATCAGCGTCGAGGAGGCGTCGGAGTTCACGGGTTACGCGCCATTCACTCTCCGGTTGTTCTGCCGGTCTGGAGCTTTTACCGCCGAGAAGCCGAGGGGAAATCGGGGCGGATGGATGATTTTGCGGCCGTCGCTGGAGAAGTGGTGGGCAGCGAAGCGCCGCGCAACAACGAACACCTACCAACAAGGAGGAGTCAAAATATGAAAAGCAAAAAGTATTATTGCAGGGCCAACGACTACTACAAAGGCGCGTTTGGCGAGCTCGTCTGGGCCGCGACCCTTGAGGCCGCGAAACATGAATTCCACCGCCTTTACGGCGCATGGCCGACAAGCATCCAAATAATCAAGGGGGCTTGGTAAAATGGACCCCGACACAACGCTGCGGTGCCTCGGCTACGCCTTGGACTTTTTGCAGGTGATCACGATTCCGGTCCTCTTGCTCATGCTGACGGGGAGGTTGGCGCGATGAGCGGATTAACCACGGAGAACACGGAGGCCACGGAGTTGGTTTGGCGGTCGGTGGATGCCGAGATGCCGGACAGCGATACTGATGTGATTGTGGCAACGGAGGACCGGCATGTGGATGCGGGGTTCCATGATGGGCGGTTGTGGCGCTGGGCTACCGCGCAGCAAATCGAGGTGGAGGTCACGCATTGGATGCCGTTCCCAGAACCGCCGGAGGCGACACGATGAGCATCCAAGACCTGCGAGCCATCGATGCGATGACCTACCACGGGGGGCATTTTGTGCGGGCGCTGGCTCATGCCGCGGCTGCTGCGGATCCGGCGAATCTGGAGCTGATCAAGAAAACATGGCCAGAGATTTGGACGGCCTACGCGAACTGGCCTTTGCCGATGGAGCCACACCTATGAGCGGCTGGCAGGGATTTATTCTGGCGCTCATCACCATCGGGTCGGTCTGCGCCGCTTACTGGGCGGGCCAGCAAAACATTTTGATTCGCTTCCGCGACATGGAGCAACGGCGACGCGAGCGCGAGCGCCGGTGGGAGGAATTCGAGGACTGATTTTTTTAGGAGTCAAACAACATGAACAACACACAACTCGTCCCTATCGGGGACATGCAGACCATGGCGGGGGCTCTCGCCAAATCGGGGCTCTTCGGAGTCAAAACAAGTGATCAGGCTCTGGCGCTGATGATAGTCGCGGCCGCGGAGGGTCGGCATCCCGGCTCGGTGGCCAGCGACTACCATATTATCCAGGGGCGGGCTTCGCTGAAATCGGACGCGATGCTGGCGAGGTTCCAGCAAAGCGGTGGCCGTATCGAGTGGCATGACCACAGCAATGAGAAGGTCTCCGCGACTTTCACGCACCCTGCGGGCGGATCGCTTCGCATTGATTGGGATATGGCTCGGGCGAAGTCGGCGGGGCTGGGGACGAAGGACAACTGGCGCCAATACCCCCGGCAGATGCTGCGTGCGCGGGTGATCTCGGAGGGCGTGAGGGCGGTTTACCCCGCAGTGCTGAATGGGATGTATGCGCCGGAAGAGGTGCAGGATTTTGGGCCTATTCGCTCGACGGGATACATCCAAATCGAGGCGGCGAATGCGGAGCTGGCGGCGCTGCCGGCGCCGGAACCGGAGGCGATCTCGGTGGAGGTCTCCCCTGCCCCGTCGGAATTCGAGCAAGCATTCTCTGGCCGCGAGGCGGAGGTGGAGGCTTTTCTGCGCCATCGCAAGCAACTCACTGAGGGCCAGACTTGGCGTGATGCCTCCGAGTATCTCGAGGCGCGTGTGGCTGGGAAGGTGCCGGCGTTCCTCAAGGCGGTCTCGGATTTTAACAAGGAGGCGAAGGCGTAGCAACTCGTGAAAGATTGGGACTTCGGCGGGAATGTGCGGGCGAGCGAGGGCTACGGCGAGGATTTCAAAATGAATCTGAAGCCGGTGACGGGCGCCGACGCACGAGCCGGGGGCTTTTATCTATCCATTGAGAGCTGCGCCGAGATCAACGAAGCCTGCAATGCCTTTTTCCGAAAGCGGAACATGCCGGTGGGCAGGGATTTTTCTAAGCAATTTTTTAACCAAAGACTTTATGACCAAAATAAGACATTCGATGCTGCCAAAACTGGCGCAGTGCCCGAAGTATCAACCGAAGGAGGGGCCGGCGGGTCCGGCGGCGGAGCGGGGGACGAGGATCGACCGGGCGGTAAGGTTGGCACTCCAGGGGGACCGGACGGAGCTGGAGGCGTTGGCACCGGAGGACAAGGCGCCGGCGGAGTGGGCGGTGCAGTTGTTCCTTTCCTACAAGATGACGGGGGAGCTGGAGACGAGGGAGGAATTCTTGGCGATGCACACCCCGGGGATGAGCCATGTGGGGACGGCGGATGTGCTGTGTGAGAAGACCGGCTGGGTGGCGGATTTGAAAACCGGAGCCGTCAGGGATTATTACCACCAGATTCTGGCATATTGTTTGGCCGTCATGGAACGGCATTTCCTGCAGGACTTTGTGGGCCATGTGGTGTATGCGGACGAGCGGAAGGTGGTCTCGTATCGGGTGACCTGGCCTGAGGCGAAGCGGCAGATCGAGCTGCTGCTGGCGGAGGTGCGGGATCCGAAGGCTCAGCCTCGGGTTTCGGACTATTGCGATTGGTGCGCCCGAAAAGATACATGCCCTGCGGTGATCCAGCCGGTGGAGGAGGGTCTGGCGGTGGTGCAGGGCTCGGCCTCGCTGGCGGAGATTAAGGACCGCTTGCTGGCGGACCCCGAGACTTTGGGGAAATTCCTCACGCAGTGGAAGGCGGTCGAGAAGGAGATCGTGGACTCGGCCTCCGACAAGATCAAGGAACTGCTGGAGGCGGGCGAGGATGTGCCGGGCTGGCGGATCAGCAAGGCGAAGGGATCGGAGTATTTCGACACCGAGGGGATCCTGTATGCGGCTAAGGAAAAGAATGCGCCGCTGGAGGGACTCATCGAGGTGATGGGGGGCAAAATGGGTGGGGAGAAGTATCGCGCCTGGTGTGCGAGCCTCGGCCACGAGCCGCTGACCGCCCATGTGCGCACAGGCAAGGAGACGACCCGGCTGCTGCAGGACCGGAAGAAGCAGAAGGCGCTGAAGGAATAACAATGTGGATAATCCCTCGCCCATTACAACTCTCGAAATGTGCGCCGGATATGGCGGCATTGGACTTGGACTCAAAAACATCTTTGGCGAGCGATTGCGGGCCATCGCATATTGTGAGCTTGAGGGGTTCGCTCAAGCCAATCTCATCAGTAAGATGGAAAAAGGACTCTTGGATGTCGCACCTATATGGAGCGATCTTAAAACCTTCCCATACGGATCGTTTCACGGATTGGTGGACATCCTCATTGCAGGATACCCTTGTCAGCCATTCTCTGCCGCAGGCAAGCGAGCAGGTAAAGACGATCCACGACACCTCTGGCCTTGGATTGCAGACGGAATTCGACTTCTTCGGCCAAGACTCTGCTTCTTTGAAAATGTCGAAGGACACATCAGCCTCGGACTCCGCGAAGTCATTGGAGAACTGGAAAGCATTGGTTATCAAAGCTCGTGGGGAATATTCTCTGCGAGTGAAGTCGGCGCGCCTCACCAAAGAAAAAGGGTGTTCATCTTGGCCCACCGCAAATGCGAGGGATTGGAAGGATGGGTCAGCAGAATGCAACCAGCGAGCAATGGATGCGGGACATCAAGTGACATTAGCGAGAGCAGCAACTTGTTGGCCAACGCCATGTGCAATGGAAGCGGAGAAAGCTGGCTTGTTCGACAAGGGTCAGATGGGTCAGAGCCTGTCAGCGATGGCGAATCGCGGGGAGTTATCGAACTGGCCAACGCCGGACGCCTCGAACCACAGGGATGGGGCGGTGCTGCGGACGGACAACAATCTGGAGCAGGGCGGATTCCACGGAGTGAGCCTGCACCACGCCATGACCAAGTATGGCCAAGCCGCCCCGGCCAACCCCAGCACGGATGGGAGCCGCCAAGGGTTGTCGTGGCCAACGCCGCAAACCATGGACACGCTGCCAGTGCGTCCGGTGGAGGAATTTGCGGAGACGAACAAGACGCGCGGCGGCAGGAAGAATCGCAAGGCGTTGAGCAACTTGCGGGAGGCGGTTCATTCGCCGGTTTATCAAGCGAGTTGGCGCACCCCGCAGGCCAACGAAGCGGGAGCGAGAGTGGAGACGCTCTACACGAAGGATGGACAACCAGCAAGACCGGGCGAGAGAGCCTACCGCAAGACTCCGGATGGCCGGATGGTGCTGCAATCCCAGACAATCAATCAACAGGTGGAGATGGTGCAGAATTGGGCAACGCCGATCATGGGCGACTCGCATCTGGCATCGACGCCGGAAGTAGCACAGAAGCGGATCGAGGAGGGCAAAGTGACATTGAGCAGGCAGACGGCGGCTTGGGCGACGCCGCAACTTCAAGACGGCCACAACATCAACCAAGATTCAACGACCCACAAAACGATCCCTGCACAACTGACCAAAATGAACATGGCGGGCAAGCTCAACCCGAGATGGGTCGAGACGCTGATGGGTCTGCCGGTGGGATGGGTTATGCCGAGCTGCAAGTCACCTGTGACAATCGAACTGACGAGCTGCGCCTCCTCGGCAACGGAGTCGTGCCAGCAACAGCAGAGCGAGCTTTTTTAACTCTCTTGGAAGAACTTTTTCAACAACAACCAACCAACTAACAACAACATGGAAAAACAAGACAAGCAGTATGTGAACGCGGAGGGCAAGTTCCTCGGCACGGTGAAACGCCCCGGCAACGGATGGCTCGGCATGGAGGCGAAGTCGGGCTCGGAGTTTGTGCGGGTGCCGGTGGTGATCGCCGATGAGGGGGAGCAGAAGGGCAAGGAGATCGTGTGGAAGGGTTACCTCACAGAGAAGGCGACTGAGCGGACGCTCAAGACGCTGGACGATATCTTCGGCTCGGGCTGGACGATGCAGCAACTGGAGGACCAGGCTGTGCCAAATTGGGTGGGCACGGAGGTGCGGGTGACCGTGCAGGGCGAGGAATACAACGGGGAGGTGCGCTTCAAAATCAAGTGGCTCAACCCTGTGAAGGCGCCGGCCGTGGCGATGGAAGTGGACCGGATCAAGGCGCTGGACGCGAAGCTGGCGGAGGTCCGCGGCGGGGCGCCGGCTCCGGTGGCGGTGGTAGCGAAGACACATGATGCCGAGGGGGATGAGATTCCGTTCTAGTATATGACCACAGAGGACACAGAGAACACAGAGGCGGCTACGCCCGAGACGGATGCGGCGGAACGCATGGCCTTTGCGCAGGAGTATATGGTGCCGACCGATTTTGCTCGCAAGTTAGAGCGTGAGCGGGACGAGGCGAGGGAGTATGTTGATCGATACCGAGAAAGGTTGGATCTCACTCCTATGTCTTGGGAGGCTGCGAAATGACGATCCTTGCTCTCGACCCCGGCACGACCGAGACGGCGTTTGTCCTGTGGGATGGGCGCCGGATCCTCGATGCGGACCACCTGCCGAATGCGGAGATCAGACAGATCCTGATCGGGCGGGAGTATGATGCGGTGGCTTGCGAGATGATCGCCAGCTACGGCATGGCGGTAGGGGCTTCGACCTTCGAGACCTGTGTGTGGATTGGGAGGTTCCTTGAGGTGGCTCGGACGGACACTCGGCTGTGCTACCGGCGGGATGTGAAGTTGCACCTGTGCCACTCGCCGAGGGCAAAGGACGCGAATGTGCGCCAGGCGTTGATCGACCGCCTCGGGCCGCAGGGCACGAAGAAATCCCCCGGGCCGACCTACGGCATGCGCTCGCACCTGTGGGCGGCGCTGGCGGTGGGCGTGTATGCCCACGATACAAACAAATGACAGCTATTGCTCAAAAGATAATTCCATTCATGTCAGTATTTTCCTACCCCGAAAAAGAAAGCGCCGTGATCGGCTACATTAGCTCGCAGGGTTTCCATGGTGTGCCGGCGGCGGCGGTTGTGGAACCGGAGGCGTTTATTGATAAAATGCATGGGATCATCTATGCAGCGGGGTATTCGTTGTATCGGGCGGGCAAGCCGGTGCAGGCGCACACAATCATCGGGGCGGTGGAGAGCAATGCATTCTGGCAGGCGCTGGCGGAGAAGTCGGCGAAGGAGGCTGGGTTGGTGGATTGGAAGGATGCCTTGGCGGCGTCGGATGGAAGTCTGTCTTACAATCCGCAGGGTGGCGAGATCGTGGGGGAGATGCTGGGAGAGATCGGGGAGGCGTATCGGCGTCGGAGGTCTGTGGAGATTGCCGGGATGATGCAGCGGGGCGAGATGGATTACCGCGAGGCAATGGTGGAACTCCAGAAGCTGGCGGCGCCGAAGTCTGGGATGAAGGGCGTGGAGGTGCATTCGTTCAAGTCGTTGTTTTCCTACAAGCCAGAGGCGGACGAGAGCACGCTGCTGGGGGATCGATGGGTGTGCAAGGGTGGGCAGTTGCTGCTCGTGGGGCAGTCGGGGATCGGGAAGAGCAGCTTGACGGTGCAGGCGGCGGTGACATGGGCGCTGGGGTTGCCGTTTTTCGGAATCAAGCCGGCAAGGCCGCTGCGGTCGCTCTTCATCCAGGCGGAGAATGATCAGGGCGATATGGCTGAGATCGTGCAGGGCGTGCTGCCGTATGTGATCGCCAACTCGCATTACACGGATGCCAATGCACTAGAGATATTGAAGGAGAACCTGATGTTCGTGAGGGCAACGGCTCAAGTGGGAGAGGAATTCATGGGAGTGGTGCGGGAGCTGCTCCAGACCCACGGCGGGCGTGACCTGGTCTTTGGAGATCCGCTTTTGTCTTACATCGGGGACGACATCTCGCAGCAATCGGTGGCATCGCATTTCCTGCGGCAACTATGTAACCCGCTGGCGTTTGAGTATGGGTTTGCGTGGGTGTGGAGTCACCACACGGGGAAGCCGAAGGAGGATACGAAGAGCAGACAGCATTGGAATACGAATGATTTCGCCTACATCGGGCTGGGGTCTAGCGAGCTGACGAACTGGGCGCGAGCCATCGCCGTGCTGCAAACGACACGAGAGGATGGGGTTTTCAAACTTCTGCTGGCAAAGCGTGGCAATCGGGCTGGCGTGGTGGATGAGCATCGCCTGCCGACGACCAGCATTGTGCTACAGCATGCGGCACAAGGATTGCACTGGGAGCTGGGCAAGCTCGAGGAGGATGACCAGCAAGACAATAAGGGCCACGCAGGGCGCAAGCCGACAATGTCGGCCGCTGATCTGATTCAACTCAAAGCGGAGCATGCCGCTCACTCCGGGCCGATGTCGGCTTTCATCGCTGCGGCCATGAAGAAATACAAATGCTCCCGCTCGAAAATCTACGATGCCATCCACTCAAAATAATATGCGCTCAATACATTTTTTACCATGTCCAGAAATAGTCCAGAAATGTGTCCAGAAATTGATTCTTGGACTCGCCATGGCTTGTCCAGAAATGTCCGTCCAGCAATCCCCCTTTAAGGGGGGATATTTCTGGACTTGGACACTTTCATGGACTGCGCCGTTTGGCCCAAGGTTTGTCCAACAATTCTGAAATCTGGACAAAGCTATGAAACCACCACGCAAAATCCCCAAAGTCGAAACCCGCCACCAGGTCGCCGTGAAGCTGGCGGCTGAGTTTAATGTGAAGACGGAATCCGCTCTGCAATGGTTCGACTCCGGCTGCCCTCAGAATTTCGAGGAGGGCAAGGCTTGGAAGCTCCAGAGGATCGAGGAGGCGAAAATCCGGCAGCATAGTGTCACGACACCCTGCAAGTATGAAAGAGCCCGTAGCGAGGCTGTAAACGCCAACAAAGAGCCCAACTGGGAACTCATGTCTCCCGAATTCAAAAACCTCTGCGATGTCGTCGCCGACCTCTACCTCGCCGGCATGGTCACCTCCCGCATCAACCAAATCCTCGGAGTCAGCGAGGAAGTCATCTATCGGGTGATCAACAACCACCCCCGAACCAAGGACAAGGACAAGGAACTCTCCGCCTCTGCCTGGTCCGACATCCGGCGCCTCGCCCAGTCCGAGATCCGCAACCGCCTCCGCGATCCCGAGGAGCGAAAGAAGATCAAGGCCGGGGACCTCAACTTCCTTGCCGGCACTGCTCACGACAAGCTCGAAAAGGGCGAGGGTCCGCAGCAGGTCAATGTCAACATCCGAGCCAAGATCGAGGCGATGTCCTACGATGAGCTAATCAAAGCCATTAGCTCCAAGCAGGATGTCGTCGAAGGAGAGTTCCAAGTGGAGGGTAAGGAGATGAGTGTGGGGGCGCAGAACTCCGAAATCAAAATCCCCTCTCAGTCTCAACAACAGGCGTTATCCGAGCCCAAAAAAGACACTGATTCTGTAAATGATTGAAACACAATGCTGGCTCATTATCGATAAGTATGCTTATATGAAGTTATGACCTCGATAGGGGGGGAGGGGGGTGCCTCGGTGGCGTTTCCAAATTTCCCCCCACTCATCCACCCGTCGGAAAAATTTTATGAAAAAACAAAAACCACAAGTAGATAAACAAGAGAAGGAACAAGAATGGCCGAGGCCCGCGAGGGTATCTCGGGCGAGGCAGCCGCAGAATCGTCGCCTGTTATTGGTGAACTTCAGCGAGGTGGAGTCTGCCAGCATCGGCGTGCGGGACAATGCGTTTTACCGGGCGAACGAGAAGGTGACCGTGGCGAAGGCTGCGGACGGGAGCCTGGTGGATGCGAAGCCGAAGACGAATGCGTTATTGAGAGGGGGGCAGGAGTGATGGCTTGGGATGATGATTTATCCAAGGGCGCGAAAACAAGAATCGCAAAGGCCGGATATAAAAGCAAAGAAGATATCTTAAGTGCCTATTTAGATGAAACGCTATTGCAGAATAAAAATTTAGGAAAAAAAACATATTACGAACTTCAGTGGTGTTTGCGATATGAAATTTGGTTGCACATAGTTGCGCCCGCAATTTTAAGAATTAATAAAGAAATTTCTGATTTTGACAAAATTGTAAAATCTAGCAGTTTTTTGCTTAAAAATATTTGCACACGAGAGGATTGGATGTTAGAGCGCATGTGGGCGTTCAAAGAAGAAAATCGATGAAAGGCCAGACCACCCACCCCGTCATCCCCGAAGTCCCGGCGAGTCTCTTCAAGAAGGATTACGAAGAGGCGAAGCGCCTGTTGTGCGAGCGCGAGGAGCGGATCGTTTTGGAGAAGGAGGATCCGATTCGGTATGGCTACGAGCCGGAGCATTGGAGTGAGGTGGACGAGGCGGCGGCGAAGTATCGGGACATCCTCGTGCTCGGGGGCAACCGCTCGGGCAAGTCTACCTGGGCGGGAAAATATTTGATGCGCCTGCTAATCGAGAAGCCCGACGCCCGGGCTTGGTGCTTCCAGACAACGAATGACAACTCGATCTCAATGCAGCAGCCGATCCTGTGGGATTTCATGCCGGCCGAGCTGCGGAAAGCCAAGCGCACCCAGGTCACGAATATCAGCTACACTCAAAAAAACGGCTTTTCCGAGAACACCTTTGTGCTGCCGAACCGGAGCCAGTGCTGGTTTCGCAACTACGCGCAGGACATCAAGACGATTGAGGGCGGCGAGGTCGATGTGGTGTGGTGCGACGAGTTGGTGCCGCTGGATTGGCTAGAGACCATCCGCTACCGCCTCGTCACTCGAAACGGCATCCTCATCGTCACTTTCACGCCAGTGGAAGGCTACTCCGCGACCGTGAAGGAATACCTCCAAGGCGCCAAGACCCTGCGAGAGATCGAGGCCGAGCTCCTGCCCAAGCGCAACGGCAAAGGCTTCGAGACCGTGCCCACCCTCCAGAAGTGCGCCACCCGCAACGCCGCCATTTTTTACTTTCACACGCAGTCGAACCCCTGGGCCGGTTACGAGCGCATGAAAGTCGAGCTCGCCCAGCAGCCCCGCGAAAAAATCCTCTGCCGCGCCTACGGAGTCCCCACAAAAGCCACCGCCACCTCGTTCCCCCGGTTCCGCGAGTCCGTGCATGTCGTCAAGGCCGACCAGATCCCCAAAGACGGCACCGTCTACCTTTTTTGCGACCCCGCCGGGAACAAGAACTGGTTCATGCTATGGATCAAAATCGACGCGAACGGCCGAGCATGGGTCTACCGCGAATGGCCTCAGGCCGACGAATACATCGAAGGCGTCGGCTACCCCGAGGAGTGGTGCAAACCCAGCGGCAAGAAAGCCGACGGCGAGCCCGGCGACGGCCAGAAATCCTTCGGCTTCGGCCTGCTCGCCTACACCGCCGAGATTTTGCGATTGGAAAAACTCGACGGCGTCCAGCCCTTCGAGCGGTGGATCGATTCCCGTTATGGGAACACCACCGTCGCCGGCACCCGCGAGCACGCCACCACGCTCCTCGAGGAGCTCGAAGAGGCCGGCATGCCCTTCCGCAGTTGCCCTACCGAAAACATCTCCGAGGGCGTCTCCCTCATCAACGACTGGCTCTACTACCATGACGACAAACCCATCGACCACCAGAACGCGCCCCGCCTCTACATCAGCGAGCGGTGCGCCAACACCATCTTCGCCCTCAAGGAATGGACCGGCGCCGACGGCCAGAAAGGAGCCTGCAAAGACCCCATCGACTGCCTGCGCTACCTCGTCTGCTCCGGCGTCGAAAATGTGGAAGGAGGGATCCTCAATGTCACAGGCGGCGGCTCTTACTAAAAAAATCCTACGCCGTCGCGATGTCATGGACCTCCTCGGCATCAGCGAGCGCGAATACAGAACCTACATTGAGATCGGCCTCCTCCAGCCCATCCCCAGCCAATCCAAGCGGCACGCCTTCCTGCATGCCCAAGTCGTCCAGAAATTCGACCTCCACCCCACCCCATCCAAATGAATCTATGATCACCATAAAAAAAACCATCCGCCTCACCGCCCCCGACCGTCTTGACGATGACGACATGCAGACCGCGCTGTGCATGCCCGGGATCAAGCCCCTCGTCGTCCAAGCCCTCCAGCAAGTCCTGCAAGACCACATCGACGACGCCGTCGAGTTGGTCGGAAACCTCAAGACCGCCTCGGACCACGGCACCCTCGCCCACTGCGCCGGCGGCCTCGACGCCCTCCGCGCCTTCCAGAGCGACCTCATCCAGCGCATCGAGGAATCCAGCAAGCAGCCGTGACCTCCTCTTTCCAATGCAACGCCTGTGGACGCGAGTGGCAAGACCACCCGGGCGTCGAACCGACTTGCAAGCTGGCCATCGATTTGGCCCTCACGCTCAAGGAGGTGCTTACCTACGCCGAGCCGCCAGAATACACGCGGGACATCACCGAGCAGGAAATTTATTTCGACATCATCGAGAAAGCCCGCCGGTTGATCGTCAAGTCTCGCCATTTTTCACAATGACCTGCCCCGCCTGCCAGCACCCCCGCAGCCGGGTGGTCGATACCCGCAAGGCCAAGCGCCGCCGCGAGTGTCTCGCGTGTCTCATGCGGTGGACTACCACCGAAATCCTCGCCGCCGGCACCATCGCGCCGGTAAAAAAAAGCCCTACAGGCGACCCCCGCTCCTGGCTCGAGCGCATCAACGAAAAGCTCGGGTGAAAACCTAGCCCGGCGGGCGGCTTCGGGGAAAACTTCGGGGAAAACTTCGGGGAAAACTTCGGGGAAAATCAGGGCCGCGCCCCCCCCAATTCCTCCCTTTTTCGCGTCGATATCTGTCGTTTCGCGTCGATTTCCGTCGATTCCTGCTCAAGTCCATCGACTTAGCGAAAAAATATCGCAATCCAACCGGCATCGAGCCTCTGCGCCGCTCGTGAATCCCGCGCTGACCCACTTGGTTGGATTACCATGACGCAAACACAAGAAACCCAAACAGAAGACACGCTCAACCTCACCGATTTGGCCACAGAAATGGGGCTCACATTGGAAAAAGTTGAGGAAACACCGCCGGAACCATCGACCGAAGAGGCCGACCCGAATGCGGAAATAGATCCTTCACAGGAAAACACCGAGGAAACCGAGGATTCCGAACCGGCTGAAAAAGCCGAGGAAGAAGCCGAGGAAAAATCTGACGACGACGCAGAGGAAGACGCTCCCGCCCCCACGCAGGACAAGCTCCTCAAGCGAATCGACAAGATCACCGCCAAACGCCGCGAGGCCGAAGAACGCGCAGAGCAACTGGAGACCGAAATTTCCGACCTCCGCGCCAAATTTGACGCCGCGCCACCCATCACGCTCGCTCCCACTCCCGCCGACCCGCTCGCCGATGTGGAAAGCCCCGAGGCACTCGAAGAACGCATCTCCATTGCGAAGAAAGTTCGCAAGTGGGCGCTCGAAAACCTCGAAGGCGGCACCGTGACGAACGCGCAAGGCGAAGAGGTCTACCACGAGCCCGCCCAGGTTCGCCAATACCTCGCCAACGCCGACGAGATGCTCACCGAGCACGCTCCCAAGCGCCGCGAGTGGCTCACCCAGCGCCAGGCCGTCTTGCCCGAGGCCCGCACCGCGTATCCCGCGCTCTTCCAGACCGGATCGCCCGAGCAGGCCATGTATCGCGAGACCCTGAAAGCCTACCCGGCACTAAAAAACATACCGAACCTCGAAATGGTGATCGGCGATGCCATCGAGGGCCAAAAGCTCCGGTTCGCCCGCCAGCAAGCCGCCCAAAAAGCAGCCTCCGCGCCCAAATCCTCGGCCGCCCCTGTGAAATCCGCCCCATCCACCCCGTCTCCTGCCAAAGGTCAAAAAGTGCCTGCCAAAGACATCAACAACCGCGCCAGTGCCAAAAGCCTCTACGAGCGCGGACACAACCTTAAATCCGACGACATCGCAGCCTTCTTAGAGGGCGCCCTGTAGTCAAATCCAACCAACCAAAATTATGGCAGCAACACTCATCACCAACCAAGTCGGCATCCGTCAGGATCTCTCCGACCTCATCGCCGTCGTTGACGCGAAAACATGCCCCGTCGTTTCCACAGCGAAAAAGGGCAGCGAACCCATCAACCCATTGACACAATGGCAAGCCGATGCCTTTGCAACGACAGGCGTCCCATCGGGCGTCCTCTCGAACACAGACATCTCCTCGTCTGACTTCATCGACAACGCCGCGAACCGCGCAATCCTCTCGGCCCGCGTGCAGAAGTTCCGCGAAGTCCCCTCGGTGGACGACCTCGCTCAGAATATCTCCGAAGTTGCCGGCATCGGCAAAAAGCGCGAGATGGCCAAAGCCGTCACCAAGAGCCTTGAGCAAATCAAGCGCTCCATGGAAGCCGCCTTCTGCTCGGACCAAGAGTCCCAAGAGCAGTCTGGCAGCGATGCCTACCTCACCCGCGGCCTCGGCAAGTGGATCCAAAACGGCGCCCAGACCGATCTCCCGGTCGCAGCCGCCTACCGCACACCATCCGCGAGCATCAACACCACGGCCACCGCTTCCCTCACCGAAGCGAATGTCCAGGATGTGCTCCAGAGCATCTACGAGCAGACCGGCAAGGTTTCGACCTACAGCCTGATCTGCGGGCCAAACCTCAAGCGTGCCTTCACCGGATTCACACGCACTCAGTTCGCTTCGACCAATGTCGCCAGCGCGATCCGCACTCTGAATCAAGATGCGGAAGCCAAGAAGATCACCTCCACGGTGGATATCTTCGAGGGCGACTTCGGAACGCTCGAGCTCATCCCGTCCCTCTTCCTCGCGAAGAACGCCAGCACCGCCGAGCAGCTCTCCCGTGGCTATGTCCTCGACATGGACATGGTCGAACTCCGCTACAACCGCAAGCCCCGCTTCCAAGAGTTGGAAGACCGTGGCGGCGGATCCCGCGGCATCGTTGATGCGATTTGCGCCCTGTGCGTCAAGTCGCCCCTCGGCCTCGGTAAATTCGACCCAGCCTAATCCCTGGCATGCCCGGCTCGGCGGCGTCCCTGACTCCCGCCGCCGAGCCCACGGGCCTTGGAGTCTCCCATTTTCCGCAGTTCAGAAAAAAACCAAAAACTCTGTGGTAGACGACGCATCCGAACTCGAAGCCGATCTCGGCGATCTCGCGCCCCTCGTGAAAGAGGAACTCCAACGCGGCCACTTCGCCAGCATGGTCACCGCCGAGATGCGCCAGCAGCGCATCAAAGCCGCCAGCGACCGCCTCGCCGAAGCCCGCCGCACCGTGGACGGCATCGGCCAGCATGTGATGTCCATCGATTTCGACTCCTACCTTTTCTGGAACCAACAACTCCCCGGCTGCTGGACCGACAAAGGATTCCGCGACGATTTCGCCAAAGCCAACCCGCACACCCGAGTCGTTTCCACCTCCACCACTTTCACCACGCCCGGCCTCGCCACCGTATGAAATCCGACGAAGTCTCCGAACTCATCGGCCTCGTCGAGCAGGCCGAAACAGACGCCGCCAATTACTGGACCCGCAAAAATCTCAACTACAATTTGAGATATTGCCTCTGGCCCGGCCAAGACGACTCCGGCCGCAAACTTTCCTCCGTCATCGGCAAGCCCGCGTTTCCCTGGGATGGCGCCAGTGACTCCCGAATCCGCCTCGCCGACATGATCGTGAACGAGCGCGTGCGAATGATGAAAAATTCCTTTGCGAAATCCCGCATGTCGATTTTGCCAACCGAGAGCACCGACATGCAGGCCGGCCGCAAGGTCGAAACCGTCATCAAGTGGCTCCTCAACTCCCACTGCGCAGCCATGACAAAGCGCGAGATCGAACTCGCTGCGAACATCCGCGAAACCTACGGCCTTGCCATCATGGGCGTCTTCTGGCGCCGCACCACTCGCAACGAAGTCCTCACCTTCCGCCTCGACAGCCTCCAGCAGACCTTCGCCGAGACCGGCGATCCGAATCTCGCCCTGATCATCGAGGCCATCCTCGACCCCACGCAGGAAGAGGCCGTCGCCCGCGAAATGGAAATGCTCCTCCCCGGCCAAGGCACCGCCGCCAATGTCCGCCGCCTCCGCGAGCAGGGATTCTTTGAATACGACTCGCCCTACATTTTTGAAAACCTCCCCGATTGGCAGGCTTACGAGCCCTGGGAGGACATCGTTTTCCCCCCATCAACCTACGACCTCCAACGCGCCCCCTTCATTGCGTGCAGGGAACTCCTCCGCGAGGACGAGATCCGCGAGCGAGAGGTCACCGAGGACTACGACCCCAAGTGGATTGAGGAAGCGGTGAAGCACAAAGGCGTCTATCGCCGCAATGCCCGCAACCTCTACCGGATGACCGATACCATCCTACTGAGTGACGACCGCGACCTCGTGGAAGTCTGGCGCGTTTATCAGAAAAAGTGGAACGAATCCCTCGGCGCCATGGAGGTCATCTGCACCCACATGCAGCCCTCGGTGGTGGACCGCGTCGCCAAAAGCGAGGCCATGGGCTACGAGCACGGTCAGTATCCCTTTGTCGAGCTGCCTCTGGAGCGCACCAGCCGCCCGCTCGTCGAGTCCCGCGGCGTCCCTGAGCTTCTTTCCACCCACCAGCAGGAAATCAAGACCCAGCGCGACTTCCGCAATGATCGCGCAAGTATAGAAATTTTGCCCGTTCTCAAAGTCCCCGCGAACCGAGGCAAGCTCGACATCGTCCTCGGGCCCGCCAAGCAACTCCCCGAGCGCCGCCCCGGCGAATTCTCTTGGATGGCTCCGCCGATCACGAGCAACGCCACCATCGAAATCGAAGCCGCCACCCGCCGCGATGTGGACGAGTATTTCGGCATCCCCCGCGCCGACCTTGCCCCGCAGCGGTCCGCTCTCGCCCAGCAAGACCTCGTCGATAGCTGGCTCTCCGATTGCTCCCTCATTCTCGCTCAGACCTTCCAGCTCGCGCAGCAATACCTCGACGATGTGCAGTTCGTGCGAGTCGCTGGCGGCATGCCCATGCCCTTCCGCGCCTCCCGGCAAGAGATCCAAGGCAAGTTCGACATGCGCCTCGACTTCGACGCCCGCACCTTCGACTCCGAAGCCCTCCAGGTCAAAATCAAGGGAATGATCGAGCTGCTCCCGCTCGATGTCATGGGCGTCGTGGACCGCGTCGGCCTCGTCAAATTCCTCTTCAGCGCCATCGATCCGACCATGGCCGAATTCCTCATCAAGGATGTCGAAGCCGCCTCCCAGCAGGAGATCGAAGACGAGCAACTGCAATTTACCAAGATCGCCGCCGGCACCGAGCCCCAACTCAAGAGCGACGGCCAAAACGCCCAGCTCCGCCTGCAAACCCTCCAGCAGATCGTCCAAGCGAACCCCGCCGTGCAGCAACGCTACCAGCAAGACGAGATTTTCAAATCCATGCTCGACGCCCGCATGCAGGCGTTTTCGTTCGCCCTCCAGCAGCAACAAAACGCCCAGATCGGCCGCGTCGGCGCCCAGCCCGCCCTCGAAAAAATGGCCCAACAGCAAGGAGGCCCGGCTTGAGAACCGCCTCGTTCAAAACCCTCCGCGATTCCGTGCTCCGCCGCATGGGGCTTGACGCCGCCCAGCCGGTGCTCGGCTCCCAAGCCGCCGCCATCGCCGACTACATCGAGGCCGGCCTCTCGGATGTGTGGGGACTCTACGATTGGCCCGACACCACGCTCACCGAGGCCCGCACGCCCGTCGGCAGCGTCATCACCTACCGCGTCGCCGGAGAGAACACCATCGGCCAAATCCTCCGAATCACCGATTTCCTCCCCTCCAGCACCCGCCTCGTGCAGACCTTCTCGTTTGCCGACAACGACGACTCGGCCACCATCACCGATGCCCGCTACACGGCCGGCGCCGAGGTGCAGGTGAAATTCCGCCGCCCCGAGCCGCGCCTCACCAGCACAGCCTTTGCGGCCGGCACCGCCTACTCGCCCGGCGATGTCGTTTACTACGACACCACCGGCGATTGCTACCTCTGCATCGCGGCGACCACCGGCAACCTGCCGACCTCCGCCACGCATTGGGAGCGCCAGAGCATCCCCGCCATCTTCGCTCCCTACCTCCGCGCCGCCGCTTTTGCCAACACGCTGGAAGAGGACGGCCAATACGACAAAGCCGCCTTCCAGCTCCAAAAAGCCGAGGCCGAAATCGTCAAAACGCACGACGACATTTTCCTGCGAAACAACAACACCCCGCTCACCTGGTCGCTCCAGCGCGACTCCGTCTCACCCTATTGACAAGCCCAACCCATAATAATTTATGAACGCCAATATTCGCTACAAAAACGGCGGCACCTCCGAGGTCGCCACATCCGCCACCGGCGCAAATTTCGTCGCTCTCCCAACCTTCCGCGCCACCAAGGTCACCCTCTTCAACTACACCGGGCAAAAGATCGATTGGAAGATCGACAACGGCTCGTTCATCGAAGCGAACAACAACACGGCCGTCGCCATCGACGGCCTCGTCGGCTCCCAGCAGATCAGCGTCCGCCGCACCGACCTCAGCGGCACGCCTGTCACGGTCAAGTTCCACTTCGCCGACTAAGCGATGCGAATTTTCCCGCTCACACCTTCTGCCGCGCAGGCCGCGATTGTTTCTACGGGAACGCTCGCCGACCTCACCGCGCCGCAGCAGGCGCTCGTGCAGGAGGGATCGTTTGTCACCACGAGCGACGGCAAGCGCTGGCAATACAAAGGGGCAGGCGACAAGACGCTCTCCGCCTCCTACATCCTCATCTCCGACGAATCGCCGGAGTGGGCGGCTATCGAGAACAAGCCCGTTCTCGACTTCAACTCCTTCACATTTTCCGGCAACGGCACGCAGACGGTCTTCAGCGTCACCGGCCTCGCCGACAACAATCCCTCGAACACCTTCGTCTGTATCAACGGCGTCACCCAAGAGCCCGGCAGCGACTACCAAGTCAACGCCACCAGCCAGACCGTCACCCTCTCAAGCCCCCTGCCACCCAGCAACAAATTGGTCGTGACCACCCTCGGCCTCATCCCCGTCGAAACGACCGGAACTCCAGGCGGGCTCACCAGCACCAGCGTTGTCGATGGAGGAGTTTTTTAAGCCATGACAACTCTCACAGCCGACCAATTCTCCAGCCAGCTCGACCTCTCCGCGAAGACCATCCTCCTCCCCGTCGAGACCGACGCCGTTGTCCACTATGTGGACCGCACGGATTTTCCGACGGTGGGCCGCCTGAAGCGTTTGTATGTGCAGCAAAATTCGGGAGTCGTCTGGGCGTGGACAGGCACCACCTACCAGAAAACCTCCCCGACCACCGACGAATTCGCGGCCCTGCAAGGCGAGGTCGATCTCGCCGAAACCTCGGTGGTCACCGAGCGCAATGCCCGCATCGCCGCCATTTCGAGCGAGGCCACATCGAGGGCAAATGCCATCGCCGATGTCTCCTCCAGCATCAGCGCCGTTTCCAGCGACCTCACAAACGCCATCGCCAGCGTCTCAGGCATCGAGTCCCGAGTTTCCAGCACCGAGACCGCAATCAGCACGACCCTCCCCGCCGCCATCGCCGACGCCGAGGGCTTCATCCAGCACGACACCTATTCCGACTTTCCCGCCACCGGACGCCTCAACCGCCTGTATGTCGCTCGCGACAACGGGACGCTCTGGCGCTGGACCGGCACCACCTATTCCCCCGTCCCTGGCGAGCAGGACGGAGGAACCTACTAACCACCGCCGCCAAAAAACACAAAGAAAGCACCCACTCAAATGGCAAATCCAAAACTCAAATTCCTCCGTGGAAATGGCGCACCCGCGTCGGCCCTCCTTGCAGGAGAACCAGCGTATGATCTCAGCGGCAAGGTTTTATACCTAGGCAACGGCACAACCAATGACAAAATTGGCGGAGCTGGAGCAGCAGTCATGCTCGAGGGCAACCAGACCGTTGCAGGAGTCAAGACCTTCAGCTCGACAATCTCCGGTTCTGTTGACGGCAACGCCGCCACAGCCACCACCCTCGCCACTGGCCGCGACATCTCGCTCACTGGCGATGTCACCGGCACAGCCTCGGCCTTCAACGGCTCGGCCAACGCCAGCATCAGCGCCACCCTCGCCAACTCCGGCGTTTCGGCAGGCACCTTCACGAAGATCACCGTTAATGCCAAAGGTCTCGCCACCTCCGGCACGACGCTCGAAGCCTCCGACATCCCGACTTTGACCGCAGCGAAAGTCTCGGATTTCGACACCCAAGTCCGCACTTCCCGCCTCGATCAAATGGCCGCGCCCACCGGCTCGGTTTCGCTCTCCAGCCAAAAGATCACGAACCTGGCGGACCCATCGGCCTCCAGCGACGCGGCGAACAAAGGCTATGTAGATAGCGCCGTCAGCAGCATCGTAGACGGAGCGCCTGACCTCCTCAACACCCTCAACGAGATCGCCGCCGCCATCAATGACGACGCGAACTACGCCACCACGCTGACGACAGCTCTCGGCGAAAAGCTCGTCAAAGCCAGCAACCTCAGCGACCTCACCGACGCCTCGGCCGCCCGCACAAACCTCGGCCTCGCGATTGGATCGAATGTCCAGGCATACGACGCGACCCTCGCCGCTTTGGCAGGAGTCACCGTCGCCGCCGACAAGGTTGTCTACGCAACCGGCGCGGACCAGTTCAGCACCGCTGACCTGACCAGCTTCGGCCGCAGCCTCATCGACGACGCCGACGCCAGCGCAGCCCGCACGACCCTCGGACTCGGCACCATCGCCACCCAAGCCGCGAACAATGTCTCCATCACCGGTGGAGCCATCTCCAATGTCACTTTCAGCGATGTGACTCTGGACGGCGGAACTTACTAAAAAATCCCAAAACCATGAGAGCGGAGGGGTTCCATCCCCCTCCGCCCTCGCAACGCTCATTCTATAATGGCCAATGTCCTGATCCCCA
>Ga0315902_10003725_pt1 | contig 22564 bp, 22 predicted proteins | sample LakEriMetagenome_9_FD_203523 | JGI IMG/M metagenome (GOLD analysis project Ga0315902, IMG submission 203523) | Freshwater fungal communities from buoy surface, Lake Erie, Ohio, United States - Buoy 12 MA117 | ecosystem: Environmental > Aquatic > Freshwater > Lake > Lake biofilm | place: USA... | reverse complement strand
TGGGAAAAATTCAGAAAGATCAGCTGGCAGACTATGCGCAACGTAAGGGAATGAGCCTGGAAGATGCCACCAAATGGTTACGGCCGATACTTGAATAATAAAAACAGAAACAGCGCAGCAGCCAAACAAAAACCGCTGCGCTGTTTATTTATAACAGGTTTCTTTTTTGCAACTCAGCTTTCAGTTGTTCTGCACTTTGAAAATGAATGGAGTCAAGGCCCAATGCAACGGCTGCTTCCACGTTCCGCAGGTTATCATCAATAAACACGGTACCGGCTGGGTTCACATTGTAACGGGTGAGTAAACGTTGATAAAACTCCGGGAAGGGTTTCCTTGTTTTTTCTTCACCACTTACCACGCGGCCATCAAACCAATGCAGGAACTGGTAGCGGACCAGGGCAATTTCAAACAGGTAATGATTCCAGTTGGTGAGTGCATACAACTTATAACGTCCTGAGTCTTTCAGCTGCAGTAATACATCCACTGTTTCCGCGATGGGTCCGCCCAGCATTTCTGTCCACCTGCCATAATAATCCCGTATCGGCTGTTCCCATTCGGGAAACTGCGCAATGAGCAACTGTGTTCCCTCGGAAATGGAGCGGCCTGCATCCTGCTCTTCGTTCCAGTCGTGGGTACAAACATGACTGAAAAAATAATCGAGCTTTTCGTCCGAATCAAAATAGTTGCGGTATACATACATCGGGTTCCAGTCGATCAGCACCCCTCCTAAATCAAAAATGATGGTTTGAATCATCGGGCAGGTTTATATTTTTTCAGCGTTTTTGAATCACTGGCTGTCGCGGGTATAAAGCTGATGGCAGTACCCCCGCCGGCTGCCAGTTGTAAGCGGAGTACTTTTTTTGAATCCACCAATACCTTTTCGATCACATAGGCTTCGGGGTTGGCCTGCCAGTGAGCGTCTGCTGCATCGCGGTAAATCGTTGCCACATACAACTGTCCGGGATTCAGAAAATCGACCGGTACGGAAAAACTTCTTGCCTCTTCATCAGTAACAGCACCCAGAAACCAGTTCTCTTTTCCTTTTTCCTTACGCGCCACCACCAGGTAATCGCCAGGCTCTGCCTGGAGGTAACGGCTGTCGTCCCAATCGACTGCCACGTCTTTGATGAACTGAAAGGCATCGGGCCGGGCTTCATAATTTTCAATCAGATCGGCCGCCATCTGCAGCGGACTGTACATGGTTACATAAAGCGCCAGCTGCTTGGCCAGCGTGGTATGCACCTGTTCGGTTGCCCCTGGCCGGTAGTGATTCATTTTTATTTTAAAGATACCGGGTGTGTAATCCATAGGTCCTCCCATCAGCCGGGTAAAAGGAAGAATGGTTTCATGCTCCGGTGGATTGCCACGGCTCCAGGCATTGAATTCATTACCCCGTGCTGCCTCACAGGCCATAAAGTTCGGCCAGGTGCGGTGCAGGCCGGTGGGACGTACCGGCTCGTGTGCATCGACCATAATCTGATAGCCTGCCGTTTTTTCGGCCACCCGGTTGTAGTGGTTCACCATCCATTGTCCGTCGTGGTGTTCGCCCCGGGGAATGATGCGCCCTACATACCCGGTTTTTACAGCATCGTACCCAAACTGTTTCATAAACCGGTAGGCAGTGTCCATGTGCCGCTCATAATTAGTAACGGAGGCCGAGGTTTCATGATGCATAATGAGCTTAACGCCTTTGGCCTTTGCGTAGCTGGTAAGCGCGGCTATATCAAAATCCGGATACGGTGTTACAAAATCAAATACATTTTCTTTCCAGTTGCCAAACCAGTCTTCCCAGCCTGTATTCCATCCTTCCACCAGCACGCCCTGCAGGTTGTGGGCCGCTGCAAAATCGATGTAGCGCTTTACATTAGCCGTATTGGCTCCATGCGGCACTTTGGCGATACCCTGTGAACCAACCTGTTCTCCTTTGAAATCCCAGCTGCTTATCCCCACATGCATCTCCCACCATACACCTACCATTTTCTGGGGCCGGATCCAGGAAGGATCGGCAATCTTTGAAGGCTCATTGAGATTGAGAATCATTTTAGAACCGAGCAGATCCACCGCCTTGTTGCTGATGATGATGGTACGCCAGGGCGTATGGAAAGGAGCACGCAGATAGGCCGCATTACCCACTGCATCGGGCACCAGTTGCGACTGAAGTGAGAAATCTGTTTTATTGACCAGCAGGTGCATAGCCGGGTAATTAACCAACGCCGCTTCATGCAGACTGATATATTCACCGGCATCCGTTTTTAACAGCAGGGGTGTTTGAATGCCATTGGGGGAAAAAGACGACTTAACTCCAATTTCCACAAACGAAGAACTGATACCCGCGTTCACTTCACTGAGACGGGACGTAGTATAAAAATATTCCTGTGAGTCAAAATCAATCGGTATCCAGAAGGCTTTATGATCGGCACCCAACCGGAACGCCGTTTCTTCCCCCTGCAGTATGAAATAGTTTAATCCGTTCTGCTGCGGAAATTCATAGCGGAAGCCCACGCCTTCTTCAAATACCCGGAACACTATGTTCAGTAAGACTGCGGGAGCAGCAGCACGCCGCAGGCGGAACCGGATTTCTTTATACTGGTTGCGGATGCTTTTCACTTCACCCCATACCGGTTGCCAGTCTTCCTGTACATCTGTTGAATCAATGCCCAGCAGTTCAAAGTGACGTAATTCGGTCTTAGGCTCTTTCAGCTGCAGTGCCAGTACAGATGGCTGGATGATCAGTTTCTGATTGAACGCCACACTGTATTCAAATTCCTTACCGGCAGTAATACTGGCCTTCAGTTGAATACGGTTGAAAGGGCCGGACACTTTAAATTCCTGAGTCATTGCCAGAACCGGCAACAGCATACAAACAAATCCGAGTAGTCTTTTTTTCATATTATTTTCCTTCGAAAGCCATAAACAAAGCGGGTTACGCACAGCAAAATGTGCTTACATTCGTCATCCGAAATTAACCAATCACAGCCACAATGAAAATAATCTCCTACAACGTTAACGGTATCAGGGCCGCCATCAAAAAGGGTTTCCTGGATTGGCTGGCCACGCATCCCGCTGATATAGTTTGTGTACAGGAAACAAAAGCACTGAAAGAAGATGTGGATCATACACCTTTTACGGAACTGGGTTATCATAATTACTGGTTCAGTGCCCAGAAAAAAGGATACAGTGGTGTGGCCGTATTCACGAAAAGAAAGCCCGACCATGTCGAATACGGCAACGGGCACGGTCCCAGTGATGACGAAGGAAGAGTGATACAGCTGGACTTTGGTGACATACGCCTCATCAACGCTTATTTCCCCAGCGGCACCAGCGGCGGGGAGCGGCAGGATTTTAAATATAAATGGCTGGATGAGTGTTATAACTGGCTGGAACAACTGAAGCAAAAGCATCCCAAGCTGATCCTCTGCGGCGATTATAATATTGCGCACAGAGAAATTGATATTCATGATCCGAAAGGCAATAAAAACTCGAGCGGCTTTCTTCCGGAAGAACGTGCGTGGATGACAAAATTTTTAGAGAGCGGATGGATGGATACCTTCCGCGAACTGCACCCGGAACCGCATCGCTACAGCTGGTGGAGCCAGCGGTTCCCCAGCGTGCGGCTCAACAACAAAGGATGGCGCATTGATTATATTACCGTTACAGAAGCCTTACGAAATAAAGTGAAAGATGCCGATATCTTTCCCGATGTGAAGCACAGCGATCACTGCCCTGTTTATCTGGAACTAAAAAAATAAACCATGTACATCTACAATGTTACTGTGAAAGTCGACTGGAGCATACATGATGCCTGGCTGCAATGGATGAAAGAAGAACATATGAAGGAAGTAACCGGCACCGGCTGCTTCACCCATCATCGTTTACTCCGGTTGCTGGATGTGGATGATTCAGATGGCCCCACGTATGCGGCCCAGTATTTTGCTGAAAGCAAGGCTGCCTGTAACAAATACCTGGAAGTATACGCACCCGCTCTCCGCACGAAAGGAACAGATAAATGGGGTAACCGGTTTGTTGCATTCCGCAGCCTGATGGAGGTGGTGGACTAAAGTTGCTGCACCAGCCCTGCACAAGAGATAAAAATGCAAACTCATTCGCGCCCGCAGTACATCTGCCCGTGTTCCGGCGCTGCACCGGTGTATAATAGGAATGACAGATAGTGCCGGCTGAAACCCTTATCCCGTGAGGGTTCTAGCAAATACTGGTGAATCAAAAAAATTTTATTGCAAACCAAAAGCCTCTATATTTGCCGCTGTTAAAAAATCATACACATGAACAAAGCTGAATTAGTTGCTAAACTTGCCGATGATGCAGGTATTTCCAAGACCCAGGCCAATGCTGCTATTGATTCTTTTATTGAGGCTGTTACCAAAACACTGAAAGGTGGTGGCAAGGTAACATTGGTAGGTTTCGGTACATTTTCCGTAAGTAAGCGTTCTGCCCGTACAGGCCGCAACCCCAAAACCATGGAAACCATTAAAATCAAAGCCAAGAAGGTTGCCAAGTTTAAAGCCGGCAAAGACCTTGCTTCTAAATTGTAATGCATGCTGTGTAAAAAAAGCAAGAGACAGGAGTTTCTTGCTTTTTTTATGCAACAACCTGTAACTTCACACAACGTTAATTATTCACCGGTAAATACAACCATTTATGGGAAGAGGCGATAAAAAAACAAAGCGCGGTAAAATTTCAAAAGGTAGTTTTGGCAAAAGCCGTCCTGCCAGACCCGCCAAAAAGAAAGCTGCCAAAAAAAGCAGCTAAGCATTAAAAAAAGCAGCGTATCCTACGCTGCTTTTTTATTACCTCAATTATTCCTGGTTGCCGTATTGATTGGTTGCAGCAGAGTTTTTGGCAATCCTATCTTCAAGCCGGCTGATACGCTGTAACTGTTCCTCAATCTGTTGGTTCTGCTGGGCCACCTGCTGCAGATCCTGGTTAAAACTCTCCAGGAACGTATTTCTTTTCTGAATCTGCTGTTGCTGCAGTAACGACTCGCGCAGTTTACTTTCTGCTTCTGAAAGATCATTCTGAAGCCGTGAGTTTTCTTCCGATAATTCACGAAACCTGGAGCGCAGCTGCGTAACCTCACTGTTGAGTGCGCGGTTGATATCCTCAAGCTCCTCGAGGCGGAACAGCTGGGCCGGAGTATGGTTGATCTGTGCTTCCATTCGCTGCAGTTTTTCCTGCATGGCATGAAACTGATCATAGGTGGCATGCAGCTGATCTTTCATCTGCTGCTCCAGTAAGGCATTGCTGTTCAGGAGTTCAATTTCTTCATCTTTTGCGTGTAACTGTTTCCTGAGCTGATGTACCTGCAGGCTCAATTCCTCTTTTTCCTGTATGGCTTGCTCAAAATGATGTTGAGAGGCTTCAAAATCTTTCATTTGTGAAAGCAGCCGCTGTATGGTTTCGTTATGGCCTGCCAGGTACTGCTGGGCCAGTTGTAACTGTTCTGCATAATCATCAGTGGGTGCCTTTGGAAGTACGGCTGCAGGTGCCGGGCGGGCCATCAGTTCCTGGTTCAGCAGGCGCAACTCCTGCATTTCATCGGCCAGGTTCTGCTCCTGTTCCTGCAATTGCTGAAGCTGTTTTTTTAATTCATCCAACTCCTGCTGGTGCTGGTCGGACAGTTCATAATACTTTAAACGCCAGGAGACATCTTCTTTCTGCTGTTTCTGCTGCTGTGCCTCCGTAGTTTCATAAACACCATTACGGATGGACCATAAATAACTGACCACAAAGCCAATGATAAGTGCGGCAACCTGGAAAATGATTATTTCAAGTATCGTTACCTGAATTGCAAGCAGGTTCATGGTTTGAAACATTGAAGACAGTTATAAATACGCGGCAGAACCTTCCCCGGTTTATCTACGTAATGATACAGCTTTTTATCTGAATTACCTGCATGACAGCAGCTGAAAAGCAGCTTACCTGCAAAGCAGGTGATGCATCACCCATTAACAATGGTGCCCACTTTTTCACCGGTAACCACGCGTTTGAGATTATCGGGCCGGTTCATATCAAACACAATAATGGGTAGTTGATTTTCCATGCAAAGTGTGAAAGCGGTCATATCCATCACACGCAGATTCTTGCTGAGGCATTCCTGGAACGTGATGGTTTGATATTTGGTTGCCGTAGGATCTTTTTCCGGATCTGCACTGTAAATACCATCCACACGGGTACCCTTGAGTATTACATCGGCATTGATTTCAATGGCTCGTAAGGAGCCGGCTGTGTCGGTGGTGAAATAGGGATTACCGGTGCCTGCACCAAAAATAACCACCCTGCCTTTTTCAAGATGACGGATGGCCCTGCGGCGGATATAAGGCTCAGCAATCTGTTCCATTTTGATGGCACTCTGAAGCCGTGTGTATACGCCAATTTTTTCCAGTCCGGCCTGCAGCGCCATTCCATTGATTACAGTGGCCAGCATGCCCATATAATCGCCATGTGCCCGCTCAATGCCGGTTTCCGCTTCGTTCATGCCCCTGTAAATGTTACCGCCCCCTATAACCACGGCTACCTGCACACCTAATTCCGTGATGCTTTTAATATCCCGGGCATACTGTCCGATAACAGAGGAGTCCATCCCGAAATTTTTATCGCCCATCAGTGATTCACCGGAAAGTTTCAACAGAATTCGTTTGTAACGGGGGAGCATGTGCAGCTGGTTTTCTTGATTCAAAAAAGTGGAACGAAGATATAATTTAAAGTGCTTGCAGAAATACAGGCACAGAAAAAATCCCCTGTATTTTATTACAGGGGATCTGCATTAACTGTAGATGCGCTCAATGGCATCCTTGTATTTTTCCATAATCACTTTCCGTTTCAGTTTGAGTGTAGGTGTTAATTCTCCCCCATCTACTGTCCATTCATCGGGCAGCAGCTCAAACTTCTTCACCTGCTCCACATGATTGAACTGCTGGTTGTATTCCTCCACAAGGTTCTTATACATCTCCAGCACTTTGGGATGGCGCAGCAGTTCGTGAACCGAGCTGCAGCCGAGCTGCTGTTGCCCGGCCCATTCCTGCAGGTTGGCAAAAGAAGGCACAATGAGGGCTCCTGCAAATTTCTGTTCCGGACCCACCACCATCATCTGCTCAATAAATTTGCTTTCCTTCATTTTATTTTCAATCGGCTGTGGTGCCACATACTTACCGCCACTGGTTTTGAAAATTTCTTTTTTGCGGTCAGTAATCTTGAGGAATTTATTCTCCACAAAAACGCCGATATCCCCGGTGTGGAAAAAACCATCCTTATCAATCACTTCAGCCGTAAGGTCGGGGCGTTTGTAATAGCCCATCATCACATTTTCGCCCCGGCAGCAGATTTCGCCATCAGGCTCCAGCTTCACTTCCACGCCACTGATAACGGTACCCACGGTACCGAATTTGCGGTTCTTTTCATTGAAGCGGTTTACAGAAATAACCGGCGAGGTTTCGGTAAGGCCATAGCCTTCCATAATGTTTAATTTACCGGCAGTGAATATACGCAGCAGCCGTACCTGGCAGGCAGCAGCACCGGTAACAATGGCTTTTACATTGCCACCCAATCCTTCTCTCCATTTGCTGAAGATGAGCTTGTTGGCAAGCGACAGCTGCAGCCTGTAACTGAGACTGTGCCTTTTGTTGATATCAAAGCGGCTGGCTACATCCACGGCCCAGAAAAACAGTTTCCGCTTCAGGCCTGTCAGCTCCTGGCCTTTACCCATAATGCGCTCGTATACTTTTTCCAGCAGCCGCGGTACCGTGGAAAAAACAGCCGGCTGCACTTCCTTCAGGTTATCGCCTATTGTATCCAGGCTTTCTGCATAATACACAGAAACCCCGTTGTACAGGTAGATGTAAGTAACCATGCGCTCAAAGATGTGATTCAGCGGCAGGAAGCTGAGCGACCGGTCGTTTTCGGAACAAAACTCGCGGAACACTTCCTCGCAGGCAAGCACATTACTGAGAATATTTTTATGACTGAGCATGACACCTTTCGGTGTTCCGGTGGTGCCGGATGTGTAAATAATCGTTGCCAGGTCTTCATAGGTTACACGTGCCGCTGCTTCGGCTACTGCTTGCCGTTCACTTTCTCCGGCAACGCTCAGGAGATCCTTCCAGTATAAAGCCGCCTGAATAAAATTGAACGTATAAACAGCCTGCACAGAGGGCGTGGAAGAACGGATACGCTGCACTTTATCATAGAGATCCTGGTCGCTCACAAACACCAGTTTCACTTCTGCGTCATTCAGCACAAACTCAAGCTCACCAATAGCCAGCGTGGGATACACCGGCACCAGTACGGCACCTATCTTCTGCACGGCCAGGTCCAGGAACATCCATTCCGGCCGGTTGTTACTGATGATGGCAATTTTATCGCGCCGTTCAATGCTCATATCATTCGCACCGATGCCCAGGTGAATAAGTCCGGCAGCGAGTTTGTCCACGGTTTCCTTCACTTCAGCCGTACTGTACTTCCGCCAGATTCCTCCTTCTTCTTTGGCAGAAAACATGTCTTCTTTCGGAAATTTTCCGAGCTGGTAGTCAATGCAATCAAATAAACGGGTTGGCTTCATACAGCAATAAATTTTATGATACAATAATCAGAGTCCGACGGATACATCCTGCCGTCCTTAAAAAACCGGAGAGAAAGATAAGAAAAAACTATGCTGACTGCTCCGCCGTGAAAAGAAAACCCCGGTAGCAGCCGGGGTCATGAATCAGTTTGTGCGGTAATACTGGCCGGATGGCACTTTAAAAATTTTTGATTTCTGAAAACGGGTGAAATCATTATACTGGGCGGTATTCACTTTGGTCCAGTTTTCATAACCTGCCAGGTTGCCGGCTGCTTCAAAAATCCATTGGTTATAGGCCTCGAACATTCCCTCCTGCAGCAACTGGCGATGATGTTCAAACAGGCGGAACGGGAACCTGGCTCCGTTTTCTTTATACCAGTCGAGCAGGAAACGGGTGCGGAGCATGATCAATGTTTCAGTGGTGATGCCGCTTCCTGTTACAGACTGATGCTGGTTCCAGGTTTGATGTACGGCTTCAGCAAAAGGCGTATGTTTTACCGGCTTGATGCGCGGGTCGCTGGTGAACAGTTTCTTATAGCCCTCCAGCAGCAGTGTTTTCATTTCGGCGGTACGGTTGGTATAGCTTTCCATGTTCACAAACATTTCGCCATATAACAAGGGCCATACTTTATCACCTGTAAAATAATGAAACCGGGCCGCATAATAGTAATTGCCGGCATAATTGGGGTCCTGCTGAATACCCTGTTCCCATTGCTGAATACAGGCATTGTCTTTCTGCATCCAGAGCAACTCACCAAATTCAGCATATAAGGGGCCGCTGTTCGGATACTTTTTCAATGCTTTCCGGTACATCTTATCACACTCCTTCACTTCTTCCAGGGCCTTGTAAATGTTACCGGCAATCTGGTACACCTGTACATCTGCATCTTCGCGTTCCACCAATGTTTTCACTGTTTCCTTTGCCTTTGCAAAATCTCGTTGATAGTAGTACGTCATCGCAAGGTCTTTCTGAATCAGCAGATTTCCGGGTTCTTTTGCCAGTGCTTTATTCAGGAGGAGGAGCGCATTGTTCCAGTCGCCCGTGCGCATAAACTGCCGGGCCGTTTCGTGGAGCTGGGCGGCATCGGGCTCCTGTGCCATTACAGAAAAGCTGCCGAGTACGAGAAAAAACAGAACCAGATATTTCTTCATAAGAGGTAAAATTACTGCAAAAGCCCCTTGGAAGAGGGGCTTACAGTTAGTTTTAGTGATTCGTTAAGATCCTTCGTAAATCAGGTGAGTCAGCAGTCCATCCCGCAGTTTGGGCTCAAACCAGGTGCTTTTGGGAGGCATTACGTTACCACTGTCTGCAATGGCAAACAACTGCTCCATGGTTACCGGATAGAGGCTGAAGGCAACTGCCATGTCTCCGCTATCCACCCGTTTCTGCAGTTCTTCCAGACCCCGGATACCACCTACAAAGTCAATGCGCTTATCGGTACGCTGATCAGTAATACCCAGCTGTTTTTCCAATACATTATTGGAAAGAACCGTTACATCCAGTATGCCGATGGGATCGGTACTGAAGGTGCCGGGTTTAGCCTGCAAACGATACCAGTTACCGTTCAGGTACATACCCAATTCGTGCGGCTGTTGCGGTTTTACGGGCTTAGTGCCCACCTTGCTGAGCTCAAAGTCTTCAGCAAGCGCCTGGAGAAAAGTTTCTTCAGAAAGTCCGTTGAGATCTTTTACCACCCGGTTATAATCCATAATCTGCAGCTGGCTGGCAGGGAACAGGGTGGTTAGAAAATAGCCGGCCCCTGCAGGAGCTTCTTTACCCAATGCGTTTTTCACCTTGGCAGCAGAAGCAGCCCGGTGATGACCGTCGGCTATATAAGTCAGCGGCACTTCTTTTTTGAAAAGAGCCGTGATTGCTTTTATTACAGTATCATCATTCACAATCCACACCGTATGCTGCACACCATCTTCGGCAGTAAAATCGTAGATGGGACTTTTATCAGTCTTCCATTTCTCCACTAATACATTCATTTCCTCCACATCGCGGTAGGCCAGAAAAACATTACCGGTTTGTGCACCGCTCACTGTAATATGCCGGATGCGGTCATTTTCCTTTTCAGGCCGGGTGAATTCATGTTTCCGGATGATATCCTTCTCATAGTCCTTTACGCTGCTTCCGCATACCAGACCTGTCTGGCTGCGCCCGTTCATAATGAGTTGATAGATATAATAGCAGGGTTTGCTTTCACGGAACAACACATCCCGCTGCATAAAGGCCTGCAGATTTTCCTTTGCCTTTTCATACACCTCTGCGGCGTATGGATCGGTTGATTCGGGCAAATCTATTTCAGGTTTTGTAATATGGAGAAATGAATAAGGATTTCCCTGCGCCTCTTCCTTTGCCTCCCTGGTGTTTAATACATCGTAAGGTTTCGCTGCAACCTGCCGCGCAAACTGCGCCTGCGGCCGCAACGCCTTAAACGGAACAATAGTAGCCATATTTTTTTCTTACTAACGGGTGCAAAGAAACGGAAAATTCAAGTAGATGTTGCAGAAACCCTGATAACAGGTGTTAGCCCTGCTTCTGAGTAAAGTAACGTAACAGCTCCACGAATGCTTCCACACTGCTGAGAGGCAATGCATTATATAAACTTATGCGGAAGCCTCCCACGCTCCGGTGCCCTTTCACCCCGTACATACCATTTTCTTTACAGCGTTTCAGGAACTCCTGTTCCAGTGCAGCATCAGGCATCGTGAATACAGCATTCATTTTACTGCGGTATGGCACAGCCACGGGCAGGTGAAACAGGGGTGATTGCTCCAGTGTTTCATACAGCAACTGCGCTTTCTGATTATTGATTCTTTCTATTGCAGCCACCCCACCCTGCGCTTTCAGCCAGCGCAGTGTGAGTAATACCACATACACGGCAAATACCGGGGGTGTATTCAGCATACTTCCTTCGGCTATGTGATTCCGGTAGTCCATCATAGAAGGAATGGTACGGCCGGATTGACCCAGGCAGTTTTTATTAACCACCACGAGGTTCACCCCGGCAGCTCCCATATTTTTTTGCGCCCCCGCATAAATCAGATCAAAACGGTTAAAATCCAGCACCCGGCTCAGTATATCACTGCTCATATCCGCTACCAGCGGCACGCCCTCTGTATAGGGTATCTGCTGCCATTGGGTACCGGCAATTGTTTCATTGGTTGTGATGTGGAGATAGGCGGCCGTTGGACTCACCTGCAGCTCCTCAGGCATTGTGGTGTAATTTGTTTCCCTGGAAGAGCCGGCAACTTCCACATGTCCGAAAAGCCGTGCCTCTTTGATGGCTTTGTTCGCCCAGGTACCTGTTTCAGTATAAGCAGCCACCCCATTCTGCGGAAGAAGATTCATAGGCACCTGCATAAACTGAGTGGTGGCACCGCCATGAAGAAAAAGTACTTCATGATCTGCATCCAGCTGCATGAGCTCCCGTACCAGTGTCCGGGCCTCTTCCATGACATTGATAAATGGTTCTGTGCGGTGCCCTATTTCAAGCAGGGAAAGGCCCATACCATTAAAGTCAAGAACAGCTTCGCTTGCCTGCTGTACTACTTCCCGGGGCAGAATTCCGGGTCCGGCGTTGAAATTATGCATCATGCCGGCGAAATTAATTGATTTGGGAATAACGGTTGGTTGGCTGAACAGGATGCAGCAACAACTCTTTTCAGTTCTTATTGCAAATGAATTCAAAGGCTTTGAAGTCGCGCCGCAGCACGGCCTTTTTAACACGGCCGGATTGTGTGTGGATACGGTAGCTGTTTAAGTCAATCAGCTCGTGAGCCCGGCAGAAATTTTCCAGCTCCTCCACCCGTTGCAAGAGGCTATGCAGCCATTCCACTTCGTGGTCAATGGCAGCACGGCTGCGGGTTTCCGTATTCAATAAAACAAGCAGATCCCTTTGCTGGTTTTTGTTCATCTGTAGAGTGAATTAATATCCAACCATTCCTTTTTTACTGGGACAACCACAATTGTTTTTTTTGGAAACATTACAGCTGCCTGCCAATAAAAGGAGCACTAATAACAACAGGAGGTACGGCTTTGTTGAGTTGTACAGTAAGGGATACTTCATTTTTTCACGGACCATTGGATATAATTTGAGTGTTCTAAAATAAGAATTTTCCGGTTGTTTTTTACTTAATTTCATCGCTTAAAAACCCTGTATGCCACGCATCCTCGTTGCCCCGCTTGACTGGGGATTGGGACACGCCACCCGCTGCGTTCCGCTGATCGGCGAACTGCGTGAGCGTGGCTGCGAGGTGGTACTGGCAGCTGACGGACCAACCGCCCGGCTCCTGGCTCAGGAATTTCCCGACCTGCGTCTGCTTCCCCTGCGTGGCTATGGCATCCGCTATGGAAAGGGACTTGCGGTACTATCCCTGTTGTTTCAACTGCCGCATATTTTCCGCACGATCCGTTACGAGCATAAATGGCTGCAACAATTGATGGCAAAAGAACGGTTCGATTGCATCATCAGCGACAACCGCCCGGGATTGTATCATCCCAAGGCTTATTCAGTGTACCTGACACATCAACTGCTGATCCGTTCGGGCTTTGGACCAGGTGCCGACCGGCTGTTACAGTTATTACACGCCCGTTACATACGCAGATTCAACAAACTCTGGGTTCCTGATTTGCCGGGTAACCTGAATCTTGCCGGGTTGTTATCGCACCCGCTTACTGAAAAGGAATCGCCCCGCTACCTCGGGTTACTTTCCCGGCTCCGGCCGGCAGTTGCTGCTTCCCGGTACGATCTGCTGATCCTCCTCTCCGGGCCCGAACCCCAACGCACGCTGCTGGAAAAACACCTGCTTTACCAGTTGCAACCCTATAAAGGAACGGTTTTACTGGTCCGCGGATTGCCCCGTGAGGAAAAAATAACAATTCCTCTACCCTCGAACATACAGGTGGCCGCTCATCTCACCGCCACCCAGCTGCAGCAGGTGCTTGCAGGAGCAGCACTGGTACTGTGCCGCAGTGGCTATACCACGCTGATGGATTTGCTGCGCCTGCGCAAAAAAGCCGTACTGATTCCCACGCCCGGTCAAACCGAACAGGAATACCTGGCCCGGCATGCAGAGGAGCTGCAGCTCTTCCCTTTTTTAAAACAAAAAGAATTCGAGCTGAACAAAGCACTGGAACTCGCCACTGACTTTCCCTATCACCACCCTTTTACGGAAGAAGATTTTGAACAATACACCGGCGCTGTCGATGAATTAGTTTCAGAATTAAACGCCGCCTCCCGCACCAACTCCTAACTTTGCGCCCTTCGCAGAACGCATTATGAGTTCCTCACAAACCATCAAAGCACACTGGGCCGTACTGGGAGCCAACCTGCTGTTCGGCATCAACTTCAGCGTGGTGAAGTTTATTTCACCGGCTGTAATTCCGCCGTTCGGTCTCAATCTCATACGTGTAGTCGTTACCGTCAGTTTATTCTGGCTGCTGTACCTGCTGCAACCGTCCAAAGCCGGTATACAGCGGAGCGATATACCCCGTTTTCTGCTTTGCGCTTTAACAGGCGTGGCCATTAACCAGTTATTGTTTATTAAAGGACTCACACTCACTACTCCCATACATGCAGCCTTACTCATCCTGGCCACGCCCGTATTTATTCTGCTGATTGCTTTTGTACTGCGTACGGAAACCCTTTCCCTCCCAAAAATAACAGGCCTCCTGCTGGCAATCGGAGGCGCCTCCCTGCTGATTCTTTCAAGAGAATCCTCGGTGATTGCCACCAACATGATCGTGGGTGATGTACTTGTACTGGTAAATGCTATCTCCTACGCCTTCTATTTTATACTGGTAAAACCCCTGATGCAGAAATACAAACCCCTGCATGTAATCCGTTGGGTATTCACCTTCGGAACGGTGATGATGATTCCCTTTTGCTGGAACGGTTTTATGGAAACCAACTGGTCAGCCTTTACGCTGTATCATACAGCAGGCCTGATTTTTGTGGTATTGGGCGCCACGTTCTTTGCCTACCTGTTCAATATTTATGGGCTGCAGCATCTCAGCGCCTCTGCAGCAGGCGCCTATATTTACCTGCAGCCGCTGTTCTCGGCCGTCATTTCCATTGTATTCCTGAAAGAAGAAATTGCCTTTTATAAGTTATTGGCTGCCGTGCTCATTTTCGGGGGCGTATACCTGGTGAATTTCAGGAACAAACAGACACGTGCATAAGACAGTCTTTCGTTGAAATGGAAGTCTCTCAGCAAGCCAGCTCATAATCCTCTTCTGCGGGCGCTGATGGTGCTGAATACGGTTGCCATTGTTACAATACTGATCGTGCTGGCAGGCATCAGGATGGCCGCAATCATGGGGCTTAGCAATGCCTGTGTGGCAAAGTAAAGACCAACGAAATTATAGACAATTGAAATGGCAAAAATGATACTGATATTCACTTTGCCACTGCGGGCATAATGGAGAAAATTATGCAGGCGGCCTACTTCATCCCCCTGCAGGATGGCATCACAGGCCGGCGAAAACTGGTTGGCGTTATCACTCACCGCCACACCCACATGACTTTGTTTGAGAGCGCCGGCATCGTTCAGTCCATCACCCAGCATCAATACGTGGCGTCCTTCTTCCTGTAACCGCTTGACATAATCCAGTTTGTCCTGGGGCGACTGCCTGAAATTCATCACCACATCACGGCCCAGCAACCGTTGCAGGTTGTGCTGCTCCTGGTCGTTATCACCCGATAAAACATGAAGTGCATAGGTGCCATTTTTTAATGTTTCACCCATTTCGCCAATACCCGTACGGTAGTGATTGCTGAAGGAATACCTGCCTTTGCGTTTTCCGTTCAGCAGCAGGTGTACATGCGTGCCGGTGTCCAATGCAGCCGGCTGTGTTTCACCTTCCCCGGTAAAAACGCCTGAGCCCAGTTTTAACTCCATACCGGCAGCTTCGGCCAACAGGCCTTTCCCACTGATTTCTTCAAACCGGTCCAGTGGCATCAACGTTTCCCGGGTGCTGCCCAAGGCGTTATAAATGAGCTTGCTGAGTGGGTGGGAAGACTGGCGCGTAACGGAACGTACCAGGTTGAGTTCCTCCTCCGAAAGTGTTTCACCTTCGTATTGCACCACAGAAGAATGATTATGTGTAATGGTTCCGGTTTTATCCAGTACCACCGTATCAATGGTGCCCAATGCCTCAATAACGCCGGAATTTTTCAGATAGAATTTATTCTTACCAAACTGGCGGAGCATATTGCCATAGGTAAAGGAAGCCGCCAGCAACAGGAAACAGGGACACGCCACAATCAGCGTGGCGGTTACAGCAGGAAGAATATTGGAAGGGTTTACAAAGGCCCAGTAAATGGCTGCGGTGGCAGCAATAAGGAAAAGTCCAACCGTGAAATAACGGCTCCACGGATGAACAAACGACTTATCCTGGTTTTTCCGGCTGTTGAACACTTCATTGTTCCAGAGCTGGGTGATATAACTCTGTGAAACGGGTGTTACCACTTCCAGTTCCACGGCCTGTCCGGTTATTTTACCACCGGCATAAATCAGTTCTCCCTTTTTCTTTTCCACCGGTGTGTTTTCGCCACTTACGAAACTGTAATCAACAGCGGCCGTACCGTTGAGCACCACACTGTCTGCCGGCACCATTTCTTCATTACGCACCAGGATGTGGTTTCCTTTCTGCAGCAATGTAACGGGTATATTTTCTTCATCGCTTTGCGACAGGCGGGTAACGCCCAGCGGAAAATAGGCTTTGTAATCGCGGTCGAATGAAAAAGAATCGTAAGTTTTATTCTGAAACCAACGGCCAACCAGCATGAAGAAAACAATGCCGCTCATACTGTCTAAATAGCCGGCACCGGTTTGTGTAACAATTTCATACACGCTGCGGCCGAAGGTTACCAGAATAGCAAGGGCAATCGGGGCATCGATATTGAGCCACTTCTGCCTCAGTCCTTTCCAGGCGCTGATAAAAAATTCTGAGGCGCTGTAAAAAAATACAGGCAGGGAAAGAGCAAGGATCACCCATGAAAACACGCTCTTCAGTGTCGTTTCATCGATGTCGCCCCCGGAAAAATATTCCGGGAAACTCATCATCATGATATTGCTGAACGCAAATCCAGCCACGCCTATCTTAAAAATCTGGGTGCGGTTGACCTTTTTCTGCTTTTTACCACCCGCATCTCCCAGGCTGATAGCAGGTTCATAGCCCACAAATGCCAGCAACTCCACAATCTTACGTAACGATATCCGCTGTGGCTCGTAAACAATGGTGATTTCCTTGCGCTGAAAATTGGTTTGCGCATGCAGGATGCCGGGCTCAATGCGGTTCAGGTTCTCCAGCAACCAAACACAACTGGCACAATGCATGGTGGGCAGGTAAAAAATAACACGGCTCTGCCTTCCATCTGTAAAGCGGATGAGCTGCCGCTGCACTTCCTCATGATCCAGGTAAGCAAACTGGTTGTTGCGGAATTTTCCTTTGGCTGTAATACCCGGCTGCTTCGACAAGTCGTAATAGTTACAAAGCCCGTTTTCGTTCAGCAGCTGGTAAACAAATTTGCAGCCATCGCAACAGAAAGCTTTTTCTTCAACCATAAGTTCATGGCTGCACCGTTCCCCGCAATGATAGCAGGTGGTGGTTCCGGTAATGGTAGGGGTGCTGGCTACAGGCATAATCAGAGCATCGTAAGCAGGTATTTATGGAAGCTCTGCTTAAAGTCCAGGAAATTTTTTTCAAATTTTAATACTTCATCACGCAGTTCTTCCTGCCCGTACAGGGTATCAAGGGAAGAGAACCCGTTTTTGTGGTTCTGCTCCTCGCCTTCCAGTTTTTCCTGCTGCATCTGAATTTTTTGTGTGATGGCCCGTATATGTGCTTCCTGCTCTTCGAGGCGCCGTTGCAAATGACGTGCATTACTCAGGTATCGTTCAGCGGGATTGTCTTTTACAATCTCGGCAAGAATGCGGCTCATGCCGGGAATTTCCTTCCGCTGCAAATCCAGCGTGCTGCGCCATGAAATGTTTTCTTCATGATAAACATGAAACAGATAATTGTTCATACCGGGGCTATTTAGACAACTACAAAAATGCAGGCTATGGAAGAAGCCCGGAATGAGGGGTGTCAAGAAAATGCGTGATTCCTGTCAGCCGCCGGGGTATGCGGCGATTCTTATTTTCCGCCCCGTTCAAATAACCACTTATAGGGCCGGGGTTCTTCGTGTTTCAATTCAAAACGCCGGATACTCTTTTCATGCAGAATTTGCATGGCTTCTTCAACAGAATCGGTAATCACAAATAAGTCTGTATCCTCTGGTGAAATAGTACCCCGTTGTTTCATGAGGCTGATGTGTTCCTCCAGTTCTTTATGAAACGCTTTACCCATAACAATCACCGGGAAGTTTTTAATCTTACCCGTCTGAATGAGCGTGATGGCTTCAAACAGCTCGTCCAGTGTGCCGAAACCGCCCGGCATACAAATGAAAGCGTAAGAATATTTAATGAGCAGAGTTTTGCGCACAAAAAAATACCGGATATTAACCCATTTATCCAGGTAGGGGTTGGGCTCCTGCTCATGGGGCAATACGATATTACAACCCACACTGCGACCGTTCACCTCTTTGGCACCGCGGTTAGCAGCCTCCATCAGACCCGGACCACCACCTGTTAAAACGGTGAATCCCATTTTAGCCACCTCTGCACCTACTTTACGGGTGAGTTCATAGTATTCATGCCCCTCCTTGTACCGGGCCGAACCGAAGATCGTCACACAAGGACCGATAAAAGCGAGACTTCTGTATCCTTTGATAAATTCAAACAACACCTTGAGTGCAAATTTGAATTCTTTCCACCTGCTCTGAGGCCCTTCCAGAAACCGGATTTCGACGGGCTGTTGCTGATTGTTTTTCTTCATGTCTGCAAGTTACGGGAGCCGGCACTTCCCTCTTTCAAAAGAAACTGTAAAAAAACCGTCTGCTTATACGCATCCGTTCTATTAAACCAGGTTTTTTGCCTGGGCGTATACATTATGAAATACATGAAAATCTGAGCGCCCCTGTTCATTCAACTCCAGTAAAGTGGCATCCCCGGCCACATCGGCCTGCAACCATCCTGCCTTGGTGTAATGGAGTATTTCTGCGGGCAGGCAATATTCTTTTTTCAGCAATTGTTCCACCTGCTTCACTTTCATATGCTCGCCTATTTCAATGGCACCATTGCGGTGCTGGTGCCGGATGGTTACCACCTGTAGAAAAGGATTCAGCAGTTTTTTAACGGAAGATACTGAAGCAGCGCGTTTCCGCTTTGACAGAAACTCGAGGCGCAGATATGGAAAAGCAGAAGAGAAATCATCCTGCAATTCTTTCAAAGTGCGGTTATCGTGGATATGCAGATACATACTTCAAATTAATATCAAACATAGCCGATACACCCTCCGGCTTCAATGATACAACTCAGGGTTATATATGACCCTTAACAGACGAAAACCCCGCCGGGAACAGCGGGGCGTAAACCAACCAAAGTAAATGCAGCTCTGCTGCTTATCTATGAGCAATAAAAACAGGCAACTGAACTCTGTTGATGAGTTCGTCTGCAAAGCTTTTCTTGAATAGTGTACTGAATAAACTACGTCCGTAAGCACCGGTAACCAGCCAGGTGCTGTCTTCTTCGAGCAACCAGTTGGTTAGCTGCCGTTTATTCTCAAGGGCCATTTCATGCAGGGTGAGGTCACTGAAGTGTCTTGCTGTTAATTCCGTAACCGCATCCTGATCGGGCAGTTTTTCATCCGGTGAGGCTGTCACTTCTGTCAGCGTTGCAGGAAGACCGGTAAGATCCGGGAAGAGGTACGCAAACTGTTTGATGGCAAAAACAGAAGAAGCTTCTCCATCGTACAACAGCATGATTTTATCCGGCTCTGCATACCGCTCGGGCACAATCAAAACAGGGCACTCTGTTTTCTTGAGTAATTCCTGCATGTATTCGTTGGGTTGCTCTTTACTGATGTTGGAGAAAAAAGATTCACGGCTGATGAGCACCAGGTCGGCAAAACGGGTTTCTTTGATCAGGGAGGCAAGCGGTAGATTTTCGGAATCGTTATGAACCCGAAACTCCATACCTTCTGCCGTGCATTTTGTACGGAACAGATCCATGTTGTTCTTTACCTGTTCGGAATAATCTCCTTCCACCACAGCCGGCATGAGCGGTACTGCTTCAAGACCGGTGTAAGCAACAATTTTTGACACATCAATCGGGCTCAGAAACACACCTGTTACCAAAACCGGCTCTTTTCTGTGCAGCGATGCTGCCAACGCAAATGCACCTTTGGGGAAATGTTCCCCATCCAGCGCAATAACAATTTTTTTCATACCCGTTGGTTTAGAGAATGAAGGTAGGCAGGGGGCCTACCCGTTAAAATGACAGGAGCCCCCCTTAAGACTGATGTTCATCAGTGGCTCCGGGGTGCAAGCCACGGCATGGCAGGAACCGGAACAGGCTCCCGGAAATAGTGTTGCCGCAGGCTGTCGTTCCAACCATTGGGGTTTTTGAGAAAAGACTTACTGCTGAAAAAAACCATGCCCTGCATATTGGGCGTACGGCGCAAGAGTTCGATCTGGCGGGTCAGCTGGGTGCTGTCTTTCCACGCCTCGTTGGTACCGGCCCGGTAGATGCCCAGCCCGATGTAGCAGTGTTTCCCTAAGGTGTTGCGGCTCCACCATTCGATCAGGGTTTCATAAGGTGCCGCTTTGTGACCGAACTCCCAGTACAACTGCGGAGCCACGTAATCAATCCATCCTTTTTCCAGCCACAGTAAAATATCGGCATAGAGGTCATCGTAATTTGTTTGGCCGGCCTGGGTCGAACTGCCCCGTGGATCCTGGCTGGCATTGCGCCACACACCAAAGGGACTGATGCCGAATTTGACAGCCGGGTTGGACCGGCGGATGGCACGGTACAGGCCATATATGATGGAGTCGACATTACTGCGGCGCCAGTCGTCCCTGTTCATGCCGGTTCCATAACGGCTATAGCTAACCGAATCCGGAAATTCTTTTCCGGTTATCCGGTAGGGATAAAAATAATCATCGAAGTGGATGGCATCCACCTTATAACGCCGCACCACATCTTCAATAACATCCACCACAAAAGCCTGTGCCTCTTTATTACCCGGATCAAAATATTTTTTGTCACCGTATACCACAAACCATTCCGGGTGTATGCGGGTGATATGTGACGGTGCGATGGAAGCTTTGCCTATTTTAAAGTCAGCCCGGTAGGGATTGCACCAGGCGTGAAACTCCATCCCCCGTTTATGCGTTTCTTCAATCATGAATTGCAACGGATCGTAGTAAGGGACAGGTGGACGCCCCTGTACACCCGTAAACCACTCGCTCCAGGGCTCATAAGGTGAGGGATAGAACGCATCGGTGGCCGGGCGTATCTGTACAATCACCGCATTGAGTCCGTTTTGCCGGTGCAGGTCGAGTAACCGGATATATTCCGCTTTCTGCGAATCAACCGGCAGTCCCTTCCTGGAAGGCCAGTCAATATTATCAACCGTAGCGATCCAGGCCGCCCGGAATTCGGGCTGTTGCTGCGCCTGCAACGACAGGCATGCAAACAGGAACAGGAAGAGAAAAAGATTGTTACGCATATACTATCCACGCATTTTATCGAGCAGTTTATTTAACTGGATGGCCTCCTTTTCAGAAAGCCTGGCCGTAATAGCGTCGATACCCGGATTGAGTTTATCCAGCTGTTTCAGCAGTTTTAACCCGTTGGCGTGAATGATTACATCCACCAGTCGTTTATCGTGCTGGTTTACTTTCTTGGTTACGAGTCCTTTCGCTATAAGCCGGTCCACAATGCGGCTGGTGTCACTCATTTTGTCGAGCATCCGTTCCCTGATCTGTAAGGTCGTGAGCGGCTCTTTGCTGCCCCGCAGAATACGAAGCACATTGAACTGATGGGTGGAGATGCCCGCTTCCTCCAGCAACTCTTTCATATGTTCCAGGGCCCAGTGACCTGAGAAGATTATATTAACAACCGCTTTATGATATTCATTCCGGAATTTACGGACCTGGTGAATGTCCTTTTCGATACTCATAGCAACCGTGTTTTTTCAAAGCGCCCGGATCAGCTTCCGTGATGATGCGGATTACCGGCGTCATGTAAAGGTCCGAATTCGCTGGTATATATCCTGAACAATAAGATAAAATAACTGATCAGCAGGGGTCCAAAGATGAAACCCCAGAATCCAAATAAACTCAGTCCGACGATCACACCCAGTACCGTTACAATCGGATGTACATCACCCAGCTTCCGCATCAGTGTTACCCGGGCCAGGTAGTCCACGTTGCCGGTAACCAGCAGGCTCCAGATGGTTAAGCCGATACCCGCCCCGTTGTCACCCCTGGAAAACAGGAACACCACAATGGGAAGCCAGATGATCGTGGTTCCAATGATGGGGAAGAAAGCAAAGACGCCTGTTATGAAACCCCATAATACAAATTCATTTACACCAAATATCCAGTAACCGGCCAACGCAAACACACCCTGAATAAAGGATATAAGCGGAATGCCAATAGCGTTAGCCCGTACCATGCTGATGGTTTCACGACCCAGTATTTCAATATTTTCATCCCGCAGGGGCAGAAAATAAGTAAGACCGTCTTCCATCCGTTTACCGTTGGTCAGCATAAAGAAATAGATAAAGAGTAACATGGCCAGGTTGCTGACAATCATAGCCGTACTGTTGAGAAAAGCCGGGAAGAAATTGGCAAGTTTCCGCTGCAGTTCTGCAATATTCTGCTCGGTTAACAGGTCCTGGCCGGTCCATTCCCGTAGTTGAGCCGATACGGATTTCACACCCTGAATTAATTCCTGTGAATGGCTGAAGACCTCATTGATTTTGGGCGACATCAACTGTATGATCCAGTATACAGGAAAGCCCACCACCACCAGGAAACTGAACATGAATACGGTAGCCGTTAAATTTTTATTCCATTTCCGGATTTGAGT
>Ga0315902_10003721_pt1 | contig 22579 bp, 15 predicted proteins | sample LakEriMetagenome_9_FD_203523 | JGI IMG/M metagenome (GOLD analysis project Ga0315902, IMG submission 203523) | Freshwater fungal communities from buoy surface, Lake Erie, Ohio, United States - Buoy 12 MA117 | ecosystem: Environmental > Aquatic > Freshwater > Lake > Lake biofilm | place: USA... | reverse complement strand
GAAATTGCTCAGCCCCCTCGTGTTCGGGCCACGCCCCGCTGGATCGGAGGGCCTCGAGGCTGTCGGAGCGACTGAGCGGCAACAGGATCTCGCGCTGGACTCTGGGGTGTGGCAACCAGTCGGTGACGACCCCCCGGGCACTGCCCACCACGAGCAGCGGCATGGTGTCGGCCTTCGCAATGGCCGCTTCGAGCACTTGCCGGGACAGCGGGTCACACCAGTGGAGATCGTCGAGCAGGAGGGTGATGGGCTGCTGCTCCGCGGTGGCCTCAAGGAGATCGAAGAGGGCCAAGGCCCGGCGTCGAATGGCTTCCCCTCCCTCGGTCGTGGCAGGGGCCACGCGATACGTGGACGCCAACCGCGGATCCAGCGCTACCAGTTCCCGCGCACTCTCCGCGTGAATGCCGGCCGCTCCGGGGAGCCCGGCGAAAGCACTCGCCACCTCCCCCGCCACGCCGAACGGGACGGTCCGGCCGGCTGGTGTCGCCCGAACCAGTACGGTGGCGCCGGCCCGACTCCGGCTCCGCGCGGCGACGGCATCCAGGATACGGGTCTTGCCGATGCCCGCGACGCCACCGACCACCACGACCTCAGCGCTCCCCTGGGCGACACGGCGCATGGCGCTGACGATATGGGCAAAGGGCGCTTCCCGGCCGATCATGTCGAGCACGGGGACGGTCGCGGCCGATTCGTTCGGTGGTTGCCACGACCGCGCCCGGTTGATGAGCGCGCGCAAGGGACCAACGTCCAGTCCCTGCGTCTCCGTCGAAACCACTGCCGCAAGTTGGTTCGCGACGCGCTGCGCGGTGCGTCCATCCCCGATGGCCAGCGAGACTTCGATCCCCAGTACATCCGCGCGCGGGCCCGGGCGTACCACCCGGACCACCCGATCGAGCAGGTCGCGCACGCGGAGTTCTCGCCCGGCCTCGGCCTCTCGAAGCAGCTGGGTGTGGGCCACGTGCAGCACCAGCCGCTCGAGCCGATCCCGCTCCTCGGTGGCCCAGTCCTCGAACTCGTCTCCACCGGGAATTGCGAGCTCCGGAAGGTAAGGCCCCTGATACACGGCAAGGACCGCGTCGAGATCTTCCCGATCTACCGCCTGAAGCAGCCGAGTCCGATCGGCGCTGATCCCCGACCCGATGCGCACGTGCTCGTCGTCCGGGGTCTCAAGGACCTCATCGCCCAGCATCCGCAGACGGTAGATCACCTGCCGGACGTTCTGCCGGCGGCGATCGGCCGGGGTGTCCGCCCACAGCATGTCGACCAACTGGCGCCGCGGCAACACGGTATCCGCATGTGCCGCGCAATAGGCGAGCAGGGCCAGCGGCTTGCCCGCACCCAGCAGGCGCTGCTCCGGCCTATCGCCGAACGCCGGGGCTACGAGCGCGCACGCGCCCAGCGTGCGGAGCTCAAGGGGACGTGGGGGCGTCGCTGGTGGCATGAACAATTCGGCCATTGAAGAGCGTCATCAGACATCGGGCGTCTTTCAACTGGGCGGTCGGGACGGTGTAGAAATCCCGGTCCCAGATCGCGAGATCGGCGTATTTGCCCACCTCGATCGAGCCGATCTTCCGATCCAGAAACATCTGCCGCGCCGCCCAGATGGTGACGGCGCGCAGTGCCGTCTTCACGTCCACTGCCTCAGCGGTACCGAAGGGGGTGGGTCCCCAGGTGCCCAGGAGCGTCTCGCGACTGACGGCGGCCCAGATGCCGTAGCGGGCCGGAAAGGGCGTGACGTAGAAATCCGAACCGTTGGCCCAGGTCATGCCATTGCGCCGGTAGGTGGCGAACGGATTCAGGCGGAGGGCCCGTGCATCACCGAAGTTGCCGGCGTACGTGTCGCCGAGCCACCACGTGAAGGTGGCTGAAGGCTCGGGATAGCCGGCGTCGAAGTCCCGCTGGAGGCGGGCCAGCGTTTCGATGGCGTGATCACTCGGAATGTTGGCGTGGATGATGCCGTGCCGAAGGCCCCGCTTCGGACTGGCACGAAGGGCCTCGGCGTAGCTGTCAACCACCCAGTCGATGGCCCGATCGCCAATACTGTGCACCGACACGTGCATTCCTGCCTCGTGGAACATCCGGATCATAAGGCGCAGCGTATCGGGATTGCCGGCCGGGTAGCCGTGATTGTCGCCATCGACCTCGCGGAAGTTCCTGCTCCACGGCGTGGACAGCCACGCGGTTCGTGCGCCCCCCGATCCATCGGCGTACAGCTTGACGCCGCCCATCACGAGCTGATCGTCACCGGTGGAGTCGTACGGTCGCGTGGTGGCTGCGCGCTCGGCGATGAGCTGTTGCGCGGCCGCCACCGATCGCGTGGCGCTCCAGAGCCCGAAGATGCGGACCGACAGCGCGCTGTCCGCCTGGATCTTCCGGTACAGCGCCACTGTCTGCGCCGAAATGCCGGGGTCCTTGGCCCCCGTCATCCCCTCGGCGTTGTAGGCCTTGATCAATTCGCGAATCCCGCGCTCGCTCTCGGCCGGGGTGCGCGGGGGAATGAGTCGGCGCACGAGTCCTTGCGCGCTTTCCTTGAGCACACCGGTGGGCGTGCCGGAGGCATCGCGGTCAATGGTGCCGTTCGGGGGGTCCGGCGTGGTGCGCGTGATCCCGGCCATCCGGAGCGCCAGCGAGTTGGCGACGCCGTAATGGCCGGTGGTGTTTGTGAGGTAGACGGGATGTGCGGGGGTTGCCGCATCGAGATCGGCAGCCGTGAGGAGACGCCGCTCAGCCAACTTGCCTTCATCCCAGCCACGTCCCTGGATCCAGGTGCCAGCTGGCAGGGCGCGTGCGGCCGCGCCCACGGCATCGGCGACGTCACGCACACTGCGCACGGTGGGGTAGGCGACGTCCAGCAAGGTGAGGCGGTTCCCTCCGCCGTCCGCGAAGTGCATGTGCGCGTCGAGCAGCCCCGGCGTCATCGTGCGGCCAGCCAGATTGATCCGCCGCGTGCGCGGACCAATCGATGTCCGAACCTCGGCCGATGTGCCGACCGCGATGATCCGGGATCCGCGGATGGCCACGGCTTCCGCCACCCGATCGGTGGCATCCACGGTGAGGATCCGGCCGTTCTCGAACACCAGATCCGCCGGTTGCGCACGCAGGGGGGTGCCCAGCCAGACACTCACCGCACCAAGTAGGACAACGAACCGCATCACGACCTCCTGCTGATGGGATAGCTTACTTCGCGTCGCTCGCCATGCGCGGGGCGTAGCGCTCGAGGTCGCGCGCCATGGTCAAGGTCACGAGCACCAGGGCGGCGCTGATCCAGTAGGGGCTCTGCGCCCCCAACGAGTCGAAGGCATACCCGAGCAGAATCGGGAAGGCCACGCGCGTGATGCCCCCGTAGGTCTGCTGGACGCCCATGTACAGGCCGCGCTCGCCGCTCCCCACCACGCGGGAGAGCATGGCGGTCACACAGGGGAAGGTGAAGGCCGTGCCCAAGGGTAGCAGCCCGACGGTCAGGGCCAGGGTCACATAGTCCTGGGCGAAAGAAAGGCCCACGAGACCTACGGCGAGCAGCACGATCCCCAAGCGGCTGAGCCGAGGTTCCCCGACGCGATCCACCAGCCGACCCAGCAGGAGCGCGCGCACCACCACACTCAAGGTGCCGAGGTAGGTGTAGAAATAGCCGATGGTTTCTTCGGTGACATCGAAGCGCCAATTCAGATACAGGGCAAGTACGGCGTTCGTCCCCTGAAACGCGCCGATGGCGATCGCATAGATCAGGATCAGCCGGGAGGTCGGCAGCGCCGGGTTCCGGATCACGCCCCATACCGCTTCGCGTGATCGCGTCGCGCTCCGTCCGCCAGCATCGCCACCGGGAGTGCGCACTTCGGTGAGGTACTTCCAGGCAAAGAGCACATTGATACCGCACAGCGCGGCGGCCACCAGCCCGGGCGTATGCCGCCCCCAGAGCTGCATCCAGCTGCCGATCACGGGCCCGATGGCCACACCGGCATTCGTGGCGGCCGAGAGCCAGCCGAGGCTCTTGGCCCGGTCCTCGGGGCGCGTGGCATCGGCCACGTACGCTTGAATCACGCTCACGGTCCCGCCGCCGGCGCCCTGGATGATCCGGGAGAGAAAGAGCAGCCACAGGCTGTCGGCGTAGGCGAACACGACGAACGCGAGGGCGCTCGACCCCAGCCCGACCATCAGGGCAGGGCGCCGGCCATACCGGTCCGAGAAGCGCCCCCAGAGCGGGGCGCTCAGCAGTTGCGCGATGCTGAACGAACTGACGAGCAGCCCCACCACAAAACCGCCCGCCCCCAGCGACTTGGCATAGAACGGGATCAGCGGGAGCACCATCAGCATCCCGAGCATGTCCACGAAGGCGGTGACCATCAGCACCGCCAGCTTGGCAAAGGCGGTCTGTCCGGTGTTCCCACCGGGGGCGGCCTGCGTGGATGCCATCACGCGTTCTTTCCGAGGGCCGCCGGTGCCACGCTTCGTCCCACCACACCGGCCAGGGCCACAATGGTGAGCAGGTACGGAATCATCTCGACGAATTGACTGGGGACCAGTTGGGCGCCCTGCAGCTGGATCTGCAGCGTTTCGGCCGCCGCGAAGAGCAGGCACCCGACCGCCACGCGCACCGGTTGCCACCGTCCGAAGATGACCGCGGCCAGCGCGATGAAGCCGCGCCCCGCACTCATGCCATCGGTGAACTGGTGCTGGTCGAGCGCGAGATAGGCGCCACCCAGGCTCGCGAACACGGCCCCCAGCAGCAACCCCTGCCATTGCAGCGGTGCAACGGCCACCCCGAGCGACGCCACCGCGTCCGGCTTTTCCCCCACCGCTCGCACGCGCAATCCGAAGGGCGTCTGCATCAGGACCCATCCCAGCACCGGGAGGACCGCCACGCCAGCCCAGACCAACGGGTTCATCAGGGCGCCAAGGAATGCGCTCCCGACTCCCTCCCCGCCAAACCCCGGGACCCGAGGCGAGTTGCTCGAGCTGTCGAACACGAGACGGAGAAAGAATCGGGTCCCCGCGACGGCCATGAGGTTGATGGCGACACCGACAACGACCTGGTTGGCCCGGAACTGGATGGTCGCCACACCAATGATCCCGGCCACGAGCAGGCTGGCGCTGATGGCACCAAGGAGCCCCACCCACGGGGAGCCTCCGATGTGGCTTCCGATCGCCGCGCCGAAGGCGCCACTCAGCAGGAGCCCCTCAAGCCCCAGCGCAATGATCCCGACCCGTTCCGACATCACGCCCCCCGCCGCAGCGAGCAGATACGGGATGGCGATGCGCAGCGTTTGCAGCAGGAAGGCCACGACGATCATGTCGCCGCCTCGGTCGATGCGGCCGGCACGACACCGGCAGCAGCCAGTGCGGCGCGGAGCTGCCGCCGGATCTCCGGAACCGCGGTGGCCACACTCAGGATCACCACGGCGGCAAGGATGTCGGTGAGCTGCTTCGGTACGAGCGCATTCACCGCCAAGCCACCCTGTGAGAGGGTGGCAAAGAGCAGGGCCGACAGCAGAATCCCCAGCGGATGGTTGCGTCCCACGAGGGCTACCGCGATGCCGAGGAAGCCGGCACCACCGGCAAAGCCTTCCTCGTAATAGCCCTTGTATCCGAGGACGAAGTTCACGCCACCCACACCGGCCAAGGCACCGGATCCGATCATCGCGAACGCCAGCACGCGGCGTACAGGGACCCCGCCATACTCGGCGGCCTCGGGCTGCAGGCCAACCGCCCGCAGTTCATAGCCGCTGCGCGTGCGGAAGAGGACCCACCACGCAGCGATGGCCACGAGGAGCGCCAGCAGCACCACGCCGTTCGCGGCGCTGCCGGCAAAGGCGGGGAGCAGTCCGGCCAGTCGCGGGATGGCGCCCGCCTGGATGGCTGGCGTATGCAGCGTGTCCGGCACCTTGAGGTGCGTGGCCACCGCCCAATTCAGGAGCGCGAGCACCACGAAATTCAGCATGATGGTCACGATCACTTCACTGGCGCCGAAGCGGGCGCGCAGCCATCCGGGCACCGCCCCCACCAGCGCACCCGCCGCCGCCGCGCCACCGATGGCGATGGGCACGGCGAGTACCGCCGGCGTCCCCGCTGGCAGCAGCAGCCCGGCCATGGCCGCCCCGAACCCGCCCGCAGCCAGTTGCCCTTCGGCGCCCACGTTGAACAACCCCGCGCGGGCCGCCATGGCAAAGGCGAGCCCGGTGCAGGTGAGCGTCGTGGCCTTGTAGAGCACCTGACCGATGCCGTACGCATTCCCCCACGTCCCTTCCACCAGGAGCGCGTAGACGGTTGCCGGCGATTCGCCGAAGGTGAGAATGAGGACGTCACCCACCACGAGAGCGATCCCGAGGGCCACGAGCGGCGGGAGGATCGCCTCCGACTTCATGCCGCCGCTCCCGTCATGTACGGCCCGAGCTGCTCGGCCGAGCAGTCGCCCGCCGGCAGGACCGTCACGAATCGTCCGCGGTACATCACGGCCACCCGGTCGGCGAGGGCCAAGACCTCCGAGAGATCGGCACTGACCAGCAGAATTCCCTTGCCCGCCTCGCGGGCGGCCCGGAGCTGCCCATGGATGAACTCGATGGCACCGACATCCACACCGCGGGTGGGCTGCGCCGCAAGGAGGACCTCGAATGAGCGCCCCATCTCGCGCGCAATCACGACCTTCTGCTGGTTGCCTCCCGAAAGCGCCTGTACCGGGCGCGCCGGATCCGCCGGCCGAATATCGAAGCGGGCGATCTGATCGGCCGCATGGCGGGCGATCCCGTCGTGGTCGAGGCGTCCCCAGCGCGCGTAGCGGTGCTGCTGGCCGAGGATGAGGTTTTCCGCCACGGGGAACTCCATGATCAGCCCGCGGCGCTGTCGGTCCTCCGGGATGTGCGACAGCCCGCGGTCGGCCCGCTCGCGCACGGTGTGCTGCGTGATGTCGTGCGCACCAAGCCGGATGGTGCCGGCCATGACTGGCCGAAGCCCGGCGAGCGCCTCCAGCAGTTCCGTCTGCCCGTTGCCTTCCACGCCGGCGATCCCGAGGATCTCCCCGGCACGCACGGCGAAGGAGAGCGCCTCGACCGCCACGGGCCCCCGATCGGAGCGCACGGTCAGTGTCTCCACCTGCAGGCGAACCGGAGCGGCCGGTTCGGTACGACTTGCGGCCATCGGGGCGGTCGTCGCTGTGGACGTGGCGTCTCCGCGCGCGGTGCCCTGCGCATCAAGCGCCAGCTGGACATCACGCCCCACCATGGCCCGCGCAATCTCACGTGGTGTCGTCCCCGCGGCAGGAAACCGGGCCACGGTGCGCCCGGCCCGCATGACGGTGATCATGTCGGAGATGGCGAGCACTTCGTCCAGCTTGTGCGTGATGAGGATCACCGTGCCGCCGGCGGCGCGCAGCGTGCGCAGTACCTGCCAGAGCTCCGCGACTTCCGGCGGGGACAGGACGGCCGTTGGCTCATCCAGAATCAGCACGCGCGTGCCCCGGTAGAGCGCCTTGAGGATCTCCACCCGTTGGGCTTCGCCGACGGAGAGCTCCGACACGAGCCGACGGGGATCCACATGCAGCCCGCTGCGCTCACAGAGGGCCGTGACCTCCGCCTCAGCGCGTGCCCGATCCAGGCGGAGTCCAGTCCGCGGTTCCTGACCGAGCACCACATTCTCGGCGACCGTGAGCGTGGGGACCAGCATGAAGTGCTGGTGCACCAGCCCGACGCCGGCGGCAATCGCCTCGGGGGTCGACCAGCCGGTGACTCGCCGTCCGTGGACCTCCACCTCACCGCCATCCGGGGCGTAGAGCCCTGCCAACACGCGCATGAGCGTGCTCTTCCCCGCGCCATTCTCGCCAACGAGCGCATGGATCTCGCCGGCCGCCACATCAAGGGAGGCGTCCCGGTTGGCCACGACGCCGTCAAAGGTCTTCAGCACCTGATGCAGGCGGACGGCCAGCGCCCCCGTGGTCACGGCCCCCGCCGTCTCGGCCCCCGCCGTCACGGCCCCCGCCGTCACGGTGTGTCCCGGGTGCTGGGGACCACAATGCGTCCCGCGATGATGTCGGCCGCAAGGGTATCGAGGCGGGCTTTCACGGTGTCGGGGACGAGCGCGCGATTGTTGGCGTCGAGCACATAGCCGACGCCCTTCTCGGCCAGGCCGAACTGCTGGATCCCGCCGGTAAAGCGCCCTTCCTGCACGCCTTTCACGCTCTGGAACACCGCCTCATCGATCCCCTTGACCATGCTCGTGAGGATGTGGCCAGGTGCCTCATTGAACTGGTCGGCATCCACGCCGATGGCGAGACGGTTGGTGGTGCGCGCGGCCTCGAACACGCCGAGCCCCGTGGACCCCGAGGCGTGGAAGATCACGTTCACGCCCTGATTGTACATCGCGAGCGCCATCTCCTTGCCGCGGCCGGGGTTGCGAAAGGCTTCCGGTGTGACGCCGGCGTAATTCGCAATCACCTCGCAGTCGGGGCAGACATGCTGGACGCCGGCGCGATAGCCGGCTTCGAACTTGTGGATCAGCGCGATATCCATCCCGCCCACGAAGCCGATCTTCCGGCTCTTGCCCACCAGGGCCGCCAGCGCCCCAACCAGAAACGAGCCCTCTTCCTCGCGGAACTTGAGGGCCCGCAAGTTGGCAGGCAGGGGCAGCGGACGTCCGTCGGCGTCGGTGGCCACGGCGTAGTCCACGCCGGCGAAGCGGACCCCGGGATATTCCCGGGCAAGGGTGGCCAGATCGTCGGTGAAGATGAACCCGACGCCGATCACGAGGTCCATCCCTTCGGCGGCCAGCAGGCGGAGCCCGGCTTCGCGGTCCGAACCTTCACCGGGTTCAATGAAAGTCACGCGGGCGCCGAGGTCCCGACGCGCGCGCTCTCCGCCGAGATACGCGCCGTCATTGAACGACTTGTCGCCGCGCCCCCCGACATCGAAGACGATGCCGACGTCCAGGCCGTCCCCCGTGGTCGCCTCGGTCGCCCCCGAGGGGCGCACGGTGAGGAGGGCCAGGTGGCCGGCGGTGAGCGCCCCGAGGAGGAGAAGGGTGCGGCGCATGGTGTGGACGGGGGAGGGGCGGGCAACCTGCCGGGACGGTCTCCCGGCGTGGTCCCCGCCCCCCGTCACGAAGCGGCGGGACTACTTCAGCGGCTTGTAGCGATAGCCGACGATGTTCGCGCCCTCGGCCTTGACCGTGACCTCCTTCCGCTCGCCCTTCTTGAGCGGACCCGACGACTCGGTCCCGGAGACCACCACATTGCCCGCGCCATCAAGGAACTCGGCCGTCACCTCGTACGGCCCGCCGGTCGCCGCCACCAACTCGAGGGCCAGCGTCAACGAGGCGCTCTTGGAGCCGCGCGTGAACCCGGCCACGTCCACCTTGACCGGCATCTTGTCCGCATACGTCTGGTACTTCACCAGCGAGTCGGTCCACGCCTTCTTCTCGGCCGGCAACTTGGCTCCACGCCCGAGCCCCTGGGCGGCGTAGGCAAACATCATCCAGCCGTCGTAGTTGTTCGGATCAATCGCCACCAGCTTGCGGGTGGGCTCGAACATCTCCTTGAACTTGTCCTTGGCGTAGTAGGTCGCCGCCAGATTGCGCAGCGCATCGCGCGCATTCGGGTTCCGCTGCACGGCAATCTCGAACAGCTTGAGCGCGTCGTCCGTCTTGTTGGCCCGGGTGGCGATCACGCCGCCCATCGTGGCCGTGATGTCGGTGGCCTTGTCCGGTGCCGACAGCACCGTGGCATACGTTTCCGCGATGGCCGCCGTGTCCTTGGCCAACGTGAGCGCATCGGCCCAGCTGCCCATCAGGTTGGCCGCTTCGGGGTTCTCCGGGTTGACGGCCAGCAGCTCTTTCAGCGAGGCGGCCGCCTCGCGCGCCATCGACTGCTGCTCCGCGCCCTGCGCGCCACTCGCCATTTCGTACTGGGTCATGGCGATGTAGTACATGGAGCCGTTCTTGAGGTCGCGATAGTTGGTGTCCGTGCCGGCCCGCTGCACCACGTGCTTCCAGTGCATGACGGCCGCCTTCTTGTCCCCGCGGGCGTTGGCCACGTTGGCCAGGACGTAGTGCGGGTAGGCGTTGTCGGCCAGCTTGAGCGACCGCTTGGCGTAGAAATCCGCGGAATCGAGCTGATTGTTGTTCGAGGCCGTGAGTGCGGCCTGCGTCTGGGCGAGCCACACCTCGTTCTGGCGCTGCGCCTTGATCTCGTTCTCGCAGGCGGGCGCCGCCACCGTGATGGCCTTGTAGGCGGCATCCATGGCATCCACCAGGTCAATCGGCTCGGCCGGGTTGGTCACGAAGCCGAGGCTGCCGCGGGTGGGCGCCGCGGCCATGCCGGGCTCCATGGCCCACTGCTTGAGGACCTCGGAAAGGGTGTACTGGTAGCCCGCGGCATTCTTGGCATACCGCTCCGGCTTGGTATCAAGCTCCTTGGTCATCGCCGTGAGCATCTTCTTGCGCTGTTCCGGTGACTGTGCCGCCTTGGCCTGCTGGAACTGCAGCGACATCATGGCCAGCTCCTTGGGCTGGTTGGTGTCGATGGAGCAGGAGGCGGAAACCCCGCCGGGCTGGGCAATGAGCGGGGCGGCCAGCGCGCCGCCGAAGGTCAGCAGGGCGGCCGTGCCGGCCAGGAACGTCGAACGCATGACGGGTCCTCGGGTAAGTCCAGGAGGGCAGGGCAGCCCGGGGCCACACGCCCCGGTAGCGCCTGACGTGGCGATCATGGAAACTATTCCCGTCACCGTCTTGCGCCACCGCATTCCGGGTCTTTCCTCACCCATGCCCCTCCGAGAGCTCCGCCTGACGGACCCCGCGCCCCGCCTCCTCCTCGATGGCCTGATCGACTTTGCGGGGCTCTTCCCCCCGGCCGCCTCGGGGATGGCCGAGGCCACCCGCGCCTTTGCGCACTATCGCGTCTCCGGGACCGCCTGGATGCTGGGGCGGTTCGTCTGTCCCGCCACGGCGCTCGACGCCTTTTCGGCCGCCGCCGACCCGTACCTTCCCCGCGATCCCGGCGCCATCCCGTGGCGGCTCAGCGTCACCGGCAGCGGGGATGTGGCCGCCGACTGCGCGGCCATCGCCGGCTTCAATACCCGCCATCAGGTCTGTTTCGACGAATGCAGTGCCCTGGCGGACTGCTACGAGCTGCGGCTGGACACCGCGGCGGCGGTGCACGCGGCCGACGCTCTGATTCCGCGTGAGCTCATGACGTACATCGAGGTCCCCTGGACCCCGGCGCAGCCGGAGGTGCTGGCCGCAGTGGCGTCCTGCGGCCGTCGCGGCAAGATGCGGACTGGCGGAACGGTGGCCGAGGCGTTTCCGGCGGCGGCCCAGGTGGCGGATTTTCTCGCCCGTTGTGTGGCCCTCGACCTCCCGGCCAAGGCCACCGCGGGGCTGCATCACCCGGTGGCGGGCCCCTATCGGCTGACCTATGCGGCCGATGCGCCCACCGGCCGGATGTTCGGCTTCCTGAATGTGCTCCTGGCGGCGGCGCTGCTCCGGCAGGGGGGCGACCGCGCCACGGCCATCGCGCTCCTCGAGGACGAGGAGGCTACCCACCTCTCCGCCGGCGAGGAGCAGCTCACCTGGGCCGGCCCGGAAGGCCCCGTGGTCTTCCCGCGCGACCTCCTGCAGGCCACCCGGACCGGTACGCTGGTGAGCATCGGCTCCTGCTCGTTCATCGAGCCGGTCGACGAAAGCCGCGCGCTGGGCCTCCACTGACCCGATCCCCGTTGTCGACCCCATGACGCGTTCCCCTGCTGCCAGCTGGGTTCCCGGAGCCACGGGACACCCCGACTTTCCCCTTGAAAACCTGCCGTTCGGGGTCTTCCGCCGGGCCGGATCGATGGAGACGCCGCGCGTGGGAGTGGCGATTGGCGATGCCATTCTCGACGTCGGCGGCGCCGTGGCGCTGTACACGGGGGAGTCCGCGCTCGCCCGGGAGGCGGCCATCGCCTGTCAGGCGCCCCTGCTCAATCCATTGATGGCGATGGGCGCCCCGGCCCGTCGGGCGCTCCGGGAAGCGCTGACCCGCCTGCTCTCGGCCGATGCCTCGAACGTGGCGCAGGCTGGCGCGCGTCTGCTGCTGGTGGCGCAGGCGGATGCCGAGCTGTTCCTGCCGGTCGCCGTGGGCGACTACACCGATTTTTATGCATCGGTGCATCACGCCACGAACGTCGGGTCCATGTTCCGCCCCGACAATCCGCTGCTGCCGAACTACAAGTGGATCCCCATCGGGTACCACGGGCGCGCGTCGAGTCTCGTGGTGAGCGGCACGCCGATCCGTCGCCCGGTGGGGCAGCGGAAGGGCCCACAGGATGCCGTCCCCACGGTAGGGCCCTCGCGATCGCTCGACTACGAACTGGAGCTCGGCGTGTTCGTCGCCCCCGGCAATGCGCTGGGGGAGGGGATTCCCATCGCCGAAGCGGAGCAGCATTTGTGGGGCGTCTGTCTGCTCAACGACTGGTCGGCGCGCGATCTCCAGAGTTGGGAGTACCAGCCGCTCGGTCCCTTCCTGGCCAAGAACTTCGCTACGACACTCGGCGCGTGGGTGGTCCCCATGGAGGCACTCGATCCATTCCGCGTCCCGCTGGCGCCACGCGCAGCGGACGATCCGAGTCCTCTCCCCTATCTGGCCGATGCGAACGATGCGGCTTTCGGAGGGCTCGATCTCACGGCCGAGGTGTGGCTCCGGAGCGCGGCCATGCGTACCCAGGGGCACCCCGCCATCCGCTTGTCGCGCAGCACCTCGCGTGATCTCTACTGGAGTTTTGCGCAGATGCTCACGCACCATGCCAGCAGCGGATGCAACCTCCGCCCCGGCGATCTGCTGGGGAGCGGGACGATCTCCGGCAGCACCGCTGACAGTCGCGGGTGTCTTCTGGAGTTGACATGGCGTGGGGCTGAGCCGCTTGCCCTCCCCACCGGCGAGACGCGGGCGTTTCTCGAGGATGGTGATGAGGTCACGCTGACCGCCTACGCCGAGCGCGAGGGGGTGGTGCGGATTGGCCTTGGCCGATGCGTCGGCCGGATTGAGGCCGCGCGCGGATAGCCGGCTCGCCGGCTCGCTGACGGGAACGGGGGGGCGGGCCCCTCCGTTCACCGGGGTATGTCTGACGTGTTGTTCGCCCGTTCGCAGATGGCGATGTCGCTCGCCTTCCACATCGTCTTTGCGGTGGCCGGGATCGGCATGCCGGCGCTGATGGTGATCGCCGAGTGGCGATGGCAGCGCGCCGGGGACCCGGTGTTTCGCGAGCTGGCGATGCGTTGGGCCAAGGGGACCGCGATACTGTTTGCCGTCGGTGCCGTCTCCGGGACCGTGCTCAGCTTTGAACTCGGGCTGCTCTGGCCCGCGTTCATGGAGCACGCCGGTGCGGTGATCGGGATGCCCTTTTCGCTTGAGGGGTTCGCCTTCTTCACCGAGGCGATCTTCCTCGGCATCTACCTGTATGCCTGGGACCGCATTTCGCCGCGGGCGCACCTCGCGGCCGGCGTCGTGGTGGCGCTGAGCGGGGCCTTGAGTGGCGCGTTCGTCGTGTGCGCGAATGCCTGGATGAACGCACCCGCCGGGTTTTCCCTCGTGAACGGCACGGTGACCGACATCGATCCGATGGCGGCCATGTTCAATGCGGCGGCGCCGGCACAGGTGGTGCACATGACCATCGCCGCCTTCTCGGCCACCGGGTTTGCCGTGGCGGGGATTCATGCGTGGGCGTTGCGTCGCGGGACGGTGCATCAGGCCTTTCATCGAGGCGCGCTCCGCATCGGGCTCATGATCGGCGTGCCCGCGGCACTGGTGCAGCCGCTGAGTGGCGACTGGAGTGCACGGGATGTCGCCAAGCACCAGCCGGTGAAGTTGGCCGCGATGGAGGGGCATCTGCGGACCGGGCCGGCGGCGTTCGTGATTGGCGGATGGCCGGACGAGGCGACGCTGACGCATCGGGGCGCGCTGGAGATTCCCGGGGCGCTGTCGCTGGCGCTGCGGGGCGATCCCGAAGCCTCGATTCCCGGACTCGATGCCGTGCCCCCTGCGGACCGGCCCCCGGTGACCATCGTGCACCTCGCCTTCCAGCTCATGATCGCCTGCGGCGTGGCCATGGCGGCGGTGGCGATGTGGACGCTGTGGCGGTGGCGTCGTCGCCGGGCCGGACGCGGTGTGCCTCTCACGGATGATCGCCGCTTTCTCACGGCGCTGATTGTCGCCGCGCCTCTGGGGTTCGTCGCCATCGAAGCCGGATGGACGGTAACCGAGGTCGGTCGGCAGCCATGGATCATTCAGGGTGTCCTGCGGACCGCTGACGCCGTGACGCCCATGCCCGGGCTGGTGGTCCCGTTCGCGGCCTTCACCGCCCTCTATGTCGGGTTGGCCATCGTCGTGGGGTTCCTCCTGCGGCGGCAGATCCTCAAGACGGGGATCGGCGATCCATCGCTCCGCCTGACGGGAGAGCTGCGCATCCCCACGGTGGCCGACGTGCCGGAACACACCTCCAGCGCATCCGCACCGTCCAGGACGTGAGCGACGTCGAGCGGATCACGTGGACGCTCCCGCACGTGGTGGCGGGTACGATGGTACTGTCGCTCAATGCGTACGTGCTGCTGGCCGGTGCCGATTTTGGCGGTGGCGTGTGGGATCTGCTGGCACGCGGGCGTAGCCGCGACGCCCAGCGCGAGCTGATTGCCGATGCCATCGGCCCGATCTGGGAGGCCAACCACGTCTGGCTGATCCTCGTGGTCGTCCTGCTCTTCACCTGCTTTCCCAAGGCGTATGCCCATCTGGCCACCGAGCTGCACATCCCCATCACGCTGATGCTCGTTGGCATCGTGTTGCGCGGCTCGGCCTTCACCTTCCGCAGCTACGACAGCACGCGGGACGACGTCCAGCGGCGCTGGGGGCGCATCTTCTCCATCGCCAGCCTGCTGACGCCCGTCATTCTGGGCGTGTGTCTCGGGGCCGTGGCCGGTGGGCAGGTGCCCATCCGCCCAATCAGCGAGCTGGCAGCGCGCCCCTTCGCGGCGCGGTTCATTGCCCCGTGGGCCGCCTCGCCATTCCCGTGGGCACTCGGCGGCATGACCCTCGTGCTGTTCGCATTTCTGGCGGCCACCTACCTGACCGTGGAGGCCCAGACCCTCGAGCTCCGGCGCCTCTTTCGCCGTCGGGCGCTCCAGTCGCAGGCCGTGCTGGCCCTTGCAGCAGCCGCGACGCTGGCCAGCGCCCGTCTCGAGAATGCGGCGCTCTTTGCGGGGCTTACGGCGGGGCGGACCGCGCTCCTGATGCACCTGGTGACCGCCATCGCGGCGATCAGCTCCGTGTGGGCGCTTGCGAGCGAGCGCTACGCGGTAGCCCGCATCGCGGCGGCAGCACAGGCGAGCTTCCTGCTCTGGGGGTGGGCGTGGACCCAGTTTCCCCACCTCGTACCACCAGACCGGACCATTGCCGATCTGGCGGCGCCGCCGGTCACGCTCCGACTCATCCTGAGCGTGCTGCTGATCGGTACGGTCATTCTCCTGCCGAGCTTCGTCTACCTGTTTCGCGTCTTCAAACGCGCCCAGGGAGGTGCCCGATTGCTGTGAGCGGGTCCAGTGGCCCCCGCTTTGACGAGGCCGGCGCCAAACGCCAGGCTCCGGAACACGCAGGCACTCGCGCGCGGGCGCCGAGCCGACTACGTGAGGTCCGCGCTCACGCTGGGGTGGCTGACGACGGAGCCCTGACGCCGTCGCGCCGGACCGCCGCTTCCTGTGTCTCCCGATCGAGCCCCCAGGCCGGGAGCGGCAGGGCGGGGACATCAACGACCGGCTCCGCCAGGCCGAGGCCCCGGGCGCCTCGGACCCGGGCGGCCACGTCCCGCCGCAACGCGTCGAGCCGTGACCCGGCATTCCCTTCGAGCTCCTGACGTGCCGCACGGAAGCGTCGGCCGGACGCAATACAGAACAGCTCCGTAAGGGCCAGCTCGTCCGCACAGGTGTCCGCGCCACGCGCCTCGATGGCCGCCTGCGTGCGGGCCAGCGTCACGGCGCGCGCATAGAGCTCGATAGCCATGTCAGCGAGTCGCTCGACCACGAGCTGGCGCTGGAGCAGTGCCTGCCGATGCTCGGTGATGGCACTCTCCGTGGCCCTCGCCAGGTCGGCCACGTGCCGCTCCCAATGGTCCGCATGGGGGCGCAGCAGCGGGTGGAGCGGGACCTCGAGCCGCTCCCGCTTGCCGAGCGCCGTGGCCACCTTGTCCACCGCATAGCCGGAGACGAGCAGCCAGTTGCGGATCGGCTGACGAAGGGCCACAGCCAGTTCCTTGAGTGACTCGGCCGGCCCCTGCACGCCGTTCAGGCCGATGAACAGGCGCAGGACCTCGTTGGCCCCCTCGAAAATCCGGTTGATGCGGGCATCCCGCAGATAGCGCTCGTACGGCCACGGCTGCACGAAGCCGCGCCCACCGGCCAATTGCACCAGTTCGTCGGTGGTACGCCAGATGAACTCACTGGCAAAGACCTTGGCGCAGGCCGTCTCGAGCGAGGCATCCACCGTGGGCTCATCGAGCGCGGCGGCGAGGGATCCCACCATGGATTCGAGCGCGTACGTCTCGGCGGCGATGGTGGCCATCTTGCGCTGCGTGATCTCGTACGTGGCCAGCGCCGCCCCGAACTGCGTGCGGGCCTCGGCATAGCGGAGGTACTCCTTCAGCAGCATGCGTCCGCCCGTGGCGCAGCCGGAGGCGAGCGACAGCCGCCCGGCGTTGAGCGCTTGCACCGCCACGCGGAATCCCTTCCCCACCTCGCCAAGCACATGGTCATCGGGAACGAAGAGCTCCTCGAAGGCCAGCTCCGCCTGGGTTGACCCCCGGATGCCCAACTTCCGAATGGTGCCTTCCACGCGGAAGCCGGGCATGTCCGGCCGCACCAGAAAGGCCGTCGGGCGCCAGACCTGCTCACCGTGCCGCTCCACGAGCGTGCGGGCGAAGGTGACGATCACGCCAGCCCGCTGGCCGTTGCCGATCCAGTGTTTTCTGCCGTTGAGGATCCAGCCGCGATCGTCGGCGCTCCGCGTCGCGGTGGTGACCACATGTTGCGCATCCGAACCGGTCTCCGGCTCGGTGAGCGCATAGGCGGCCAGCATCTCGCCGGTGGCGAGAGGGGGCAGGTAGCGCGTCTGCTGCGCCGCGTTCCCCGCCTGCACAATGGCCTTGCTGCCCAAGCCGCAGTGGACGCCGATGAGCACACCACAGGAGGGGTCCGCCGTGGCCACCTCGGCAAAGACGCGGGCGTATGCACTGGCGGAAAGGCCAAGGCCCCCGTGGGCCTTCGGGATCGTGAGCGCCAGCAATCCGGCCTCGGCGAACGCCGTGATGACGGCCTCATCGATGGATTCCTGCGCATCGAAGCGGGCGGCATCGATCACGCCGGTCGCGACCAACTCGTGCACCTGCGCAATGAGCCGCCGGACCACGACGGCCTCGTCCGGCGCCCGCTCGTCCAGCGAGCGGGGATACGGAAAGAGCAGCGACCCGTCGATGTCGCCGGCGAACAGGCCGCGCAGGAACGACGGATGGTCTCCGGTACGGCTATCGCTCACGGGCCCCCGAGGCGCGCGTGACGGTCACCGTCAGGGTACTCGCCTTCCCCTGCGGTCGATTGTTTTCGTCGATGGCTTGCAGCGTAAGCCGGGCCGTTCCGGCGGAGATGCCGGAAATCGTCACTTGTGTCGATTGTGCATTCGAGGCCCCAATGGCCACGCCAGGATTCGAACTCGTCACGAGCACACTCCGGAAGGTCAGCGTGCCCCCGCTGGCATCTCGAAGCGTGGTCGCAACGGCCGTCGTCTGTCCGACGAGGACGGAGACGGTGGAATCCACACTGATGGAATCCACCGGGGTGGCCGTAATCGTGAGGGTGTGCTGACCCGTACGCCCTTCCGTGGTGGCCGAAATGAGCACGGTCCCCGGAGCTCGCGCGCTTACCAACCCGGTGGTGCTGACGGTCGCCTTGGACAAGTCGCTGCTGACCCACTCCAGATTGCGGTCGGTCACGGTGGTTCCCGCCGAGTCCTGAACGGTTGCCCGCAGCTGGATGGTCCCGCCTTCCCGGACGGACGACTGCAAGGGCGAGATGGTGATCGTCCCTACCGGGACGGCCGTGACGGTGAATGTGACCGTGTCGGCGACGCCCTCCGCTGCCGCGATGATTCGGGCGGTTCCCAAGGCTGCGCCGGTCACGATTCCTGCCTGTGACACTAGGGCGATCGTCGGCGTGGCCGAACTCCAGGTCACGACCCGTCCGCTCGGGATGGCGGTCTGGGTCGAGTCGAGGAGCGTCACGCCCAAACCGCGCGGGATGCCGAGCCGCAACTGGCCGGTGCGTGGCGTGATGACCACCTGCACGATGCGGGGATCGACCGCCTCGACCGTGGAGCGGCAGGTGACGGTCGGAAACTCCACGGAAGTCGCCGAGATGACGGCCGAGCCGGCCTTGCGGGTCGTCACCAACCCCGTCGGCGACACGACGGCCACCGCCTCGTTGGTGCTCTGCCATTGGATCGATCGCCCCACGGTGGGGACTACGGTCCCGGCGGTATCACGCAGGGTCAGGGTCGGTTGCACACTTTGGGTGACCGTCAGCTTGGATGCCGTGGGCGCCAGTGTGCAGCTGCCCAACGGAATCTCCGTGACCGTCACGACCGATCCGCCCAGAACCTGGTTGGTCTCCGCCACGATGTTGGCCGTTCCCGAGGCGACGGCCGTGACGAGCCCCGTCTGGTCAACGGTGGCGACCGCCGGATTGCTGGTGGTCCACCGGAAGGTGCGCCCCTTCACTTCGAGGTTCTGCGCGTTTCGTGCAATGGCGGTGAGCTGCCGCGTGTTCGTCTTCCGAAGCAGCAGGGTACTCGGCGTGACCGTTACGGTGGCCGCGGCCTCCGGGGTCACGGTCACCTCGGTGGTGGCACTCTTGCCGTTGGCAGAGACCGAAATGGTGGACCCGCCGACGGCCACGCCGATCACGACACCCAGTGGCGTGACGGTCGCCACCGCCGGGTTGCTCGACGAGAACGAAATCTTCTTGTTGAGGATGGAGTTGCCGTTGCAGTCGAACGCGGTGCCAGCCAGCGTGGTGCTGCCGTTGATGGGCAAGGTGACCGCCGCCGGTGCCACCGTGACCGAGCAGGCATCCGGTATGACCTTGAGATCCAGGCAGCCCGCCAAGGCCCCGGTCAGCAGCCCGAGCGCCGCGCTCCGACCCGCGCGCTTCCCCCATCGATCCATCCGATTTCTCACGCTGTGCCTCTCGCCTCGCATGACCCGTTCGCCTGCCTGCCTTCTGCGGTAGACGCACAGTCGGCCCGAGCCGTAACCGTCACGGTCCCGGCACGAAATGGGTGTCGTCTCCGTCGCCTGCCGTCTCCGTGCCAGCCTTCCGCCACGGCTCCACTACAATACTGACCCATGGACGCCATCACCGCTTCTCCCGCCGTACCGGCAGGGGCTGTGCCATCGCGCCCGGCGCCATCGTGGGCGCGGGTGGTGGCCTGGATTGCCGTGGCGGCTGCCGCCCGGGCCGGGCTCGCCGCCGTCGTTCCGCTCTTCCCGGATGAGACCTACTACTGGGAGTGGTCGAGGCGCTTGGCCTCGGGTTACTTCGACCACCCCCCGGGGATCGCGCTCTTGATCGCGATGGGGACGGCGCTCTTCGGCCCGACGACCGCCGGGGTCCGGGCTGGTCCAGCGCTCGCGGCGGTGCTGACCCATGCCGCGGCGGCCATGGCCGCCTGGCAGTTGGCCGGGCAGGCGGTGAGCGGTCGACGGGCGGCGCTCCGGGCGGCTCAACTGGTGGCGTTGCTCCCGGTGGCCACGGCCGGATTGGTGCTGGCGACGCCCGATGCCGTGCTCTTCATGGCCGCCATGGTGGCGCTTGTGGCGGTCGAGCGGGCACTGGCGGCCCCGCTGGGGAGTCGGGCGGCCCTCGTCTGGTGGGGGCTGGCTGGGGTGGCGCTCGGTGGGGCCTTTGTGGCCAAGTACACCGCCGTGCTCCTCCCGATGGCACTGGTCATCGCCTGCCTGCTGCATCCGGCGCTGCGTCGACGCTTTGCCGAGCCCGGCCCGTGGGTGGCCAGCGCGATCGCGCTGGCGCTCTTTGCCCCCGTGGTGTGGTGGAATGCCCAGCATGATTGGGCTTCGATCCGGTTCCAGCTCGGCCACGGACTTGGCCGGCCTCCGGCCCGCGGCTCCGCCCTTTCGCGGGTGCTTGAGATGCTGGGGGGCCAGGTGGGACTGGCGTCTCCCATCCTGTGGGGGCTCATGGCCGCCGTGGTGACGGAGGCACTCCGCGAGGGGTGGCGAGCGCGCCACGCGTTGCAGCCAACCGATCTCGGAACGCGCCGCTTTGCCCTGGGGGTCATGGCCACGGTGCCGCTGGGCTTCTTTGCCCTGAGTGCGCTGCGCAAACCCGTGGAGGCCAACTGGCCGGCCATGATCTATCCGGCCGCCATCCTGCTCCTCGCCACCGCCACGATCCCCGCGGCAATCGGTGTGTGGTGGCGTCGCGGGCTCTGGCTCGCCGGGTTGTTGGTCAGCGTGGTGGCGCTGCAGGCCCTTCGTCCCGTGCTGCCGGTTCCTCCGCCCCGCGATCCGATGGCGCGGGCGTACGGGTGGGACTCGCTGGCCATGGCCGTTGATCGGGCCCGGCGCGATCTCGCGCCATCGTCAGGTGGCACGATGTGGGTGGCAGCTGACCGGTATCAGGACGCATCCGCGATGGCGTTCCATCTGCCCGACCACCCCGAGGTCTTCTCGCTCAATCTGGGTGGGCGTACCAACCAGTACGACGTATGGCCCACCGCCTACGCGCGCCTGCAGCCCGGCGATGCTCTCATCGCGGTCTTCGACGACAAGCCGGCCGGGGATTCCCTCGCCGCCCGGGTGGGCACCTGGTTCACCACCATGCAGCCGGGGATGCACATTGTGTTGAACCGCGCGGGGGGGGAGATCACCCGCCGTCGGCTCTGGCGGTACACCGGCGCACGCGCCGTTCCTGCTCAGCGTCCACTCCCTTCACCTTCGCGATGACCCCCGTTTCGTGGCGTGCCCTGCTGCTGGTGGCTGCGGGAGGAGCCCTGGGTTCCGTGGCCCGCTACGTCACCGGGCTCTGGCTGCCGCCCGCCTCCACTGGGGTGATGGCCGGTCTTCCCGTGGGGACGCTCACGGTCAACGTGGGTGGGGCCTTCCTGATTGGCGCTCTCCTCGGCGCGCTGCCGCCGAACGCTGCGTCCGATGGATCGCTGCCGTGGCTCCGTCTGCTGCTGGCCACCGGATTCTGTGGCGGCTTCACCACGTTTTCTGCCCTGAGCGCCGAGACGCTCACCCTCGTGACGGCGGGGCGCACCGCGCGCGCCGGAGCGTATGTGCTGCTCACGCTCCTGCTGGGTCTCGGGGCCACCTGGATCGGCCTGCGCACCGGGACCGCCCTCGCGGACCGGCTCCTCCGTTTCCCTTCGTTCCCCTGACGCCCCGTTTCATGACCGCTCCCGTTGCCCTCCCCGCCGATCTCGCCGCGTGGTGTTCGGCCAACAGCCCCCGCGCGCTCGACGAGCTGTGTGCATGGCTCCGCATCCCGTCGGTCTCGGCCCGCTCCGAACATGCGGGAGACTGCGCCGAAGCGGCCCGCTTTCTCGCGACCGAACTGACCCGTCTCGGCTTCACCACCACCATCGAGCCCACGCCGGGGCATCCGATCGTCGTGGGCGAGTGGCGACAGGCCGGCCCCGAGGCGCCCACCCTGCTCATGTACGGCCACTACGATGTGCAGCCGGCGGAACCGCTCGAGCTCTGGACGTCGCCGCCCTTCGAGCCCACGATTCGGGACGGCCGGTTGTTTGCGCGCGGCTCGGTGGACGACAAGGGACAGCTGTACCTGCACGTGAAGGCGCTCGAGGCGCATCTGGCCGCGCGCGGGACGCTGCCTGTGAACGTGATCGTGCTGGCTGAGGGTGAGGAGGAAGTGGGGAGTGCGAACCTCGAGGCGTTCCTGGAGCGCGAGCGCACGCGACTGGCGTGCGACGGCGTGGTGATCTCCGACTCCACCATGTTCGCGCCGGGGATCCCGAGCATCCTGAGTTCGCTGCGCGGGCTGGCCTATCTGGAGTTGCATGCCCGCGGCCCCTCGAGTGACCTGCACTCGGGGATGTATGGCGGTGCCGTGGTGAACCCGGCCATGGCGCTCGCGCGGATCCTGGCCACCATGCACGATGCGGAGGGGCGCATCGCGATCGATGGCTTCTATGACGACGTGCGTCCGTTCCCCGACGCGGTGCGCGAGGGGATGCGGACGCTGCCGTTCGACGAGACCGCGTTCCGGCACGAGCTGGGCGTCTCCGCGCTCGGCGGCGAGCCGGGCTTCACCACGCTCGAGCGGCTGTGGACGCGCCCGACGTGCGAGGTCAACGGTCTGGTGAGCGGCTACACCGGCGAAGGCGCCAAGACGGTGCTGCCGGGAACGGCCATGGCCAAGGTGAGCTTCCGGCTCGTACCCGATCAGGATCCTCAGCGGATTGCGGCGCTGGTAGAGGCGCACGTGAGGCGACACGCGCCCCCGGGGATCACCGTGACAGTGCAGGCGCTGCACGGCGGCCGGCCCTGGC
>Ga0315902_10003718_pt1 | contig 22584 bp, 16 predicted proteins | sample LakEriMetagenome_9_FD_203523 | JGI IMG/M metagenome (GOLD analysis project Ga0315902, IMG submission 203523) | Freshwater fungal communities from buoy surface, Lake Erie, Ohio, United States - Buoy 12 MA117 | ecosystem: Environmental > Aquatic > Freshwater > Lake > Lake biofilm | place: USA... | reverse complement strand
ACGCGCTGGCGATCGGGGCCGCGTGGGCCGGCCTACGGCTCTTTGTGGCGTGAATGCCACGGAAAAATCGGGGCGGAGAGATTCGAACTCTCGACCTCTTGGTCCCAAACCAAGCGCGCTACCAACTGCGCTACGCCCCGAGGCACGCGGAGTGTAACACACTCCGTGGAGAGACAATCGCGGTCGCCAGGCCACGATGTGGGGCGACCGTCTCGGTCGCCAAGCCAAGGCAAGCGGGACGCTTGCCCCACGGCGACTACTCGGTGATGTGGTCGAGGAGCCGCTGGAATTCGTCGAGGCTCGTGAACGGGATCACGATTCGCCCGGCGCCCTTGCCGTTGGCGTGCACCACCACCTTCACGCCGAGCGCCTGCCGGAGCTGGGTTTCCACGGCCGTGATCTGGCTCGAGCGGCGCGTGGCCGGCCGGCCAGGCTTGCGCCGCGGGGCCGCCGTGGGGCTACTGTCGTCTCCTTCGTCCGCGTCGTTCGGCAGCGCGACGACCGGCTCGTCGAGCTCATCAGCGCGAAGGATCTCCTGCACCTCCGCCTCGATCGCCCGCACGGAAAGGCCCTCGCGGGCGATCCGGTCGGCGAAGCGAGTCTGCTCTTCTTCGTCGCCCAAAGGCAGGAGTGCCCGGGCGTGGCCCATCGAGATCGCGCCCGCGCGAAGCTTCTCATGCACGGCCGCGGGCAGGTCGAGCAGACGGATGAAGTTGGCCACCGTGGAGCGGTCGATCGAGAGCCGCTTGGCCAGCTCCTCCTGCGTACAGTTCCACGTGGCGAGATACTGCTTGAAGCTCGTCGCCTTTTCGAGTGCGTCGAGATCGCGGCGCTGCAGATTTTCGACGATCGCGATCTCCGACATCTGCCGGTCGTCGACGTCGAGCACCCGCACCGGCACCTTCGCCCAGCCGAGCTTGCGGGCGGCGGCGAGCCGGCGCTGGCCGGCGATGAGCTGATAGCGGTCGCCCGTGGCCCGGACCACGATCGGCTGCACGAGGCCATGCTCTTGGAGACTGGAGGCCAACTCGGCGAGGTCGGTGTCGTGGACGATGCTCCGCGGCTGCCAGGGATTGGCGTCGATGAGCGCGACGCCGATCTCGCTTGCGGGCAGGTCGGCGGCGGCCTGCTCGAGTTCTTCGGGCGCGTGGAGGATGAGGCGGGCGGCGCTCGTGCCGAGGCCCGACGCAGGCGTGGGGCGGCTCGCGACGGCGGCCGTGCCGTGCGTGGCCGGCGCGGCGGGCGGTTCGAGCCCCGCGCGGCCGAGCAATGCTTCGAGTCCCCGGCCCAGGCGTCGTTCCTTATTCACAGTCGCGTACCTCCATACATAGTTCCGTATAAGCCCGCGATCCTCGTGATCGCGGCGCGTAGTCGAGCACACTCTGCGCGTGGCTGGGCGCCTCCGAGACGGCCACGTCGCGCGGGATCACCGTCTCGAAGACGATCTCCCCGAAGAAGTCCCTCACCTCGGCCTCGACTTCGTTCGTCAATTCGAGCGCGGCATCGTGCATCGTGAGCACGATCCCGCTGAACGACAGCCGGCCGGGCTGTTCCGCCATCACGTCGCGGATCACCTCGATCATCTGGGTGAGCCCTTCGAGCGCGAAGTATTCGCACTGGATCGGCATCAGCACTTCGGTGGCGTGCGCGAGCGCCGTGCGGGTGAGCTCGCCGACCGATGGCGGGCAGTCGATCAGGCAGTAGTCCCACGCGGAGAGGCCGCCGGCCAGATGGCTGGCGAGCACGGTCGAGCCGCTGCGGGCTTCGGCGGCGATCCGTTCCACGTCGCGCACGCTCCTGCTGCCAGGCAGCACGAAGAGATGCTCGAGCGCCGTCGGGCAGATCGACTCGGCGAGCGGCGCGTCCGACACGAGCGGATGCCGCTCAGCCGGCGCGACGCCGAAGCCGGTGGTGGCGTTGCACTGCGGGTCGAGATCGACGAGCAGGGTGTGCAGGCCCGCCTTCGCCATGCCGGCGGCGAGGTTCGAGGCCGTGGTCGTCTTGCCGACGCCGCCCTTTTGATTCGCCACGCACAAAATCCTTCCCACGCGCAGAATCCTTTCCGCCGATCACTCGCGCACGATGCGTGCTTTCGGAATATCGGCAACAACCGGACCGACATGAGGGCGGTTCCACGTGAAATGCCCCGGTTTGCGCAGAGCGCCCGTTTTGCCCCGTTGCACGTGGAACGGAATCCGCGAAATCCGGCTCGGGGTTACCCCGTACCGTCTCGCCGGACGTTCGTTGCGCCCATCCTGGGCTTCACTCACTCGGATACGCCTGCGCTGCGCCATCCATGGCTTCGCTGGTCACATACGCCGGCTCAACGGTAGGGGTAACCCCGAGCCTCCCCGAAGGATGGAGTTACTCGAGCGGGTTGAAGACGAGACCGCTGGCGAGTTTGGGGTAGAAGTAGGTGCTCTTGGCCGGCATCCGCTCGCCGGTCTGGCTCACCTGGCGGATGTCGTCCACCGTGGCGGGCATGACGAGGGCGGCAAACGGATACTTGCCGGTGCCGAGCCCCTCGACCACCTCGCGGACGAGGTGCACGTAGCCCGGGGTCGGAATCTCCTTGGCCCCCAAGAGGTCGCCGATCAGGAGCCGGTGCAGGATCGACACGCCGAGGTTCCGCCAGGCTGGGCTGTGCTCGGCCGCCACCTTATCCATCCGGGCCCGGCCCGCGGGCGTGATCCGGGCGAGCGTCCAGGTCTGGTCGCCGGCGGTGTAGAGGCCCAGGGTGCCCTGCTCGTGTTCCATTTCGATCTCCGACCACACGGCGTCGGCCGCCGCCGGCCCATGCCCGGCCGGCTTCGTCACGAAGCAGTCGCGGAGCTTGCCCTTGAGTTCCTCAACCGTGGCCACGGCCGGCTGCACGAAGAGGCGATGCGTGGGCAGCACCACGAGCCCGGGGTCGCTCATCCCCACGAGCATCATGAGCACGTAGTTGGCCGGGTGGTCGGTCGGCAGCCCCGCCCCGCCATGCTCCTTGCCCCAGGCCTCGGCCACCTCGTCGCGGTAGTTGCAGGCCGTCTCGTAGCGGTGGTGGCCGTCGGCGATGAACACCGGCTTCGGGCCCATCAGCCCGGCCACCTTCGCCGCCACGGCCTCGTCGGTGAGCGGCCACATCCAGCTCTTCACGCCGAGGTGGTCGGTGGCCTCGAGGGGCGGCTGCCCGGCTACGGCCTTGTCGAGCAGGGCCTGCACCTCGCCGGCCGGGTCGGGATAAAGCCCGAACACCTGGCTGAGGTTCGCCCGGCAGGCGCGCGTCAGCAGGAGCCTGTCTTGCTTGGGGCCGCTCATCGTCTCTTCGTGCGGATGGATGTTGCCTGTGCCGAACCGCTCGAGGCGGACGCGGGCCATCACGCCCCGGCGCACGTGCTTCTGCCCCTCCACCTCGAACTCCTGGTGGTAGACGTAGAGCGCCGCCGCCGGCTCCTGCATCACCACGCCCTCGTCGCGCCACTGGCGGAGGAACTTGGCCGCCCGCGAATACTTGTTGACCGTCTCCGTGTCGCCCGGCTCCTCACGGTTGAGTTCGATCCGGATCACATTCGCCGGGTGCCGCTCGTAGAGCTTCGTCTGGAGGGCGGCGTCGATCACGTCGTACGGCGGCGCGATCACCTGCGACAGGGCGCCGACGTGCTTGGGGTCGTAGCGGAGGCCACGGAGCGGGGCGACAGTGGGCATGCTGATCCTTCGGGTTTCACGGGGAACGATGCGAAGCCGGGATCGTAGCAAACTGTGGGGCAAGCGTCTCGCGCAGGTGGGGCGACCGTCTCGGTCGCCTTCGTGAACGCGCCCAACCCGGCTTCGGGCCACCCGATCCCCCTCGCCGGACGTTCGCTGCGCCCCTCCTGGGCTCCGCTCACTCGGATGTGCCTGCGCTGCGCCATCCATGGCTCCGCTGGTCACATACGCCGGCTCGAGGGACACGGGTATCCCGAAGCCTCCCGTATTCGCAAGCGGAGGCAGCGCCCAGTTCCACGCGAAACGGTCTCCTGTGGGGCAAGCGTCTCGCTTGCCGTGCCTGTGGCAACCGGGACGGTTGCCCCACACATGACTCGGCACGGGTGCTCCACAGCGGCCTGCGATCACCCTCGCCGCGGAAGCGGCAACGGCCGCCTGGAAGGCGGCCGTTTGGAGGGCGATGGAAACCTTGGCTTTCCGTCGCCCGGCTCCGCATCCGCCAGGGCCATGGATGGCCCGGCGGATGCAGCATTGAGCAGCGAGCCAAAGGCTCGCTGTTCAATAGCGAAACTAGTAGCGGTAATACTCAGGCTTGAACGGCCCTTCGACGGGCACGTGCAGATACTCGGCCTGCTCCTTCGTGAGCTTCGTCAGCTTCACGCCGAGCTTGTCGAGGTGCAGGCGGGCCACTTCTTCGTCGAGCTTCTTGGGCAAGAGGTGCACGCCCACGTCGTACTTGTCCGTATCCTGCCAGAGGGCGAGCTGCGCGAGCACCTGGTTGGTGAAGCTCGTGCTCATCACAAACGACGGGTGGCCGGTCGCACAGCCGAGGTTCACGAGGCGGCCTTCGGCCAGCACGATCACGCTCTTGCCCGAGGCGAGCGTGTAGCGGTCGACCTGCGGCTTGATCTCCACCTTCTTGATGCCCTTCGTGTCGTTCAGCCAGGCCACGTCGATCTCGAGGTCGAAGTGGCCGATGTTGCAGATGATCGCGTCGTTCGGCATTTTCTCGATGTGCTTGCCGAGGATCACGTCGCGGCAGCCGGTGGCCGTCACGAAGATCTGGCCCCGCGGGGCGGCCTCTTCCATCGTGGTGACTTCGAAGCCTTCCATCACGGCCTGCAGGGCGTTGATCGGGTCGACTTCCGTCACGATCACCCGGGCGCCGAGCGACTTCATGGAGTGGGCCGATCCCTTGCCCACGTCGCCGTAGCCGGCCACCACCACCACCTTGCCGGCCACCATCACGTCGGTGGCCCGCTTGATGCCGTCGGCCAGGCTCTCGCGGCAGCCGTAGAGGTTGTCAAACTTGCTCTTCGTGCACGAGTCGTTGACGTTGATCGCCGGGAGCTTGAGCTCACCGTTTTCGTGCATCTGGTAGAGGCGGTGCACGCCCGTGGTCGTCTCTTCCGAGAGGCCGCGGATGCCGCCGAGCAGTTCCGGATACCTCTGGTGCACCATGGCGGTGAGGTCGCCGCCGTCATCGAGGATCATGTTGAGCGGCTCGCCGTCGGCGAAGAACAGCGTCTGCTCGATGCACCAGTCGAACTCCTCGTTCGTCATGCCCTTCCAGGCGTAGACGGGAATGCCGGCCTTGGCGATCGCGGCGGCGGCGTGGTCTTGCGTGGAGAAGATGTTGCAGCTGCTCCAGGTGACCTCGGCGCCGAGTTCCTTGAGCGTCTCGATGAGCACGGCCGTCTGGATCGTCATGTGGAGGCAGCCGGCGATGCGGGCCCCGGCGAGCGGCTTCGAGCGGCCATACTTTTCGCGGAGGGCCATCAGCCCGGGCATCTCGTTCTCCGCCAGCATGATCTCCTTGCGGCCCCACTCTGCGAGCGAGAGATCAGCAACCTTGTAGGGCAGACGGGTTTCGACGTGGGCCACGGGAACCTCCTGAAGGGGAACGAAAAGCTGTGGGAAAGATGTGACGAGTGTGCGATCGCTGATGCGACCACATGATATACGCTCACCGGACTTTGGCAGTAGCCTCGAGCGCCTGCCGGGCCGCAGCCACGAAGGCCCGCAGTTTTTCGGGGTCTTTGCGGCCGGGGGCCGATTCGACCCCGCTCGCCGTGTCGACGGCTGCTGCCATGCTGGCACGGATCGCCGCGGAGACGTTGTCGGGGGTGAGCCCGCCAGCCAGGGCCGTGGGCAGGCCGAGCGGCCGGGCTCGCGCGAATGCCGCCCAGTCGGCGGTGGCTCCAGTGCCGCCCAGGTGACCGGCGGCGGTTCCACGGGTCACGGGGGCGTCGACGATCACCATCGCGGCCGGGTGGCCGAGGGCGGCGGCAGCGGCGAGCCAGGCGCGGGCGGCGGCGAGCGGATCGTCCGCGTGGTCAGGCTCTGCTTCAGGCGACCGGGACGGTCGCCCCATGTGGGGCAAGCGTCCCGCTTGCCTCCCGGGCTCGAGGCGGACGGCTCGGATGATCGTGAGCCCGGCGAGCTCGGCACACAGTGTCGGCGGATCGACCCCGGGCCCCGCGCCGTCGAGGTGCCCATGCAACTGCACGGCGTCGAGCCCCACGGCCTCGGCGACGCGCCGGATCTCGGCGGCGGTCGCGCCGGCAAACACGCCCACCTTCAGCACGCCCGGCGGCACGGCGGCGGCCACGGCCTCCGCCTGTGCGACGCCGAGCACTCGCGGCGAGCCCGCCACGAAGTTGAGCCCGATCGCGTCGGCCCCGGCCGCAGCCGCGAGGGCCGCATCGCCTGGCGTGGTCAGGCCGCAGATTTTGACAGTGAACAGCATTGGGGCGGTCGTAAAGGCTGGCAGGCTGAAGCCTGCCTTGCACGGAAAAGTCTACGCGGCCGGTAGATGGTGCAGGAAGCGACCGCCGTTGGTCGACACCATACCTGTCGCGCTGAGGAGCGCGGGTCTGGTCTGCTCACCCCTGGAAGCCGCCCCCCTCGATGATCGCCCCGCGCCGCCACCCGTCGAGCCGTCCGTTCCTCGCCGCCCCGCGAGTCGATTTCTACCATCCGGCGAAGGGCATCGACGCGGCGCTCCACGGGCTCGACCGGCTCGTGCGCCGTTCCGAGGGAATCGGCCTCGTGGTCGGCCCGCCTGGCACGGGCAAGTCGCTCCTGCTGGCGAAGGTGGCCGACAGCGTGCGTGAAGACTTCGACGTGGCGCTGCTCTCGGGGGCCCGCATCTGCACACGGCGGGCGCTGTGGCAATCGATTCTTGCAGAAATCGGCGAGCCCTATCGCGGCATCGACGAAGCCGAGCTGCGGATCAGCATCGTGGAGCGCATCCGGGGCCTGGCCGCGACCGGCTCGGGGCTCGTGATCCTCGTGGACGAAGGCCACACGCTCCCCACTCGGCTGCTCGAAGAGCTGCGGCAGCTCACGAACATCCCCACGCCGATGCCGGCCGTGCACATCGTGCTCGGAGGCACGTCGGAGCTCGAGGAGATCCTGGGCAGCCCGAAGATGGAGAGCTTCACGCAGCGGATCGGGGCCCGCTACTACCTCGAGCCGCTCGACCACGCTGAGGCGGTCGCGTATGTGCGCACCCAGATGAAGGCGGCCGGCCTCGATTGGGATGCGGCCTTCGAGCCGGGCGTTGACGACGCCGTGTTCAGCGTCACCGACGGCGTGCCGCGGCTCGTGAATCAGCTCTGCGACCACGCGCTCGTGATGGTGGCCGAGGATTGCCGGGCCTGGGTGACGCCCGCCGACATCGCCGCCGCCTGGGCCGAGATCCAGCGGCTGCCGCCGCCGGCCGCGCTCGCGCACGGCATGGCGGGAGCGCATGCCGCGGCGAGCGACTTCCACGCGGCGCACGAAGGCATCGAGATGGCCGACGACCTGGCCGGCGAGCTGGCCACTGGCTTTGGCGACGCAATGGCAGCGGAATTCGGCGGCGACGCGGGGGTGGTGGAGTTTGGCTCGTTCGGCGACGACGCCATGCTCGATACGGAGGCCGCTGTCGGCGGCGAATCATGCGCGCCGGAGGCAGGCATGCGAGCAGCGGCCACGGCCGGCGATCCGTGGCAGGGCCCGGAAGTCGAGCTGGTGTTTGATGCGGCGGCGGATCCCTTCGAGGAATACTTCGAGCAGGAGGAGCGAGTCGTGGAACGCTACGTGATGCGCGGTCCGGAAGACTTCAGCACCCACCGCCACGTGGCGAGCCGCGAGGGAACGGCGATGGCCCGCCAGCTCGACGCGTGTGAACGTGTAGGACAGGCTTCAGCCTGTCAAAACACGGCCCCCACCCCAACCCGCCACGCCCCGCCGCCGATGTCCCCCACGCCGGCCTGCGCCACCGTCGTGGCCTCGGAGCCCGACGACTCCGACATGGTGGTGATCGAGGAAGACATCTTCGAGCACCCGTCCGAGGTGCACCGGAAGTCGATCTTCACCGTGCGGCCAGGCGACTATCGCAGCCTGTTCGCCCGCCTCCGCCGTGGCGACAAGTGACACGCGACGGCTCGGCATCCGTGCCGCCCGTCGCTTGGCGGGCCTCCGCCCGCTGGTGCGCACCCGGCCATCCAGGCCTGACGTCGACGGAGCAACCCCCCAGGCTTTAGCCTGTTGGCCCCATGGCCACCGACCTCCACTCCCGCGACGATTGGCCGCCGGGCCGCGTGCTCGTGCAGTCGGCCACCTTCAACGAGCGCGAGAACATCGAGCAGCTGATCGAGGCCGTGCTCGCCTCGTCGCCCGACGTGCAGCTCTTGATCATCGACGACGACTCGCCCGACGGCACGGGGCAGCTCGCCCGTGAGTGGGCCGGTCGCGAGCCGCGGCTCCACGTGCTCGTGCGGCGCGGCCGGCGCGGGCTCGGTAGCGCGATCCTCGAAGGGTTTGAGGTGGCGCGGAAGCGCGGGTTCGAAGTCAGCGTGAACATGGACGCCGACTTCAGTCACGATCCCGCCGACATCCCGCGTTTGCTCGTGGCCCTCGATCCGCCCGGCGGCAAGCCTGCCGACATCGCGATCGGCTCGCGCCGCGTGCCGGGCGGCCGCACGGTGGGCTGGCCGCTGTCGCGGCACGTGGCGAGCTGGCTCGTGTGCTGGTTCACCCGCTGGATCCTCGGCGTGCCGGTGAAGGATTCGTCGGGCGGCTTCCGCGCGGTGCGGCTCTCGATCTTCGACCGCATCGACGCCGTCAATTTCGCGAAAGGCTACGCCTTTCAGGAAGACTTCCTCTGGCGGGTGCACCGGGCGGGGGCAAAGATCGTGGAGATCCCGATCACGTTCACCGATCGCACCCGCGGGTCGAGCAAGGCTGACTTCGCCGAGAGCAAGCGCAGCATCGGCGAGCTCCTGCACCTCGCCCGCATCACCTGGCTGGGGAAGTGACGGAGCCGTAGCGAGGGTCAAGCAAGCGAGACGCTTGCTCCACATGTGGGGCGACCGTCCCGGTCGCCAAAGGTAGATGTGGGGCGACCGTCCCGGTCGCCATTACGGCAACGCTGCCGGCCCGAGGGTCGGTGATGTTGGCGGGGGCCCGAGCTGCAGCTGCCCACCCGGGGGCGGCGGGGGCGCCGGCTGATTGGCCGAGGGATCGGGCTTCTCGCCCGTTGCCACGGCCAGGCTCTCGCGGGCGTCCTTCAAGTTGGGCGCGATCTCGAGCGCCTTCTTGAACTGCACGATCGCCTCTTCCTTCTTGCCCTGCTTGTAGAGCGCCACGCCGTAGTTGTTCATGAGCGCGGGGTTGCCCGGCTCGCGGTCGAGGAGTTCCTTGTATTTGTCGCCCGCCTCGGGAAAGCGGCCGGCCGCCGCGAGGGCATTCGCAAGGTTCACGTGGATCGCCGGCACGTGCGGCGTCACGCGGCAGGCCTCGGCAAACTGCTCGATCGCCGCATCCATCTCGCGCTTCGCCCCCGCCTGGTCGCCCCGCTGGGCGAAGGCCTGGGCCCGTGCCGAGAGCGTGGTGCCGAGGTTGTTGTGCGTCTCGCCGAGGTCAGGCCGCAGCCGCGTGGAGTTTTGGAAGTGGAAGTGGGCGCCATCCACGTCGCCGCGGGAAAACTTCTTGGCCCCGAGCCGGTTGTGGGCCTGCCAGGCCTCGAAGTTGTGCTTGAGCGTGTATTCCCACATGTGGTCTTCGTCCATCCAGGCGACGGCCCCGCGGAAGGAGAGCAGCGCGAGCGCAGCCACCACGAGCGCCCCGCCGGCAAGGAACGTCGGCTGCGATTCCTCCTGCGCCCGTTCAAACCACGTCATCGCCCCGGCACACAGAAGCGCGATGATGCTGATCATCGGCAGGTAGATGAAGTGGTCGGCCACCCACGTGATCCGCATGTAGGAGATCGTCACGAACCCGAGCACGGGCGCGACCATCAGCAGGAAGAATGCAAACGCAAACAGGGCGTGGTGGCCCCAGCGCGGCGGAAACACTGCCTCGCGGTTCTTCCACATCCACCACACGCCGGCCCCGATCACTGGCCACGCGAGAAACATCCAGGCCTTGGGCGGATCGACCTCCCACCGGGGATAGATCGGCAGCAGGTTCACGGGCCACACGATCGACGCGAGATAGTGGAGGATCGCCATCCCGGCGATCGCCATTCGCGAGGCGAAGCCGCCCACGGAAAGCAGGTCGCCGACGATGATCTTTTCCTGGCCGATCGCGCGGCCCCACTGATACGAGATCGTCACGAGCCCGAGCACGATTGAGATGGCGAACAGGGGCAGGGCGAGGATCACGTCCTGCTTTGTCACCTTCCCTCGCTTCCACCAGGCATAGAGGAGCGTGACCACGGGAAACGCCACGACCGACGTCTTGGCGAACATCGAGAGCAGGAAAAACACGATCGCGCCCGCGTAGAGCCGCTGCCGCTTGGCCTGATCGGCCTGCTCGTCCTGGCCCACCCAGCAGAGGCAGGCGAGCAGGAAGAGGGGCAGCGAGAGCGTGTTTTTCGTTTCCGACACCCAGGCCACGCTCTCCACGCACACGGGATGCACCACGAACACGAGCGCCGAGAGCCACGCCCCGGGGATCCTCATCTTGGTGAGCAAAGCCCAGAGCAAAAGCGCGCCTGCGATGTGCAGGAGGATCGTGGTGACGTGGTAGCCGGTGGAGCGGAGGCCGAAGAAGGGCCACTGGGCCCAGAGCGCCGTGTAGGAGAGCGGGAAGTAGTCGGCGCCGTCGGGGTTGAACCAGAGCTTGGCGAGCGTGCGCAGGCTGTCGGGCGGCACGTTCGGGTCGGGGGACACACGGTGCTGCACCGTCATGTTTTGGGTGAGCAGCTGGTCGTCGTCCCAGAGCCAGTCGCCATGGTAGGAGGGCGAGTAGCACCACAGGCCGGCGAGCACGATGAGCGTGGCCTTCAAGATCCGCTCGCGCCAGCGATCCACGCGGGCTTCGCGGTCCGCGGGCTGCGCGTCGATGTCGGCCTCGTCCGCGCCGGGGCGGCGATCATCGTCGCGGCGGCGTTTCAGTAGTCGTTTGCTCGACCCCATAGGCCTTTGAGTGTAAGTCGCCTGTGGGACTTCACCAACAGGCCCATGTGGGGCAAGCGTCCCGCTTGCCGTGCTGGGCTGTGGGGCAAGCGTCCCCCTTGCCATGCTCTGGCGACCGGGACGGTCGCCCCACATCTTACGGCCGCCTCGCCAGCAGCCGCCCCCACTCCTCCGCCACCTGCCGCTCCATTGCCAGCGCCCGCACGCGGGCCTCGGGGTCGGCGAGGCTCGGCTGCACCTCGAGCGCCTTGCCGGCCGCGTCGAACGCCTCGGCCTGGCGGCCCTGGGCGTCGAGGATCAGCGCGAGCGTCAGCCACGGGTCGCCCCGTTTGCCGTCCGAGAGCCTGATCGCCTCCCGCGTGGCCCGCTCCGCCTCAGGCAGCCGGCCCACTTCCCGGAGCGATTCCCCCAGCCCCGAGGCCGCCGTGTAGGCGACCGGATTTTTCCGAAACGTGTCTTCCCAGAGGGCGAGCGGCGTGGCCCACACCTTCTGCCGCTCGACGCACGCCATCCCGAGGAGCACGACGGCCGCCATGCAGAAGATCGTCGCCTTCTCGCGCAAGCGCGGCCGGGCGGCGAGCCACGGGCCGTCGAGCAGCCAGCCGAGGCCGAGGGCCACGCCCGCCATCGGCAGGTAGAGGTAGCGGTCGGCCGCGGCGCGGTAGATCGGAAACAGATTCGACACGGGGATCAGCGGCAGCACGATGATCGCACAGGCGAGTGCCAGCCGGCGGTCGGCCCGGATGGCGAAGACGGCCGCGGCGACGAGGCCCGCGAGGATCACGAGGGCCACCGGTAGCGGCAGGTGCCGCACGGAGGAGAGCCCGTAGTCGGCGCAGAGGTTCACGGGGAACGCCACGAGCTGCGCGTAGAGGGCCAGGATCCGCGGCTCGATCGCCATCGCGGCCCAGAACGAGCCGCCGGGATACTGCGGCTTGGCCTCGAAGATCGCCGACTGCGCGGGCTCGAGGAGAAACCGCGCCGCGAGAAACGCGATCGCCGCGAGCTTTCCGCCGCCCACGGCGAGCGACCAGAATCGCCGCGGCTCAGCCCGCCGAAAGAGCCACCAGTAGGCCCCGAGGATCATGGGCGCGGCGATGCCCGATTCTTTGCTCGCCACGGCCAGAAAGCAGAGACCCGTGCAGCCGAGCGCCCGCCAGCGGTCGCCATTCGGGCTTGCTGGGTCATGCCGCATCGCGAGCAAAAGCGCCCCGATCGTACACGCCGCCACGAGCAGGTCTTCCCGAAACGTCGGCTCGCACACCGCCTCCGTCACAACGGGGTGCACGGCGAAAAGCAACGCCGCCACCATGTGGGGCAAGCGTCCCGCTTGCCATGCTTCGCTGTGGGGTAACCGTCCCGGTTGCCATGCCGCTCCCATCACCCCCCACACCATCACCACATTCACCGCATGCAACAGCACGCTCGTGAGGTGATAGCCAAACGCATCCCTCCCCCAGATCGCCGAATCGAGCATGAGCGACGCCAGCTGCACGGGCCGGTTGAAGTCGAGCACGTCCATCGCGAGCACCTGGCCGCTGAGCACGGGCACCCAGTTGCCGGGATCGTGGACAAAGTCGCCGGTCACGATCTGCAGCCGCGCGTCGTAGACGAACTGCGATGAGAGCGTGGGCCAAAACACGGCCAGCGTGATTGCCACAAGGGCGAGTGCCTGCTGGCGTGGCGTGAGTGTGGCAGTCATGGCAACACTGCAGAGTACCACTCTGCCGCTACACGGTGGTGAGAGCTCCGCTCTGCTTGTTCGGTGCAGACTGGCCGTCTGCGTATGCTTGCCCGCGGCGGGCTACTTCTCAAGCACGATGCAGGCGAGGTCACCCGTAGCGTTGCGGATCGGCGGCTTCGTGTAGCCGAGATCGAGTAAGGCTTCCTCGAGGCCCTTGCCGCGATCCGGGAAGCCGTTGCGATTGATGTAGATCGCGGAGAATCCCAGCCGCTTGAGTTCATCGACAGCGATGCGGGCGTTCGCTTCATTCACCTTGATTTTCCCGGCCTGCTGGTCGAGCGACGCGCCTTCGAAGAGCTTTGCCTGCACGGCGGGCTGCCACTTCTCGCGTTCGCGGCCCTTCATCGAGCCGTAGGAGAAGCGCAGGTTCTTGCTGTAAAGATATGGCCGGAAGTGGTCGTACGGGGGCACGCCCGGAAGTGGCGACTCGGGAAACTCCATCACGGGCATCTGGAACACCATCGCCCCGGCGGGCAGCGCCTCCTCCATCTTGCCGGTGAACTCGCGGTCGGCCTCCACCTGCCGAGCGATGGCGGCGGTCTGCTCGCGCGAGGGCGCCCGGGGCACCTGGTCCCACAGGATCAGGAAGCCGAGCGCGGCGGCCGCCGTGAGCACCATGATTCGCAGTTGTTCAGCGGGCGTGCTCGCCGACGCCCGTCGTTGCCAGGCCGTCAGGTTTTGCGCGGCGTAGAGCAAGGCGATCGCCAGGATCACGATGCTGTATCGCTGGCCCGTGCGGAAGAGCGTGAACCCGAAGGCCCCGAGGATGGCGTTCAGGCCGCCCGTGGTGAAACAGAGCACGATCCAGAGCACCTGCCAGGCGGCGAGCGGAATGTCGTTGGCCCGGCCCTTCACCGCGTGGGAAACCGATGTCCAAGCAAGCCAGCCCAGAGCCAGGAGGCCGACGATACCGAGATACGAGCCCTCGTCCTGCAGCGGCGACGCCGGAGGAATCCCCCTCGCTGGGTCGCCGATCTTGTGTTTGATCGCGAACGCGGCGAACCCATCGGAGTGATGCGTGGCAGGCGGAATCACGAGATCGACGAGTTTGAGCCCGTAGATCTCCATCCACTTGTATTCGCGGACGAGTGCACCCGTGTTTGGTCCATGAACGAGTTTGTAGGTCCAAGTGTCAATGTTCATCAGCACGAACGCGGCCGCCGCAGCCCCTATGATTGCGAGCGCCGGCTTGAGAGGCGCCCACGAACCGCGCCGCCAAGCGAGCGTCGCGGACCCGAGAAGCGTGAGTTGACAAAGAATGTTCGTGTAGTAGGGGTTCTGGAGACCGGCAAGGAACGCGATGCCGATAGCAGCCCAGAAACGGCGAGATCCCCATTCGATTGAGGGTTCGAGTGCCACCCAACGCCACACGAGCAGAAACAGTGGCACGTGCCAGGCATACGCGACGGTGATGTGGTGTGGCGATTGGGCAAAAATGTATGGGGCGAGGCCAAATGCTAGGCCGCCGATGAAGGCCCACAGCCGCGAACAGTTGTCCGAGATGGCGACTAGAAAAAAGGTGACCGCTGCCAGCACGTGGCCGAGTAAAAGCGAAACATTCATGCCCGCGAATATGCCGAAGCACTTCGCTGCGATGCCGAGAAGAAAGACGTTGAGTTCCTCCACCGACGGACGGTCCGTCCAGTTGCCGTCGAAAGGCGCCCCGAGCCTCTTGATGAGTTTCCAGGAAAATGGCGCGTAATCGCCTTCGGTAACGGCTTTTGCTTGCGCGAACCCCTCGACGACATCGCAATAAAAGCCCTCGAGATATTGAGACGGGATGCCCCAAGAGGCCGCAGACCATTTGCCGGTTCCAGAACACCACGCCACCGCCACGATTGCCGTAAGCAGGGCGCACCATCCCACAAGGCCGACAGCCGCGGTGGGCTGCGAAGACTTGTCGGCCATCATGTTGAACCCCTTCAGCCTACGTAGCACGAACGGCCTAAGCTTGCGAGGCTTTGCTTTGCCGGGCTCTTCTATCCCGCGGTAATGCGGTCTGTACTTGTCGCACGATCCTCGCCAGGCGTTATCCTAGCGATTGATCCCTGTGAACAAATCCCGACCGCAATTTTTGGGTTGCCCGAACGTTTTCTTCAGCATGCAGCGTGTTGCCGACATCATCGCCGATCGCCTCGCACAAATCGGAGTCCGCCATGTCTTCATGGTCACGGGTGGGGGGGCGATGCATCTCAACGATGCTTTGGGAAATCATCCCCATTTGCAGACGATTTTCTGCCACCATGAGCAGGCCTGCGCGATGGCGGCCGAGGCCTACTATCGCGTGACCGGCCGCATGGCCGCTGTCAACGTCACGACGGGTCCTGGGGCAATCAACGCGCTGAACGGTGTCTTCGGCGCCTACGTCGACTCGATGGCGATGGTCGTGGTCTCGGGCCAGGTCAAACGCGAGACGCTTGCGCGGTCTACCGGGCTGCCGTTGCGGCAACTGGGGGACCAGGAAGCCGATGTCATCAAGATGGTGCACGGCATCACGAAGTACAGCGCTCTCGTCGATGACCCGACGGACATCGGGTATCACCTCGATCGTGCAATCCATCTCGCCGCTTCGGGCCGACCGGGCCCCGTATGGCTGGATATTCCCATCGATGTCCAGTCTGCCCTGGTGTCCCCCGAATCGCTTCGCAAGTACGACCCGGCGGAAGACCATCGCCCCCCGCGCACTCAGGATCTCCAAAGCGCCGTCAACGGAGTCATCGCTGAACTCCGTGCGGCAAAGCGACCGGTGATCTACGCGGGCACCGGCATTCGCCTTTCCAGTCAATATGCCCGGTTCCTGGACCTTGCGCGACGTCTGCGAGTGCCGGTGGTGACCGCCTGGAACTCCAATGACCTCTTGCCGGACGACCATCCTGCTTACGCCGGGCGCCCTGGCTCCCTGGGCAATCGTGCGGGAAATTTCACCGTTCAAAACGCCGACCTAGTGCTCATCCTCGGCTGCCGGCTGAACATCCGATTGGTGAGCTACAACTGGAGAAGTTTCGCTCCAAAGGCGCGGCGAATCATGGTCGATATCGACGCCGCAGAACTCGACAAGCCGACGTTGGCGATCGATCAAAAAGTCCAAGCAGATCTCGCGAGCTTTCTTCCCGCTTTCGATGCTATGACCGTAGGCTGGCAGCCGGCCCATGAAGGCTGGCTGGCGTGGTGCCGAACCCGCCTCGCCCGTTATCCGGTCGTGCTGCCGGAATACTGGAACAAGCCGGAGCCGGTGAATCCATATTGTTTCGTGCAGCGGTTGTTCGAGCAGCTTCGAGAGGGAGACGTCGTCGTATGTGGCGACGGCACGGCATGCGTCACGACGTTCCAAGCCGCAGCTGTGCGAGCCAATCAGCGGATCTTCCACAACTCGGGCTGCGCTTCGATGGGATACGACCTGCCGGCCGCTATCGGCACGGCCATCGCCAGGCCGGATCTGGACCGTGTGATCTGTCTGGCCGGTGATGGCAGCATCATGATGAATCTGCAGGAACTGCAGACCATCGTCGGCCTGAACCTGCCTATCAAGGTCTTCGTTTTGAACAACGCTGGTTACCACTCGATCAGGCAGACACAGTCGAGCTTTTTCAAAGGCCGAATCGTGGGGTGCGGCACCGATTCCGGGCTTTCCTTTCCAGATTTTGCCAAGGTTGCGACTGCATTCGGCCTATCGTTCGTGCGTTGCCAGCGACACGACGAACTCCAGGATGCCATCGGCCGGACGCTCGCGCATGACGGATATGCCATGTGCGAGATCGCGATCGATCTGGAGCAGCAGTTTGCCCCCAAGCTCTCCTCTCGGAAGCTCGAAGACGGCAGCATGGTGACATCTTCGTTGGAGGACATGGCGCCGTTTCTTTCTCGAGAGGAACTGGCCGAAAACATGAACGCTGGTGACGAGGAACTTCCATGAGCGGTCAATCAGGCTTGCGAACGGCGCTTGTGACAGGCGGGGCCCGCGGCATTGGAGCAGCCATCGCCAGACGGCTGGAAGACTCTGGGTATCGAATCATCGCCCCGCCGCGAACGGCGCTCGACCTTGCGTCGCCGGCGTCGATCGATGCCTACCTCGCCGCACACGGATCACAAGCCGTGGACGTTCTTGTGAACAACGCCGGCATCAACACATTGCGGGCCATTCCCGAGATCGATGCGAAAACCTGGGGCGAAATGTTGCAGGTGAATCTTTCCGCGGCGTTGCGGCTCACCCAGGCCTTCGCGCCCGGGATGGCGGAGCGAGGCTGGGGCCGCATTCTGAACGTGGTTAGTATTTTCGCCCTCGTGACCCGCGAGCGACGTGCCGCCTACTCGATGACCAAGGCAGCCCTCGCCGCACTGACGCGGACCGCCGCCGTCGAATTTGGGCCTCGCGGCGTGCTCGTCAATGCCTTGGCTCCCGGATATGTCGATACGGAACTGACGCGACGGAACAATCCGCCCGATGCAATCGCCGCCATCGAAGCCACAATCCCACTGCGCAGGATGGCTCAGGCATCGGAGCTGGCAGAGGTGGCCGCGTTTCTCGTGTCCGACGCGAATTCTTACCTCACGGGGCAGACGGTCGTCGTGGACGGTGGGTTCACCTGCCTGTAACTGGGCGCAATGGGGGACGCTGAATGCGGACCATAAAAAGTCGATCCCACGACTACACGGTCGAGGAGTACGGTTCCTCGAGAGCTGCCCTGATAGCGGCAGTCGCTGACCGACGCCCCCATGTGCTCATCGATCGAGCGGTCCTCGATCTCCTCGAGACGGACGTGCGAGCGACCCTGACCGCAGACCGGCTGGTCGTGCTGGAGGCTACGGAGACCGCCAAATCGTACACCGCCTTGGAGCCAGTGTTTCTCGATTTGCTCGGCCGCGGTCTTCGCCGAAATGGAGTGCTCGTCGTCGTGGGGGGCGGCGTGCTTCAAGATGTAGGCTGCTTCATTGCATCTGTGCTCGCCAGGGGATTGCGCTGGGAATTGGTGCCTACCACCCTTCTCGCCCAGGCTGACAGTTGCATCGGAAGCAAGAGTTCGATCAACATCGGTCCCTACAAAAACCAGTTGGGAACTTTTTATCCGCCCCACAGGATCCTGCTTGCCGCCGATTTCCTCTCGACCCTGCCATTCGACGAGATCCGTTCAGGCTTGGGCGAAGTCATCAAGCTGCAGCTCCTTACGAGTGAAGAAGGGTTCGCTGAGTTGATGACCGAACTTGATGGCTTCCAGGACATGCCGCATCAGGACCAACTGACGTTGCTCGCCAAGTGGGTGGGGCGGTCGCTCGACGTGAAGCAGCCGTTCATTGAAAAGGACGAATTCGACATCGGGCCGAGGCTCCTTCTCAACTACGGGCACACCTTCGGGCACGCTTTCGAGTCTGTGACCGATTTCGGCATTCCGCATGGGATCGCGGTCGTGCTCGGAATGCTCACGGCAACGCTCGTATCGGCCCGCCTCGGACTCGTGGATGAGCGTCACGCGGTGGATTTGGCCCATAGGCTTGAGGCCTGGCACGCCCCCTATGCCGATTTACTAGCAGGCGTCGACATGAAGGCCGTTTTTGCCGCCCTCGCCCGCGATAAAAAGAACACCGCGGCAGGCCTGACGTGCATCCTCACCCGCGGTTACGGTCGCATGGAGCGAACGTCTTTGTCGGTGGATCAAGTCGAAACCTGCGTCGCACCGGCATTGGTCGACCTTATTTCCTGCCGCTTCAAGTTATGATCGCTAGCGAGGAACGGATTCACTTCCGCACGGGAATTGGCACATGAGCCGCGACATTTTTGAAAACCTGTTCGTCCTCGAAATGACGAACAATCACCAGGGAAGCCTCGAGCGCGGGCTTTCGATCGTTCGCGAGCACAGCCGCATCGTGCGGTTCAACAACGTGCGGGCGGCGATCAAACTACAGTTCCGAGACGTCGACAGCTTCGTCCACAAGGATTTCTGTGATCGCGATGACATCCGCTACATCCGCCGAGTGCTCGACACGAAGCTGCAAAAGGCAGACTACGAGCAGCTCGTGGTCGCGATCCGTAAGAGCGGTTGTATCCCGATGGCAACACCATTCGACGAGAAGTCGGTCGACTGGTGCGTAGAGTTTGATCTCCCGATCATCAAGATCGCGAGCGCCGACTCCAACGACTGGATGCTCCTCGAGCGCATCGCGAAGACGCGCAAGCCGTGCATCGTGTCATTTGGTGGAACGCCTCTCAAAGACATGGACGACGTGGTGACATTCTTCGAAAATCGCAACATCCCGCTCGCCATCAACCACTGCGTGGCTGCGTATCCGCATGAGGACAGCGAGTCCGAACTGGAGCAGATCGACTTTCTCCGAGACCGGTATCCCGGTCACACCATCGGCTATTCGTGTCACGAGCATGGAGACTGGGCGACGTCGGTGATGATCGCCTATGGCAAAGGCGCCAGGACGTTCGAGAGGCATATCGACATCAACTCGGATGGATTTCAGCCGGCGACCTACTCGTCCCTGCCATCGCAGATCGATATGTGGTTCAAGGCGTTCCATCGCGCCGTCACGTTCTGCGGAACGGCCCGCAGTGGACGAAAGGTTCCTCTCGCGAAGGAAACCGCTTATCTCGATTCCTACATCCGGGGCGTCTATGCCAACAAAGACCTGAAGCCCGGTGATCTGCTCACGGAGGACGACATCTACATGGCGATCCCGCTGCAAAAAGGCCAGATTTCTTGCCGCGAGTTGATGCTGGGCCGCTACGGCCACCGCATGACGAAGGGGTGCGGGAAAGACGCCCCGATCATGATCGACATGATCGACTCGCCCTACGCCGAGGACGAACAACTGAAAAAGGCGATCTACGACCGGGGGCTGTGAGAGATGGCCTGCCCATGCGGCTCGACGGCCTCGGGCGAGGGCGTGCAAAGCCCGCCGTACCGCTCGCGCTCCACGACCATCGGGCGGTGCCGAACCTGCTGAAGCACGGCTCCCAGATATTCGCCGACCAGGCCAATCAAAAATATTTGCACGGATGCAAGGAAGAAAATGCTGATCACGGCAGGCGCGTAGCCCGAGGCCAGAGAATTCCAGAACATCAGCTTGAGCACGAGAAACAATATCGCCATCAGCAGTGAAAGCGCGCTCAGCGCGAATCCAGCAATCGTGGCGAGTCGAAGGGGCGCCTTCGAATGGCTGGTGATTCCCAGGACTGCCATGTCGAAGAGGGTAAAAAAATTGTTTTTCGTGAGCCCTCGCTTGCGCAGTGGCTGATCGTATTGAATCACAGAAATTGGCAGCCCAATGTCGCAAATCAGTCCGCGCACATAGGGGTAGGGATCCTGGTAAGTTCGCATGATCTCGACAACACGGCGATCATAAAGGCCGAAGCCGGTGACGTGCTCCAGGAGCGGAACCTCTGCCAGTGATTTGGCGATCCGGTAATAGAGGGTGCGAACGAGCCAGAACACGGGCGACTCGGCGCTCTTCCTCTTCTGCCCGACGGCCACGCTAGCCCCGTTTTCCCAGGCCTCGAGGAACCGAGGGATCAGTTCGGGCGGATCCTGCAGGTCAGTCGACATCGCGATCACGCAATCACCGCCAGACTCCATGATGCCGTGGAACGGCGAGCGGATCTGGCCGAAGTTTCTGGAGTTAACGATGATCCGCACTCGCTGGTCTTTGGTTGCCAGCGCCCGGAGCCTTTCGACAGTGCGGTCGGACGACGCGTTGTCGATGAAGAGCATTTCGAACGTGTAGTCGGGCAAGGTCGCAAACGCGCTCACGACTCGCTCATAGAGCTCATCGACATTCTCTTCCTCGTTGAAGCACGGCAGTACGATTCCCACGTGGCCGCCGCGCCGCAGCCGTTCTGATGTGGAATCGACCGCGTCGATGCTCGGCGAACACGCAGTCCTACGAATCGCATCGGCGGACTGGCGGGGAGGTTTCAAAGGGCCATCGTCCTTGGAACGGTAAAACGTGTGGAAAGCCGCCACATCACTTCACAGCAAATACGGTGATGATGTCGTGGAGGTTTTTAGGAATCGGGAGCCGGCCGACCCTGGTGCCAGCGAACAGTTCGTAGATACGGTACCACAGCTTCTGTTTTCCGCCGCGGGAAAGCCGGTAAAAAACTGTCTTGAGTTGGATGACCTGCCCGATGTGGCGAAACACTGGCTTCTGGAAACCAGTTTTTTCCAGCATCCATGCCAGGGGCTTCTTGCTGAAATAGAAGAGGTGGAATGGCGGCAGGATCGCATAAAAACTCTTGCCCGTGATTCGCGCGTAGAGGCAGGAAATGTCATGCACCTTGACGATGATCAGCCCCCCGGGTTTGAGCATGTGATGGCAGGCCCGCATGACCCTCATTGGGGCGATGCAGTGGTCGAGCACGTCTTGCAAAGCAATGACGTCGAAGAAACCCTCCCTGCCGGCATAGTCCTCGATAATGCCGGTAAATATCGAATCGCCATACTTCTTTCGAGCAATCTCGGCCTCTTTTGGTGAAATCTCGATGCCGTGGCGGTCCCAGCCTTCCATGAGGTCGAGGAAATAGCCGGCGGAACAGCCGACATCGAGGATCGCGCCCGAGGCCTTGCCGGTGAGTCTGGTGATCTGTTCCTTCAGCACCGAGTAGTAGTGATTGAGATAGGCGACGTTGTCGCTCGTGTAGACAAACTCGTCGGATGCGGCAGATTCGTAGTAGCCGGCGAGGGTTTCGGGCGTCATCACGTTGGCGACGTAGACGACGCCACAGCCATGACAAACCTCGATACGGAAGCCATCGACGACGAAGCGAGGGGCGTGCTTGTCCGAGTTACATAGCGGGCACAAAGCGTACATTTGCGAAACGCTCATGACGCACTCTCCACGGCAGCCCGACTCCAATCGGAATGCCGTAATTCCTCGAAGACCGCCGTATCTTTGCACGAGATGCGCACGTACGATGGCCCAACGTCGTAAGCATGCCAATCGGTTTCATACTTGCGTTCCGTTGCGGGCAGGTCAATCGACAGAAGTGGGCGGAACTTCCTTCCGTGCCACGGGCACTGGACGACGCAAGATCCATTTGTCGATGCGGCACCTTCGCAGACCGCGCCATCCAATCCCGCGCCCTCGTGCGGACAGAGGCGCGGGTACACGTTCACGATGGAGCCGGATCGGACCACAGCCAAGCCCAGATGGTCGGGTTCACCGATAAAAACGGGGCGGTCTTTCTGAAGGCCGTGGTATTCGATCGTGCGCTCTTCCCATGTCGGCAAATCTCGCGGAGCAACCACATTGTGTTCCGGCGCGACGACGTTCTGCTGCATGATTTTCTTGGAGTCGAGGAACGAAGGGACATCCCCCTGCATGCGGAACCCGTACCCTTTTTTTCTCAACATGCCGCGCTGTTTCCGCATTGGGATATCCTCGCTCATGAGGATGCGGTAGTTCCTTTCCAGCAACCTTTTGATGACCGGGTACAACAAGCCGGTGAGCCATCCCGTCCAGCCCACCGCATATCGGGTCACGACACGGGTACGGGTCGGTCCAACTGCGTCCCAACATGTCTCAATGATGAGCAGGAAGAAGCCGAAACTCGTGTAGTACGTGACGGCATTGTGTGCCGACTGGTACGTGAGCACGGTCAGGGGTAGCCGACAGAACGGGATGCGCTGAAAGAAGATCGACCCGGTGATTTGATCGGCTGCGAGAGTCAGCACGCCGTCGACCTGCTTGTGGACGTAGGTCAAGTGTGGAATGTCCATGTAGTTCCAAGCGGCGTCGTCGGGCGAA
>Ga0315902_10003717_pt1 | contig 22584 bp, 23 predicted proteins | sample LakEriMetagenome_9_FD_203523 | JGI IMG/M metagenome (GOLD analysis project Ga0315902, IMG submission 203523) | Freshwater fungal communities from buoy surface, Lake Erie, Ohio, United States - Buoy 12 MA117 | ecosystem: Environmental > Aquatic > Freshwater > Lake > Lake biofilm | place: USA... | reverse complement strand
AAGTTAAAATTATGCCGTACATTGTATGGCTTTTTATATTTTTAAAAAATTTTTCTCGGTTTGACCAAATGTTAATTCAAAACAGGACCAATCAAAAGTTCGAAGTGTGTCCGCAACGGTCTGCCAATCAAGCACATCTTGCTTTTTATACAAAAATAAAAACGGTTTTTTAAGATATATATCAGCTTTATTGCCAGTTTGAAGTGAGTTCGAAATAAGGTATTTCAAGATCTTATTCTTTTCTTCATTATTCGAACTTTTGAAAATCTCAGGTAGTCTATTTATTAGGCTAAACATTGATTCTACGGTTAAATGTAGGTCTGTAGTTTGTTTTGTCTCTGGACTTAGTTGTAAGCTTAATTCATGCAATTTAGATTCATATTCTTGTTGCTTTTTGGTATAAATATCTCTAGTAATACTACCATCCACAAGAAGGTCTGTAAGTCTATTCAATCTTTCATCATAACTTTCTATTTCTTTAGATATAACATTTCTTTGCTTTTTCTGGTATAAACTCTCATGGTTAAATTCTGACTTTAGTTTATCTACAATAAATTTTACCGCCTCCTTAGGAAATACAATACCTTTTATCAAATCTTCGGCTTGCCCTAAAATAACCTCCTCTTTTACAATATCTTGATAAAAAATACAGTCTTTATTAAAACATCTGTAGTAATTATACTTGTGCTTTGCTGTATATGGGTTTATAGTCCTGTTACATTTTGAACAACTTAAAAGGTTTCTAAATGGGTAAGGCTTACCTACTCTTTTTTGTTTCCTGCTTAATTTAGTGTTTTTATCTAGCAAAGCTTGGCACTTATCAAAAATAGTTTTGGTTGTAAGTGGTTTGTAAATATGATTGTAGTTTCCATACTTACTTTTAGCCACGCCATAATAAAAAGGGTTTCTTACCATTGAAAAAAAGGCCTGTCTTCTTAATGGTTTGCCTGCATTATTTTTATAGCCTTTATCATTCAAATATTTTACTATTTCTGTCTGGCTATAGCTACCAGTACTAAATAGTTCAAAAGCCTCTGAAATTAGCTGTGATGAGTCTGTATTTATTACTTCACCATTATTTCTAATATAGCCTTCAGGAAACTTAAATTTTATACCCTGCCCTCTTAGTTTTTCATTAGCCCTTCTAACATTATCTGAAATTGCATCTGAATAATATTTGGCAAGTCCTAAGCTCATGCTAAAAGTAAACTTTTCTACTGCTGAAATTTTAGAATTTATAACTTGATTATCTGAAACAAAATGTAATTCTAGTTTATCACTAATTGCCATTTCATAAAGCCAAGAAACACGCTTATCAAAAACATTTCTACTAAGCCTATCTATTTTATCAAAGCAAACCACCAAAAAGCTTTTGTAGCTCTTTATATATTCAATTATTGTATCAAACTCATCACGGTTAGTTTTATAAGCCGATTCATCAAAGCTAAACTTTTTAACCACTTCAAAACCTTTTCTAGTGCAATAATCTAGCATTCTTTTTTCCTGTGCAGGTAAAGAGTTGTTTTGTATTCTTTGGTCCTCTGTGGATACTCTGGAGATTGTTACGGCGTGCATAGTATTAATTTTTAAATATTCCAATAACTTTAAAATTATTTTGTTCTATGTTCTTAAACTCTAAATCTGCGTATTCTTCATTTTCTGAATAAAGGACCAAGTCATAACTTGTAATTTCAAACATACCGTCTAGTGTAGTATTTTTTACTAATTTTATCTTTCTCAAAGCATAGCCTTCACCATAACCTTCATCTTCAATTTTTGGGTAATAAACTAATCCAGTTTTATCGTTTATATCCGAGCCCACTTCCAAGCTTAATTTAATATAAGTTAAGTCATTATAATCGTTTACAGTTGAGTTTTTTACCTGAATCATGAAGTTCTCAGCACTTCCTTTTTTAAGTAACCAGCCTTCGTTTTTGACTTCTTTTTTATCTACAAACTTTTTGAAAGCATTCTTTATACTATAAACTGGTAAATACTCTGTAAACTTTTTATCATCTTCAACTTCATCATCTTTTTTTAAGTCATTTTTAGCCATCAAGTCCATTTGGTAATTAACTGCACCAAGTATAAAATCTTCTATTGTTATATTTCCATTTTCTAAACTATCAATAAACCCGGAATAAGCTAGAATATGCTTATATTTTTCTACATCACCTATGCCTTTTGATTGGTCTATTTGTTCCAATAAAATATTTTTTTGTGTATCTGAATATATTTCACCTTTGGCTTCTACAATATACATGGTTTTATTATGAAATATTAAAAAGTCAGGAAAATATTTTTTACTACCATATTCAAAAAATATTTGCCTGTTATTTCTTATCCAAAAAGACTTACCATCCTCAGCTTTTTGTAAATCAAAATAATCAGACACTTTTTTTTCAGTATAACTATCAAATTTATTATAATCATAAGCAGATGATTCATACCCATAGAAATGGTAACCACCTTGTATCATGTTTTTTAGGTTTGTAGGATCTTTACTTTTCCAATTTGTATTAGCAATTTGGTCTTTTGGAATAACTATACTGTATTCTGTATACTCTTCTTTAAGATCCCAAATTTTACTTCCATCATCCACCAAGTTAAAGTCTAATTTAAAATATTGTTTTTCAATATAGTTTCTTATAAAATAAACAAAGGTGTCTTTAAACTTATTTTTTGCTAATATACTATCACTTTCATCACTTATAAAGTATTTAAGTTTTTTAGAATTTAGCTTATCTTTGTAGCTTAAAAATATTTTTTTAAACAAGTCTGTATCTGGTAAAATACTGGTTTTACTCAAGACTTTAGAATAAATACCTTTTAAGTCTTTATCATCTAAAACTAGGGTATTTTCAGAACCTTCAAGCTGTTGTAAATTTTGTTTAATTTCACTTATCTTATCAAACATATTAATGTCTGTAAAAAAAGTTTGTGGTACAAACGGAATATATACTTTTTCATTAGTACCGGGCAAAGCAAAGCAATTACTTTCACAATAATCGTTTATTATCTTTTCCAGGTTTGTTAGTAATTCAATTAAATTAACCCCTTCTTTAATTTTTGGTTTAGCCTTCAGCCTAGGTATATATTTATTTTCTAAAAGCTTTGATTTAACTTTGTTTATTACTTCCACTTCTTCTTGTTCGCTTCCAAAGTATTTATCATTTAATCCAAATTCTTTTTGTATTTGTTCTATTACTTGTATAAAGTTTTGGCCACTATCAGAAATAATATGTAATCTTTCAGCTTGTTTTAAAATATTGTTAGATTCTTCATCTAAAGTTCTTTTAGCTTTTCCAAGCCTTACACCTCTACCTATTATTTGTTTTACTGAAATTCTTAAATCATTGGTATCGTTGTCGTTAATAACTGCCATTGTGTAAATATGTGGTAAATCAATACCTTCATCTAGCTTTTTAACATAAACAACAATTTCTACTTTATTGGTCCTAATGTTTTCAAACTTTTCATTTTCTTCTTTAGTTGAAGTACCATCATAGCAAATAGTGTTTTTGGCTATTTTATCAAATTCAGCTAAAATATTTTCCAAACTATAATTAAATTTGTTTTGCAAAACTTCTTCCATTGCATTTACCACACTCCACTTTTCTGTTTTTATTTTGCTTAAAACTATTTCTAAATTTTCTTTGTCATTTATTAAATCATTTTCAATATAATTATAAACAACATCTCTTGCATATACTGTTAAATCTTTTACTTTAATAAAAGCTAAAGGTTTTGCGCCTCTTAAATCTTGGTCTCTGTTTACACTTTCTTTTTTAAGAATATGGACCAACATTAAAGTAATAATTTTTTGCTTATCAGAATCTGATAAATCTTTTTCACCTCTTTTTCTTCTTTGCTCTGCTGGTGGCATTCCAATTGCTCTTATCAACTTTCCATAACCATCTTCTAAAAACTGTTTTATATCGTATTTATATACAATAGTTTGAGCTCTTTTCTGTTCTTTATTATTAGTCATTTGTCCTTCAACTGCTGTAGCTGTGAATTCTAAAACGGCTTCCGGTATAAAGTTTTTGATTATGTTATAAGATGCCGGTGACTGAGCATGATGGGCTTCATCAGTAATAATAACCAATTTATTTTGCCTTAAATATTCTCTTATACTAATACTATTTCCATCTTTATCTTTCCATCTAGCTGTTTCCCAAGGTTTATCTGTATTTATAGCATTTTTACCAAATTTACTAATATTGAAAATAAAAACATTGGTATCAATATCAGTATTAAAACCTAAACCATCACCATTTAGACTATAATTATCACCGGTGATTAAATTATATTTCATTGGTTTTGAATCACTCCAAACAGACTCTTTGTTTCCAATTGTAAAGTTATTAATAGTCTTTTTATAAATATCTGTAGATGGCGGTGTAATGATCAAAAAGTTATTTATTCCAAACCTCTTTTTTAATAAATACATACAAGCGCCCATCACTTCTGTTTTACCAGATCCTGTAGCCATTTCAAAGCCCATAAAAGGTGCTTTTACATTATCAGCTACTTCTTCAAAAAGGTTTTTTAAAAGGTTCTTTTCATCACTATTTTTAATAGTCTGTTGTAACAATCCAAACAAATAATCTAAAGTAAACAAAGCTTCTTTTTGGTAATATCTTAAATTGTGTTTTGTTACACCTTTATCAAAATCAGTAAAAACAGAATTTTGATACAAATTATCATGGCTATTCAGCTGGTCCGAATACTTTTTTAATTTGCTTTTAAGGGCTCGTTTATGTTCATCATAAAAGGTTTTTATTTCAGACATAGTAGTGTTTAATTATCCATTTCGTTAAAAATAGCTGTAGGAACTTTTATTATATCTAAGTCATTAGGTTTTGTTTCTTCTGTAAGCTCTACACCACGGTTTGTAAATATTGTAATATTTTCCAAACTAATATCTTTTTCAGAATAGTGTTTTTTAATCGTTTCATAAATATTAGATACTTCTTCAAACTCTAAGGGTACAATATTTTCCGGTTTATTCAAGCAAACAATACCAACTGTTACCTTATTTTTGACTTGTAATACACCAATACTATATTTATTTTGATCTTCAATTAAAGCATTATCACTAATTTTAATTTCATCCGTGTAAATATAATCAAAAATACTAAGTAAAGAGTCTTGAATATATTCAGTACCCAAGGACCATCTAAAATCTTTTTTATCAAAATCTAAAATAGATTCACCCAAATGGTAATATTTAAAACTTCCACCACCAGACCAGTCTTGGCTTTCGGATATTCCACCGGTATCTTCGCCACTCAAAACTTTTTTAAGTCTAGGTATTTCTATTGTATCAGCATGTTCACCAATTTCAACACCAATCCATCTTCTTTTCATTTTAGTTGCAACAGCAAAAGTAGTGCCAGAACCACCAAAACAGTCTAGGACTAGGTCGTTTTCATTAGATGCTAAATATATGATTCTTTGCAAAAGTCTTTCAGGTTTTGGAGTTGCAAATTTTTTGTCTCCATCCATAATATTCATCAATTCTTTGGTTCCTTCTGTTGCTGTTCCAACATCATCCCAAATTGTAAAAGGATTTGTACCTTTTTCTTCGGCTTCAAATTTAAATCTTTTTAACTGAGGTTTAGATTTTCCAGTTTTTCCATAGAGTATTCGATTGTCCTTTAAATATTCTTCAAATTTTTCTTTAGTAGTTCTCCAACACCTGCCATTTGGTGGCAAAAATTCTTCTCCAGTATTCGGATTAGTTATTATGTATGTTAAATTAGGACGAATATTTGGAGCATCGAACGGATCTGCAACCCATTCACCTCTTGGATCATTATCAGGGTTAAAAAACTTACTATCATCTATTCCCATTGGATTTAGCTTAAATTGATTTCTGTTTTTTGCAAAAGTAAATGTGTAATTATGAGAAAGGGAAACATCAGTATCGTTTTGACTTGATTTTCTATGATTCCAAATAAAGTCAGCTACAAAATTTTCCCTGCCAAATACCTCATCCATTAAAACTTTTAAGTATGCTTGTTCATTATCGTCACACTGTACAAAAATAATACCATCTTCTTTAAGCAAGTCTCTTAAAATAACCAGTCTGTCCCTCATCATTGTAAGCCATTCAGAGTGTGCTAGATTATCATCATAGTTTTCAAAAGCACTTCCGGTATTATAGGGTGGATCAATGTAAATGCATTTTATTTTTTCTTCATCTGGTAACTTTTCAAAATGTTTTTTTAGTGTGTTTAAAGCCAAAAGGTTGTCACCTCTAATTAAAGTTCCTTCGCTAGGGTTTTGGGGTAGCCAATTGCCATCATCTTCAGTTATTTCTTTTATTTCAAAGCCATCACTTACTTCCATCAAACCATCTTGCTTTGTTTTAGGTATTGATTTGTATTCTTTTTGAAAAACCAAGGGCCTAGACTCTTTTACTCTAGGATCGTTTCTATTTACCCAGTATGGTCTTAAACCTCTTCCAGCACTTTCATCTAATTCATAAAAAAGTGAATCTTCTTTATTGATCCAGTTTATTTTTGGCGCTGGTATTCCATTTTCTACTTTATTTTCAGGTGCTATTATGATTGATTTAGATTTATTATACCAATCTAGTGTTAGTGAGCCGGTGTATTTTTTAGACATATTTTAATGAGTTGTTTTTTAAAAAGTTAGTTCGTTTATCCAGTTTTCAGACTTTCCAGGTGTAAAAGGTAAATTGTTTGACCTTATATTTTCAGCTGCATCTTTTATTTTTTCTTTTATTTTACCCATATCTTCTTTTTTCATTTCAATTTTCTTTCTTTCGTTTTCATCATCAAGTGGAAATATTTCAAGAAAATCTGGTTTTTCACCTGTTATTTCTTCATAACCAAGCGCATAAAGTTGAAGTTGATCTATTGTAGCATATTCAGTTTGTGAATCTTTGGTAGATTTAAAGTCAATTATTGTCTTTTCATAAGTACCATTTTCTAGCCTCTTTTTAATTAAATCAATTTTACCATTTACCAAAATACCACCACCTAAATCTATTTGTATTTCTTTCTCAGCGTATTCAATATCTTTAAAAGTTTCAGCGTTACTATCAAAGTATTTATTTATTGCTTTAATACCAGAGTTTCGCATTTTTTCTTTATTATCTTCATCGCAGTGTGGTAAATAAAAATGTTTATTAAGTAAGGCAGGCAATTCACCTTTGTTTACAATCTTATCATCCAAATAGGTCCGGTGCAATTCCATCAAACAATCGTGTAAAGATTTACCATAACCCATAAATTTACCAATATTACTACAAAAACCATAAAAAGTTTTTATTTTGAAAAAGTATGGATCATCAAAGTAATCTTTTAATAAACTAAAGTTTAAAGTTACATTACTTATATTATTTTTTGCTTTTGGTTCAGTTCTATTTCTTTCTTTAAAATCACGGTCCTTTGATTCAAATACATATTCAGACCTTTTAACTTCTTTTCCAAATGTAGATTCATGTTTATATAAAGTATTTTCCGGCGCTCTGCTTATAAACAAAAACTTTTTAGATCTGGTAATAGCAACATACATTAACCTTCTTTCATCTTCTACAGAACTTTCAAACTTTTCTTGACCTACTATAGCCTCTTTAGCTAAAAAGTGCCAAATACCCTTTCCACCGCGCTTAGAGGTTGGTAAATAGTTTTTGTTTAGACCGGGAATAAATACCACCGGATATTCTAGCCCTTTAGATTGAAAAATACTTGTTATTTGAACTGCATTAGGAACTTTATAGTTATTATTTAACCAACCTTCAGGATAATATCCTTCAGCTACATATCTTAAGAAGTTTAAAAATGAATTTAATTTAGATTTTGGACCAGATTTATAATAGATTGATTCAAAATCATTTATTATTTGGCTAAACATTCCTAAATTATAAAAAACAATTTCACCAGAATCATAGTCTGCTAAGTTTTCATAAGTATTTTTAAACTGCTCTTCATTAATTTCAATTCTTTTTAAAAAACCTAGATAAGTTAATTGTAAATTAAACTGATCGTAAAATCCTGTTTTTTTAGGTTTATTTATATTTAAAAATTCAATGGCTTCATCTAAGTTTTCTGGTTTGATTAGGGTACTTAAATCTAACCAAGAGGTTTTAAATGTTTCTTGGTCTATTTCTTCTGCTAGATATGAAAAAATTAATTTAGCTAACTTAACTTCTTTAGTATCAAACAAGCTATTTACTCCGGTAACTACAAATGGAATATTATTTTCTTTTAAAATATCTACAATTCTATCTGCTTTTTTCCACTTTCGGACCAAAATAGTAAAATCTGAATAATCCAATCCCCTTTCTACATTTTTATCTTTATCATAAAAAACAACACCTCTTAAACTATTTATCTGTTTTACTATTCCTTTATATTCATCATCGGTGTTTGTATATTCATTATATAAAATATCTCCTTTTTCATACTCTTGATGGCTTTTGGCATTCATAGACTTAACCAATCTATTTTCATTATTTGTAATTACTTTTAAAGCCACTTCTACAATAGCTGGACTTGATCTAAAATTATCTTCCAAGGTTATGTAAACAACATCTTTATATTTATGTTTAAAGCCTTGAATATGTTTTATGTCTCCACCACGCCATTGGTAAATATTTTGATCATCATCACCAACTACACAAATATTTGTGTCTAAATTGTAAATATTTTCTATTATTTCTTCCTGAACATTGTTTATATCTTGGTATTCATCAACGATTAAATATTTAATTTTACTTTTAATTTTATTTCTAAGTTCTGGGTTATTTTTTAAGTGATCCAAAAGATCTGTCATTATCATTGTAAAATCAAAGTAACAGTGCTCTTTTAACTTGTTTTCAAACATTACTAGACTTTCTTTTTGTCTTTCTGTTACAAACTCTTTATTTAATTCAAACTCTCTTAATAAGCCCATCATTTGGGTAAAGTAACCGGTTTCTTTAAATCTTTCCATTCCAGCATGCATCATTCCAATTTCTTCATAATGTTTATCTACAAATAGTTTTAATTTAATTTCATCCAAAACAGAGAATTTTTGGTATTCAAATATATTATCTTGCAAAAAGTCCAAACACCAAGAGTGAATAGTGCCTATATACATTTCTGACAAACCTTCAACTTTTCCAAGCTGTTCTTTACAAAGCTCTAATATTCTAACTTTTAGCTCTGATGCAGCTTTTTCAGTATAAGTAAAAGCAATAATTTCAGATGGTTTAGCACCATTTCTTATTAAATTTACTACTCTTTCAGATATTACCTGAGTTTTGCCTGATCCGGCACAAGCTATTATTTGCAAGTTTTTATCTAAAGTTTCAATAGCTATTTTTTGACTTTCAGTATATTTAATAGCCATATTATTTACCTTTTATTTCTTTAATAAACTTTTCTAAATCTTCTTTTTCAATCCTGTATTCCTTGCCTAGCTTATAAAAACCTTTGATCTTCTGGTCCTTGATATACCTTCTAATTGTAACAATACTTAAATCAAGTATTTCTGATACTTCTTTAACGATGTAGTAAGATTTTAGATTATTTACCATACTTGTTTATACTTATCAATAACTATCATTCACTTGTCAAACCTTAATTGCCTGTCCACTTCTTCAAACCATCCAAAACAGTCTTGTATGTCTGTAATTTGGTTTAGTGTTTCAAAGTCTTTGCTAAATCTGGACCAGTTTTTGCCATTAAGTTTTTTTTCATAAACTTTTCTAAATTCTGATGAGCCTTTTTCTTTGGCTATGGTATTCATACCAATTAGCTTTAAAACCTCGCTAGGTTTGATTTTAGGGTTGTTTAAAACCATCCTTTCAATTAGTAAATCTGTTTTATTTATCTTGCTAAAAAGAAACTTGTTTTTATCTACTATTAAACCTTGCCAGTAGTAATTTAAAATCTTTTTCCATAAAAGTTCATGAAATAGATCTTTAAAATATAAAGTATCGGTTTTATAGCCAAATATAGCTAAAACTTGTTTCATTTTTACTTTATTTCTAAGCCTAATTTCAAACCTAATTATTTCTTGTTTTTTACTTTCAGTGTATTCTTTAAATAAGTTTTTTTGTAAGTGGTTTTGGTCCTTATTTGTTGCCCTTTTATCTGGTTTATTTAGATCAGCAACTTTATCATAAATTACAAAGCTATGGGCTTTTGAATAAAACTGTAGAGTTGTTCCAGTGCTTTCATTGTATTGTTTATTATCTAAGTCTAGCCTTCTATCTAGGGTACATTTATTTAATTCTTGAATAATTTGGAAACTAAAATAGCCTTTGCTTAAAAATATATTTTTACTGGTATCAAAGCCAGAAACTTCAAATTTAGAAGGACCAGAAAGTAATTCAACACCCATTTCTAAAAGCCTAAGGTACAGATTTTTATAAACAAATTCTTCATAAAGAACACTTAATTCTTGTAAGTTGTTTCCATAAACCAATTTAGTTACTGAAAACTCTATTCTTAGATTTTTTATAGTACCCAGACCTTTACCAGCGCTTCTTGGTGTGATTGTTAGGCGTGGGTAATATTTACCAGCTGTTTTGAAATTGTTTTTAAAGCTTGTAGCTACAAAACCATATTCATAAAGTTTGTTACTGTTTGGATTAAAAAAATCTGGCTTGGTTATTTTGTAGCTAGCTTCTGGTGCTATTAAAATTACTGAATCTATCATATTCATTACTTCTTTTATTTAAAATGCTAAGGGCCACCCTGTTTATTTCTGTTTCAATTATGTTTCCAGCTTCTTTAGTTACAGGGTAAAAAATATTTACTTCTTTATTCGCCTGAAGTTTAGATGGATAAACTAGCCTATAACCGCCACTAGAATTTAGCCTAGTGTAAACGGCTATTGATGAAACATACAGGCTTTTGTTTATAAGAAAGCTTGCAAAGGCCACAAGGCCATTATTTGGTTTTACCGGTGTGATTTGAATTTCTGATATTTGAATTGGGTTCATAACTTTTTAAGTTTGATGGTTTAGATGGTAGTTTGTAATTTTCAGGATTCTTTTTGCTATCTATTTCAAGCAAAAGCCTAAACAAACCAAGTAAATTATCTTGGTCCTGTTTTTCCCAAAGCTCTGGATTATTAAGGCTAATCTGCAGGCTTGGCTTTTGGCTTTCCTCTGAAATATTTGGCATTAAAAAACTTGGTATTCTAACCAAGTAAAACCATAACACACGGATTATTTATGATATCATAAATAGAGGCTCTAACTACCTTTAAGTATCGTAATGATAGGGTTTATTTTTAGTTTATTTTCCACAAAAACAATAAAATTATGATTGATTTTAGTGTTTGACCTTATTTTCTGATTTAAAGAATAGACAATATTTGTCATCTTTTTTTTATCTAATTCCTCTTTATATTTTAAAGTACTTCTTAGGTGTGAACAAATAAGTTGAAAGTTAATTTCAGATAAATTCATTTTATCATTTTGAATAAAAAAATATCTTAATACTTGATAGTTTAGTGATTGTATTTTGTTGAAACGCACTGTTCTATCACCTATAGAAAACAAGCCTTTTTCATGATCAAGTTTTATTGCCAAACCTTGATTTTCTGAAGTCTCTGGATGTTGTATTTCTTCATCAATACTAGGTAATTTAATACTACACTCAAACATTATTCCCATTGGAGAAACTTTACTTCTTAAAACTTTTGTTCCTTTGAAAGTATTTTTAAATTCAAGTTTATTTTCAAAAAAATCTAAAATTTCTGATGTTATTTTAAGATCCTTACAATCTAAATCTAATTTACCAAGCATACTATCTTCATCGTATTTATCTGGATTTATATATTCAAACTCATCACTTAATTCATGCATTGGACTAGTTGGTTTAATTTTAACAAAACTGCCAGTTTGAAAGTATCCTGCATAGTACTTTAATTCTATATTTACTGAAAACATTTCCCCTTCTTTATAAAAAATTAGGTGTTTTGTATCTCTGAAATTTGGATTAGCATTTCCATCAACCCTAATACTTTTAAAATAGCTTAGTATTGAAACAAAAGAAATTACTATAGACTTATTTAAAATACCAATTAGATCTGTATTATTCTTTAAATTATCTGGTAAGTAACTGGCAATATTAAACTTAAAAAGTTGATATTCTAAATCTGAATAGAAACTTTCATAACCACTTGTAGTTTTTATTTCTGCAAGTGGCTGATAACTCTTTACTGGAGGATTAATAAATTTATTTAAGCTTATTTCATTTTGAGAATTAATCCTAGCACTCTTTCTTGATTCTAAGCCACTTTTTAAGTTAGAAATAAAATCTAATGGCCTTGTAACATTTTCTAAAGCACTTGGTTTATAGTGGGCGCCTAATAACTCTTTAACCCCTAATTCTTGTTTATTAACTTTCTCTAATAATCCAATTCCCATTATGCTATTTATTCCAAGATCTAAGAAAGTAAAATCAGATACTACTTTTTTTAACCTTAAGCGTTCTTCTTTTATTGTTAACTGGTCTGGAACATTGCCCATCTGCCTCTTAGCTATGTCAAAGTTTCTCTTTCCTAGCTTGGCAGTATTTGCAATTCTTTCCATGTCTTCTTTAGACAAAGGGTTTGGTGGAATAACCATTTTATTACATCTTTATAGCTTAAAATAAAGTTTATTGATGTAAATGGGTCAAGAGGGTGAACCAAAATAGTTAGTTTCTTTAAACTTGCCAATACTGATATTATTGAAATAGTATTTTCTTGGACTCCTAATGGAAATTTAGATGAAATTTAAAATTGCGGATTGTATTTTAGGTAACGATGTTGAAATAAAAAATCACTTAACTGAGGTTTTTAATCAACAATTATTAGGTGTTAGGATTAGGCATTTTTACCCTAAAAATGCCTGTAATCTAGTTTCAGCAAACTTCTTAGACTCAGACAGTGTTAACTGGTTTGAAGATAAAAGTTATGGTGGAATTGGTGTATCAATCTATCAAGTTAAAAATTCTTCTGAATACTTTGAGAGACTGAGACTTGAAAGGTTTTATCTTGATCAATTGTTCAGTGGTTGCGAGACTACTTATGATTCTTTATTCAACTTACTTGTGAAAACATCTAAGACTGAAAGAGCCTATAACTTGGCACATTCATCATTCTACAGCAATTGTATAGTTGAGGCTAGATCCAGAAGTAGAATGCTCCATGTTGATATTATAGATGAAATTTCTAGCCAGTGGTGTATTAGACCTAGGTTAGATCATGAGTTTTCCTCGGTTGTTTACTTGCAAATACCAGATTCAGGTGGTGAGCTTGTTGTTTTTAATAAACAAAAAGGTTTAGATCATTTCCAACATCTTAAATTTCCAGAAAAAGGAAATAATATTGCTGTAAACGATTCAATCACCGAAGGAATTGAGTCTATTACTTTTTACCCTAATGTTGGTGACTTGCTTATTTTTAACACGTCATTCTATCACAAGGTTCTGCAAAATCCTGCAAATAAATTAAGAATTGCTTCTTTTACTTCAATTGGAAAAACAATTGATGATGAGCTAATTCTGTTTATATAAAAATGTAATTATTACATCACCTATGTTTTAACAATGTAGGTGATTTTTTGACATAGATAGACTTTTATATTTCTATGTAAATTATAGCTAACTTACTTCAGTAAGCTATTAACAAAATATGAGCGAAGAGGTCTCAACCAATGACACTTACTTTAGAAAAGCCTGTTGTAGACATTTCTGGTTTACAAGGCAAAGCTGGTACATGCACTCCATCGAACTGTTCAATGGTTAATCCTGACGAAGTTCAAGTGCGACCTACTTTAGACCGCAGTCTATTGGTAACAAGTGAAATGCCTGTTGTAGACATTTCTGGTTTACAAGGCAAAGCTGGTACATGCACTCCATCGAACTGTTCAATGGTTAATCCTGACGAAGTTCAAGTGCGACCTACGCTAGACAGACAAACTGTCTAAATTCCCATAGAGGTTAAGCAAGTCTTAGCCTCTATTTTAATGCAATATATTTTTCCAACCATTCTTTCTGGTCCCTATTAAACTGTTCTGTAATATTGCCAAAGAAATGGCCACCTTCAGGATAAGAAATAAATTTGTAATATCCTTGCAATTTTTGGAGTTCTAAAACCAAATTTAAAGATTCTTCAATTTTAACTACATTGTCATCACTACAATGCATAATCAAAATAGGTGTTTTTAAAAGTTTATTTGCCCATTTAACAGGAGATCTATTCTCTAACTCAGTTAAACTTTCAGTGTTATACATATCTAAATGAAAGCTTTTTAAATCTTCTCTATACGAATAGGTGTAGGCCATCTCAGTAGTACCACAGCAAGCTATTGCCACTTTAATCCAATCAACTTTAGCTATAGACATATATGTCATTAAACCACCTCTACTACTTCCAGACATGGCAATTTGTTCAGAATCTAAGTTAGGATGTTTATCAATTATATTTTTTAGATTTAAAATATCTTCTAAGTCCATTCCACCAAATTCATCTCTTCCCTCAGATCCATCATTGCCAGAATATTGAGTGGTTATTACAGCACAGCCCCATTTAACGTATTTGCATACTAAATTATTTAGCATATGGCCATCTTGCCACTGACTAACATGTTTTGAACCACCTCTGTTTAAAATTACCACTGGAAATTTGACTTCATTTTCATATTCTCTTGGCAAGGTTAAATATCCTTTTACTTTTCTACCACTAGAGTTGTAAGTAAATTTATATGCTTGTATATGCTTAATATTCTCTTTGGCAATTTCTAATCGCTCCGCACCTCTTGGCATATCAAGAAGTTCTTTCTGGATTTCTTCTGTTAAAATGATTTCGTTATGCTCTTTAATATCAGATATATTGAGTAAGATTTGTTTTTGTTCCATAAAATAAAGCCCTGTTAAAATGTCTAACAGAGCAAATAGTTTGATAGGTGTTTTGTCAAAACTAATTTGCTGAAAAGTATTGTTCTAGCAAATTTTGGGTAGCTGTAAATGAATCATCTAGCAATTGAGCATCTTGATCTGAACGCATACCTAGATATGGAAAATGTTCCATAAATCCAGCAGTTACTTGAATCTTAAGAGGCTTTAATAGCCATCTTAATAAACCACAGATCATTTTCTGCAAAGGTGTTGCAAAGACAGCTTCACAATCATCACGGTATTTAGAAGTATCTAGGGCGTGCTGATGCCATACCTTGTCCACAAATTTTGATGGAGCAATTATAACAGTTTTGTCAGCCTTATACTTCCAGAATAAAAATAAATATTTTCTGTACTCGTTTATACCCTTATCAGCCTCCTCAACAGTCCAATTAACACCAGAATCAGGATCTTTAACTAACTTAAAAACAATGGGTTCAAAATCAATTTTTAGAATTTTCTCCCAAGCTTTTTCTTCTGCCCTACTAAGAATTTTTGTTTGTTTACTCATCTTATTTATTCAAAACAACCTAAAACAAATACATAGCAATTTTGTATTTTTGACAAGAATGGTACAGAAACCTAAGTCTTCAATTAGTATTGAGGATTTATAGATGGATTTTAGAATTAAATATCTTGATTTTTCAGATAGAGCAAATGTGCTAAATGGCGTAAAAGAGGTCTTAGATGGAGAAATTTTAGGTTGTTGTTTTCGCAACTTTTTAAACCCTAAAAACTGCTCTTTAGCAGTAACTAATTCACTTGAACACGGTTTCTTTTGGAGAAAAGAAGGTGTAGTTGGAAGAATTGGTGCAAATATTTACCAATTCCAAGACAAGTCTTTCACACAATCTCAATATTTTGATTTTGTGACTAAATTCCAAAATCTAAGAAATTGGATATATCAAGCATCGGGTGACCCAACTAACCACCTTGTCCAGCTGTTTAATGACGCAGGACTTGAAGCCAATATTTTTCAAGATCCGTTGTATGGAAGCTACTCTCAGGGTGTAATTTTAGTTCAAGACATTGCAACCAAAATACATGTTGACAGTGTTTTTCACGAATCACAGGATTGGAGTATTTCCCAGAACGCTGAACACCAGTTTTCGTCAGTTATTATTCTTCAGAAAGATAGTGGTGGTGGAAATATTGAAATTTTTGATAGACAGTTTGATCCATCAAAAGACGCTGAATTTTACCGCATTAAATCTGAAGGAACAAGATCTGGTGTTGTTGAAGATATTGTTAATGGATGTCAATCTGTAACAACTAATCTTGAAGTTGGTGATCTGTTTATATTTCCCACTACATACTACCACCGTGTGACTGGTTCAAGCGGAAATAAGCATAGAGTCTCATCACTTTGCTTTTTTGGGTATAATACCAATGAACCAAAGAAAGTTCACTTTTTTATTTAACCAAGTTAAAATTATGCCGTACATTGTATGGCTTTTTATATTTTTAAAAAATTTTTCTCGGTTTGACCAAATGTTAATTCAAAACAGGACCAATCAAAAGTTCGAAGTGTGTCCGCAACGGTCTGCCAAGCAAGCACATCCTGCTTTTTATACAAAAATATAAACGAGTTTTAAAATAAATTATAGCGGAGGGTTTACCCTCCATTTTATTGACATTACTTACAAGCATTTAATATCTAATGAGTATGAAAAATATAGATAGATTCAATTTTTCTTATCTAACCATTAATAATGCTGAAATATTTGTAGCAGTAAGTAAAAATATAAATAAAGAACTTCCACTTTTAGTGGTTTTACACGGAGGCCCTGGAATGGTTTTAAGCCCTATTTTAGATAATTTATTTCCAGATATAGAAAAGCATTTTAACATTGTATATTTCGATCAAAGGGGAGCTGGTCTTAGCTATACTAAAACTCTTGATAGCAAAGATATGACCTTAAACCAATTGGTTGAAGATGTAAAAGAAATTACGCTTTGGGCTAAAAAAACTACTGGAATAGATGAAACTTTTTTGTTCGGTCACTCTTGGGGTGCAACGCTTGGAATTTACACAGTTCAAAAATATCCACACCTATTTAGTGGTTTTATTAATTTAGGTACCTGGCTTGTTGTCGAGGAAAAATGTATGGAAACTAGGGTTAGGATAGTAAGTGAAATTATACAGGAAAATAATTATTTGGAGATGCACAGAGATAAAATTATAAAATCTGTTCACGATAATTTTTATTGGGCAGATGATATTTTGCTTGAAAATGGCTATAAATTAACTAATTTAACTAACACTTGGGATTATCAAATGGGACTGGTGGAAAATTCTGAATTGTACTCTGAAAAAGATCAAGAAAGATTTAAAGATGGTATGGTCTTTAGTGAGCATTTATATAGCGATGTAATCAATAATTATAATGTTCCACGGGATGTTCAATCATTCAAATTACCAACTTTGTTTATAGTTGGAGAAAATGATCTAGTTACTCCAGCAGTTGATATTGGTGAGTATATAGTAAGTTTAAAACCACTTGGAGATAATGCTAATGTTACTTACAAAACCGTAGATAATTCTAGACATTATTCGTTTATAGATAATTACGAAAGTTTTATTCAACTAGTATTAGAATGGGGAAATAAGAATGATTTTTAAAAACAATTCTAATCACAATCAAGCAAATCAGCCAGTTCAACCAAGTTACTCACCATAGGGAAAATATTACTTTCTTCCTTGGCTTTTAGAATAACCAAATTATCTATTCCGGCTTTTTTTGCTCCTTCAAGAAAGCTAACTTTGTCATCTATAAATAATATTTCTGAAGGTTTGTGCTCCGACCTTTCAATTGCGATATTATAAATTCTTGGGTTGGGTTTTTGCACTCCTTCTTCCCATGATAAAATAATATGCTTGAAATATTTATCGATATTCTGTAATTTTAATTCAAAATGTCTCCGTGACGGAAGGGCGTTACTTAAAACCCCAAGTTCATATTTTTTTGATAGTCTTTCCAAACCTTCTATTACCCCATCCTTTATTCTAAAATCTGCCTTAATACGATATTCGCTTAGTTTGGTTATAAGTTCTTCTGTATAAGAAATGCCTAAATATTCACACATTCTTCTATGAAATCTGTTAATAATTCTGTATTCATCTTCTAGAGTCTTAATATGGTTAAATTCGTCTGCTTCCTCTTTTTGTAACGCAATAACTTCCATCAGAATTTTGTCATAATTTTCAGGGTTAAATCCTAATTCTCTTGCAATATTATCTCCATCTTTTGTTCTTCTTTCAAATAAAACATCACCAGCGTCAAGGTAGATGAATTTCGGTTGTTTGATTGTTGGGTTGGGCATGTTTTTAAACTTATGAATAATTATCTCGTCAGTACTTCAAAAGAATCTGCTTAATTTGTATTTTTAAAAAATCCAATATGGTGGACTAGGACAAAATGCTGCATAATATTTATATTACAATTTATAAATTTTCAACATTTATAGCACTCTCAATCTCCTCTTTGGAAGGAAGACAATTTGCAAACTCTGACGGCATTTCAGAAAGCTTGTACTCAGCCACAGCCATTGGTTTATCTTTACCGCCTATAGCATAATCTACTACTAAAGAATTTTTATCTTTACAGATTAAAAGCCCAATAGTTTCTTTGTCTGTTTCGGTCTTTACTTGCCTGTCTACTGCGGTTAAATAAAACCCTAACTTTCCAGCAAACTCAGGCTCAAACTTAGTTGTTTTAAGCTCTATTACCACGAACCTTTTAAGAATGTAATTATAGAAGAGTAAATCTATAAAAAATTCATCCCCTGCTACGGTTAGTTTATATTGCCTACCTATAAAAGCAAAGCCTTTACCCATTTCCAATAAAAAGCTAGTAATATTATCAATTAAGGCTTGTTCCAAGTCTCTTTCTTTAAGGTCACTGCTAAGATTAAGGAAATCAAAAATGTAGGGGTCTTTAAAAGCAGAATTTACGGCTTCCAAATCTTTTGGCTCAATACTACCCTCAAAGTTGCTAATAGTCTTGCCCTGTCTTTTGTATAAACCCAATTCAATTTGATGCTCAAGTATTACTCTTGACCAACTATTATTGATGGTTTCTTGAATGTAAAAAGTGGCTTCGTCCAGGTCTTGGAGTTTGTCTAAAATTACACGAATATGACCCCAGGGAATTTGTGCCACAGCTTGTGGCACTTTTTCAACCTCCCCAAAAAAGAGGTGCATCTTCCTCATGTATAAAAGATTTCTACGGGTAAAACCTGTTATATCAGGAAATTCTTTTTTTAGGTCTATTTCTATTTGACCAATCAAATTATCACCCCAGTTTGTCTCTGCTTGTTTTTGAACAATCTTTTTACCTATATTATAATAAAGCTCAATCAACTGAGTATTAACACTACGAACGGCTTTTAATCTAGCTTGCTTAACCTCAATTTTTAGATTTTGGATAAATTGTTTGTATTCTTTGTCGGTGGTAATTAAAGACATATTATGTTTGCTTATTTTTATTTAATTCATTTCAATCAATTTAAATAAGGCTTGTCTAACTGTGAATATGAAATTGCTAATTGTTAGGAGATTTGCATAATATTTTTGTTAATAAAATGGTGTACGACATCATTAAATTTAACGGTACTTTTACTCAACATTCTTAAGACTTTCCAAACTACCAATCACCTTTTCAACCCCATAACATTGCAAAGCCGTCCCACCCAGATTCTTAAACACTTTACAGACACTAGCCGAGTCATCAATTACTACACAATTTGATATTTGAACGCCTAGCTTTTTCACTTTATCCAAAAAATACTGACCACTATTTGTGGTTTTAAAAATTCCTAAATTGTACGAATTATCTATTTCATCAAAACTTTCTTTTAGAATTGGATTGCTTGGTAAAGTAAATCTATCAAAACTATCCATGTTTCCAGTTGCTAAAATACAGTAGTAATCTTTTCTTAATTCCTGAACTTTTTCTAAAACAGAAGTTGATATATCTATATTTCTACACCCTCTTTCAAAAATTTCAAATAGTTCTGTATATGGAACACCAACGGCATTATTTAGAATTTCATGAATTTCTTCACTGGTATATTTTCCAAGCATCCAATCTTTTATAATTTCTGGCTTTTCTTTAAACAAAAAATTCTCTATTGGTTGATGATATGAATGAAGTGGATGAGCTTCATTTTCTAATTCTTTCCAGAAATTATTGTAGGAAATAACCCCGTTGAAGTCTATGAATAAAATTTTATTGGGTGTTTTTAAAATGCTCATAAATACTTAATCCTTGGACTTAAATTTTTTGTCGATAAATTGCGCTATAATATAGTATTGTTAACTTGTCGAGGTGATATTCTTAAGAATTTTAATATTTTTTATCTCATTTGCTTTAAAACACAAGTTTATTTATTAAACATTTATACATGAAAACCAGAGAACTGCCTATAAAACTTGAAGGTATTTTGTTTACCAGAGTCGATGACGAAATAAAATATCTAGTATTACACAGAAGGCCTGAGGAAGGAAACTTTTGGCAACCTTTAACTGGAACTTTAAATTCTGATGAGTCAATAATTGATTGTTTATACCGTGAAATTGCAGAAGAGCTTGGGTTTGGCAAAATGGAGGTTGTAGGCTTAACCGACGAAGTTTATCGTTTTGAGTGGAAAAGAGACGATCAAACTTTTCTTGAATTTGTGTATGGTGTGGAGCTTAGTTTTGAACAAAATATTACTTTATCCAACGAACATGACGAATACAAATGGTGTAGTTTTGATGAAGCAATAAGTATTCTAGGAAGGGATAATAATAAGAAGGCTTTTGAGGCTTTTCAAAGCAAAATTTCAGTATAATGTCGACAAACCCTACCCTAATTTTTAATAGTTTTAATAGTTTTAATACATCTAAAAGACTTGTAATCTTAACTCATGGTGCCAGTGAAGGAATTGAAAACAGTTTTATTCAAAATATTATTCATAAATTTAGCGAGAATAAAGTTAGTGTTTTAGCATTGCAAATGCCTTTCAAAGTCAGGGGTGAAAATTCTTCTTCAGGATCAGAATTGTTGGAAGAGCTAGAGGCTGTTAAACAAGCAATGAAGTTAGTAAATTTATTTGAATATGATAGCATTGATTTTATTGGTAAATCTTTAGGAGGAATAATTTTTAGCAAATTTCTAAATAACCAAAATGTAAATTTCCAAACTAAAACCAGTTTAACTATTTTAGGATATATTTATGGTGACGTTGAAATTAACAATTATTCTGGGAAACTATTTGTGATCCAAGGGGAAAACGATAAATATGGAAGTAAGCAAGATATTGAAAAAGACTTAGATAATTCTGTTTCTAATGACAAAAGTCTGCTAATTATACCAAATGCAGATCACAGTTATAGAAATGAAAATAAAGAGCCTGCTTTTCAGGGTGAGGTTGTAGAAATGTTAGACAAAATGTTGAGATGATGAGTTATTACTATGCATAAAAAATAAATTTACAAAATTATAAAACTTTTAATTAATTGATTTGTGTACAAATTAAATGACGCACCTGCAGATTTTTACGAAGAAAAATATTACTCTTTATTTCTTAATAATGATTTTCCAAATTATGAAATATTTTGGGCTAAATTCATAGCTCCAAAAACCAATAGACCTTTCTCAATTAACTGGAAAAACGATGTAAGCGAAAATTTCAAATATATTTCTCAACTTCACTATACTGTTTTTTTCAATCTGGTTAGAGCTTATCAAATTTTAAATGATTTAGATAAATCTGATCAAGTTTATCAAAGGTTTTTATTTCAAGATTTTATTGTGAGAATTGCTTCAGCAATAGATTGCGCCGATGAGCTTCTAGGGCGAGTGATAACTAGCAATTACAACAACTTATGGGACTATAATTCTTCAAAAAGGATAAGAGGAGTCTGGAGAGAACATTTTGGAAATGAAACTATACATTTAAGGCAGTACAGAAACCAAATTGTGCATGGCTGCATATGGCTTTCACTTCCAAATTTATCAGCAGTTCCCAAAATAGAACATATTGATCTATATGTGGAGTGGGATGGACCTGATGCAGTATCTCTTGAAAATTGGGTTAAAGCAAATAAATATGCACACCAAATTTGGAATGAATATGTAACAGATTATATAAATAGTCATTGGCAAAAAATGTTAACTGATAATAAAATCTCTGAAATGGAACAATTTCTATAATAGATATAATTTACTAAACCATATGACACCGAAAAACAAACTAGTTCGTAACTTAATCCCAGAAATTATTAAAAATAAAGGACAAATTCCAGAAATTAAAATTTTGAATGACGAAGACTATAAAAAAGAATTAGATTTAAAATTACAAGAAGAAGTTCAGGAATATTTAACTGACAATAATTGTGAAGAATTAGCCGACATTATGGAAGTTATTTATGCAATTGTAGCAACCAAAGGAGTTTCAGAAAAAGAGTTGGATGAATTAAGATTAAAAAAGAAAAAAGAACGAGGAGGATTTGAAGATAAAGTATTTTTAGTAAGTATTGAGGACTAAATTAGTTTTATGCTCGGACCAAAAATTATTATAGATACCAACATTTCTTTGCGTGAATTTCATAAAGAAGAAACTTTGCTTTGGCTTAAATGGAACAATGATAAAGACTTGCAAAAATTTATGCCTGAACCTT